>ULOG01016914.1_pt1 | contig 45873 bp, 46 predicted proteins | sample 1952401 | NCBI WGS metagenome assembly ULOG01 (sample SAMEA4835598, study PRJEB28245) | human gut metagenome | biome: gut microbiome; material: fecal sample | place: Denmark | collected 2008
TACACAAGTCAGCGTTACGCAAGGTAGCGTTACGCAAGGTAGCGTTACTCAAGGTAGCGTAACGCAAGGTAGCGTTACTCAAGGTAGCGTAACTCAAGGTAGCGTAACTCAAGTCAGCTTTGACACCTTTTTCATCGCCGTTCAGCCACAACTTGTGCAGTTCCAGCGCCTTAGTTAATTCTTCTTTTGTCATTTTTTCAGTCCTCCTTAAATTTTCTACCGCTTTTAATTTCTACCATTATTATAACAATTTCCATAAGCTTTCCTTCTTACATAATTAACCTGACCATAAAAAATTTCAAATTTATTGTAAGTAATTCTTAAAAATCGCAATCTATGTCATCATCTTTACGTTCTTTTATTTTTCAAGGAATTCCCGTTATTATAAAATTTCTGTACAAAAACATACTGTAATATAAATATTTAATTTAATTAAATAATTGCAACACAAATTCCATTTTTTGCAAAAATAAAATTGCCCTCAATAAACATATCACGCCCTAACGCCTCATAATCAAAATAATATCTTAAATGTTCCGGTGTTTCGTTCGGTATTCCGCATTCCTCGCAATACCGTATGGCTACATCTTCCATATCATAACAATTATAAAATACCATCACGTCATCTTTTTTCTCAAGTGCTTCATTGATTGAATAACCTTCAAATATTAACACTTCAATAATTTCTTTGTCGGTCTCGTTCAATTCTTCTAACATTTCTGCTATCTCGTTTAACTCGTTAATATTGCTATACTCGTCAATTTTCATGCCATCAATGTTCGTTTCATAATCAGTTATAAACCATTCTTCGTAGCGTTCATTGATTCCGATTCGCTTTTTAACTGCTTCTAATTTGTCATCATCGACCGGTAATGTTACCCATTCACCAATTAAGTAACCTTCATTGTACTTTCCCAAATTTGTTAAAAAGATACTTAACATAATAATTCTCCTTAAAAAAATATTAATAAATAGATTTTCGATATATTCACTATATTCACTTAAAAATTACAAAGGAACATTTAAAGAAGATTTTAATCTGTTATTGATTGTTTCAATGTCAGATTGCTTAACATCTTCATTGTAAAGAAAATGCAGAAAAGCATTTTTCAGTTCCGAATCAATTTCTTTAATTAGAACCTTACCAATTGCAATATATCCCCTCTCCGTCTCCTTTGTCGATTATGTCAGCAATATATGTAACTGTATTTATGTCAGAAGTTGATAACAAACGATTGCAGCCATCGACTACTAACTCATCATCGTCATACTTGTTGATCCACGAGCGAATATTTGCGTTATCCTCTTCCGTAACTCCTATCATGTTGTTACCATTCCATTTTTTGTAATTTCCGTTCATTTTAAAAATACCTCCTGTTTTTTTTAATTATCCGTTTAATCAAAACTGATTGACTTTTAGTTTAATCTGTGCTATACTTTTTGTAGGGCTTACGGGACAAAATGTATTGCCCCTGCCTACCGCTTTTTAGTTGTTCGGGTTAGCTTCTATAGCTTCGTTATATGTCGCGTATTCGATGCCGTCAGCTAGCCCGATATAACCATAATCTGTATACATATGACCACCACCCCGAGATAAGAAAAATTAAGGATTTTATTATGTAATTGTTTTTTTGTGTTATTTCCTTTTCTTATCTTGATTATATTATAGCATAATTTGTAGCTATATGTCATGTTTATTTTATGAACATTGTAGCTATATTTTATAATTTTATATGTCAATGTGCACAAATATATTTGTATTGGTCGTTTGAATTTGTGCATTAACACCAATAAAGCAATGTAAAGGATGAAGTTAATGAATACAAAAGATGAACACACGGTTGACAAAACAAGGGCTTATACCAGACGTCAAAAATTTGAATGCAAGGAAGAAACTGTAAGATTCAGAGTAACCAGCAAAGAAAAAGAGATATTTGACAATTATTGTAAAGAGCACGGAATGAAATTTTCTGAATTGGCAAGAAAATCTATTTTTGAGTATATAGAAAGTCATAGATAAGAGCGTCCGGAGCGGCCGGGTTTATAGTTCCAGAGCTGCGAAATTAAAGTTAAAACAGAACATAATTTCGATTTATATAGTTTTTAAAATGACCCTTTAGAGTCAACATATTGTTTACTATAATATAAGTTGTCAACATATTGTTTACTATAATGAATGTTGTTTTTGACAACTAAGAGTTGTTAAAGTTTAAAATGCCCGAACGTATATTGAGTGAAACATTTGTTTAAAGTTTCAATTACACATTTAATTTTTGCCATATTGTTTTTGACAACTTTTGACAATGTCTAATTTATAAATAAGTTTCAAAAAATCATATGTACGTTTCTGAACGAAAAGATACATATAGTACGTAAATGTCCTATTTTATTAATTTTACTTGACATTTAACAAAAAGTGGCCGGGGTATATTTACACTTTCAAATTTTTATATTTTGCCAATTTATCTTACAGTACATCCTCATTATTCATACATCTAAAATCGAATTTCGATTATGAAAAAACACCTTAAAATGACCCAAAATCTTCGATATATCCTTTCGAGAAAATCCCGTAAATACGCATTTTTAACTTAAATTTTGTAAACAAAAAATATTATTAAAGTCCTTAAAGAGCTTTGTTTTTATATTTAAAAGCCTTTATTTACGCCATTTTAGCCGAAAATAGCAAAAATATACGAATCTAAGTCACAAATAAATATTTTTTTAAAATTAAAATGCTTAAATTTCAATCACTTCCCTGCTCTAAAAAATATCTTTAAACAACGTAAAATCACAATATTATAACTTAAATATATTGCTAAAACTTCATTTGCAAATTAATCGTTCTCCGAAATAACTAATTGTAAAATGAAAAATTTTAACCTCGCTGCTATTGTGACCATAGGGAACAATAGTTGCGAGAAAGGATTTATGACCGTAGGGAATAAATCCGATAGTGTGCGTAGCACTACTGTAATTTATTAAAGAACAATTCAATAACTAATCCTATATTTTGCTGTTTATATAACATATAGTTTTCTGGAACAATTAATTTCTTAAGCTAAACATTTTTTATTATTTTATGCTTATGGAATTATTGAACTTAAAAGATTTCTTGTTCATATAATATTTACAATGTTATTTTTGAGTTCCCTATTGACAATACAAGTTAATTTAAGTATAATATATTTGTGGGGAATAGTAAAGCTATTCATTAAGTTTACTTTATCATATCATTTACGAAAAGTCAATGGTATGATAAAAAAATTATTTTTATGTGGGGAATAGTAAAGAAAGCTACTATCAATAAGTACATGATTATTTTTTTAAATTCAAAATATTCATACTCCAAAATTTTGTTTCGTGCAGTAGCACGAGGAAGAATTTTATTATTACTTCATGTATTTTATTCTTATTGCTTTGCACTTTAAGTACAGTTCAACCGTTCCTAAAAATCGTTTTTTTGAATTTTTAGGAACGGTTCAGCCGTTCCTAAGTGTAATTTTATAGTTCATTTAGGAACGGTTCAACCGTTCTTAACTTGATTCCCACTCTCTTTTTTACAAAGTAAAAAGGAAAGGATGATTTTTTTTGAAAGGTGGGTCTGATGTAGATAGCAATGATTATTTTTGCAAAATTCCAAAACATTATATTAATGATAATACTGCTTCAGCTGAAATTTTAGTATTCCGTTGTCTTAGTTATTTAAACGTACCACGACAAAATAGGGCTTTGGTATCCGTTGATGATATTATATCACTATCCGGTTATTCTCTTACCTATGATGGACGTACTAGAATACTGAATAAAGATTTTATTATTAGTGTGTTAAAGAATTTTGTTCAAGACGGCAAAATTGAATTATTAAACTGTTCGGATTTCGTCAATGTAGTCCATAATACTCAAATGGCATTTAGACTAAACCCTAATGTATTTAATCCCTCTGATCAGTACGTTGTTTTAAATGATTCTGAGTGGGACAAAATTGTTTTAATCAAAAGTCGAATTCCGAAATATGAACTTCTTCGCGTATTTTTGTATTTAAAGTCATTTATGGCAAGTAATACTGAGATTATTACAAAACAAGTATGTGCTTGTTATAGGGGGGTAGATAAAATAGCGCAGGATCTTAATATGACACGAAAACATCTTGATAAAATTATCGGCCAGTTAATTAAGTGTGGTTTGATTATCAAACATGAAGTTGGGTCTTATTTTAGTAAGGCGCATAAGAAGATACAAAACGCGCCTAATGTTTATGTTCTAGCTTCAGATAAAAATGTCAAGCAGCATATACAAGATGGTATTAATCGTCTACAATATAACCTTGGCGTAAGTGAATTTATGCCCATTGTTCACAAGGGTAAAAAAATAAAAAAACGTGGGCACACGGGATAACTCGTTGATACTGGTAACAATGGTTATCTTGTGGTAGCCAATGGTTATCTTGAGTAAGAACCGTCTTTTTTGGGATAGAGTTTCTATCTAATAGGAATCACTATCTAAGGGAAGCTCCAACTTCTTTAAGTCGGGGAGGATGTCATTTAACGGATTTGGCAAGGTAAGAGTAATGATAATTGTTAATAAACTTAATTTCTAAAGAATTTATGATATAAAAGGAAAGTGACAATATGAAAAAACGTAAAACCATTTTTCAGAAGTACAATAAGGAGGTCTTTATAAATGCCTAGACTTACATATTTATCAGAAGAGGAATATGCCAATGGTATTTTACAGGAAGCAAAACGTATCGAAAGAATAGAGCAAGCTCGTAAATTACCCCCTACTCAAAAACAGATTAAATCAGTTTTAAGATTTTTAAAGCAATTTTGTATACAAATTAAACCCAATAAGGTTCCAAAATTCAATACAGTGGCTGAGTTAGAGTTATGGAAAAAGAAAATGATTAAAACTAGGGGGAATGGATATGTTTGATGTTAAAAGAATTACTGTGTCTAGTAAAGTCATGGCGGAAGAACGTGAGGTAATAATAAATATTTTTTGTGAAAACGGAGAGTGGATATCTAGTTTGTATACTTGTGTAGAAAAATATGCAAAAAAATGTAAAAAACAAGGTTGGAAGCAAATAAGTGAGACACGGCACAAAGATGGAACTTTCGTAAGCGCGACTTTTACTGCGTCTGCAAAAGCAATAAGTATCAGAAACGCAAAGCCCACTAAAAGAGTTCTTTCAGAGGAACATAAAAATAAACTTTTGGCAGCTAGAAAGAAACAAATCAATAATTAGCATCAAATTCTATTCTATTTGTGTCGATTTTTTACCACTGTTTGTTATAGTACAAAGTTACTATTTACATTGTAGTGATAAATTTTCAACACAAATAGAATGGTTTTACTACAAAAGAAAACAATGTAACAGAAGGTGTTAAAAAATGAATAGCAGAAATAAGTCAGTATATATTCTTGCAGTTGAAGCAAAAGATCTGTATTTAGCTAATAATTTAATTTATCCAAGTACAGACGGTTATGTATCAACTAATAAAAAAAGTTATTGTAGTGTTTTGGATTTTAGTCTGGATTTAATGAAATATCGTGAAATATATGAAAAAGTTTATCGTAATCAAAGATTTTCTTATACCGAGGGAGTTAAAGAATATACTGACAGAGCCGTTGTAGTTAAGTTTAATTATTCGTACAAGGATTATAACAAGTCTGCCCCAAATGTTTATATTAAAGCCGGTTATACATATCGTCAGATTGCTGAAAAATTTAAAGATAATGACGTGGCCCATTTTGAGGGAGATGAATTGATTGCTATAAGATTAAATCAGAAATGTGATAAATTGTTGTCTAATATTCCATGTTACTTTGAATACGATGAAAACGAGCAATGTTACGTTTTGGTCAAAGAGCCTGTGGTTTTAAAAACTAAAGCAGAGTTAAGGGAATATTTATATACTAATGGATTTGTTTGTAATGGAATTAAATTTATTCGTGACAAACGTTCTAGTGGTAGTAGTAGAGTTGGCAAATGTCTTTTCATTGATGAAAATTTATATAAACAAGTCTTGAAATGGGAGCTGTGCGGATTAAAAATAAATGCTGGTGATGAAATTGATTTGGCAGCATTTGAATCATATATTTCTTTAACTACAAGTAGTTGTATTGATACTATGGAAATACTTCCGGAAAACTTTTTAGTAATTGATGATTACAATTCTGTTTTTGAGGATACTGTTATAGCAGTAGAATATATAGATGGACAATTATGTGCCAAAAGACAAAGACGTATAGTAAGTAATTCAATTTTTGACGGTCAGAGTATTATGGATGAAAGTCTTTTTGAAAAATACAATGATAAAAGTATGCTTTTGTTAAGAAATAGATTTTTCAAGTCTGCTTGTTTTAAAGGCAAGCTTCAGAAATGGTTCGCAGATAATAATATAAAAAACGTTTCACAACTTAACGGATTTACTTTGGCAAAAGATATTTCGCAAATTAAGATAATAACTACTCCAAGTAGCATTAAATATATAAAGTTTGGTACACTTCAACAATGGTTTGATAACTTTTATACAACCTTTGGAATTATTAAACATGAAAAACCAACACCTTACCTTGATGGCAGGTTGGTACAATGTCATTATCAATTGATAAACACCTTGCAGTTATCAGAAAATGATGTAAAACAATTATGCCAACCAACATTAGATTATATAACAAAAATCCGTGAAGATCCCGCTGTGTTACGTTATCATATAAAATATCCTTATGAGTCTGTCGAACATATAACTCCCTTAATGTCAAAAAATGAGATTGTATTTAAACTATTGGGAATAAATAGTCAGTTTTGCAAAACTAAAATGTATTATGATTTTAGAGATGATTTGGTAAATGCAATGATTAATAATCTTAAGCAAGGACATGTTTTAATAAACGGCAATTATTCTACATTGTTTGGTAATGGCATTGAAATGTTGCAACATTCAATAGGTACTTTTGATGGTAAAAGTATTATTGGTATTGGAAATATACACAGTAAAAGGTTTGAATATAATAAGACCTTGTTAGCAAGTAGAAGTCCTCATATTTGTTCTGGTAACATTTTATTGTGTACGAATGTAGCAAATGATTTGATTGATAAATATTTTTGTTTATCTCCTGAAATTGTTTATGTGAATGCCATTGGTGAAAATATTCTTCAAAGGCTTAACGGTGCCGATTATGATTCAGATAGTTTTTTGTTAACAGATAATAAAATTCTTATTGAGGCTGCGAAAAGAAACTATGGATTATTTGATGTTCCGACTTGTTATGTTACTGCTAAAAAAACTAAAAGAAGATACACAGCCAAAGATAAATGCGACTTAGATATCAAAACTAGTGTTAACAAAATAGGAGAAATTGTAAATCTATCTCAATATTTGCAGTCTATTATGTGGAATAATATTTATAAAGATAGTAAAAAACATAGTCAGCTACCTAATGAAGAAATTATTCGAAAACAACAAGATTTGTATAGAGATATTTGTATTTTGGCAGTAATGTCCGGAATTGAAATTGATAAGGCAAAAAAAGAATTTGAAGTTGATACTCAAAAAGAAATTTCTAGATTAAAAAGTAAATATCAAAAAAATCAAATGATTGATGTTGAAGTAAAAAGCTATCAAAATAATCATGAAGTAATAGAAACAGAAATGAAACTAAAAAAACCTATGTTTTTTAAAATGATTACTTTGAACAATGGATATGCATTAAATTCAAAACATGAATATGTTTATTTTCATACTCCAATGGACTATCTTCAAAAAATTATTAATAGCTTTAATTTCAGAACGAAGCGTATAAAAAATGAAGTTATACCCTTTTCAGACATTGTTAAACCTATGAGCATGTATCATTCTTCTCGATATTATTATTATAAAGCCAACCGAATTATTGAATTAATTAAGGATTTAAGTAGAGATATCGCTAGACAGTATATTGGATATGAGTACAAAACAAAATCAGAAAAAAGTGCAACTAAAACTGTAGTTGCCGATCTGAAACAGGAGTGTGTTAATTATATTAACAACATTACAATTCCTGATACAGTAATGTATTTGGTTTTGAAAGAGATTGACAATAAGAATAATTATGCTTACGCGCGTCTTATTTTTAATACATTATTTGGAACTCCGAACAAAAAATTTTTTCAAATGATAATAGATAAAACTGATGAAATTTATTGTTTAGATGAAAGCTCGGTCGGCAAAATTAAATTGTTTGATTATAGTTTTACTAAGCGTCAAATATAAAAAAACACCCTCAGACTATATTGTCCGAGGGTGATTTTTTACAAAAAAACGCAAAAAATTTCGCTATTTTAAAAAACAACCTCTTTCAAATGGCGTAAATACGCGTTTTCTCAAAAATCCTTAATTCCCCTATATGGAGAGATTAAAAAAACTCCATTTTATATTATATCATATATTGATTTAATGCACAATTGATATATTGTACAAATTTCGATGTAAAGGTGTGTATTTTTTGTGATAATAATAACAAAAGAAGAAGCTGCTTATCTTCGTAAAATAATTAAAGACGTAAGAATTGTTAAAACTTGTAATCGTAATTCTAAACGTGGAAAAAGATATGCTGAGGAATCGAAAGCTGTAATTGATGCACTTGTAGATTACAGATCTAAAAGAAATATTTTACAATAAGTATTTTGGTATTACTAACAATGAGATGATATTATAATCAAAGGAGATTTTTTATGGCGAGTAAAATAAATAGACGGATATCTTCTGATATTAAAGGACTTATTTATATAGAAGATGATATTATAAAGATTGAGGTTGAAGATGTAAGTGAACCAATAATTTTTAATGATTTTATTGCCAGTTTTATAGGTAAATCTGACGTAAAAATTACTATTACTTACGGAGAGGAACTTTAATTAAAGGAGGTTTTACTATTAACTTTTCAACATACGAGGAAGAATTAGAGTATCTTATTGATAAAGTAGAAAATCCTCTTAATAATAAAACATGGGTTGATATGGTTGACGATTTGCATATGAATATTCACCCCGATGTACTTAGAAAGTCTTTTACAGGTGGTAGGTATGGTGGATATGCAGTGGCTAAATATTTTATGAATAAACAATTTGAAAATTGTTCACTAGAAGAAATGAACAAACTTGTGCAGCTTCGTGAGGAGGTTTATAAGGAACGCTGTAAGAATGCCGATCTTGTAAGAGCAAAAAAGAAATATTTACGTGATGAAGCTAGATTTGAAATGTTACAAGATATCTTAAGAGAAGAAATTAAACATTTAAATCCAATACAACTAAATGAGTTTAAAAAGCCAACAGGATGTAAAAAAATAGTTGGCGTAGCACAATTGTCTGATTGGCATTTTAAAAAAAAAGTTGATAATCAATGGAATTATTATGATGAAAACGTAGCTGTAGAACGTGCCAATGTCATTTGTGATAAGATAATTGACAAAAGTATTAAAAATAATGTTACCGATTTAATAGTTGAAATTAACGGAGATATGATAGATGGGATTATTAATGTATCGGCACGCAATGTTGAAGAAGGAGATGTCATTTCCCAAATTACGGGTGTATCAGAACTTTTATCACAAATTATAAACAAGCTTAAACCTTATTACGAGACTTTAAAAATTGTAACAACTTTAGGTAATCATGGTCGTATTTTTAGTGATAAGTCATTTGGGGCGGTAAAAGAAAATTTTGAAATGCTTATTCCTGAGTTTTTGAAATTAAGACTTAATAACAGTATTCCTATTATTACTTCCCATGGATTAGATTTTGTTTCTTATGAAATTAATGGAGATTTAATTTGTGTAGCACATGGTCAATATGATAGGCTTTCAACAGTTATATCCGATTTTGCTAAGATATATAAAAGAGTTCCCAAAGAAATTCATTTAGGGCATATGCATTCTTATAAGGATATTAATGATTGTGATGTGTTTATTACTGTTAATGGTTCTTTAGTTGGATCTGATGATTATGCTGTTACTTTGAGAAAAATAACAAAGCCGGCACAAAATTTTATTATTTACGATGATAATCGATGTATTTATAACTTAGTTGCTGAGTAAAAAAGATGTTAAGATTATTTGCGAAAAGGCGTCAGTTTCGGACGTCTTTTTCGTAATCATAAAGGATAAGATGTTAAAAGCATTTGAGGAAAAAAAAGGATGAATTGACAGCTATTTTAGGATTAATTTTATGATGAAAAAACGTATACAATTACAAAAAATATATTCGTTAATAGACTGAATTATAGATCATAAGTGTTTCATAGCAATAATAATATCAATTTTAATTCTAGTAATGTATAGAATAAAACTTATATCAAACTTTATGGCAGTTAGAAACGACTTGATAGATTTTTCAGGCGCCGTGCTAACAGTTCAAAGCGTAGTATTTGCAATATTGACAGTGATAAAAAATACAGAAGTATATAAATCAATAGAAAAATCGTATGAAGCCAATATAAAAGCTATTAATCAAAACTCTGTGGCAACAATATTTTATTCACTTTTTGAAATTGTTATCTGTATTGTAGTAAGTTTAGTGTATGGTATTTTGATTAAATATATATGGGTAAAATATATTTTGGGCTTTTTAGTTTCATATTGCTTTATATTGATGCTCATTTCCATGTATAGTTCGTTTAAATTGAGTTTTAATATTTTTATATTATCAAAAAATGTATAATAACCCCCGACCGCCATACCTGGCGGTCTTTTTATACCCAAAATCACAAAAAAGCAAGAGAGGTGGTGGCGTTGGCAAATGGAAAATATCAATACTGGCTGAGCGAAGAGGGGCTGCCCCTGATCGCGGGATAGATTTCAGAATATTTCTAGCTACAAAGTAAAGAATATGGTAAATTGATGGATGTGCAATATTTGGGTTCTGGCAGTTTTGAAAGAAGTAGTTAAAGATATTTGTATAAAGTACTTGTGTAACGAAAATGTTGATTATTAATCACTGCCAAAAAATGTATAACAAGAAAGTTGCATAAAAAAGGAGTGATAATATGCCGGCAAGAGGTTCAAAACAAACATTAGAAAAGAAAGCAAAACCTAAGTATGCACCTATTGATACAAGTGCACTCCCCCCTTTATTCAAGTGTACTTGTTGCGGTAAAGTGGTACAAAATCCAGAAGGAAAATTTTTTAAAGTTGTTCAGAATTCTTTGTATAAAAGTAATGATGGTTATAGTAATATTTGCACTTATTGTTGCGATGATTATTTTGCTCGTATGCGTGAAAAGTATAAAGATGAAAAAATTGCTTTATTAATGACTTGTGCTGAAATGGGATGGTATTTTTCTGAAGCAACTTATATAAAAATGAAAGAAAATGATCCACAAGACATTCGATTGGGTGATTACGTAAGAAGATTAAATCTTTCTCAAAATAAAAATCTTACTTTTGTTGACTATGTAGTGGCTTCAATTAATAACGAACAATTTTTACGCTCCAAAGATGAAATAAACCAACAGTTTGAGTCTGAGTGGTCAGAAGAAGAGAAAAAAAATAAACAAGAAGTAATTGAGGTTGTAGGATATGACCCGTTTGCAGGTTATAAAGATAATGATAGGCGATATTTGTTCAATGAGTTAGTTAAATTTCTTGATGATGATGTTATAGACGATAATTTTAAGTTATCTCAAATTATTCAAATTGTTAATAACAATAATCAGATAAGACAATATGATTTGTTAATTGCGCAGCTTAAGCCGTTAACTGATAATAAAGATATTCAAGCATTAAATGATCTTAAAAGTAAGCTTGTTATTTCAAATGATAAAATTGCTAAAGAAAATGAAATTTCAGTAAAAAATAGATCTAATAAAGATGTTGGCAAATCTACTCTTACATATTTGATGAAAGATTTGCGAGAAAAAGATTTTGATAAAGCTGAAGCAGATTACTATGATCAATTAAAATCTGAGGGAACAAGATGGGCTATAAATTTATCTATGGATGCTATTCAACAAAATGCCTATTTTGATGAAAATGATTATAATGACATAGCAAATATTCGTAGGGAATTAGTAAACAAACTGCAATCTGAAGTTGATGATTTAATGGAAGAAAAGCGCAGATTGTTAATAGAAGTTGAAAAATTAAAATATGGCGGAGGAAATAATAGTGGTTAACCATCATCCAATTATTATGACTGAAGCCAAACGTAAAATTTGTGAATTGGATGCCGAAAGCATAGCCTTTTATCGACGTAATCCTTGTATTGCCTGTGAAGATTTACTAGGTATTCGTCTTATTGATATTCAAAAATGGATGCTACAAATGACATGGAATTGCCCTCATTCGTTATGGGCGTGTACCAGAAATTTTGGTAAGTCATTTCTGGGTGCGATAATAATGATATTAAAGGCTGTTTTATATGAAAATCAAGCAATTTATATTATTTCATCTGTTGGTGATCAGTCAAAAGAAACATTTGTAAAAATTGAAGAAATTATACTTCGCATAGGAAAAACTGCTGCTTCTATTAAATCACTGAAAGATATAGTTGAAAAAGAAACAAGAAAATCTGCAACTAACAAAACAGGTTTTAGTCACAATCCGGCAAGTTACAAAGTAGAATTTTATAATGGCAGTGAAATTTTCACTTTAAATGGCAATCCGGACTCTAATCGTTCTCGTAGAGCAACGTTGTGTTTTTTTGATGAAGCTGCTTTTTGTTCGGACGAGTTAATTGCTGTTTGTGAGGCTTTTGCTACGCAAAATTCAGATTTTATAACATCTATTGATGATAAATTTAATCCTGAGACAGAAAAACGTAAGGTACCAACACAGCTTATATATGCTTCTTCACAGGATCAAGTTACTAAAATGTTTTATAGGCATTACAAAAACTTTGCTAAAAGAATGTTAGCGGGTGACAGAGACTATTTTGTTTGTGATTTAACTTGTGATACTGCTATTCAAACATATATGAATGGAAAACCATATATTCCCTTGTTAACAAGAGACAAGGTTGAATCCGCACTTAAAAGTAATAAAGAAAAAGCTCTTCGTGAATATTACAATCAACCAACACAAGATGGTGGAGAAAATCAGATTATTAAATGGGACACAATCAGAAAAAATGAACATTTTTATCTTCCAACTCTTAATTGGAAACCTGATTCTCGAATAGTTTTAGCATTTGACCCCGCACGAGTTAATGATAACTCTATTGTAGGAGTAATGAATGTTTATCAAACAGAAGAGTATGGTTGGTGCGGTGATATAATAAACTGTGTAAATATGATCGATAAAGAAAGTAAGAAAAAATATAAACTTGATTCCAATCGCCAACTAGATAAATTAAGAAATATTATTTTAAGTTATAACGGTCAGAATCCTGATTATGAATATCTTGATTCAATTCTTATTGACACAGGCTCTGGTGGAGGTGGTTTGAGTACTTATGCAGATGGATTGTTAAATGATTGGGTTGATAAATCTGGAAAAAAACACAGAGGATTGGTTGATAAATCAAATGATATCTATGCTTCAAGTTTAAGCTATTATCCTAACGCTTGTGATAAGTTAAGGACTATATCGCCTAAAAAGTATAGAAATAAAATGGTTGAAGAATTAATAGAACTTATGGACTTGGGTGTAATTAAATTTCCTTATGAATATTCAGGACAAGATAGTATAAGAATTGTTAGTGGTGTAGATGATTCGGGTAATGAAATTTTTAATCCATATGAATTAAGCACTGATGAAAAATTAGCATTAGTTAATATAGACCTAATGAAACAAGAAGTTACTTCAATACACAAATTTCAAAATTCCGATAAGACAAGCGTGTCATATGCATTGGCAAAAGATAAAGAAAGTATTATGCACGATGACCGATTTTATGTTTTGATTTTATTAGCGCATAGATTATATGAAATCAGACGTGGAGAAATTGTACATAAGCTAAAACCTAAGTATAATATATCCCAACTTCCCTCTTGTGTATCAGCTATAGATTTTTGATTTCATAAGTGATATAAATAAAAAAATCTGTTTTTGTGTGACAAAAAACAATGGTATAAATATATTATTTTGAAAGTTGGTGAAAATTTGAAAAAGGAAAGTGAAGATTACGATGTGGTTATCCCCATAGAAGAATTAGAAGATGGTACTACGGTTATGACAATTTCTGAAACAAAACAGAAGTGGATTGAAACAGCTGTGCGTAATTATGATGCTGAAAATAAAATATATTCAGCTTATTTAAATGAGTTATCTTATACCGCCCCAGTTGTTACAAAAGAAGTGCTTGATTCACTTGCTGTTAATGCTCAAAACGATCTTAATAAAATAGTGAAAATCAATAATATTGCTAGAATATATGTTAATAAAGATTGGATTGTAGGTAAAGTAGTAGAAACAATTGATACAAATGTTAATTCGGAATTTCGATTGTCTTATAAGAAATTTGACAGTGACGAAATGAAATTAAAGGAATTAATAGATTGCAAGAATATTGTTGATGATTTTAATGAAAAAATAAATTTACGTAGGTTAATAAAAAATTCTGTTCCTACTGCATTTACAGAAGGTAATTATATATTTTATTGTCGTGTATTCCACGATGGGCGCTATGATGTTTCTTGGTATCCGCTTGGTGTAGCTGAAATTTCTGATTATAATATTAATGGAGAACCACAAGTTCTTATTAATATAAAAGAACTTGTTGCGAGATTAAAAAAAACTATTAAAAGGACTAAGAAAAATAAAGCTTTATTTTTTGATAAACTTAAAGAAGAAATTAAAGCAAATTACCCTACAGAAGTTTACGAAGCTTATATTAATGGCGATTCTTACGCTAAACTTGATCCTAAGTGGACCGGTGTAATACGCATAAACAACCAAAATAGACGATATGGTGTAACACCAATTTTTAGAGCTTTGTACCCTGCTCTTATGCTTGAACAATTTGATAATACAGATAGAGTTAACGCTAAAGCAAAAGCTAAAAAATTCATTGTACAGTTACTTAATGAGAAATTGTTAGGTGAGTACGGAGACAAGGATAGTTTTGAGGAACAAGCGTATGCGCATCAAAATTTAATGGAAGCTTTTAAACAAAAAACTGTTCTCGTAACCGCACCTGCTTTTGTAAAAGAGATTAAATATGTTGAACCAACTACTACAAATACTGATACTGATACTGTTATAAATTATGTAAATCGTGAATTATCAACTTTGGGAATTTCATTTTTAATGAGTTCTGGTACAACGGGTACAAGTACAGCTAGTATTTCATTAGCGCAGCTCATGAAAACTATTAATTCAATAACTGAACAACTTGAATTTATTTTAGAAAAATGGTATAAAAACATTCTTATATACAATGGACACACAACTGAATTTGCGCCCAATGTACGCATTCTTGATAGTGAGTTACTTGAAATGGATGTTAAAGAAGATTTAGCAAAACTTTTATACTGCAACTTTAATTCCTCAATGGAAACTGCTCTGTCCATTTTGGGACTTGATATTAATGATGAAAAGGCTAAAAGAGAAAAAGAAAATAAAGAAAATTTACATGAAATATTTTTTCCTAGATCTACAGCTTATACTTCTTCTGGTAAGGGAAACATTTTACCTAAAGATGTTGATAACAAAAGCGGTAGACCTAAAGAAGATAATATTGAGACTATTGGGAAGCGAGAATACGATGAATTATATAATAAAAACGCAAGAGTTTAATTGTACTTGCTGTGGTGAAAGCTTTCTTATACAAATAACTAGAAATGGGGAAATAAACATTTTTCCAAAATCCACAAAAAATCGTACTGCCTTAGATAAAGTTGTTGATCATAATTATGTTTTGGGAATTGTAGAGGGAGGTGAAAAAGATGGATTTTAAAATGTCATCAAATGTTTTTGAATTATCCGAGCACAAAACATATTTGGAGCTTCATCGCCGATTATGTTGGTACGGGTATCCAAATTATAATGGAGTAGAGTTGCCCATTGAGGGTGCTGAAGAAAAAGCGCAAACACTTGTTAATCAACCTGTAGTGGCTAAATATAAAAAAATTAATCAAGAGGATGATTTAGGTGGACATGAATGTTTTGTAAATTCAGATGGAGAGGTTATTTTTAACACAACTCCTATTGGTGTTAATACATCTGTTAAAGTTAAAAATGATAATGTAGAAATTAACGGCGAGATAATTAACACACCCTGTTTATTTGTCACAAGTGTAATTTGGAAAAGGAATAAAAACATTTGCGCAGCTATTAAACGTTTATTTGCCAAAAAGCTTTTACACTCTTCGTGGGAAATTATATCTGAAAAATCCAAAGTGCTTAAGGATAAAGAAATATTGGAAGAATATGAATTTGAAGCAGATTGTTTATTGGGTAGTAAATCTAAACCTGCTTACGGTGATTGCGCTGTTACACTTACATTAGCAGAAGATATTAATGATCCCGACAATATTATAGCAGAGGCAATTGAATTAGATTTAAAGTTAGATAAGGAGGGTGCTCAATTAAGTATGAGTGAAACAAATAAGATTATAGGTTCAACTAATTCTAATGTAGTAAATAGTAATGTTAACATGTCTGAATTAACATTTTCAGATTTGCGTAGGAGGCTTGAAACGGCTTATAGAGACAAGACTAATTTGTGTGGATGGATTGTTTATATTTTCCCTAATGAAAATTACGCCTTATTTAAAGGAGATTTTAAAAATGACGAACTGGAATATCAAAAAGTTGCATATACAGTTGAAAATGATAATGTGACAATTACTAATATTGACACTGTTAAATTGACTGTTTTAATTGGCGAGATTAATTCAACAATAGAAAAATTAAATTCTGAGATTCAAAAGAAGAACGAGGCGCTTTTGGCAGCCGATGCTAAGATTCAGGATTTGAATGCAAAGGTTGCTACACTCACCGATTACAAAGAATTATATGAAAAAACTGAAAACGAAAAGAAGAAGAAAGAAATCGCCGAAAAGCAAGAAAATTTAAAACAATATGCGATCAAATCTGGTTACATTTCGGCAGAAGAAATTGAAAGTTCGGAGCAAATTAAATCTTTTATTGACAATGTAGACGAAAATGCTATTAAGTCATTAATTGTAGACAGATTTATGTCTCAAAAGCTTAATTTCAAAAATTCTGAGACAGTTGTTTCCACTGAAACTGTAAGTCTTACTAATGATGATTGTGATTCATTTGACTATAGACACATAATGCGTAAGTTTTTAAATAAGTAAAGAAAGAGAGGAGTATTTATGTTTAGAGTTCTTGAAGATATCAATGGTAAAAATGCAGATGCAATGTATTCTGCTGGGGATGATATGAAGGTAGGAATGGGTGTTATAAAGGGTGAAAGTTTTGAAGCTGATTTTCCCTCGACTGCAACTGCAACAGATATATTTATTGTAGCAAAAGAGTTTATTCCTACAGGTCTTGATTCTCTTAGGGGCGAAGTGTCAGATTATGATCTTGAAACTATAAAGTCTGGAGATAAAATTGTTTTAATTAAACCTATTATAGGAGAAATTTATTGGACAGATCAAGTTGAAACTGAATTATCAGTAGGAGATTATCTTGTTGTAAATACTAATGGAAAGTTCACGAAAGCTTCTTCTGGAAATTCAAATTTAAAGGTTGAGTCGCTTGGAATTAAAGATGCAGGTGTACATACTGGGGTTACATTTATAGTTACTGATTGGAATACTATTTCTGGCGACTAAATAACTGAAGGGAGAATAAAATATGTCTGTAAAAATGGAAATTGCTGAAATAATGGAAAAAGACGGTGTTATGTACGATTGGGCAGAAAAAGTCAATCGAAACATCAATCTTACATCTGAAGAAAAGGATATATCTGAAATTGTTGATGCGTGGGCAAAAGAAATCGGAACAAAGGGAAGAGACCCTGAGTATGAAATTGCAGAATTTGTTATTAAAACAATCAGCGATCCGGTATATAGTAAACCCGATGCGTTGATTGAGAAGATATTTGAACCTGATTCAATTGGTGAGTTTGATGATTATGTAATAAATAAAACGCCTAAAAATACACTTATTGCTTATGAATCAGCCAAGGGTGGAAATGTATACAAATCATATATTGACGGTTCTGCTCTTGTTCCTACATGGAAACACGCGCAAGTTGAAACTGAGATTTCATATGCACAACTTAGACGTGGAGGGTTTAAGAATATTGCTAATTTGACTGTTTTTGCTAAAGAAGCACTTGATAATAAAAAGATTAAGGATGTATTTTCGGCACTTGATAATGCTATTTCAGGTGGAGCACAGGTATTTGCAGTGACGGGCGGAGAATCAGCACTCACTAAGACTGTACTTGATAAACTTGCTCTTTATGTACTTGATGAACTTGCAGATGGAGACGAAGGTATTATATTTGGTCTTAATAAGTATGCACAAGCAATAGCTAATATGGCAGGTTATACATCTTTTATGTCAGATAAAATGAAAGATGAATACAATAGATACGGTCTTGTTAAAGAATATGGTGGTTGTCTTATAGGTGGTTTTTCTGGAGCTAGAAAGGCAGCAGATGGTGAACTTCTGGTACCTGATAAAAGAATTTTTGGCGTAGCGGGTAAAATTGGTACAATTTGTGACAGAGGTGAACTTAGAGTTTATGAAACGCTAGATAACAACAGGGAAAGAGTGTCGCTTAAATTTACCGGATATGAATATGGAATCAAAATTACTAATCCTGAAAAGGTTGCTAAGATTACTTTTACAGCTTAATAAATTAATACATAGAAAGCGGTTGGATTGTTCTAACCGCTTTTTCTATGCAATGAAAGGATTTTAATACATGTCAATTACAGAAAGTATGTCTATTCCAATATATAATTATAACGAAAATAATATATGTATTACTACAAATATCATGACTCATATTCTACCTCCCGCAGTAGATGATACACCATCGGTTGACTTTTTATCATTTGCTGAAATTAATTATGTTAATGGTATCAGCGATTGCTTTAGAACTGGATTAGTACAGTTTGCTGAAGATGATAAAGAAGAAATTTTTAAAGCTCTTGGAATTAGTAATTGGAATAATATTATTACTAATAAAGAAATAAAAGATATTTTGTTAAATCCGTCTGTCGAAGGACTTCAGAAAATATTAGATATTACTAACACCTCGATTTTTGATAGAGTGCGGACGATTTTCATTTCGTTAAAAGAAAATGATAACAATGATCTTTCAAATAGAGTTATTAAAATTGTTGAAGCGAGAGGATTGGAACTTAGACGTGGAATTTATAAAACTAAAATTGTTTTAAAATCAAAAGATATTGAAAAAGAAACAATTTCTGCACAAACAATTAATGCTATTATAGAACAAAATGCAGTTTTAAAGCAACAGATTGCCGAAATGCAAAGTATGATTGCTTCTATGAATAGCAATGCTACTAATGTAAAAGAGAATAATGAAACAATAAAGAAAGTTGGACGTCCATCGTCAAAATCAAAACAGTAAGGTGGTAATTAAATGTCAGCAACTTCTTTTGATTTTTTTTATACCAGATTTTTTGACAAGGTGGAAAACGACCCTGATTTTTTTGATTATTATAATCATACTTCACAGGAATCCATGGAGATTGCAAGAGAACGAGCAAATGCTTATTTATTAGAAGCTGTTGATATTTTTACACTTAAATGTACTCCAGATGTTGATTTCTACGATATTGATAAAGATAATGGTTGTTTTAATTTTACAGCTACTACGCGAGAGATTGAAATTATTTCTCGTATAATGTATTCAATTTATCTGGAAAGAGATATATCTAAATTAAAACCAATAATTAACAGTTTATCTACAACTGATATTAAGTCTTTATTTTCACCAGCAAACGAAAGAAAAACATTTGAAGATTTGTTAAATTGGTATAAGAATAAAACTGAGGTTTTAATAAGTAATTATGCTGCTCGTGATAGATTAACAAATAAAAGAAAAACAATTCTTTATGAAAGTTAGGTGCTAATTTGGATAAGGATATAAGTTATTATAGGTCCATTAGCAACGCAACTGGATGTAAAAACCATAAAGATATGGAAACTAACTTAATTCTCAAAAGACTTCGAAATAATTTTGAAAACTCTTTGGATATAGATACATTTATTGATTATTTTACTGAAGATAAAAAAAGACTTCAAATTTATTCGCAAAAATTTACTGAGAATATGGGGTATCAAGAAAGTTTTACAAGTCTGATAGATACTCCTGTAAGACATGGAGATATTTTTTATAACCCAAAAGAAAAAAGTTATTGGTTATGTACAGAATCGGAATGCAAAAGTTATCTTTATTTTAGTGGTAAATTAACACGTTGCAATTGGATTCTTAAATGGCAAAATAAAAACGGCGAAATAGTTAGTCGTCCCGCAATTGTTTTATCCGCTTCTCAATATAATTCTGGTAGTGAAAAAACTAAAATGATTACAATTGGATATAATCAGTTGATGATTTATACAATTCTTGATAACGAAACAGTAAAGCTTAAATCGGATAAGCGCATGTTTATTGATAATGATTTGAACAAACCTAAGCCATATAAGCTTACTCGCGTTGATACTGTAACAAAGTCATTTATGGGAAAGGGTAGAATTTGCCTTGTGTTTACAGAAGATCAGTATAATTCTCAAACTGATAATATTGATCTTATGCTATGTGATTATTTTGTACCAAATTCTGTAACAAAACCAATTGAAATTGTATATAATGGCAATCCTGAGATACGTTGTGGAGGTATGAGTAAAACTTTCAGGGTTCAGAGTGACAATTCTGTCGAGTGGTCACTTAGACTTCTTGATATTCAAAAAGATTTTGTTAACTTGGTTTCAGATAGAAATACGGCGAAAGTAAATTGTTTATTCAACAAATCTCTCATAGGCAGTGCTTTTAAGCTTGTTTGTACCATAGATGGTGTTTCATCGGAATTGTTGGTTAACATCGTAGGAGGTGTTTAATATACCAAATTCTTCAGCTATTCCTGAATGGAAAAATAAAACTATTTCAATGATACTTTCTCAAAATGAGATTATAGAGTTGTTTGAAAAAACAGAAGAAGATGTCGAAAATATTGTGTATAGCAACATTTTTCCTTTTGGATATATACCACAGACACAAACCGAAACAGAATTATATATTACGATTGAAGTATCTATTCCTAAAATGTTATTCCGACAAGTGTGGGAATATCCTCACATGACAATAAAGCTTATTTGTCATCAGGATAAAATGCAGCTAAATAAAGCCGGAGTTTCTGCTACAAGACTTGATTACTTGTCTACTTTAATTGATAAATTGCTTAATGGTACTGATGGTTGGGCTTATGGAAAGTTAAGTCTTGTTTCAAACACTGAATATAATCTTTCACCCGTTTATAAGGTTCGAGAAATGATATTCCAGGGACAGGATCTTAATGAGGACAGGTGCGGAAATACAAAATGAAGGTGGATGAACTTAAATTATACCATGGTGATGATATTAAAATTTCGGAAACAATTACTATTTGTCAGCCTACTCTAGAACAAATTATAGAAAAAGGTGAAAATGCTTTTTTTGCTTTTTGTCAAAGTTTCACAGCACATAATCTTGATGATAACATAATTGTATTTTTAACTGACTTAGATATAGACTTTACGCAGGTAACAGATTGGGATTTGTTTGTATGTCTTTCGCCGGAATTTGATATGGATATTTCAGGACTTTTTTTTAAAGACTTAGATTTTAGCACCATGAGACCATTAAATGATAACAATAAAAACGTATATTTAAAAAACAATGATGGAATTGTTATTACCGAAAGTATATACAATACTCTTGTTGAATATATGCGAAAGCTTGCTAATATACCTGTACCACAATTTACAAAAATACTTAATCTTGAAAGTCAAAAAAAAATGGCAATCGCTCATGCAAGGCGTAAATTGGAAAGTGCTAAAAAAAAAGAGATGTATTGTCCCAGTAAATCTTTTTTGCTTCCTTTAGTATCATCTGTGGTAAATGATTGTGGATCAAAAGAAACTATAGATACTATTTTTGGTAGGAAAATATATTATTTTTGGGACACTGTGAAACGAATACAAGTTAGGAATAATAGCGACCATTTATTTACCGGATTGTACAGTGGTTGTTTGAGTTTAAAAGATAATCCGGCAATAAAAAAAGAATTAGATTGGATGAGAACTTTAAAATAGTTTTAATCTTAAGTCTGGCATATTATAAAGAAAGGATGCAAAATGAGTATAAATACATTTATTCCACAGGAAATTACAAGAGCTATTCATACAAAGAACGATGGTGCGACTAACTGGTACACTAATCAAGTACAGGATTTTTCTATCCAGGTTGATGGTAATGAACAGACAAAAGAAGATGCTAACGGAAATGTTATTGCAACTATCACTCGCGGAAAGAGTTGCACTGTAAGTTTTAGCACACCTGTTTATGATATTAACATTATTGCTGCAATGAACGGTACTTCAAAACAGATAGCAAGTGAGGAAAACAAACTTGTTACCACAGCTTTTGAAGAATTTGAAATAAGTGCTTCTCAGACCACAGTTGTTTTAAAGAATAATGCTATAAACGGAACAATTAGTGTTACTACTTTATCTAAAGATGGCTCAGCTGATAGAATATTTAAAGTAGGTGCGGCGACCGCTGCTGGTACAGTAACTTACACAGATGTTTCTAAGACTATAACTTTTGAAACAGATGATATTACTGCTGGGGAAACAGTTCTAGTTAAGTACGAATATGAAACTACAAATGCCGTGGGAATGACAGCTTCAGCAAAAGATTTCCCGGAAGCCGGCCGTCTTTATGTTGAAGTTAAAGGCTTTGATGTTTGTGATCAGTCTACGGCTATTTACGCATATTATAGATTCCCAACTGCTAAGATACAGTCATCTTATGAAACTCCAATTGGACTTGACAGTACATATACAATTACAATGGATTGTGCCGTTGATTATTGTGATAAGGACAAACAGTTCTATAGTCTTGTTATTCCAGGTGTTTCGTAACAATGTCTGCAAATACAACTCAGTGCTGGATCTGTGGCAAAGAGTATAATTATTGCCCTCATTGTCCTAGGTACGAACAATGGCAATCAAATTCATGTAGCACAGAGCATTATCAAATTAATCTCATACTTGGTGAGTTACGCGAAGGTGTTATAAATGAGAGTGAAGCTAAAGTTAGATTTGATAATATAGGAATTAATGAGGATTATGATTTTTCTCAGTTACTTCCCTCTGTAGCAAGAGATATACAAAAAAATATTATGTCTGTCAGTCGAAGAAAAAATAAAACAATTCGTAGAACAAATATGGAAAATATAGAATAAAGCATATGGGGAAGCAAGAAGATTGTTTCCCCATATATTATTTTTTGGTGGTGATATGCAATGATTTATTGTGATAATGCAGCAACAACGAAAATATTTGAAGAAGTATTTAATGTAATGCTGCCTTATTTAAAAAATAATTATGGTAATGCAAGTTCTCTTTATAGCATTGGCTATAAAAATAAAAAAGCAATAGAAAAGGCAAGAGAACAAGTTGCTACTGCTATAAATGCTTTACCAGAAGAAATATTTTTTACAAGTGGTGCGACCGAAAGTAATAATTGGGTTTTTAAGGGAATTAAATTTTCATCTCCGGGTCGAATTATAACGACTAGTTTTGAGCATCCAAGCGTACTTAATTCATGTAAAAGACTCGCACGGGATAATGAAATAATAATTACATATTTAAATCCTGATTCAAAGGGGGTAATTAGTGTTTCAGATGTAACGAAACATCTTAGATGTAATACAAATTTAGTATCTGTTATGACTGTAAATAACGAGATAGGAACTATTCAGCCTGTAAAGCAAATCGGCGAAATATGTAAAGCAAATGATGTTTTATTTCATACCGATGCCACTCAGGCAATGGGTCATATGGAAATAGATGTGAAAGATTTAAATATTGATCTTATGTCGTTTTCTGGGCATAAGTTTCATGCTCCGAAAGGTATAGGCGTGTTATATATTTGTAAAGACATCCAAAATAGAATATCTCCATTAATTGATGGTGGTATGCAAGAATCTGGTTTTCGTGCGGGTACAGAAAATGTTGCTAATATTGTAGGTCTTGGCAAGGCGATTGAAATTGCAAAGCAGAATTTATCTCAACAAGATAAAATAAGAGCCAAATCAGAAAAACTATTAAAATTATTATTGACTATTGATGGGGTAAGTCTTAATGGTTCGCTTGATAATCGTATAGCAAATATTTTAAATATTCATGTTAGAGATTGTGAGTCCGAAAGTTTAGTGATTATGTTAGATACAGAAGGTCTTTGTGTATCATCCGGTTCGGCTTGTCACGGCAACGGATTAAATCCTTCAAATACTCTTAAAGCAATTGGGTTAACGGATAAACAAGCATTTGAAAGTATTAGAATTTCTTTAGATGAAAGTATTTCTGATAATGAAATATTAGAAATTTATAAGATAATAAAAAAATGTGTTGATAGATTGAGGTAATTGGGGTGTGTGTTTTCGGATGCGCATCTAGATAATAAAAAAATGTATTAATAGATTGAGAGGTGTAGCATTATAAATGAGATTTTTAAATCTTGATCAAAGTACAAAAATTAGTGGTTTCAGTGTTTTTGATAATACAAATCTTATAGACTATGGTCATGTTGATAGTAGTATAAAAAAAAATCTTCCTTTAGAACGTATGAAAAAAACATCTGAGTTAATTGCCGGGCTAATAGATAAGTACAAACCAGATTTTGTTGTTTTGGAAAATGTACAGTTCCAACAGTCTTATGCGACATATAATCAGCTATCGCAATTACAAGGTGTTTTGTTTAAATTACTTTTTGATAAAAAAATACCATTCACTACGGTAGCTCCCGTTACATGGAAAAAATTTTGTGGTATTACAGGAAAAAGACGAGCGGAGCAAAAGGAAAATACTATAAAAATGGTGAAAGAAAAATTTAAAATAGATACTACTGAAGATGAGGCCGATGCCATAGGTATTGGTTTGTGGTCTGTAAACAATATTGACATGGAGGCAAATTAAATGAAAAATAAACTTACGCTTACAGAAATGACTACATTTGTGGAATACGTAGTTAAGAATACTCTTTTACACGGAGAAGCTTTTCGTCAAGCTTTTATTAATTATTGCATTTGTGTTTTTTATGGAGAAAAAAAATGGCAAATTAATAAAATTGCAGATTTAATTAAATTGTATGATGATGGTCTATTGAATCCGTGTTTTACACGTCCAGATCAAGAACAACTTACAACTATAATTAACGCCATTGATAAAGAAATTGATACGGCAATTAAATATATGGCAGCCGAAAAAGTTATGTCGCAAGCTGATAAGGCGATTTCCGAATTGTCTAATAAAATATCCAATATTATTGACAAGCAGAGTACTATTTTGGGAGATAAATATATTTCATCTGATGATATTAAAAAAGTAATAAATGTTGTTTCTGAAATTCAGGGAAATTTAACTGCTGACAAACTTACAAAAGCACTTGTTGATAATGGAGTAATAGGTCAAAAAGCAAAAAAAGATGATATTACTTTTGTTTCGGTTAATAAAGAAAGTGAAAGTATAGGTGGATAAATGTTTTCTGCTCAGAAAAAAATTAGAATTGTATCTTTTTTAAATTCTAGACTAATACATAAGTTGGTCTATTTTTTACAATCACTTCCCTCTTATATATATTTTACAGGCGAAAGAACGGTTAATGCAAAATCTATATTAGGATTATTAAGCCTTAATATAAAAAACGGAAGTAATATTAAAATTACTGTGTGTAGCAAAACATCTCAGAATCAAGCGGAAACTGATTTGGCAAATATTGAAATGTGGTTGGGTACAAATGAAATTAAAATCACAAATACAAAAAATTGATCCGTTTAAGTTAAAAATGAAAAACGGCAAGTCTTACGCTCAGGTGTTAAAAGAAGAAGTAGTAAGATTGCGTAATTGTATTCAGAATCGTCTTGATGAATATATGTATTCGCATCCTGCTAAAATCTATGAACGTACAGGTCGTTTTCAAAGTTCATTGAGGGTTGAAGATTTCGTTGATATTAAAGTTGTTGGAACAGTTATAATTCTTAATGTCTATTTTGATGAAAGCGGGTATCATCGGTCTGGTGATGGTTTATATGGTTGGAACAGCAGTGATTGGCAAAGCAATGGCGAAACTGTCAATACTGCGTATTTGCTTAATTATGGTTATCAGGTTAAACAAAATGTGTGGTTCAAGGATATAAAAAATTTTGGATATAGAGAGGGCGCATATTTTATTGAAAATGGTATTGCAGATTTTCAATTAAACAATCCATATGGAATAAGAATAAAAATCAACAATCCCAAAAAAGGATATAGGGTGTAAGCGAGGTGGGTAAATGCCAAAAGATAATGACGGACTGTTTATAAGTGCTAGCTTGAATATAGAGCAAACAGTAGTAAATGTTGAGGATGATATTTTAAAGCTCAATGATATATTGTCTAAAAATGATAAGGGAAAGGTTAAATTAACTTCAGAACTAGATATAAATAAAACACAAACTGCAATTCAATCTCAATTGTCAAATATAAGTAAAAAAATAAAATTGAATATTGACGGACTGAATTTGGATGCTATTCAAACTGATATGAAAAACATTGAACGGCAAATGGACAAATCAGTCCAAAATATTAATTATAAAATTAAAAATATAGATACAACAATTGCAGATACGTTTAAAACAGCTTTTAATGCCGATGGGCAATTGGACATAAATAAAACCTTAGATAATGCTAGAAATGTCCTTGGTAAGTATGGAACTCCTACTTTTTCTTGGGTTAAAGACGATTCCGGGGAGATAATTAAGATTGTAGCAGATGTTAAATCCTTAACAGGACAAATAGAGACCTTAAATTATGTTTTGGATGATACCGGAGAAAAATTTACATATTTTTCTGGTAAAAGTTCTGAAAAAGGTATTTTGAAGTTAATATCTGATATTGATAAAGCAAGATCAAAATATACCACAATGTTGTCAGAATTTGAACAAACAAATTCAGGTATCAAAAGCGGATTGACTAATGAAATATCTGCTGTAAATCAAGCAATTAATAGCCTGGGGCAAGGTGGATCGGTTGAAAATGTTGAACGTTTATTTAATGTTTTAAAGAAAACTGCTAATGAGATTAAAGTAAATCTTGACACTACAGCGAGTTCCTTTAATAAGGTAACTAATGCCGAAAATACATTAGCTAAAATGCCCGCCACTATTCAAGAGATTATAAATAATTTTTCAAGACTTAAAAATCAACCTGAAGAAGTTGCAAATGTTGTTAGTAGCTTGGAAAGTAAATTAAATAAAGTTAATGCAGTAGAAGTGCAGCTGGGTAGAAATAAGGAATGGTCTGAAAAATATCGTGATCTTGTTTTATCTGTAAAAAGTGCTGAAACACAAATTAAAAATTTGCAGTTATTAGAGCAGGCTGATAATTCAACAGCAAAACAACAATCATATTATTATGAAAAGATGTTTGCTGAAATAAATAAGGTTAACACTCTAAAAAAACAATTAATTACTGCTGGAAAAGAAGAATCTAATGAATTAAAAAGACAAATTTCTAATTTAGAGAAGCGTATTTCTTATGATGAAAAACAATTATCAAAGAAAAAGCTTATAACCAATGAATTAGAAGCTCAGAAAAATGAACTCAGAAAAATTGGCGAAGAGGAATTAAAATTAGCACAATCACGTTATTTAGATAAATATAATACTTCTTCAGCAAGAATTAGTGCCTTGGTGTCTAATTTTACTGATGATTTAACTATTCTTGAAAACAAGTGGAAAACTTCACCTATTTTCAATACTGAGTTTGAAGAAAAAATTAATTCTTTAAGATTAGAACTTAATAATATTGGCGGCAATTCTTCTTCTCTTGACGAATTTAGAATTAAACTTAATCAGCTTAAAAACGAATTAACCAATGCAAGTATAGTTTATAAAAATTCTTTTACGGATAGTAAATCTCTTCAGAATATTCAAAAAATTAAACAAGATATTCAAAAATTAATATATACTATCCAGTCATATCAGCGGGATAATTCTAAAGCTATGTATACAAGTAGTGGAGCTGAAAGTGAATATAAACAAGCTACTGATAGCATGATAGCAAGTTTAAAAAAATTACAGATGGAAAGTGATTTGACCGACAAAGAATTAAAGACATCGTTTGATAGCATTAATCGGCAATTTAGAACTACAAGTGCTGAAATAAAAGCTACTGGTAATAGCGGTCTCAGTTTTTTTGATGATTTGAAAGAAAAGATCAGAAGATTTGGCGGTTGGATGACTATTACAACGGCTGTAAGTTATTTAGCCGGTACGGTTAGAACTGCTATTACAGAGCTTAAAGAACTTGATACGATACTTACAGAAATTTCAAAAACTTCTGACCGAACAGATACCAGTTTAAAAAAGCTTGGTGAAAATGCTTTTGATGAAGCTAGCAAACTAGGACAAAAGGCTACTGATTATCTTTATGGTGTACAGGAGGCTTCCCGTGCTGGATTTGGTGAATCAGAATCAGAAGAAATGGCAACGCTTTCTATACTTGCTCAGTCAGCAGGTGATATGACATCTGATTTAGCTAATCAATATTTAATTGCTACTGATGCTGCTTATCAATATAACGGTAATATAGAGAAATTAAACGCAACATTGGATTCGCAAAATTATATTACTAACCACAATGCTTTAAATATGACTGATCTTGCAGAAGCTACTAAGATAGCGGCAAGTCAAGCCGAAACCGCAGGTGTTGGTGTAGATAGTTTGACAGCAGCAGTTGGTACAATGATTGCAACTACACAGCAGGGCGGAGATATTGCTGGGCGTGCGTTTAAAGGTATTCTCATGAATCTTCAGCAAGTAAAAGGAACTGCTGAGGAGATAGGTGATGGCGGTGAAGATATTACTACTGAATCGTTAACTAAATACGAAAAAGCTTGTGCCGATTTGGGTGTTTCTTTAAAACAAGTTAAAGATGGTGTAGTTTCTTTGCGAGATCCAATGGAGATACTTGAAGAACTTGCTTCTGCCGTAAGTAAAGAAAGTGAAGGTTCAATTAAAGTAGCTAATTTAATTAATGCCGTTGGTGGTAAATATCGTGGTAATCAGCTTAATGCACTATTAAACAATTGGGATGTTTATAAAAAAATGTTGTCCGAATACCATTCGGAAGATGCTGTAGGTTCCGCTATGCAAGAAGCAGAAAAAACAGCGCAAAGTTGGGAAGGACAGCTTAATAAATTATCAAATACATGGACAAAGTTTGTAAAAAACCTTGCTAATACTGATTTAATTAAAGGCGGACTTTCTGCATTATCAAGTGGTATTAACATACTGGATAATTTGATTGATCGCTTTGGTGCTTTAAACACATTGCTCCCTATTATTGGAGCAGGATTGAGTTTAAAAAACGTAGGTAAACTTACAAAGATGCCCGTTTATGCACAGCCACAAATTACATGTGCATAGAATGTAACGCGTTTTAAAATAAGGTTGTCAAACTGCTGGAAAAGGCTAAGGCTTCGTGACTGTTCAATGTGCAATTGAGAGTGAGGAAACTCAGAAATAACAACGAAGATGACATATGCTGAGATAAAAGCCATTTATGGTGCTAAGTGTTTTGAACAATGTCTGATCAGCAGCCAAACTCTGTCGTGAGACACAGAAGGTTCAACGAGTAGACGGCAACTACCTTGTGGCAAGGTAAAGGTGTATTCTAATCTGTGAGTAACGCTCATAGCAACAGCGCATAGTTAAGTTTCAAATAGGACGAATATGTCTCGCCCTTTATGCGTGTTTTGCCCTAGGTCAAGGGTGACATAAGACCGTAAAATAATTGTCGAGTGATATTGACAAAATATTGCCTTTTTTGTATAATTAATGTATAAATTGTACAAAGGGAGTAATATTATATGTGTGACATCCTCCCCTACCTCTAAGGTGGGGGGGTGAATTGCGTTCTCACAAGTTGTTGACAAAGTAGAAAAAATATGATATAATAAAATCAGTCGAAAATAAGAAAGGCTGATAAATACGTGAAATTAGATAGTAATGCACATTCAGTATTTTTGTTGCACTATCATCTTGTGCTTGTTGTAAAATACCGAAGGAAAGCGTTTGATGATGATATTTCCAACCGTGCAAAAGAAATCTTCGAGTATATAGCTCCGAATTACAATATTACTTTGCAGGAATGGAATCACGATAAAGATCATGTGCATATTTTGTTCAAAGCGCATCCTAATTCTGAAATCAGCAAATTCATAAATGCCTACAAAAGCGCAAGCAGTAGGCTTTTGAAGAAAGAATTTCCGCAGATACGACAAAAGCTTTGGAAAGAATACTTTTGGAGTCAGAGTTTTTGCTTGCTTACAACAGGCGGTGCACCGATTGAGGTTATCAAGAAATACATAGAAAGTCAATGCCAAAAAGAGAGAAAAAGGAAGTAACACCATGGCGAACAAGGCTTACAAATTTAGAATATATAACCAATGCATAGAACCGTGGACGCACGGAGTTAGCTCGCTTGCGCTTAGTACATTAGTACTATCGAACGAGAACCGAATGCTCGCCTGAGTGCGAGAGGAAGCCCCGCCTCTTTAGGTGGGGGAGGATGTCACAAGTAAACGGTTGTACCATACAGTACAACCGTTATTTTGTTATAAAATATTTTTGACTTCTTTTAGTAAGAAAAACCCACCTCTTTAGGTGAGGAAAGTTACAATATAATTATATTAAAATTTACTTCCGCAATTTTTACATCTCCATGTTTTTCCGTTATCCCCCATACCAAAAACTCCAAATAAAGCTATTTTGCCAATCTTGCGCGTTGCACTTATTTTGGCAAGTTTTGTAGATCCACAAATAGGACATTGAGGTGTTGAAGTAGTTTGTGATTGTGATGATTGTTGAGTAACATTCTTTTGATCATCAGCATGGATTTTACAAGCTTCTTCGTATGATACATTTTGTACTTTCATTGTGAGCTTAATTGCTCCATGATGTCTACACTTTTCTTCTTTTTTTATTCTTTTTTGAACTAGTGTTTCATCAAAATCATCATCAATAGTAAATGGATTTAAATCTAATTCATTACCGCAAAAATAGCATTTATCGTAATGTTCTTCAGTCATGTTGTAATAAGGATCTTTCATTCTGCTTCCAATAAAAATACCAGGAAAATATGATGCTCCGCAAGCGTGACAAAACTTTCTATAATGGATTTTATCTTCAGAATTTTCACTGATATCATGAAGATTACAACTGAGGTCTAATTTTTTATTAGTTATCGGATCTATACAAAAATTATCTTTCATAAAGTAACTCCCCTTTCATAGTATTTCAAAACAATATTGTGAATAAACGGTCTTTGATACGGTTACTGACAAAGATGATGGAGATAAGACATCTTTAACTTTACTTGGAACACGTGTTAATAAACAATTTTTCAAACAGTTATTCAGTAAAGAAGAAAAAATTATTTTTACTGAAGATGAGATAAATAAGCTTAATGAGTACAACGCCGCTTTATTAGAAGGATTAGATTATACAGAGGCAACAGAGAAATATCTTAAAGACTGCCGACAAGAAGTTAAAGATTATGCCGACAAAGTCAAGGGTGCTACGGTTGATACCAAAGCATTGGCTGCTGCCAATCAGACGCTTTCAGTTAAATCCCGCATTGCAGCTGTTGGGTTAAAATCTTTAAAATTGGCATTAAATACTCTTTTAAATATGGGTATTGCAATTGTTATTGATATAATTATAACAGGTATAACCAAACTTGTCAATAGTGCTAAAGAAGCAAAGGAAAATCTTGAACAATTTAATACAAGTCTTACAGAATCTATTGAAAGCTTTAAGGAAGAAGAAAAGTCGCTAAATGACCTTTCAGAACAGTATTTAAAAGTAGTAGCATCTACCGATGATCTTTCAATTGCAAAAGAAGAATTACAGTCAATTCAGGATAGTCTTATTGAAAAATACGGTAAAGAAGCAGAAAATATCGATCTTGTTACTGGAAAGATTTCTGAACAAATAGTCGAAATGCAAAAGCTCAGAAAGGAGCAGGCGCAGAATTGGCTTGATGACAACTCTACAGTCACCGATCCAACAAACAGTGAAAGAAAGCTTAGTAATGAAGAAGCGGTTGCTTATGCAAAAAAAAGATTAAATACCAGTAGTACTTACAAATATATAAATGACATTGCACCAACTTATGAATTAACTGGTAAAAAGGGTATTGATTACAATACTGTAGAATCACCAGGATGGGGTGACTGGAACTCTTATAAAGAAATAGAACGAATTATTTCTGAGTTTAATAATGCAAATATTAATCCTGTTAATGGCGATGATTTGTTTTTTACTGGAACTATGGAAGAACGTCTTGAATCGATGCAAGGCGTTTACAAAGAATTATCGGAAGTATGGAAAGATATTGATGAAGATGACAACCGTAAAAAATGGTTATCTGATATGAAAGCGCAGATTACTTCATTGGATGATGAGATCGAAACATATAAATCTGCTCTAACTGAGTATGATAAAATACAAAAACTTATATCAAATAACAATTGGTCATCTGAATATACGGAAAGTTTTATTTCGGCTTTCGATCAAGCTGAACAAGCTAAAAATAAGCTTCTTAACGCTTCGTCATCAAGTGATACAATCTCGGCACTACAAAGATTGGAAGATTTAAAAGATACCTTGTATGATTTAGCCGACGGTACAGAAGATGGGGTTTCTGAATTAGAAAAAACCGATTCGTATTTAATTAGTCAATTAGACACCTTTTTTAATACTATTAATCAAACTTGTGATATTGGCAATTCCGAACTTAAAAATCAGATATCTGTTTTTAATGACACCTTGTCAACATTTTCAAATGAAACGTTTGATGATGTAAATACTAATGTTCAGAAATTTAATAATGCTATTAATGCTATTAAGTCAGGGGAAAGTCTTAATAGTGATACAGTTAAAGAATTAATAGATATTGATAGTAGTTTAGCTGGATCTTTCAGCAAAACAGTTGATGGTTATACAATTGCATTAAATAAACTTTCAGCTTCTCGTAAAAATTACTTAAAAGATTATCAGAAAACTATTGACGAAGAAATAAAAAGTACTCAAAAATATATTAAGCAGTTGTTAGATTACAGGGCTACTGTTATTCTGACTAATGGTTTAAAATTATACAAAGACCCACAAGCAATCAGAACATTAAATGAAATTGACAGTGCTATTTCCAATGCTACGAGTAATACAAAGAAATGGAATGATTTACAAGAGCTTCTTACAAACCAATTTGAAGAAACAGCTGATAGTGCGGAGAAAACTAGTCTTACAACAGATAATATTATAAGTGCTTATGAGAGTGCTTTTGATAGTATTATTGATAAGGCAACCGAGGAAAAGGAAGTTCTTGAAGAACAAAAAAATATTCTGACCGAACAAAGGGAGCAGTTAGAGGAAATTGTTTCTCAATATGAAACTGCTGCAACTACTGTTGAAAATTATATTGAAAAACAAAAATCTTTGGTTGAAGATAAATATAATACCGAGATTGATGCAATAAAATCTGCCAATGAAGAACGTCAAGAAAGCATTGATTTGCAAGAAAAATTAAATAATCTTGAAAACGCCAAAAAGAAAAAAGTTATGGTTTATTCTGAGGCTAGTTCGTGGCATTTAGAAACTGATAGTTCAGCTATTCAAGAAGCACAGCAAGAATATGATAATGCTTTGATCGATAAGCAGATTTCTGATCTTGAAAAACAAAGGGATGCGGAAATAGATCTGTGGGATAGTTATAAACAAAGATGGCAGGATACTGTCGATGGGATTAAAAATGCTGATGATGAAGTTATTACCAGTAAAATTCTTGGTTCAGACTGGACTTCTAAAATTGCGGAACAAGATACAGGAGTACTTAACAATTTTGCAGACGGTTACTCATCTTATCAAAACAAGTTGTCTGGTAGCATAAATGATGAAATTGAAGCAATAGAAAGGGCTATTGAGTCAAAAGAAAAACAAATTGAAGCTTATCAAGATGAACAACAAGCACTTTTCAAGTATGTTTCGGCAATTACGGATAAAAATAAAGATTATTTAAAAGAATTATCCGATGTTTCTGAAAAAGAAATGACAACAATGGAAGGTCGAACTAAGTTCTTAGAAGATTGTAAAGAACGTGCTAGAAAAGCACTTGATTTTTCTGATTTATCTGTTGAAGGTTCTAAATCAGAGGGTCTTTATTTAGTACAATATGATGGCGAAACTGTTGGTGTTGGTAAAACAGAAGCTGAAGCCGAACAGTTGAAAACTGAGTTGTATGGTAAATTAATTGCAGCGGAATTATCGTCCAATCCTAAACAAGCTTTAAATAAGGGCATTTGGGCTACGCTAACAAGTGCGCTGAAAAGCAGATTTAATATAATCAAACCATATCAATCTGGTGGTATTGATGATTATACAGGTTTAGCTAACGTACATGGTACACCCAATAGGGTTGAAACTATATTTAATTCTGCACAGGGTAAAAAATTATACGACCTTGTAGCTAACAAAGATAATCTTGTAAAATATGTCGGAAATAATCTTATTAAAGGTATAGGTGATGGGATTAATAAAAGCATTGCAAGTGCAAAAAATATCATAAATAAATCAAATACAAATCAGAATTCTACGATTGTATTTCAAATTGATACGATTAATACTACAGATGGATTAACTTTTATGGAACAGATGAATCGATACTTAAAACAAGTTGATATGGATAGAATGGTTGGGCGAAATAGATAGTAGATGGGGCTGTTTTAGTATTCAGCCCCATTGTTTGTATTAATGTAAAAGGCGGTGAATTTAAAGAATGATAATGACAGCTACATCGGTTTTTCCTGATGATGAAGTAGTAAAAATCAATAAACATAAAGGAGTTAATGGTGTATATGATCGTGCGCCAATTTTTAAATATCAATTTAATTGCACGGCAGGATCAGCTATGCGTTGGGCATTATGTACGTATACTAATTTAAAAACTGGTGAGCAGTATTATTCTTACTTCCCAAAGGGGGGTAATATAAACACATACTATAATGGTGACACAGTACGAGTTAAAGAGGTTGTTTTTAATGACATAGCTAAGAACGGTCAAGATTGGCAATATCAATATACTTTTTTTCAAACTGATCCAACTACCATTGCTGACGATACTCAGTATGGCGATGGGGTGGGATTATATGATATGTATTTTTGTCGAGGTAAAATCAAAGAAAAGAATTCTACTAGTAAGTTTATTATTAATAAGGAAATAGGAAATTTAAAAAGCGCATATTATTATACTCGGTCTGATGATTCCGTTTATCTTGTTGGTGGTGCATATATAGAAATTGGAGAAGAACGTAGACTAATTGAAACATATAATTATTCAACAGGCGAGGTAGAATTAAAAAATGGATTTTCAACTGCACCTGAAGCCGATACTGTGTTTCGCATTTTTACAAATTACTTTATAGACAGACCACATTATGTTAAATGCAGAGAGGATCCTCTTGTTACTTTGTCAGTGAATACCGGTACAGCTTCAAAGGGATTTGATCTAGAATGTTCTGCTACTTATAAACACCCTAATTATATTGGTTTGAAGTATTATAAATATCGTTTGTACCAAACTGTAGGTAATGCTGATGCAGTACTTGATGGAACAATAAGTGAAATTGAATCAAATACAGATATTAATATAGGAACCGGAATTGAAGTTGATATTGTTGGTAAACAAATCATGATAGAAACAACTCCTAGCGAAGAAACCGGACATGTTGTTGAGGGTATACGATGTGTTATTTCTGGATATAATTCATCAACTGGGATGGCAACTTTGAAAGATAATATCTTTCAACTTGAAACCGGAGCAAGATATACAATTTACAACGGCGACGAACTTCTTGTTGATGAGACTGATGAAATTTACAGTTTCGATTTAGATAGCAGTTTTTATGTAGACTGGGCAGGTAATACATTTAATATTGAATGCGAGATATCTACTCTTGATGATAAAATTTACTATTATAGTATTGATAAAACTTTTTCTTCACAAAATATTATAAATAGTGATGGCACAAGTAAGATTGTTAATTTTAAATCTGAAATGTTAGATAATCATGCAGTTAAAATAACCTGGGAATTTAATAATTTATCAACCACTTCATCTTTGAGAATATTTAGAAGGAATATTAACGAGGATAAAACAGTATTTGTTGGCACAGGATATAAGAGTTTTATTGACTATTCAGTAGGCAATAACCAGACTTATGTTTATTACCTATGTTACGCGAATTACAAGGCGTTTGCTTCACCTACCGTAAAAGTACAATGGGATGGATGGACAATTTATTCTCTTGTGGAACAAACAAGTAAGCATAATCGTAAGTATTACAAAATTTCCGATACGTGGCATTTTATTGCAAACATTAGTGATAACGATATTGTTTCTAATATTGGATTGGCGGTTCATACAGGTACAGGTACTAAACCTAAAACGACAAGAACTATAACAGATTATGAAAGTGGGGCGTTTTCTGCTGATTTACTTACCATCACTTGTCCTCATCATTCTATTATAGATAATATAGATAGGGTAAAAGCATGGAATAATTTTATTAAGGGTCAGAATGAATTTTTATTAAAATCACATAAGGGTGATGTGTGGGTTATAAATATTTCTGATAATCCAACAAGAATATATGATAGTACATCTGTATTTGGTTTAACTAATATTAAGTATAATTGGGTTGAGGTCGAAAATACAGGTAAAGTTGTAATAGAGGGGTGATTTGTATAGAATATTATAATACGATAAATGATGCTTATCTTACCGCTCTAAAAAAACCAATGAGAAAAATGAAGATTAAATTAGAAATTTTATCACACTATGAGGGAGCAATAGGTCAAATAACAAGTGATTTATCTTCTACTAATGGTACAATTACCATCAACAGAGAACAAGGCTGTCGCAGGTCTTGTTCTCTTTCTATTATAAATAGTGATAATAAATACCTCCCACAGGTAGATAGTCCATTTTGGTATAATAGAAAATTTAAATTATTTATAGGAATAGTCGTAGATAAAGATGTTTATTGGTTTCCACAAGGGGTATTTATAACTAAAACAGTTGGTTGTAATGGTAAGATTTTAGATATTAGCGGTGTTGATAAATATGGTTTTTTAAATGGTGAATTAAATACTAGAATGTGCATGGTAGAGTATCAAACAAGCATTACAAATTCAAAGAAAGGTACAAAAATTGCAAACCTTATACGAGATACACTTATGCTTGATCTAGGAAATAATATTCCTCTTGATCCTATCGAACCTATTATTGATCCTATTTTTTATGAAACCGAACTCTACGACGATATTGTAGTAAATGAGGGCGGTTTTCTTGGTGAAATTTTTGATACGTTAGCCGAAATGTACGGTGCTTATATTTATTACGATGTTAATGGTCGGTTAAGAATGGAACGTGTTTTTAATTACAATCTTCCATCCTGGTATAGACATTTAACACCGCAGTTTAATTTTGGTATTGTGGATATAACGGAAACAGATTTAAATGTACAATATAATTATGATGGTGTTAATATTATTACTGTTACAACTGACAATACTGAAGGCGAAATTTGCACTTACACAGCCAAGAATGAAAATCCTCAATCTCCTGTTTGTATTTATAGTGTAGGTTATAAAGGTTTGGAAAGTGGAACTTATTATATACCGTTAGGTGATACATTAACAGATACAGGCGAAGAAAAATGTAGACAGCAAGCGGAATATTTATTGCTACAAAATACTTGTATGAATTGTACGATATCATTTGAATATACCATTATCCCGCATTTAGACGTCGACAGGACAGTTATGCTGACAAATGATTACTATAATTTTAAAGCACAAACATTTATCATACAATCAATTACAATTCCATTGGGTTTAGAAGAAATGAGTATTGAAGCAGTGAACTTGCAATGGCTGCCACTTGATACGGATTGTGTGTCAATGTGTTGTGAAAGTTAGGTGATATGATGAGTGTATTAAACAGACTAATTAAAAATAACAATTTAGAAATACTCGGATTAAAACGTACATACGGAAGGGTTGTTGAATATGATGAAGCTACTTGCCATGCTGTTGTTGAGCTTATGGAATATTCAAACTCACACAAAAGATTTATCAACAAAAGTGGTGAAATCTTAAAAGAAAATGATTATGTTTGGATTTATTATTTTTCAGGATTAAGTAGCGGATATATTGGATTAAGAAATGGGATTCCTGTTCCTATGGGTGTGACAGGATTAACTGTGAAACAATTTGACTTAAACTTATTTGAAGATTACGATGGTTCACGTTATACTTATGGAATGTTTGTAATTCAAGCATATGATTATCTTAAACCTTTAACTGTATCACGTATAATTATTTCAGATATTACCAACGGATCTAAAAATGAAATATACAACTTGCAAACAGATCCAAATTTTCAGTCAATATCTACAGCTAGAAATCCTGCGTTAACTCCTATATTTTATTACAATCCTAATGGATCTGTGTCTCTTTCAACTTCTGGTTCAAATGCAATAACCCTTAGTGAAGTACAAAAAGATTATTATAGTCGATATATTGGTATTGACCAGAGTTTATTTGAACCTGGTAAAAAATATAGAATTGAATTAACTGCTTCTGCCGGTTATTATTTGACTTGCAATAACTCAGCTTATTCATATTATCCTCCCGTTCTTGCTTCTTGTTCCTATTCTAATGGAGGAAGTTGTAGTTACACTACTCCTTCTTTATGGGAAAGCACAACACTTATATGCGGTGACACCAAATCGAATAGTTTTAAAGAACAGATAGTTATATCATCTAGAAAATATCCAACTCCACAGGTAGATAGTCCATTTATGGCATTGTCTAACGGTGCAAGATTTACAATGCATGGTAACACGGAAGATAGTAACTATCCTTCATTTGATATGAGAAATAAAGCTCAGGTTGTAATTGATGATGGTACTGCATATATGGACAAAGGTGCATCAATTGCAATGCATGGTGAAGCATTTATTACAATGTCTGGCGGTAGTGAGGCGAAAGGAGGTACCGAAGGTGGTAGAACCACTGTTACACTACTTGATAGAGCAAGTCTTACAATGGAAAACACTTCCTCAATTAATACGTCAGGCAATGGTAATATAACAGCATCCAATAATGGCGTATTTGCAATAAGAGGTCATTCAAATTTTGATATGCACGGAGACTCACAATTTAGTTTAGAAGATAAAAGTGAAATTATTTTATATGGTAATTCACATATTCAATTATTTGATTCTGCTGATTTGTATATGAATCACAATCAAATTGTATTAAAGGGCGTTCAAACTCAAAATGGTGGTTATTTTTACCCTCGTCTTGAAGATTATATGAGGATTGTGCAGTTTTACAATGGAAGTAGTGGCGATAATGAATTAACCAATCAAACTATTACGGAAAATGCTGACACGCATGATATTACTATAACTGGTAGTAAAGCTGATGGTACACAACATACTATTATTGTCGAATATAAAAATGGTAAATATACTAGTTTGTCATCTGATTTAAGCATTAATAATACAGGCGATATTATAAGGCAATTAAATCAGTATCTTAGTGACAAAGCTTATTGCGAAGGTTATACCACTATAACACCAGAACATCCGACTTTTGCTCCTGTTTTATTTGTAGAGGGAAAAACATCTTTATTTTTTGGTGGAGGTGGTGTACCTACTTGGGTAACTTTGCGAGGCGTGGTAGAAATACTAAATGGTTCTTCTGTTAAAATGACTAGCGGTTCTATTGATGTTCATGATAAATCAAAGGTTTGTATTAGAGGTGTCTTTAATAACAAAAAAGATGTTAGTTTAAACAAAAAAGCAGAAGAACTTTATTTAGAATCTATTGCACCAGAAACAACTCCCGAATGGGCAGATTTAACGGAAGAAGAACAACTACCTTGGCTGAAGCTTGCTGATGACAGACCGGCTGTATCAAATGGCGGTTCTGTGTTGGAGATTTCAGATTTAGCAGAAGTGCATTGTACTGACAATGCAAAGCTTAATCTTTCTGGAAAAGCTACTCTTGTAGGAGATTCAGATAAATTGACTTACAATAATAAAACTATTGCTTGCGAATATGTAACAAAAGACGAAGATCCAAAAACAATAACAATTGAAACTTTATACAATCAGTTGCAAGAGGCGTTGGACAGAATTACGGCACTAGAAGCAAAATAATTTGTAATCTTGAATCAAGGAGGAAAATATTATGAATAACGTTGGATATACAGATGGAGCACCCTATGCACCATTTCAGAACTATATAGATATTGCACAATTAGCTAAATCTACAATAACCGAAAAACTTGTTGATACAATGCCTATTAGAGGCTTTACATACGGCTATTTGGCTAATCGTGGTCAAATTCGTAGCCAGCAAGGGTTATATTCGCAAGAAAAGATGTATCAGCTTGGCGTTAATTGGGTTTGTTTAGCAGTTGTCAATTATCAATCAACATATGCTTCAACCGATATACATTCTGATTATTACAGAACGCCAACAGATTGGGATATTATGGCGTTTGTTTCTAATGCGCGCAAACACAATGTTAAAATATGCCTTAAACCTATGGTCAATTCCGAAGATGGCATATGGCGAGCGCATATCGGTTTTCCTGATCTTAAAACGGATGATATGAATAGTTATTGGGACAAATGGTTTAAGAGTTATACTAATTATATATTACATTATGCCGAATTAGCAAGAGAGCTTAAAATAGAAATGCTTTGCATTGGTTGCGAAATGATTGGCACAGAACACAGGGAAGCAGATTGGTTGAATTTAATTTCTAAAATACGCAATATATATCAAGGCAAAATTGTTTATAACACAAATCATGGTCATGAAGATTCTGTTGCATGGTTTGATGCTCTTGATTATATTGGAATATCTGCTTATTATCCTGTGGGCAAAAATGGTACAACAAAAGATGATATGACTAAAGCATGGACAGATGTTAAATATCGGCTTGATGCAATTGCCGAAAACAGGGGTAAACAATATATTTTTATGGAAATCGGATGTAGATCAGGCGATGGTTGTTCTGCTAAACCCTATGACTGCGTTGTATCAGATGAAAAGTGGAATGAGGAAGAACAGGCTAATTTTTACGAATCCTGTTTTGAAGTGTTCAAGAATGATAAATATTTTGCAGGTGTGTTTTGGTGGCAGTGGTCAACTTGTATTTACGATTCACGAGAATCGGCCAAGCGTGATACAGGATTCGATATTCATTTAAAAAAAGCAGAGGAAGTGGTCAAAAATCACTACATTGCAACAAAGTAATTTTTTAAAGTCTAATAATTTTGTTGTTTGTAGCGGAACTGTTAAATCTTATATGTAAAAAGGAGTGGTTGTATGAGTAAGTATTGTGTTATAAATGGAAACTTATATAATGACGGTCTAACTACTGAATTACTAGTTCACAACGGGGCTGACTTGCGAGTGCAGGCTACTGGAACAGGTAGTTATAAAGTTACAGGAAAACTGACTGCAAATGGTGTGTCAAAACCACTTGAACTTGTAAAACTAAGTGATTTTAGTTGCGTTGAAGTTGGTAGTAATAATGAAATTTACGCAGCTGATGTTTCTGGTTTTTATTCTGTTTCTGTTTCAGATGTACAAGGTGTAACGGAGATTTACGCCACGATTTTGGAAGGGTAAGGTGGTAAGGATATGGATATAGTTGCAATAGGAGTTGCAAATAATATTGTTAAACAAAATGTAAAAATACTTAATGAGCGGTTGACTAATTTGGAACAAAAGTTAAATACAATGTTTACTGACAGCAGTCTTGCGGCTTTAAAACAGATTGTTTCGACCGGTGTAACAACATTGAATTGGGATGGTAGCAAGTGGATAGCGCAATACAAAAGTACAAGCACAAGTTCCCAAAGCACTTCATGCAGTAATACAAATAATGGCGATGTATACTCTGTTTATAATATAATCCTTGCTACTAACTCAATGATTTCTAATGCGTTAAAGAATACTCACACTAATCCTCGCATACTTGCGACATTGAGCGTTCCAAGTTATAGTGGGGATATAAATCCAAACAATCTTGATTTAATGCTATCAGTTGCTTTAAATTCCAACGCTACAGCAACTTTAACTCGTAAAGGCGCAGATATACCGCATGGTACTTTTTTTATTAACTGGGTGCTACTTGCGGATAAACAAAACTAGGAGGTAAGAATTATGAAACAGAAATTAGCTAAGTTAATCAATGTAAAGTCAATTGTAACGCTTATGCTGACGATTGTTTTTTGCATTTTGTCAGTTAAGCAAGCAGTATCAGCAGAACAGTTTTTGACAATTTTTACAACTGTTATCGCATTCTATTTCGGAACGCAGTATCAAAAGAACAATAGTAAGGAGGACGAGTGATGCCTAGCGAAATAATTGTTGCACTACTTAGCTTTTTAGGTACACTTGTGGGAAGTTTTGGTGGTATGAGACTTATGTCATATAGAATTCAGCAGCTTGAAAGAAAAGTAGACAAGCATAATAATTTTGCAGAACGTATTCCCATTATTGAAGAAAAAATGAAAGTTGTAAATCACAGAATAAATAATCTGGAAAAGAAAACGGAGGAATAAAATTATGGCTACATATGATGAATTTATTAAAAAGCACAATGGCAAGGCAGTAGATTATGATGGCGTAGCAGGCGTACAGTGTGTAGATTTAATTAAGTGTTACCTCAACGAGGTGTTCGGCATTAAGCCGGGTGCTTGGGGTGACGCTCATGATTACTTTGACAACTTCAATGTCAGATCTGAACTGACAAAGAACTTTACAAGAATTGCAAACACACCGTCCTTTGTACCGCAGAAAGGTGACATCTGCGTGTGGAAGTCAAGTCTATCAAGCGGCGGATGGGGTCATATTGCTATAGCAACAGGCGAGGGCGACACAACATATTTCTATTCATACGATCAGAACTGGACAGGCAATCATGATAAGTGTACAAAGATTAAGCACAACTACAATCATTTTGCCGGAGTACTTCGTCCGAAAGATCAGAGTAAAATAAAAGGGGTGACTGCTACAAAATACATAGTGGGTGAAAACTACACCACGGCGGTGAATCTGATAGTCCGTAAGGGCGCGGGAATAAATTATGCGCAAAAGAAACGTACTGAGCTGACTGCGGACGGACAAAAACACTCGCTTAATCAAACATATGCGGTGCTGAAATCCGGTACTGTTGTAACGGTACAGGAGGTAAAGACCGTAGGCAACAACATCTGGGGCAGAATTCCGTCTGGCTGGATCGCACTATATTATGACGGGGAGAAGTATGTGAAGTAGAATAATCAATATTATATTTAAGGTATCAAATAATTTCGTAACTAATTTATCTTTTTGTAACAAGAAACTCCAACTCTTTAGGTGGGGAGGATGTCATTTGATACGATTACGGATTTTATCAATAATTGGGATGATTTAGTTTGTTTAATGGTAAGAACTAATATAGATTTTATATAAATATAAATTTAATATTTTAATAGGGTTATTGTTTTATGCAATAACCCTATTTTTTTGAATTTTAAAAAAATTATAATTCGATATAAGGCCGTCTTTCAACAAGCATTTCCTTTGAAAAGCCGTCTACATACAGCAGCTCCAGATCATTAACAAAATACTGTATGTTTGTCCTGAGCTCGACTATATCTTCGGCTAGCCCGATGTCTATAAGCAGACACTCGGAAAGGTCCTTCGCAGAAGCGGTATTAATATTAACTTTTTTCATATGCGGCATAGTCGTTGTGGTCATACGTGATGTAGGCGTTGTGGTAGTTGTCATAGTTGTTGTAGTTGTAGTAGTGCTTGTAGTCGTCTGAAAAGAAGTTGTTGTGATCTCTGCATAATCATAATCAGCTACGTATAGATATTCTTTTAATACGTCAAGCGTCGCCTCTCCTATTCCGTCTATCTCAAGCAGCATATCCATATTGCGTATCACGCCTGCTCCGCTGCGGTAATCCAGAATCTTCTGCGCTGTTACTTCGCCTATGCCGTCGATCTGCATAAGCTGCTCAGCGGTCACAAGGTTTATATCTGCCGGAAAGCTGTAAGTTACTTCTGTTTCAGAGGTTACTTTTGTTGTCAGTGAGCTGGCAGAAGTAGATACTGTAACTGTAGTTATGCTCTTTTTAGTCGTTGTTGCTTTGCTTGTAGTCGCTTTCGTAGTTATAGCACTTGTATGTGAGCTGACATTAACAATTGACGTATCGCTCTTTAATGTAGATTTTTCATTTTTAATGTTTTTTGATGTATTGATTCTATAAAAAATAACTGATACTAATAATATCGCTAGCGCAATAGCAAGTGCTTTCATAATATATTACCTCTTTCGTCGAATAATGTCTAAAATAATTATACTACCGACACATTGCACATATCAAGAGGTAAATATATGAAATCATATTGTGCATGATTAACAAATAACAATTGTTTTGTAAAAAAAGTACATAAAAGCTATTGACAAATAGTAATTCGTATGATAATATACATAACAACACATAGAAAATATGTGTTAATCTTTCCATATAGAATGTAAATTGACTATTCAATGCGTTGTACAGAACGACAATATCTTTTTAATCTTTCACATTGGAATGTAAATGTGTATTTGTCATTTATTTCTTAATATTGTTGTTTGTCAGTGCATTGATTAGTAATTTTTACATAAAAAACCGACTTGCTTAGCTTGTCGGTTTTTTTATTTGCACTAAATTTTTGTACACAATACACAATATAGCGTTGATAAATTTATCAAATATAAACAAATAATAATTTTTTTAATATTTTTGCTTGACAAATCACATCACTTGTATTATAATTAAATCATCAAATACATCACTAATAAATCAGCGACACATTAAAGAAAGAAAAAAGGAGGCTTTTACTTATGGATAAAATAGCAATTACTCAAATTCAGGATTATGAAACAAAAAAACAATTTCTTGAAATTGAAACAGCTGACGGCGAAGATTTTGTAACAGGTATCAAAGAGTATGCCGATCTTGGTTTTTACATTGGTATTCATTACGATATAACACGCGCAGAGGGAATGAAGCTTCTGGATGCATTGAAAGCGCAAAATCGGACGTCAATCATCGGAGAACTTCAAACTGTAATGGTTTTTAGCGAGAACAGCGGTAACAATCCGCAGAACATTAGCGGAGAAATACTGTTCTTGATACAGTGTGATATTGAAAATTTACTCGATTTCGGTTATGCGTTTATGAACGGTGCTTGCGTAAGTTACAAGACAGATCGTCGTAGTAATTCTGATTTATGTAAAAAGCTTCGGAAAGAAAAAGGGTTAACACAAGCTGAATTAGCTGAAAAAACAGGGCTCGGCATTGCTACAATACAGCGGCTGGAAACAGGCAAGGACGTTTCTGAGAGTACGATCAAAGCAGTAAGTGAATTTTTCGGAATTTCTCCGAGTAATTTCGCAAATCTTGACAATGAATAACAGCTTTATTTAGATTTTTGTGCCATGCTCTGGCTTCTTACGTTGTAATTTACGGTCAGCACATTGTCTTCAAGCTGAAAAATC
>ULOG01001183.1_pt1 | contig 45220 bp, 81 predicted proteins | sample 1952401 | NCBI WGS metagenome assembly ULOG01 (sample SAMEA4835598, study PRJEB28245) | human gut metagenome | biome: gut microbiome; material: fecal sample | place: Denmark | collected 2008
GAGGGGGGAAGAGGGCAGTAATGCCCTTGACCTACCCGATAATATCCAGATATTGTTGAACACATAAAATTAATAGCAATGGAAGAAAGAAAGAACAATGAGCTTCAGAATGCTCAAGCGAACGAATTGCAAATCATTCAAGCAAAAAGAGATGCAGAGTTTTCTCTTACGCCTGTAGGCCAGACCATCAAACAATTCGAGGTCATGCAGAGAATGGGTAACATGTACACCCAAAGTACGATTGTACCTGACACCTATAAAGGGAACATCGGAAACTGTGTAATTGCACTTGATATGGCCATGCGTATGGGATGCAATCCTCTTATGGTGATGCAGAATCTGTACATCGTTCATGGGAATCCGGCTTTCAGCAGCAAATTTCTGATTGCAACAATCAATGCAAGCGGACGTTTCTCCCCTCTTCGATACGAGTTTAAGGGAGAGGAAGGAACACCGTCTTATGGATGCAGATGTGTAGCCTATGAATCAACCGACAAAGAGCACAAAGAACCTCTACACGGAGACTGGATTACAATGGAAATGGCAGACAGAGAGGGATGGACAAAGAAGAATGGTTCAAAATGGCAATCCATGCCAAGCCAGATGCTCCGTTATCGTGCAGCCGCCTTCTGGCAACGTGTATATTGCCCCGAGATTTCAATGGGCCTTATCACAAAAGAAGAGGCTGATGACATTCAGGATGCCGATTACGAGGAAATCACACCCTCTGGCAAACTCCAGAAAATTTCAGAAATGGCCGCCGGTGTAGAAGAATTAAATCCTACAACTGACAAAGAAGAGATTGGTGAGAAACAGGATCAGAAAGAACGCAAATCTTTGTTGTGATGGAAGAACAGCATTCACTTGAATGGTATAGAAAAAGACTTGGAAACTTCACAGGTTCCCGTGTTGGGGACCTGATGAAGTCAAGCCGCAAGGCAGGTGAAATGTTTGGCGATACCGCCAAATCATACATCTATCAAGTGGCAGCAGAAAGGGATATGAACCCATCCGTTGTAGAAGACGATGAGTTGTTTCAGATGTATCTCCATCAGGTAGATATTGGTAGCAAGGCAATGCGTTGGGGAAATGAGCAGGAAGGGAATGCAAGGTCGCTTTACGAAAAGATTACCGGCAGACGAATTGTAGAAACTGGTTCATGCGCACACCCTTCCATTCCGCATTTCGCAAGCAGTCCAGACGGATATTACTACGATGAAGATACCCATGAGAAAGGATGTATTGAAATCAAATCTCCATCGCAGTACGTATTCATGATGTTCTGCGGCGAAATAACAGGGAACGACTCTTTAAAAAGAGTACGTCCAGAATACTATTATCAATGTATGGCTCACATGATGTGTCTTGAAGCCGAATGGTGCGACTTTGTAGCATTCAATCCGTTTCAGAAGCACCCAATTCATATTGTACGTATATTACCAGAGCCAGATGTATTCGCTGAAATGGAGAAGCGGATCCGAACCGCCAATGATATTGTCGAACAATTAATAGACTGAATATGGAAGATGGGAATGATAACTTACTGACAAGAGTATTCACCGTAACCACAACAAGGGAAAAGATTATCTCACTTAGTGATTACCTGAACGACAACGATATTGATTTTGACAAGGTGGACATGGAAGCTGCCGACTTGTGCAAAACAGACCTGAGCACCATTTCGGCCATGCTCGAATATGGAGCCGAGCTGATTGAACGAACGGCAACAAAGCCACGTGAGGCCGATAAGGCGAGACAATTTAAGAACATGATTAAGAAACTCAAAAAGAAAATACAGCAATGAAAAAATGGTTAGTGTCAGGCTTCGAAGAGCCTAAAGAGGTAAGTGTAATCCAACAGGAAGGAATTACTTGCTATAATTTTAAAGGCAATATTGAATTTTATCAGACTGATGAAAACGATCATCTCTTCGACACGAAAGAAGAAGCGGAAGCCTATAGAAACGAGTTAATCAAGCCGTTCACCGGCGAAAATCTCAAGCGGTACATCGAATACCGCATTGACAACGGCGACTACTCCATCCTGCCTCCCTACGTGAAAGAACAAATGGAAGACAGAACCAAATATTTCACATACTTCGAAAAACAGGCCATCAGAGAAGCCCTCGGCGGAAACATCTGCATAGAAGCCACATCGTTCCGCCAATCGCAAGTAAAAAGATTGCTTTATGGTGAAGACAGTATCAAAGTAATCCTTGACGACGGTACTGGATTAATAGCCCGATCGGAAGTGGAAAAGTTTATCGTTACCTCCATCTTCGGGGGAAACACGAGTGGCAAAGTTTATACATCCTTTTAAAAAGAAATACAGAAAATGACACACAACTGGTTTGAATGTTCCATCCGTTACGAAAAAACGATTGAGAATGGATCTAAAAAGAAAATGACCGAAAAATACCTGATTGATGCACTAAGCTTCACCGAAGCAGAAGCTCGTATCATCGAAGAAATGACACCGTTCATCGACGGAGAGTTCACAGTGACCAATATCAAACATGCCAATTATAGTGAGCTGTTCTTTACTGAAGAAGATGAAGCTGTACTATGGTATAAGTGCAAGCTCGTTTTCATCACATTGGACGAAAAGAGCGGTGTCGAGAAGAAGACATCCACCCAAGTACTGGTACAGGCCGCAGACCTGCGCGATGCTGTAAAGAAGCTGGACGAAGGCATGAAGGGCACCATGGCCGACTACTATATAGCATCAATAGTCGAGACACCAATCATGGATGTGTATGCGTATAAATGCCATGAAAATAAACGTGAAGGAGATAAAGAACAGACCGCAACAGAGCTGTTGTCATCCTGTCGTGATGGAGAAAAAACAGAAGTTATCGTAAGAGGACAAAAAGTAATCGTTGACAAGACCGGTAAAAACACGGTTGTCAGAACCTCTATATATGACAGCAACGAAAAACAATCACCCGATTAACATTAGAAAAATGGATTACGAATATATACCAGACTGGGCAATATTAAAATAGGAATATGACATTTGAAGAAATGCTCTCCCTAAACAAGAAGGAGAATAGTCGAAAAAGATCCGACAATAAGGAACATCGTCTGCAGTCGGCCTGCGTCCGCTGGTTCAGACACCAGTACCCGAAATTGGGCAAGGTTCTGTTTGCCATACCGAATGCTGCCAGGAGAAGCGCCAGAAACGGAGCTTACATGAAAGAAGAAGGAATGCTGAGCGGAGTGGCCGATATTATTCTCCTGAAAAGCAATCGCTTTTATGGTGCTCTTGCTATTGAAATGAAAACCGATGACGGCACGCAACAACCTTCCCAAAAGGAGTGGCAACGAGAATGCGAATCGGCTGGAAACAAGTATGTTATATGCCGTTCGTTCGAGGATTTCAAACGAGAGATTGAGAACTACATAAAAGATATGTGATACGATAAAAAGAACATGATATATTCAGATTATGATCTTATGGAAAAAGAAATAAAGGAAATCAGCGACTACCTGAATATCACCTGCTCCAATAATCCTCAAGAGATACAGGAGCGTATATCAGTCATTATGGTTTATATGATGCGCTCTGGTGAAATGCTGGCAGACGCAAAAAAATTGCTTCGCAAGAAGAAGTCTGACGAGATACAGAATACAATCCTTCGCATTGCACGTGAAAACTGCCTGTCAGCTAAGGTTCAGAATGCACTATTGGACAGCATTGCCGAAGAAGAGGCTTATCTGGTTGACAGGCTCGATCGTCTGAATGCGTCATGCGTACACCAGCTGGATGCACTCCGTACATTACTGAGTTATGAAAAGGAGTCACTACGTCTGAATAAGACCGGATATTGATAAATTATGTTTTCCAAGAAAAATTAATTTGATTTATGTTTGAGTTTCAAACACTTTTTACGTACCTTTACGGCACTTAACTAATATATCATCTTAGTGGTGTTTGATGATTAATAAGATATTAAACTGGCTTTCATGGAGTATATATCCTAAACACCACATCAAGGGTATAGAAACGTGGAAGCCGTTTCTATTTTTAATATGAAAAAAGATGATTATCTGGTTCAGATTAAGTCTCCTAAATGGCAGAAAAGAAGGCTTGATATTCTAAATAGAGATGATTTCACATGTCAGATGTGTGGTAGTAAAGATAAGATTCTTCATGTATACCACACTATTTATATCCCTAAAAGGAAAATTTGGGAGTACAGCGATAAGCAACTTATTACACTGTGCGAAGACTGCCATAACAAGGAGCATTTTGAATATGCTGAATTTGTCAATCAAATAATAACAAACATGAGGTATTATGGATTTACTAATAAAGAAATAATGTTTTATATAGGCAATTATTCATGTGGCATTGAAGCTGAACCAGATGATAGTTTGATTCAGATTTATAATGAACTACATCCCGATGAATGTGGTGTATTTGAGAGATTGATAAAACGTAGAACTGATATTGGTATGGATGAGATACCTTAATTGTTATGCCAAGAAATCGGATGATAAAACCTCAGTTTTGGGATGATTCCAAAATAGCAAAGATTAGTCGAGATGCTCGACTTCTATATATAGGTATGTGGAACTTCTGTGATGACTTAGGTGTAATTCGTGCCGATGTGGTTTGGTTGAAGTCAAAAATATTTCCTTTTGACCAGATACAGATTCAACAGTTTGAGAAAATTTGTCAGGAGATTCTAAGAAATGGATTTATTAGTCTGTTTTCGTATCGCAACGAAAAATTCTATTATCTGCCTAAGTTTAGTCTGCACCAGAAGATAAATAAGCCGAATTTTGATGATGTTAATGTCCCTAAAGAGCTATTATTTAAGAACTTATCCAAAATCACGGAACAATCACGGAACAATCACGGATTAATCACTGAACAATCCATTCCTAAAATAGAAGAAGAAATAGAAGATAAAGATGATATTATCCCCCCTATAATCCCCTCTATTGGGGATACTGAGATCCTTCAAAAGCAGAAGGAATTAACTGATTGGGAGAAAAGGCTTAATATTCGAGAACAGGAATTGATTAAGCGAGAGGCTACAATAAAAGCATCTGAAGTAAAACCAGCAAAGATTGATTTTGTAGCAGATGAATTCCGGGAAATATTCAATACATGGCTTGAATATAAACGCCAAAGGGGAGAAACCTATAAGTCTGAGAAATCTTTAAAAAGCTGTTATAAACGACTTTTAAAGCTCTGCTACAATGACCCAAATATTGCAATTCTGGTAGTTGAGCAATCTATGGCTAATAATTGGGCTGGATTATTTGAACTTGAAAAACAACGGAACAATGGAAGCAATCGGAATGCTTATACAAGCAAACAAGAAGCTAACGCCTACGCTCTTAACTTGTTACAACAACATAAGCGAGAGCTCGAAGAAGGCATGGCTGACGAAATGGAAAAACCGTTCTGACATTGAGAGGCTTTTCTCGCCGGTTCACTGGGGATATACACTCCAGAACGCTGGAAAAGCTTACATGGCCGACTGCCCAACTTTGATGCAGTACGATGCTATCTACGGAGTTGGTTCTTCCAGTTATTGGATAGAATTGCAGGTATTTGGTTTATATGGATCCTCGAGTAATAGAGAAAGCGGAATTGCCGATGGCATTCGGATATTCAGCCAGTCGTTCGCTCAAGAAGTCCGTCAGTACAAGCTGTCCGAACTGATGCTGTTCTTTGCCAGATATAAAGCCGGGAGATACGACAACAGCTACAGCAGCTTTGACACAAAACGTATAGGAAACGCATTCTTCAAAGAGTTCCTACCACAAAGAAATGTAGAGCTTGATATAGCTATCAGAAAACACGAGCAGGAAGAAAGCCTCCGACGCCGCGAACTACCCGAAGGATATGTAATTCCAGAAGGATATAATCCGTACACTTGGTACCTTGAACGTAAAAAACGGGGCGAGATACCACCTGTAAATCAGCCAGTTAAACAAAGTTTATGAATGAAACAAAGAAGATATAATATATTGTATTTCAATATATTACAAGTATCTTTACATAAACATTAAAACATTGAAGCAATGAAAGTAAACGTATTCAAAACCCAGTGTACATCTGGTACACATGTAGTTGACCACAAAGGCCGAAAAGGCATAGTCCAGAAAATATCCCAGGACAGAGTTCAGGCACTTGTGCTTTTCGAGAGAGAAGAAAAAGAGTGGTGTCAGTATTACATGTTGGACTTCGATAAACCGAAACCATGAAGATAGGTTTACTTGCCATAGATAGTAATTTCCCGAATTTGGCACTGATGAAAATCAGTGCATATCACAAGGGAGCAGGCGACTACGTGGAGTGGTACAATCCACTGGATCACTACGAAAAAGTATATGCGGCCAAGATTTTCACGTTTACGCCTGACTATGGCTATTTCATCCATGCCGATGATGTTGAGTACGGCGGAACAGGCATCGACATTTACAAGATACTGCCTGAAGAAATAGACCGATGCACGCCGGACTACAGCCTATACCCTGCTATCGACAGGCGGACAGCCTACGGATTCCTTACCCGTGGATGCCCTAACCGGTGCAAGTGGTGTGTGGTGCCTCAGAAGGAAGGGAATATACGGCCTTATATGGATGTGGACGATATTGCCGTGGACGGTCGGGACAGATTGGTACTGATGGACAACAATGTATTGGCCTGCGATTACGGATTGCAACAGATTGAGAAGATAGTCGCTAAAGGCTATCATGTGGATTTCAATCAGGCGCTCGACGCTCGTCTCGTAACAGATGATATAGCCAAGCTTCTTTCTAAGGTAAAATGGATAAACAGAATACGATTTGGATGCGATACTCACGGTCAGATAGCCAAGTGCGAACAAGCCATAGATCTGATTCGGTCTTATGGTTACAAAGGAGAATTCTTTCTTTACTGCATCCTGATGGAACTAAAAGAAAGTTATCATCGCATAAACTACTGGAAAAAGAACAAGAAAGTTCTTCCGCACGCACAGCCTTATCGTTCACTTACCGATAAGACACAGATAATTCCGCAATGGCAGATTGACATGGCCAGATGGACCGACAGAAAAGAGATTTATCGAACTTGTGACTTTTATGATTTTGAGCCGAGAAAAGGATTCAAATGTAGGGAGTATTTTTTATGAGAACAATATCGCAAATCCGTACCCTTGTACAAGCAGGTATCGGAACAAGTATTTCAGCAGCAGATTTGATAGAATACAATGTTCCCATGGAAACCACGCTGAAGCTGGTATATATCCCAATCGTTACCAGTCGGGCTGCATTCGAATACGCAGATGTAGCTTGTCAGATATGCGCTCAGAAAAGGCTGAATTATAAAGAGCAAACCAGAACTCTCAAACAGGAGATGAAAGAATATGAGCGTGAAACAATTGGACTTACAGGGAACGAGATAGAAGAAGAATTAAAAGACAAGGTGGATTTCTTCTTCGACGAAGCATACAGTCACATCGAGAAGCTGCAGCAGTCAGTTCATTACGAAATGAGGAAGCAGTGGCCCGACCTGACAGACTATACTTTACTTCTAAACCTGTACATGTGCGTCATCCTGATAGACTACATCTGGAAGTTCGAGCGTGCAACTGCACAGTTCATCCAGAAAGCTACCATGTCATCATATATTCCAAAGCCTAACCAGCACCTTGTCAACATACGCTGTGCATGCATGTCTATTGCTGGAGAGCACGTACTTAACAATTCAGAAAACATACGTCTTGCAATCAAGATTCTGGCAATGAATATTGACAAGATGGTAAAGGTGAATATAGATTAACGTAAATGAAAGAATAATGGCGAACAAGAACATTATGCCTCCAACCAAGGAGCGCAAAGCAGATACAACCAAGAATATTAATGACCTTTCTGAGTATATTGAACATCAGAAAAAGCGTGAAAAACGGTTGTACCCATTGCGGATTAATCAAACAACTGTCATATATGTCACTAAAGACAAACAGACAAGTGAGTATGCGGATTGGTATAGAAGAGAACGATTAAAAATCAAATGATATGGAACTGAATACAACAAAAGAAGACATGCTGGAGCGTTTCAGGCTCTACGGTGAGATTTACTGCCTGCTGGCTACTATGCCAGACAGTGACTACATGGATGATGTGCGCATCGAAGTGGATGAAATATGTGACACCTTGGATATTGACGAAGATGATATGGTCTTTAACTTCGGTGATGAAAGCGGAAGGTTAGACTCTATCGAAATTGAAGATGACATGATGACCGTATGGTATTATGGATTTTCGGATGGGTATAATAGAGGATGGACTATCATTCACTTTCCTACCGATACCATCCGCAAGTTGAAGGACATGCTGGAAAGATATGTGAAAGTGTTAAAGGAGGAATGATTATGAAAAAAGAAGAAATGAGAGAAAATCTTGCTAAATCAGATTTTTGCAGAACCTATCTTCACGTCCAAGGGTTCCTTACAGACGCAGAGAATGAGAAAGTATTTCGACGTATTCGGAAATGGCAGGACAAACACAAGGTTGGAATAACTGAGGCGCAGTTATTTTCTGTTGATATGATTTACAATGATAATGTAAATAAGGAGGAATGAATATGACATACGCTGAAGTTAGAAAAGCTGCAGAAGGTAATTACCTGAATGAGCTGGAAAAGGAGACTGACATACAGGTTAGAAACTATATTGATAAAGCCGTTATTCCGACTTTCATAAAAGGTGCAAATTGGAGAGTAAACGCTTCATGGCACGAAGCAAAGGAGACACCACAGGAACGTAGGTTCTGCCTGTATATCCTTAAAGACGGTTCCTATGGGTGCGGATATTACCACAAGAGAGATAACACCATTTTGTATGAACAGTTTGAGAATGTCGAGAAATGGGCATACTTCGATGATTTGATACCTTTTTTGGAGGACTGATTATGATTGAAATACTCGAATTTATATTCCAGGATTTTTGTCATTTTATTGGAACAGTAATTTTATTTATATGTTTCCCTATGCCATTTAGAAATAATGATATTCATATCAATAAGAAAGGTAAGGATGATTAATCATGAATAGAGAAATAAAATTCAGAGGAAAATCAAAAAAGACTAGAAAATGGCTTTATGGTTATTTAGGTGAATCCAAATTCAGTATTCTTGATTATGTCTATACAGACAAAGTAATTTTTGACAATGTTTTATCATTTAATACTGATAACAGTGCCTATGTAGTTAAAGATTTGTCTGTAGAAGAAGAAACTATCGGCCAGTTTACCGGATTGCGTGACAAGAACGGTTATGAAATTTACGAAGGAGATATAATAAGAAACGAAAGCTGCAAAGGTATTGTTGTTTATAAAAATGGAGCTTTCGTTTTAGACTTAGGGAAATCTTGTGGAAGTATTTACTTATTCTGTCTTGATTTTCTATTAGTGGTTGGAAACATATACGATAACCCAGAATTAATGGAAGACTGAAATATGAAGCAAATAAAAGTAAAAATCGAAACAACTGTTGAAACCATGTTGGGTGACAAACCGGTCAATGAACTTCTGAAAGATATTGCTGATTTGTGCCATGAAAGATTGGAATATTCAACATCAAAAAATGAAGGATGCGAGATGCTGTATGAAGACCAAGAGTATGAAGATTACAGAAATGATATGGAAGATAGGGTATCAACTCTTGAGGGTGCGCTTTGTCAGATATTGGATTTGCTGGAGGATTGAAATATGAATAATGCAAGAAAATCAATAATAGCAGCGTGTGCCACTATGGGTATAGACATAGAGCATGGTACAGTGGTAAGCATTGAACAAGCAACAGAGTTAAGCAAGATACTCAAAGAAGAATACGGTATAGATACGGTTGTAGTTAACAAAGAGCGTGAAGAAATAAGAACAGCTATGAATGAACTTATAATTGAGAAAAAGCCATCTTTGGAATTTTGCGGTACGCCTACTGACGGCAAGGCAAGACGAAGAGAACGTAGGCGGCTTGAACGATTAAAAAATAAGAAGAAATGAAAGCAATATCCATCAAACAGCCGTGGGCAAGCCTAATCGCTCACGGTATAAAACAGAAAAGCCATGAAAAAGATAATGTTCAATGACAAATACGGACTTACCAAAGCCGTATTGGAAGGAAGAAAGACGCAGACGAGAAGGTTATTGACGTTAACATTGCATGAAGGTGACATACATGGGGATTTGAAAGAAGTACATCCTGATAAGGTGTTCCGTTGTGTAAATAGATGGATGTTTGAATACAAAAGGAAGGTTTATGACATACCCACAAAAAATTATCCAAAGTATAGTGTTGGCGAAATTGTAGCCATTGCTCAAAGCTATAAAGACATTTTCTCTGAATTTAGTCAACACCCTAACCAACAATTAAACATTAGCGTAAAAAATCCTACAGATACAGCAGGATGGACTAACAAGATGTTTGTAAAACCTGAACTAATGCCGCACCAAATCCGCATTACAAACGTCCTAATAGAATACCTTCAAGATATAAGCGATGAAGATTGCTTGAAAGAAGGGATAGAATTTGACGGAAAGGCGAGACAATTCTATTGTGGTTTTAACAAATCGACAAATTCTAAGATTTGGTTAGGTAGTACTCCTCGTGAAGCATACTCCACCTTAATCGACAAAGTAAGCGGTAAGGGAACATGGCATTCAAATCCTTTTGTGTTCGTATATGATTTTAAACTTATAAAATGAAAGATATGGAATTTAAATCACAAATCGCCACTACCCGCGAGCAGTCGGAAAGGCTGCTTGCGCTGGGGATAAAGCCGGAAACAGCAGACATGTATTGGTATGAAGACAGCTTGCTTGTAGCAGACTGGAGCCAAATAAAATCATTCCAGGACTATCCGCCCGAAGACAAGACAGACGAGTTTTATCCGGCATGGAGCCTTAGCCGCTTGAAAGAACTGATGCCGGAAGTAATCTATATAAATAAAGTTGATGACTATCGACTGACAATTTACGGTAACATTTTATCATACAGCTATTTTTTAAACGGTGAACACGTAGGGGATTTGGTTTTTATAATTTATAAAGACAGTATATTTGAAGGAATGATAAGTATAATCTCCTGGTTGATTGAAAGAGGATACTTAAATAAGACCTATTTAAAATGATATGTAACCAATCCGATACGCCACTTACCGTAAGAGAATTAAAACAATTAAAATTGATTTTACAAAAATGAAGATAACTCCAAGATTTGATTATGTCTCAGGGAGCTTTGATACAGACAATGTGACAATGCTTTGTTTGACAAGTACAAAGCACGGAAAAGTCGAATTGTGTATTCAGGAAAATGATGGCTTTTGGAATTTTAATCAAATGTAATCGTTATGAGCAAGCAAGTATTAAGCATTGAACAGATGAAACACCTTCAGGAATTGGGGGTAGATACAAGTAAAGCAAGCATGTATTGGATTCGGATTATAAGACCTGCAACTGCACGTAATAGAAAAGAAACTGTTGTGTTGAATTGGTTTTTAAGTTTTGATAAAGAAGCAATGCACACCGGCTTTGATGTCGTAGAAAAACTTCCGGCGTTTACCTTTCAAGACATTTTTGATTTGCTGCCGAAGAAAATAAAAAGAAAAGATAACGGATCGACATCTTATTTAGAGGTTATATTCCCAAATGATGATGCGTGGGAAGTCACCTATAGCTATTGTGAATCATTCTTTAATGAAAGCCTGATTGACGCCGCCTACGAAATGCTCTGCTGGTGCATTGAAAACGGATATGTAAAAACAAATAAGAAGGAATAGCATGGGCAGACCAAACAGAAAGCATAACCGTTCTGACAATGTAACACAGGTTCTTGCAGAAATGAAATACCTTGAACGAATAGGCAGAAACCCGTACAATGCAAGCGAACCGACGCCGAAGTATAGTAAGTATTGGAATGCCTTGCACGATAAGAAGAAAAAAAGAGATTGTATGGGACACAGATTAAATAGAAAACCACCATTTTAATAAGATTGATTATGGCAAAATTCAGAGTTGGACTTTTAGAATCGCTGATATTTGAAGACTTATATGTCATTCAAAAGAAGCATTGGTACGGATGGACTAATTGGTGTACATACTATTATATGGAAGAGGCGATAAACGATGCCAAAGAGTTAGAGAAGCAAGGTCACAACGTAAAATGGTATTTGAACAATGAAAGTAAATTTGGATAATTTTGAAATGTACTGCCTTCTTGAATCGTGTTTAAGAGGTAGTCACCTTAGAAGTAGCACAATACTAAGGTTTGTGGATGATTGGTATGACCTGTTCTCGGCAAAAGAACGTGACAAATTGTATCACAATGTTTTGGAGTTGATATACGACAATGAGTTTAAGCCAAGCGACAGATGTTGTGGTGCTGATATAATATTCATGGCCGCATACAATCCCGAAAACAGATATTCGGTTACTACATCTTATTACGGTGAAACAAAGGTCGTAAATGCTTTTTTAATAGATGGGAAATACTTTGTAAAATCAAAAAGGTTTATAGCACCTGAGTATATAACTAAAATTGAGAAAATATGAGCAAAGAAGAAAAAGCAAAAGAGTACGCAGATTATGCGCATAAACACGTGGAAGAATTTTATGGCAGAAAATGTGCCGAGCATGACTTTTATTATAAAAAAGCAGATGTTCGATTAGCGTATGAAAGTGGTTGGGATGAAGCGTTGAAAAGTCAGTGGATAAAGGTTGAAACAAGAATGCCGAAAGTGGAAGAATACGTTCTTGTGATGATTGAGTACGAAGGAAGTATTCAAATACATTTGACGATGTACCTCGGAGAAACTAATTGGCTGTTTGCTGATGTAAAAATTATCGCTTGGATGCCAATACCTTCATTCGATAAGACTTTGGAAGATAACAAAAGGCGGTTGACATAAGAATATAAAGAAGGGGATGCCTGCTCACCCCCTAAAAAGCGGTATTATGCTGTTTTTTTACAGTCTACCAAAAAAGAGAAGTATAGAGATTTCTTTGGGTAGATTCTCTTACCATTCTTCACGATATACCGACAAAATACACGTATCTTGCCGCTTTCATCTTGCATTTGATTCTTCACACTAACACCTCCTTTCCGATTTGGATGCTGACCTGCTATCAACATCCTTCATTAGTTGAACCCTGTCAAGTTCAACTAAAAAAAGCCCAAAGTTAGCAGGACTAAGGGCTTATGTCTTTTCTCGTGTGAGATGGGACCAGAGGAGGCGAATGACAGTTCGCCGGAAGGAGTGTTAGTGCTCCAAATCAAATGCGTTGCAAATATAACGCATTTTTCTATATGAAAATGTTAATTCGACTATTTTGTTTCGATAACGTAACAAAGTTAACATAAGAATACAAATAATACCTGAAATGAAGAACCTGAACAGCCTAAGAGATAAAGCCTACCAGTGTGCAGTAGCCCACGGATGGCATGAAGAAAACCTGAGTGATGAACATTTCCTTTGCTTGGTTATATCCGAACTGATGGAGGCAGTGGAAGCAGACCGGAAAGGAAGCCACGCTGACATTGAAGCATTCAATAAATACGATAACTGCATTGACTTTGAGGAAAACTTTGAGCGTCAAATCAAAGGATCTGTCGAGGAAGAACTTGCCGACGCCTGCATCCGATTGCTGGATCTGGCAGGACTTCGTAATTGCGAATTATTATACATGGATAACTTATATATAGAGGAAATATCATTCACGGAATTTTCTTACATGTTTTGCTCATTTATCACCAACCCAGATAAAAGCCATAAGGATTGGTTGAAACTACATATAAGTTGTTCTTTGGGAAGGATCTTTTCTTGGTGTAGAGCAAAAAACATAGATATTGCATGGCACATCGAGCAGAAGATGAAGTACAACGAGCTTCGCCCGTTTATGCACGGAGGGAAAGCATATTGAAATGTTCTTGATTGCTCAGTTAAACTAAGTTTAAGTAGCTGATTATTAGATGATTACATTTGTACAACCAACTAATAATTAGTACCTTTACTATACTAAAAGAATACTAAAGATAATTGAGCAATGAAGAAGAAAGCTATTGAATTCAGTCTGAAAGCAGAAAAACAGGAATTCCCTGTTGCAAAAATTAGATCCTCGAAAGATTCAGCCGATTTTGCACGGCAGTTTTATTATGATGACATTTCCATCTACGAAAGTTCGTTTATCCTACTTATGAACCAATCAAACACCGCTATCGGATATGCCAAAATCGCCCAAGGCGGTATTTGTTCTACTATAGTTGATGTAAGATTGATTGCAAAGTATGCAGTTGAATCATTAGCTGTTTCTGTGATATTAGTACATAATCATCCATCAGGAAATCTTCAGTTTTCTCGTGATGACATCCGGTTAGCACAACAAGTCCGAAATGGGTTAAGCACTCTTGGCATTGATCTACTCGATAGTATTGTTATCTGCGAGAATGGATATGCTTCCATGGCTGACGAAGGATTATTATAAACCTAAAAATATAGTAGCAATGAATGTAATAGAAATCTTAATGAAGCGCGACGGTTTAAGTGAATCTGAGGCTTTCGAGTTAGTACAGGAAACAAGAGAAGAATTATTGTCGGCAGATCCATGGGAAGCAGACGAATTTATAGCTTGTAACTTGGGGTTAGATCCTGATTATCTAATGAACATTTTAATGATTTGATTATGATTGACAAAGACAAAATCTTAGAAAAGCTTCGCAAGCTGATGAACCTGAAAGAGTCTGCGCTTGCTCTTGGTAATGAAGGTGAGGCATGCGCTGCTGCAGCCGGCATTACCAGACTTTTGATAGCCTATAACTTGTCAGAAACAGACATCCCAACACAGGAACGAATTGACAACCCAGTTGTGGCCGAAGAAATTCCGTTTAAGCCTGAAGTTAGCAGCGGTAAATGGTATGCTGATTTAATTGGAACCGTATGCGAATACAACATGTGTCGTCTGCTTATCATATCCACAAGAAAAAATAATGGTCGAATGAGCCGTGATAAGTTCCAGATTGTAGGTCGTAAGAAGAATGTTGAAGTCGTCCTATATCTTGTTTCCTTCCTCGCCAACAAGTTCTATCAGATAGGAAGGAAAGAATATCCTTACTACAGACATGACTGCCTTTTCAAGTTCGGACGCAGGCCACAAAGTATCGCCATGTATCTCCGCTCATACCTATGTGGATGTGTATATGGACTGAATGAAAAATTCAGATACGAAAAACAGCAACTGCAACATGAATGCGACATCACTGCGCTTGCTTTGAGCACCCGGGCTGAGATTGACGATTTCCTGAAAGATGAGAAAATCGGAAAGTCTCGTGCAAGCAGTCAGAATGTAGATAATGTATCTGCCGTCCGCGGATATGAGACTGGGAAAAATGTTGAGATAAACAAAGGTATTTACGCTGAAAGTATAAGTGAAGATAGGAGGTTAATGTAATGAAAACAAAAGTTTGTAAAGACGGATTTGTATGGCTGATTATCAGCAAGGAAGCGGCTTACCAGCTGTTCTCATCAGATATAGAAGTATTCAGGCTATATGATGATGATAGTGAAGGGGCATGTGAAAATGCCAATGATATAAGATTTCATAATGGAGAGTTCGGTATTGAAGTGGGGTTTATCAAAGACCTGCTTCCAAGATGCCCTGTGTGCGAGAATGCTTTGATACCAAGCAGGTACGAAGGTTCTGATTGGGAATGTTTGGAGTGTGATAATGATTTTTTAGCAAGTGAGATATGAAAGCAAGAATAAAGAAAACTGGAGAGATTATCAATGTTGCAGAATATGCGAAAGTAGTTTTAGATTCGTGCGATAGCTATGGAGATCCATTGGAATTAGGATTTGATGAAGTAGAAATACTTCAGGATAAGTCTGATAATATTGATTGGGAGCAGCGGATGTTTGAAATAGCTAAAGATATATATTCTCGTAATTATGGAAACAGCAAAGTTGCTGCTAAGACATGTGCAAAAATCGCAATTGAACGTGCAAATATCCTTATTTCAGAACTTAAGAAAGGAGATAAAAATGCAAATTATTAGGTTTAGAGGGAAAAGCCTTAATACAGGCAATTGGGTATTCGGAGATTTACGGCAGAGTGGTAAAAGAAAGTTTGTCGAATACGAAGTTAATCCTGATACCGTAGGACAGTTTGTTGGTCTATATGATAATAATGGCAAAGAAGTATATGAGCATGACTATATCTCTATCAACTACAAGTATGAAGGTATCGCCAATGGATGTGCTGTCCCTGACCAAGATTGTATATGTAAAGGAGAAGTTGTTTACATGGATGGTTTCGCTTGCTTTGGTTTATGTTTGTATAAAGCGGAATACCCGATAAACAAAGAATTGAATGAGTGCCCGTATCTTACCATCCCTCTGCTCCAGTTTGATTTGGAGTGCGATAGTATTGAGGTACTTGGAAATGTATTTGATAATCCTGAATTGTTAAAATGAATAGAATATGGAAAAGAAAGAAATAACTAAAACTATTTATATCGCAAATGATGGAAAAGAGTTCTTGACAAAAGAAGATTGCGAAAAGCACGAGAAGTTTGTTACAGAAATACTTTCACGTATTAAGTATTTCTGTGTCAGATGCCATCCGGACTTGACAGAAACTGGATATTTTCAGCATAAAATATACGTTGCTGTATTCTCTAAGCATTACCTATACAAGGAAATTGCTTTTGAATGGGCACTGCGTAAGTTCAATGGCTATTTAGGAGAAAGCGTACAGGGATATGGATTCCAACCACAATTTAGTGTAAGTGAAGTATCTAAAGAAGAATACGAAAACTGCCCACCGACTGAGTGGGGAGGTTCAAAATTGAAAAGCGAAAAAAAATTCCTTAGCCCTAAATCGGTAGATGGATTTCCTGAAAATATTGACTACATAAAAGAATGGGGGTTCAAGTGATATGAAGTACAGAATCAAAGTTATAGAAACCCTCACCAAAGTAGTAGAGGTAGAAGCGGAAGATAAAGATGCCGCTTTCGAAAAAGTTGAAGAGATGGTCAATTGTGAAGACATAGTTCTCACAGCTGATGATTTTGAAGGTCGTGAATTTTATCCAGCAGAAGATTATGAATAAACAAAAAGCAATAGAATGGATTGGAACTCACCATGTCGGTACATCCTCCCGTACTATGTGGTGTGCGCTAATGGATATTAAGCCAGATGATATCTATTTAGGGAACTTTGATGTTCCACATGATGCAGATGATTTTTCAAGATGTTTTGATCTCGTAGAGTTTGCAGAAGTAACCAATGGAGAATTGCTCAAAATTCCAAAAGTGTTCCCTTATTGGAAACCAATCATAGAAATATGGAGTAAACTTGTAAATGCCTATATTACTCATAGTGGACGTGTCTATGAACTTTTGAATGACAAGCACGATGAAGTAATGCACCTCAAAGGATTTGAGAAAATAAGTGATGGATATTGGGTAAAACGAAAAAGATAATGCTATGGCAAAAGTTTACGAAAACAAGAAAGGCTTCAAGGTCATACAAGCCACTCGTGGTGAAATGATGTGTGCCCTTAGTGAATATGGTTGTGCTGGGATCTGTGACAGTTGCGGTTCTTGCAACAGTCATGATGGCTTCTATATCGCTATCCTTAATTGTTGGTACTGCTCTGATTGCTTCCATGAGTGGTATGCCAGAGCCAAACGCTATCCTGAAGATGAAGAGATAGAGAATAAGAACTTTGAGCTATACAAGCAGGTTCTTGAAATATAATTGTTCTTTAAGCTGAAAATAAATTGTTTAATGCTTTGATATTCAATATATTATATGTATATTTACATATACAAAGTTACACACTTGAATATTAAGAGCAATGAAGACAAAGACTGAAAAAGCAGTAAAGTTATTCCAATCCGGATGTCTCAAAGAAGCACTTGCTATCTTTCGGACATTCCGGATTGGCTTTTCTAAAGAAGAACGAAGAACCTTGCAAATCGCAAGTGAAAGCCTTACAGGAAACAGCGGTTTCTACCATCAACTTGGGATTGATACCGATTACATGATAATGAAGTCAAAAGAAATAATCACAGAAAAGTATTTGAGCAATGAAAAAGTTTAATGCAAAAATAGGGCGTGAGGTCACTTACAAATTTTATCCTCAAAAGCGGTTTGTAATTGAGAATATCAATCAAGATGGAACTCTTGATTTAGCAATTGGAGTATGGAAAGTGTTACATGTGAAAACTGATGATGTTTGTAGATAAATATATATAGCAATGAAAACATCAAGTAAATTAACCAAAGATACATACAAATACGATAAATCTGCCATAATTCTCAGAAAAATCCAACATCTGGAATATCCAATAAGTTTATCCATGTACAAATAAATCCGTTTTTGTCTCGCTTATCAGGCTTTACTGCACGTATGCCTACAAGCACCGGAAACGACAGGTTAATTTCGCACCGTAAAAATCAAAACGAATATTAACTGAAACAGAAAGGAGAAAACCATGAGTGTGAATTATTCACTTGCTCTGATGAGCAGCGAGCCGGGCAACCCGGACGGCGAAAAGAAGTATTACGCCAAGATGCAGGCAAGCGGCGAGGTGACGATGGACGAGATGGCAGAAGACATCGCCTATGCGACAACGCTGACCGACGGCGACGTGCTCAACGCCCTTCGTGCCCTGATCAAACAGGTAAACAAGCATCTGGCCGCTGGAAAGATTGTCCGACTGGAAAACTTCGGCAGTTTCCAGCTCCAGCTTCAGAGTGAAGGCGCTTTGACCGAAAAGGAATTTACATCGGCCAACATTACGGGGGCCAGTATCCAGTTCCGACCTGGCAAGCCCGTAAAAGCTGCCACCCGCGCCGGTGACGGAGGGCTGACGTTCAAGCGCGTACCCAAGAAGGGGGAGGTTTCGTCAACCAGCGAAGGAACAGGCTCTGAAGACGGAGAACAAGAAGGAAGCCCGCTGTAAACTACCTATAGGTTGTTTCCCAACTACCTATAAGTAAGCCTATGACTACCCGTAAGTAGTGTACCAACTACCTACGGGTAATTTGTTATCTGTCCACTAGGGTAAGCTGTTGTAGTCAGCCTTATTTGGGCCTTATAAGGACAATTACCTTAAATTGCTCCGAACCTCTGCTCAAATCGTTTTCTATCCCCACCGGATTGGAAATCCTGTTCTCAGGGTCATACACAAAACAAATCAAAGTCCCAAGGTCGGGATGTGCGGCATATCTTTCCTTGTCTATCATCAGTTGCTCGCCTACTTCTTTCGCCCCCAATCCTTTCCGGGTTTTCTTCACTTCGATAACGATCTTCTCGAATTTAAGCAAAAAATCCATGCGTGACGCACTTCCTGCATAGCTCGGCGTACATTCCTCCGCTCGGACATCATCGAAATGCAGCCTCAACAAAGCATGAAGAAGGTCCTGCACATCATATTCATCGTCCACGTCCAGCGTAGGCCTGTTCTCATGCCTTTCCCTCAACTGGCGTACAACCAAGTGAAAATGGTCGCAGATGTTCCTTATAACCGAAACGGCATCCTCCCGGCAACCAGTTCTGTCATCTTCCCGCAACTCAACTTCGGTTATCATGCCACGAAGCATGGTATCTTTTGCATCCAGCCCTTGCAAATAACGTGCATGGTAGTCTGTCGGGATACTATCATTTCCCAAAATAGGGTCAAAAAAGAACTGCGGGAATAGGCTGTCGTTTGCTTCCTTGTAATTGGTTGACCATTCGCCGAAGACGGATTTTACAACGGCCAATGTCTGCGTTTTCCAGTCCCTATATTTTTTATCGCCTTCACGCACTTTTTTCAGCGCCGGTATTTCATCCAACTGCTTCTTCAGCACCTCTATCGCTCTTGATTTTTTCATAGGACATATTTCATTGTTTCTGTGTTTTAAGAAGCAATTTGATTTTTTCAAGCCGCTTCTTGTACTTTTCCTCCTTGAAAACGGATACGGCAAGCTTGCATACCCGAAGCTCATTCCTGTAATCCTTTTGTTTCCTGTACAGGACGAGCAGCCTGTCGTAAGCATGACGGGCCGGATAAGAACCCGGCTTTACGTTCTCCTCGTACGTACTGATTGCCAAGGGAATGTTTCCCTGTTTCTCATATTCAATGCCCAGATTGTTGTATTCCGTGCATCTTGGCAGCAGTACATTGAACTTAAGGTTATACGCCTCATATTTCTTTTTCCACAGAGCGAGGTTCCTGTCAGATACGGTTATAAACGTCCCTCCCCTATCCCGCGCGTCCCACACTTTGAACATGGTAGATGACGGAATAAAAGCCCTCATTTTCTCGGCCTCTTCGATTGTCAGTATTGCCATTGTATTTGTTTTTATCAGATAATGATCCTTCCGTTAAGAACACGGAAAAACACGACTTATGTACCCCTCACTCAATTTGCAGGTATGCTACATTTTCTCCATCATCATCGGTACATCTTTCCTGGGTTGAAACCTGTAAAGCATATTCACCTTAAATCAATGATGAGGTACAAAAAAGCCCCGACCTCTCGGAGCGGGGCTGATTATATTACTTCTGGTCGTAATAGCCAACTACCGCTTTCAATTCATCCGAGAAGTTATAAATATCGTCCAAACCATTTATCTCATGCTTTGTCTCTTTTTTGTTCTCGTCAAAAGTCGCAATGTATTTCTTGGTCAATCCATTGAAATACATACGGCAGATGGGCTTGCGGTTGTTGTCGTCAAGAAGTATGGCGAAATAGGTTTGGGCGTCACGATAGACCACGCGGGATATATCAAGAACAGGACGCAAAATAGACTTGACAATGAGGTAGCTCTCGATTTCTTCCTCTGTGGTTACTATTTTATTATCGTCATCCGCGCCATTTCCCGTCGATGCGTTGACTTGTTCAGTTGATTGTTCAGACTCTTTTGCTTCAGTTTCCGTTTCCGTCTTGAAAGCGGATTTGAACCGTTCCGATATAATGTCGTTGATATACCCTGAAATGGAACGTTTGGTAAGGGTCGTGAATTGCTCCAACAACTTGGCTGTTATCACTCCATCATAAATTTGCTTGGAGAAATATTTGACGAGTTCGGGCGAAGGATTTGTAAACTCCTTGGCCATTACGGCTTTCAGTTCACCCATGTATTTCAGCTCACTTGCCGAACTGAGAATATTGTCAACGTCAAAGTACGACTTATGAAACTTCTTCAGTTCCTCAATCTGATTGTCTTTTATGTCTGTCAAATCTACTTCAAGGAATGGTTTCTCATCCATCTTGTTGGGTTCGAGCAAGTCCGTGTAGAAACGGTAAACAATACCATTTGTAAGAACGCCGAATTTAGCTTTTGAAACATTAAAATAACGCATCAACTGATTGTCGTGCAGATTCAAGTCCTGGTTCCAGTGCTTGCATTCAATCAACAGTATAGGCTCGCCATCTTTCATTATTGCATAGTCTATCTTCTCACCCTTCTTCATGGCGATGTCGCAAGTCATTTCGGGAATAACTTCCAAGGGATTGAACACGTCATATCCCAGCGCGTTGATGAAAGGCATGATGAAGGCATTTTTGGTCGCTTCTTCGGTCTGTATATTATCTTTCAGCTTGATAATCCTCTCCGCCAACTGTTTGATATTGTCTTTAAAGTCCATGGTATTGTTATTGTTAAAGTTAAATTCCTGAGGTTAATTTTATCTCCCTCCCACAATGAGGGCAGTGTATTACTCCCTCTTGGGGGTTATCGAAAAAGTTTTAATACTGGTACTACATTATCATATTGGACGCAGCTCCACGGTCAGCCCCATTGCAGAGGCTATTTTATAAAGAGTGGCAACGGTCGGCACCGTCAACCCCCGTTCAATCCTTGATATGTATCCCTTGTCCGCACCGATACGTTTTGCGAGTTCCGCTTGCGTAAGATGCGCGTTTTTGCGCGCTTCCAACAATATTTGGGCATTATACTCCTCCCATGCCTTTTCACGGTTCTTTTCACGTTCAGGAGTGCCTTCCGCTCCAAGCCCTTCATCCAGCCACGCATCCAAATCGTAGATGTCTTTACTGATTTCTTTTAGCTTCATAATATTCCTCCTTCAACTTTATTGCTTTTTTAATTTCATTGTCAGGTGTTTTCTGCGTTTTCTTCTTAAAGGCGTTAAAGAGAACAACGACAATATCACCGTCATATATGAAAAAGATACGAAATTCATTATTTCCATAGTTCACACGAAATTCATAAATGCCGTCACGTATGAATTTTATGAAATGGCTCGGCATCCTGTCCTCCACTTTGAACAAGTCCAGCGCGCGGCGAATTTTGTTTATTTCGTCCGTTGACAACTTCTTTATGAAGTCACTGAAATAATTCTTGTATGCGATTATCTTTCTCATGGTGCAAAGATACAAAAAGTTATATAGTAATACAACCTTATTTGCACTTTTCTTTGATTTTCGCCACTATATTTTCCAGTTCGGCTATCGTGGTTGCTTTGTAAAAATCCCCTTTGTGCTGGATAAGGGCGGTCAAATCTTCATTTGTACTTATTATATCATTAGGAGATACGAAAAGTTCCCACATGGGGACATTCAATGCTGATGCAATCTTTTCAAGCGTAGCTGTAGTCACCGATGGGGCATTTAGGGTCTGTTTCATTGATTGATATGATACCCCAATCATAGCTGCCAGTTCTTGTTGTGTCAGTCTTTTTTCTTTCAGTAATTCTTTAATTCTCATAAATCGCTGTCTTTGATTATAATGCAAATATACTTTCTTAATTAAAAACGTATAATATCTAATATACTAAATAATGTTAATAGTATAATATTTATATACTAATTACTTGTATAAGTATAATAAATACTATACATTTGCATCATCAAACAAGAAGTAATAACTACTAAATATAAAGAACTATGGCAACAAAGTACAATAAATCGGAAATCATGAGAAGTGCTCACCGATTTTATAAGAGCAATGCGAGAATGGGAAGAACATTCGGTGAATGTCTTAGAATGGCATGGGAATGGGCCAAGGATGAAATCAAGTTCAAGGAAGAGCGCGAAGCCAAAATCAGACTACTCCTTGCATCACAGAAGCCCGTTCGGCGAACAACATCCAACGAGACCAATATCACGTGGAACGATTGCTACAACGTGAACAGCAGAGGATATATGGGAGCACAATATTGCGGAGATTAATCGGGCAAACAACCGGAAGAAAGCCATTTACCCGTCAGAAGCAGGCAGGATATAAATAAACCGAATATAAACAATGTGTGCGGTAATCGCACTACCGCACACCATAAACAACCAAATATTATGAATAATCCAGTAGTTTACGACTACAAAGGTAGTCAAATTTCGTTTATCAGTGGCGAAAATGTGATGGTAAATGCTACGCAGATGGCAAAACCGTTTGGTAAAGAGCCAAAGCATTGGTTATTAAACCAATCAACACGTGATTTTATACAAGCATTAAGCGAAGTAAGAAATCTTACTTCGGCTGATTTAGTGAAAGTTACGAAAGGTGGTATTGAGCAAGGCACATGGATGCACGAAGACGTAGCCTTGGAGTTCGCCCGTTGGCTAAGCCCAGCTTTTGCAATATGGTGCAACGACCGCATCAAGGAGCTTTTGCGCACCGGCGTGGCCACCGTAAGCAACGACGATGAAGCGATAGCCTACGCCATGCAAGTGCTGAGCAACCGCCTTGAACAGGCAAGGCAGGAGAAAGCCATGCTGGAGCAGCAGAACAATTACCTCTCCAACGAAATCAGGCAGCAGGCTCCGAAAGTGAAGTACGTGGACGACGTACTCCAGTCGGCCCGCACCTACACCTCCACGCAGATGGCCAAGGAACTGGACATGAAGACCGCGGAGCAGCTGCACAAGAAGCTGAAGGAAAAAGGAGTCATGTTCTACCAGTCCGGCCAGTGGATGCTGACGGCCACACATTGCGGCAAGGGATATACCCGTCCACGGACAACGGCATTCACCCGTTCCGACGGGTCGCAGGGAACCAACACCATCACCACGTGGACGGAAACCGGAAGGCTGTTCCTGCACCAATTGTTTGAAGCATTGCAGGAGGTACGGCCATGAACAGAGACAAGCGTCAGCCATGCCATGCACCCAAGTCGATGGCGACCGTATTTGCGCTGGTTGCGGGCATTGTCCTGCTGCTGGGCACCGAGAGTGAATATTGTATAAGTAACATCATAGGCTTGGCGATAGCGTATGCCGCCTGCCGCAAATTGAATTTGTTTTATGAATGAAAAAGTAATCGAACACAGAACCGCCGATGCCATGAGCGTGGCAGGAATCAGTGAAAAGACCAGGGAAATCCTGATGGTATATGCAGCCTTTCTCGACGCGGAACAGGCATTCTACAACTGGCGCAACAAATACGGATATTCGAGGGACGACGCTACCAACGACGAGTTTGCGAATGGCAGCATTGCGTGCGAAAAGCTCATACTTGCATCCGTACAGGACAGCATCTCGTCCCAGACGGCCGGTCTGAACTTCAAGGATATCTGAGAATATGCGGAAAATTGAGATTACGGACGAAGCCGCCCGCATCATCGGGGACATCCGTGAGAATACGGAAGAATGGAAGGCGCTTCTGTGCGATGCCTTTGCAGAAGCCTCCCTCCGCATGGGCGAGTGCGGGGCATACAGCGAAAGGTCGGCAAGCCCGCTGCTGGCACTTGGCCAATACAGCCGCCTGCTTGACGCGCTGGCGGAAGAGAGCGAAAAACAACCCTAAAAAATTATAGATTATGAGCAAAGAAGCAAAAAAGTACATCGCGCGCCACAAGGTGAACGTGGACGGAAAATGGATGGTACCGCTGGTGCGGGCCAACGAAGCGGCGGAAATCGCATTTGAAGAAGGAAGGCTGTCAACCGCTTCGGATAAAAAGGAAGTGAATGCCTCCGAAAAGCGAAAAGCAGCGGAATGAACAATCGAAAGCCGGAGCATGTATATTGACTTGCATACTCCGGCTTCCTTTTGCTTATGGAGGGTCCAGGTGCTCCACGATAATTCTCACCTGCTTCGGTGTAAGAATTTTCTGCCCGTTATAATATCCGGCTTCCATCATGCGGGCCAGCAGCTTGCCATTGTTGTTAATCCACTTCTTCAACTGCGAACTTGCCGCCCTGGGCGTGCTGTTCGGGAAATATAGCATCCCCAGTTCCTGGAGTCCGTAAGCCTTTATTCTGAAAGCCTCCCCTTCCTGTGTTCCATACTTTTCCATACCATACAATTGTTTGTCTTCGTAAACCAACATCGTTGATGTTTCATGCACAAAGTTACAAAATTATAGTAGTGGAACATCTAAAAGTGATTGTTTTTCAAACATTTTTCTTACCTTTGTAGTTCAAGAAAGATATCATAAGACAAAAACAGGTGGAATATGACAAAGAAAGAAAAACAAAAGCAGTTTTTAAGCCATTTCCGTGACAGCCACGGGATTGTCTCGTTTGCCTGCCAGCAAGTCGGCATCACAAGGTCCTGTTATTACAAGTGGAGGGAGAACGACCCGAAGTTCAGGGAAAAGGCAGACGAAATTGAGGAAGAAACCATAGACCACGTAGAGTCCAAACTATACAACGCCATAGACAAGGGAGATCTGACCGCCATAATCTTCTACCTGAAAACGAAGGGCAAGAAGCGAGGTTATGTGGAGAAGGCCGAACAAAGCATATCTGTCAAGGAAGAACGGACGGAGATGTCACGTGAAGAAATCATAGATGAGCTGGAAAGACTGGAAAAACTGCGTGACGAACAATGAAGCTGACCGACGCACAGGTAAAAAGGAAGTTGGAGTTGGAACGTCTGCTGCTGAAGAAGGACGCTCCCGGCATGTTCTATAAATTCATCCCCTACATCAACCCGTCTTACGTCAGTCTGTGGTTCCACAAAGCAATTGCCGACCATTGCCAGATGATACTAGACGGCAAGATAAAGAATCTGATGGTATTCATGCCTCCCCAGCACGGAAAGAGCGAAATCATATCCCGCAGTTTCCCCGCATACGCGCTGGGCTATAACCCCGACCTAAAAATAGTGGGAACGTCATACAGCGCCAACCTTGCCGAACAATTTTCACGATCCATACAGCGCATCATAGACAGCCCGGAGTACCAAAGCATCTTCCCCGACACCTACCTGAACGGTTCCAATGTCCGGACAGACGTAAGAGGATATCTGCGCAATGTGGACATATTCGAGACGGTGGGCCACAAAGGGTTTTACAAGGCTGTCGGCGTAGGAGGCTCACTCACAGGTACGCCGGTGGACATCGCAATCATAGACGACCCCATAAAGGATGCCATGACGGCTTATTCCCCAGTCAGCCGCGAGCGGGTATGGGACTGGTACACCTCGGTATTGTTAACCCGTCTGCATAATGCGAGCAACCAGTTGTTCATCATGACCCGCTGGCACGAAGACGACCTTGCCGGGCGCATTCTGAAAAAAGAACCGGACAAATGGACTGTACTTTCCATCCCTGCCATCCGGGAAAGTCTTGACGACGGCAACGATTTAGACCCCCGCAAGGTAGGAGAAGCCTTGTGGCCCAACCGTCATTCACTGGAACGGCTTCTTGACGCACGGAACCGCTCCCCGCGGTTCTTCTCGGCACTCTACCAGCAGCACCCTACCATCGAGGGAGGAAACATCATCAAGGAACAATGGTTCAGGCATATTTCTTTATTCGACTTCAACAAGAAACGTCAAGGCGAACCCGTAACATTCTTTGTGGACACTGCATATACCGAGAAAACGTCGAACGACCCGACGGGTATTCTCGGCTCCTGCATGATTGGCAACAACATCTATATTGTCTGCGCCAAGAAGGTGAACATGAAGTTCCCCGAACTGTGCCGCTTCCTGCCCTCATACGTGCGTGACAATGGGTACGGCAGGGGAAGCAGCGTGCGCATCGAGCCAAAAGCGAACGGACTTTCGGTAATCGACCAGTTATATGAAAGTACAAATCTAAACGTTACTTCCACCCCTTCCCCGAAAGACAGCAAGGAAACCAGGCTCAACGCCTCATCACCGTATGTGGAAAGCGGGCGGGTGTGGCTTGTGGACGGCGACTGGAACGACCTGTTCGTGGACGAAGTATGCGGTTTTCCGGCAAAGCCCCACGATGAGTTTGTGGACCTGCTATGCTATTCCATAGATTATCACCATGCAGAAGGAAAAGTGATGAGCGAAGAAGAAATTCTAAGGGATTTTCTGTGATATTATCCATTCAGGTTACAAGATTTGCACAATATCTGAAAATTAAAAATTGATGATAAAAACGGATTCAGAATTCATCACGAATTATGAATGACAATTAAATTTCATAATAAACAACCTTAAAAATCCATTTTACGCTGATTAATATTATTGTACTAAAAAAAATTTAGTATCTTTGCATTGAGAAAGAGCTATCTTATGATTAATTCAAACCCAAATCCTAAAATGAGCCGTGACGAAATAGTTTCATTTCGTCGGTCGGTAATGAACCGGATGCTCGGAAAACTGAGTGCCGATGAAAGTCGCGCTTTGTCTCAAAGGAAGATACAAATCGAAAGAACCGCCAAACGTATCATAACCAACAATGGAGGAAAAAACCCCATCCTCGGATATTAATATTATTATTGAAAAGTTGTCTGACGATGATTACAGGCAATTGTCTTCATTTTCTTGCGGAACTGAAAAGTTAGATAGCTTTTTCCACAACGAACTTGAACAATGTGTCAAGTACAAATATTTGTCTGCATATTGTGCCAAACTTTCCACCACCAATGAAATAATAGCATTATTTACGCTTGCTAACGACTCCGTAGTCATCGGACAATTGGACGACAAGGATGATTTCATTAATGAAATGAAAGAGATTTTAAACGATGAGTATGCAGAGACCTTTGAAAATCAGACATCGTTTCCAGCCGTCAATATAGGACATTTAGGAGTTCGCGAAGACTACCAAAGCAAAGGTGTAGGCCGCCAAATCGTTGAATTTGTAATTTATACCTTTTCCAAGTATGACATTTCTGGATGCCAATTTATCACCGTGGATTCACTAAATAATCCACGTACAAATAAATTCTATCTAAATAATGGCTTTTCCAATCAAACCAACAGCGACATAATGTCTGATACAAGACGTATGTATCAGGCATTGTTTTGATTGGATATAATTACAAACTATACCCTATTTTGCAGAAACAAAGCATAACTACACAAGTGTTATACATGTATTCCTATAAGATTCTACTATCCAAAATCAACTACTTCAGGTTTTTATCAGAAATACTCTGCAATTGTAAATTTCCATTATTTTTAATTATCTTATATACAGTACCATCCAATTGAACTGTTTTATTTTCTCCCTGCTTCGATACACAATGAAGAAGAAATTTATTTTCATCCAACCAATATCTTTCAGCAATTTCTTTTGCCCCAGACTTCAAATTAATGTATGAAATATACTCTTCAATAGAATCGAACTGAAATAATCTCATATTCAAATATACGACATAAGGATTCGCCTTATCATCGCAACTACACACAAACCTACAATTGTCTTCATCCCCTTGACTTACATTATTAGGGAAATAAATAATTCCATAAGTTGCCACTTCTTGTGGATATAAATACTCAACCATAAATTCGCCACCACCAGATTTCTCAAAGTCAAATTCATTCTTAGAGCGATATCCTTTCATAATATAACTTTTCCTTTTGCCATCAAATCTGATCAGAATATTATTTGCATTCAATTTTCCTCCATTATACAATTGCAACGTAAGTGCATATCCTGCATCCTTGTTAGAATATATCACATCTATATCATAAGTCTCATTATTCTTTAGCTCATATCCACCTAAACGTAAAACTAAGTCATCATGATATTTAATTTTATCATCATTCAACTTTTCTAATTTCAAGGCTTCAACCTGCATCTTTTCATTCCGGTATTGCACATAAGAAATTATAGTTGCAATTATTGCTACAATTAATCCAATTGTTTGAATCGTAAATATTTTCCTTAATATATTTTTTAACCATGCATATTTAGTATGATCAGATAATTCATTATTAATATCAGGCAATTCTTGACTATCTTTACGTCGCTTATTCTTTTCCATAATAATGCTATTAAAATATTACATCAAATTTAAAGCATGTGATCTCAAAAAAGTAATATGTTATTGCAACCTTAAATTTTCAACCAAAAATAAACATAAAAAGAGACATTTTAATCAATTTCTACCACCAAATATCTTATCAACTACAATTATCCAACAAATATGATTGAAAAACAAACATTTATTGTTAACTTTGCACAATAACCAACCACCGTATGAAGGAGTACGGAGCACGCTTATGGACGAAATAACCGCAATACTCGACCCGTCAAGAAACGTAACGGACATCATCAATGACCTCAAGGAGAAGAGCATTGACATACCCGAATGGGACAAGTTGATAAACGACTATGAACCTACCAAGCATAAGATTGTTCAAGACCATTGCAACCGAAAGGACAAGGAACGTTCCGACGGTGTTATCGAAATAGCCTCCAGAATTCACGTGGGACTTGAAAAACTGCTTACCAAACGAATGACGGAATTCATGTACGCCATCCCGGTGAAACGCATCTACCACAACACTGAAGAAAATGAGATCAGACAGCAAATCGCCAAGGCTATCGAGGCTATCTACAAATACGCACGCATTGACTCCGAAAACATCAAACGTGGCGTGGCTTACTTTGCATCCTGCGAGATATTCACTATCTGGTATGTCGTTCAGAAAAAGAATACTTTGTATGGTTTTGAAAGCGATTACAAGCTGAAGTGCAAGACATATTCCCCTATGGATGGAGTATTGCTCTATCCGCTGATTGATGAACTTGGCGATATGCTGGCCATGTCCTTCCAATACAAGAAGAAGGTGAAGGATGTGGAAATAATCTACTTTGAAACCTACACTGCCAATCAACACTACCTGTGGAAACAGGCAGGAAACGGCTGGGAACTTGTCATGTCCGAACCTGTCAGCCTGCTCAAGATACCCGGTGCGTACGCTTGTAGGCCGGAGCCTATCTACCACGGACTTTCGCACTTCCGGGAGGAAATAGAATATACATTGTCCCGAAACAGCGATGTGATAGCCTACAATTCATCGCCCATACTGAAGGTAGTTGGAGATTTGACTGGAAGTGAAAACAAGGGAGAAAGCCGAAGGGTTTATCAGCTTAAGAACGGAGGGGATATTGCTTACGTCTCATGGAGCCAAGCTATCGAGGCGTTGAAATATCATGTGGACACATTGCTTAAGTTGTTCTTCATGCAGTCGCAGATGCCTGATGTTTCATTTGAGAACATGAAATCACTTGGAAGCATCGGTTATGACGCAAGGCAAATGCTACTGACCGACGCGCATCTGAAAGTAGGTGACGAAAGCGGCCCGTGGATTGAGTTCTTTGAGCGTGAATGCAGTGTCATCAAGCAGTTCCTGAAAATGATGAATACTTCTTGGGCAAAAGAAGTAGATAATGTCGAGGTTGAACACGTCATCACGCCATTCATACAGAATGACGAAACGGCCATGATTACCCGCTTGCAGAAAGGGAATGGCGGGAAGGCCATTTTCAGCCAGCTTGAATACATTAAAATGGCCGGTTACTCCAATGATGCTGAAAAGACTTTGGAGCAGATCCAGAAAGAGGACGAAATGGCTTTGCAGGCAAGAATGACAAACGCACTCACTGAAACAGCTATTTGATATGGCCAAAAAGAATGCAAGTCAAACGGTTTACCGCTGTCGTGACTGCCGTCACGCATACGACTACCACGAAAAGAACCTGAATGGTGAATACTTCATGTGCAAATGCCCCTTTCAGAAACGGAGCATGTTCCTGAACAGGGATGTATGTGACAGATTTGAGAAGAAACGATGACAAAGCCCAAAACTCCCAACCAAAAGAACAAGTACGGCGAACTGAACAAACGGTTGGCCGGATATGTCTCGCTCATCCAGTCCGTTTACGAGACTCTGAATCTGGAAGCGGCAAAGCTGGTTGAGAACCTTGGCATTGATGATGCCGTTGAAGAGCCTTTCAGTTTCTCGCATTACCCAGAGACACAAAAGAAGATGGCCGAAATACAGAAACGGTTTGTCGAGGATATAGGTGCCGTCATTTACCGTGGAACCGGTGACGAATGGAAGAACAGCAACGAGGTGCAGGATCTGTTGGCAAACAACGTACTGAAAGCATACGAAGCGGTGGTTGACAAGGAAAAGTACAAAGTCCTGTATCAAACAAATTCTGATGCACTGGAAGCTTTCCAAAACCGGAAGGATAAAGGGTTTAACGTTTCAGACAAATTGTGGAGCCAGTCTTCCGTTTACAAGAAAGAGCTGGAGGATGCCATATCCTGCGCCATAGAGAAAGGAATGAGTGCCGTCACGCTGAGCAAACGCATATCCAAATATCTGCAAGACTTCCCGCAACTGCAAAAGGACTATAAAGAGAAGTTCGGTATTGCAAGCAAGGCGATGGACTGCGAGTACCGTTCTATCCGTCTGGCCGCATCTGAAATCAACATGGCTTACCGGGCCGCCGAAAACAAGCGTTGGGAACAGATGGATTTTGTGGTTGGCTATGAAATCAAATTGAGCGGAAATCATACCTTGAACGGGAAGCCGTTCACCGACATTTGCGACAGCCTTGCCGGCAAATACCCGAAAGATTTTGTATGGACAGGCTGGCACCCGCTTTGCCGCTGCTATAAAATACCCATCCTCAAAACGGAAGAAGAGTTCTGGAGCTGGGACGGAAGAAGCGAAGCGTCCAGTGAAAGCGTGAACAGCGTAAATGATGTACCAGACCAATTTAACCCAAATCGGTCGTTAGAATATCCTATTTTCGTGGTCTTGCTTGTAAAATATTGAAAATTAGCATATTGTAAGCCTGATTTTCTAATGGCGGTCATTAGAAAAATGAGTTTCTAAATATTTGTTTATCAGTAAATTACAACTAGGACCACAAATAATCAACCTCTAACGACCGATTGGGGTTTAAGAAATGGGTACTCGACAACACGGACAGGATAGAAAAGGCGACCTCCAATGAAACCTTGCCATATTTCCTAAATGATAACAAATGGATATTCCAAAACATATCGACTGAAAAATCGGTGTCTGAAGTGATGCAACGTGCTTCCGATGTTGGAAATGAAGTGCAGTCGCTTGCCGAGGGAATAGCTTCCCGATATAGTGGTTATGTTACACCTGTCAATTATAAAAGCAAGTCGTCCATAACGAGAAAGGTCAATACCGAACATGTGACTCCATACGATATAAAAGATGCTGTCAGGACTACCATTATTGCTCCGAAATCCGAAATCGAAAGTATCCTAAAAGAACTGAACAACCTACCATCTTTTATCAGACTGAAACGGCAAAAGCCTGAATCTTTTATGGGATATAGTGGGAACATTGTCAATATCCGTACGTCTAATGGCCTTACCGCTGAAATACAGGTAAACACAGACCTGATGATTTATGCAAAAGAGCTTCCAGAAGAAGCGAAACGAATTCTTGGAGAGAACAGGTGGAACGAAATATACAAAGAAATAGGGCTTGAAGGCGGACTTGGCCACAAATATTATGAGGAATGGAGGATGATGGACAAATCCAGCCACAAAGCTATGGAAATAGCGGAAAAATCGGCTGAATATTATAGTCATTTCCAATAAAAATCACTATCTTTACATACAATTATGAACCAAAGAATTCTATTTGAAAAGCTGAACAATGGTGATATGGTTTATATCAAAGACGAATTTGAAGAAACCTGTATCAGGCTGTTTGCTTCCGATGGCCACACTACTATTTTTCTCAAACATAGTGGACGCAAGGAAGTGGAAGTCGGCCAATCGTATGAAGCTGTAGGAAATATCATACTTGGAGGAGAAGAAATTGGAAAAGAAGAATATGACAAATACTAACGAACTGCTTGATATGGCCCTTGATGTTGCAACCAAGGCGCATAAAGGACAAACTGACAAGGCTGGTGCCCCTTATATTTTCCACCCGATACGTGTGGCGAACCGCTGTATGACAGATGAAGAAAAAATCGTCGCCTTGCTGCATGACGTAATCGAAGACAGCGAAACCTCTGCATCCGATTTGCTTGCCAAAGGGTTTCCTCGCACCATTGTTGATGCCGTACTATCTGTGACACGTAACGAAGATGAGAGTTATGAGGATTTTGTCAAACGCTCTCGTCTTAACCCGATAGGACGCCAAGTCAAAATACATGATTTGGAAGACAATCTCGACATAACGAGGCTTGCGCATGTTACTGAAAACGATATAGCCAGATTGAACAAATACCTTTCAGCATATCGTTACCTCCGTGAATAAATAAAAGACAAAGTGTATTCATTATTTTTTTAATAAAATGTTTGTTTTTCAAACACTTTTATTTATCTTTGTCCCAGCATGTGAAGCTACATGTTACAGGACTTGTCGTAAAGACTTTCATTGCTACTAAAGTTGTCCTATGATAGCCTGCTTGCATGTGCTGCTCGCAGGCTATTTTCATAAAATCAAAATCAGTAACAATGAACAGAAAACAGCAAGTATTTGCAAAGTTGAAACTTAAAGCGAAGGCGTTAGGGTTCAACAAAAAGGAGCTTCAGGGTATTGCCGCCAAGATTGCCGATAACCTGAAATCCGAAGAAGATGCCTCCGAAGAGGATGTAAACGCAGAGATTGACGAACAGATTGAAGCGGTTCTCCCCTACCTCACTTTCGGCCAGTCGCAAGCCAACCGTTTGCTTGACGAATGGAAGAAAAATCACCCTGATCCAGATGACGATACCGATGATGACGATGATGACGACACATCGGGGCAAAAACAGCAACGTCAGACTGGTTCAAAAAAGAATCCACAGAACAAAGGAAAGAATGACGACGATGCTCCGGAATGGGCAAAAGGCATGGTGAAAACCATTGAAACGCTTACCGGAAAGATTTCAGCACTCGAAGGTGAAAAGAAAATCTCCGAGCAGAAAGCCAAGCTTGAAGCCGTATTGAAGGACACAGGAGCATTCGGAACCCGCACGTTGAAAAGCTTCTCAAAGATGAAGTTTGAAAACGACGACGAGTTTGACGAATTCATTTCCGAAGTTGAAGCGGATTTGAAGGCTTACAACCAAGAACGTGCCAATGCAGGACTTTCCACACTTGGGAATCCGCCTGGCGCAGGAGGTGGAAAGCCAAAAGAAGAGCCGTTAAGCGACGCTGAAATCGACGCTTTGGCCGATTTGTAAAACTTTAAAAAAGTAAGAAAATGGGAGCAGTAGATGTAGGTACCATTGAATCCTTCGGTTTCGGTAACGATCCGATTGTAATCCGCAAATACATCGCTGGTGTAAAAGGCGGAAAAGTTTTGGACGTAAGCAGCTTTAAAGGAGAATACATCAGAGCTGGTCATGTCATTATCCGCGACACGGCAAGTGACACTTACAAGCCGATGCCGCTGAACTCTGGAGGGGACGCATATGACAGCCTTCCCGGCAGTCACGAGTATGTAGGCGTATGTGTGGCCACTAAATCTGTAAAAGAACCGTTCGTGTCCATCATGCACACAGGTGTAGTGAACGACAAGGCAAGCCCCTATCCGCTGGATAGCATCAAGGCAGCGTTGAAGGCCGCTGTACCAACACTTGTGTTTGAACACGACTAAAAAAGGAGGTAACGTATGAATGAATCATTGTTTGCAAAATATGTCGCCAAGTTTTTCCCGAAACTCCAGCGACTGATTGAGAAAGTTAACGGTAAGCGCAACAAGAACCTTACCTATCTCCATAAGGGAGAAAATGCCATGTTGAGACAGGAGTATTCTCCTGACAACAAATGGGAAAGCACGTCGGTAAATACCACTTATGTGGCCGCCGACTTTGTAGCTGTTGACTCTGAACTTCCCGTTAAGAGCCGTGACAGCATCGCTTCGGCCAACGGAAAGTTGCCGAAAATCGGTATGTCGAAAATCCTGAAGGAGTCTGACATCAACAACATCAATGTGATGGAAGCGCAGGGCGGTAACGCTCAGAAGATTGTGAAAAAGTTATCTGACGACGCTGTTGCCTGCTCAGTAGGTATTGACGAAAGAAACGAGTACAACTTCCTGTTTGCCCTTTCCAACGGCTATGTGGCCATCAAGGACGAAGACACTCCGAACGCATTGCTCCGACTGAACTTCAACTATCTCGCCGCAAACACGTTCGGTGCAACCACCAAAGGACTTCCTTCGTTGGAGGACATCAAGCGTGTCATCAACAAGGCAGACGCAGACGGAAATTCCATTATCCAGATTTGTATTGCCAAATCGACTTACGACAAGTTGCGCCAGACGAAGGAGGCCAAGGAACTTGTGGCTAACTATAACGGGCAGTCCTTCACCAAGGACACTATCCTTCCCACGCCTACCGCCACGAAGTTTAACGAGGCATTTGCCGACGACAACAACGGCATTTCGTTCAAGGTAATTGACCGCTCCGTCATCTTCGAAAAAGACGGAAAGAAGGTTTCCATGAAGCCTTGGAATGCCAACCGCCTTGTCTTCATCTGCAACGAAGTTGTAGGAACGCTGGTATATGGCCGATTGGCTGAAAAGACAAACCCGGTGAAGAATGTGGATTATCAGGAGGTGGATGGGTTCAAGCTCATTTCCAAGTATTCATTGACTAACCCGTTACGGGAGATTACAGGAGGACAGGCATTCGTGGCTCCCATCATTGAGGATGTTGATCAAATCTATGTACTCGACCTCTCCGAAGCGCAGGAGGTGGACACGTCCGCAGAAGAGAGTGACGCTTCCGATGAGAAGATAACCATCTGGGGAAAGACTTACACCAAGGCAAACTTTGTAGCTGAACTGAACAAGATTGCTGGTTCTAATTTCGATGCCAAGACATCTGACGAGGATCTGATTGCAGCCGTAAACAAGTTGAGTGAGGCCAAAGAAAACAAACTGAAAGAATCCGTTGAGTCTTATGTAGCTGAATAAGGTATGAAAACAATCCTCGAAGCACTCCGTGACGAAATCCACTATCCCTTACGAACCGGGTATCTGGAAAACAAACTAATTGTGCGTGGCCTGAACAAGGACGACGAACTTGACCCTGAAACAGCCCGTGGAAGAGACTTCCGTGGGTGCGTTGCGGATTGCTTCGTTGGATTGGTTACTTCCCCCAACATTTCGGAGGGCGGAGTATCAATCAGCCAGTCAGACAAGACTTCCATCCTGAAGATTGCAAATTCCATATACAGGTCCATTGGTGAAGATGAAGTGACTGATGAAAAGGATCCTTCCGTTACCATCATTAACTATTAGCTATGATTGTATCATTCAGACCTCATACGTTGTCCTATCAGATAACCACAGAAGGATATGAAGACGACAACGGAGATTTCCATCCTGGCGAAACATCGTTTGCTGGCGAAATACCTTGTAGGTGCGAGCCGAACGGTGGTAAGGCTGAGGTCATAGTTTTTGATGACGGAACAACTTCTGTCTATCGGTACATCATCTACATGGATAGGGATTGCAAGGAATTCAAACGCGATGAATTGGTTCGTGTTTACAGAAAAGACGGAAGCGTCCTTGTAGAGGCTAAGGTACTTGGTTTTCAAAAAGGCCAACTGAACGCAAGAATATGGGTATAAAACTGGTTACATCTGAATCGGCCATCCATGATGCCTTCATCCAAGAAATTGATAGGGTCAATAGATTAACGCTGCGTGCCCTATCTTATCTTGGAGAGAAATGCGTTATTGAGGCGCGCGACAGGTCGCCAGAAGAAAGCTGGATTGACCGAACCGGAAACCTTAGAAGTTCTATCGGTTATATCATTGCTTCAGAAGGAAGAATAATCAAGTATTCAGATTTCGCCGTTGTAAAGAACGGTTCCGATGGGCCAGAAGCAGGAAAGGCACTTGCTGAAGAAATAGCCAAAAAATACCGTAGCGGATATGCGCTTGTCGTGGTAGCCGGTATGAACTATGCCGAATACGTTGAAGCGATGGACAACAAGGTAGTGCTTGTGTCCGCTGAGCTGTTCGCACGCCAGCAGTTGCCAAGTATGATGCAGAAACTTAAATCGCAAACAGCCTTATGAAATCGGATATTGAAATTAAAGATGACATCTACAATCACATCAAAGGTTCCGCTTTGGAGCGTGCTGTGACAGGAAAGCTCTGTAAAGCCTCAAAAAGGCCGTCCGGTTCTGACATGGAGGACATTGTAATATCCATCCTTGATAACGGAAGCGGCCAGATACAGGAGGCTTTTGTGAATGTAAACATCTATGTGAAAGATAATATCCGTGACGGACAGGCCGAAATGAATGATCCCAGGTGTCGTGAACTTTGTAGAACAGCTATTGAGGTTCTTGAGATTGGGCGTGGGGATGGTTTCCGCTTTACACTCGACAAGCAGCGGGTGATGCCCGTCAATGGTAAAGACGAACATTTCATCAACAACAAATTATTGTATAAACAAGTAAACGAATAACACCATGGCAGAAAAGACTGTAACATTATCATGGGGAATACCCAAAATTGAAGTGATGAAACTGGGTACAGAACCCGGCGAATGGCAAGAATTTGCTACTCCAGTAGAAGGAACGACTCAGCTAACCACTACACAAGGAGACAAAATGGAAGCCAAGATTGAAGGTGGCGAGAATGAAGCTGTCAAGTACAAGAAAAACACTTATCAGCTTGCGTTCAATGTGCGACAAGTCCCTGAGCGCACTGACCCCATTGTTGACAATGACGGGGTCGTAACAGACGAATATGCAGTGCGTGTCACTCCTGAAAATTCTGAAGCTTTGGGAATTCAGATTGACAGATCATCTGTGAACGTACAGAAGACGTACGACGTAGAAAATGGACTTGTCAAGGTTTACACATTTGATGTGCTTAAGCCTGAAACAGGTGATGCGGTAAAAATTCAAAAGATTGTAGCTGGATAACTGAATTACACACAGTTGACAGTATAAAAACCGCACATTAACGAATTTGCCAAACGTGGGGGCTTTGTACCCACGTGTTTTTTTACATGAAAGAAATGAATGACAAAGAAATCATTGAAATGAACATCGCCGACACCATCATGGAGAAACCTATAAGTTTCCTCATTGGACGAAGACGTTTCTATCTGTACCCTCCTACCCTCGGAAAGAACTATCTCCTTTCACGCCTTACTAATGGCCTTGGAGTAAATAAACAGATCCTGTCATCCAATCCGTATCTTGAAGCGTATAGGCTGGCCTCCGAAAAGAAAGAGCTTGTGTGCAGAATACTGGCATATCACAGCTTGAAACGTAAATGCGACATCCAGAACGAGGGTATGGTAAGCAAACGTGCTGATTATTTTCGCAAGAAACTTAATGATGAAGAGCTTGCACAGCTTCTTGTCATGACATTCAGCCATGAGAATGTATCTGAATATATCGTTCACCTTGGACTGGATAAAGAACACGCCGAGCGAAATCGCATTATGGCCATGAAGAAGAACACAGGGAACCTGTCCTTCTGCGGTAAAAGTACGTACGGAACCATTATCGACTGGGCCTGCCAGCGATATGGCTGGAGCATGGAATATGTAGTATGGGGTATCAGTTATTCCAACCTTCAGATGCTGATGGCTGACTCAATTACATCCGTTTACTTATCGCCTGAAGAAAGAAAGAAACTCGGCATTACAGACAATCAGGAAATAATCAATGCCGATGATCCAAACAATCGGGATTTAATACTTGGATTGCTCCTGGGAAAATCTTAAAAACAGAACACGTAAGGCAAAGAAATATCGGGGAAAACACTTTTGTCAACCCCGATAAATCTTAAAAATAGAACATTGCTAATATAAATCGTCCTCAGATATTGAATTGCTTTCCAATAGAGGTTTCGGCTGTGACATGACTAAGTTTCCCCTACTATCCTTTGCATAAATGTAGAAATAAGGCTTGTCCGAGTTAACCGTACATGATTCACCTATTCCAACATCCCCAACTTCTTGATACCAATCCAAACTTCCTGCATCTGTAGAATCCATGAACCAAACCTGTGTATCATACCAATTTGTTCCACTCAGATTTTTTATCACCTTTTCACTCCCATCATCTTTTGAACATGATGTTAAAGCAATCATTGGCAATATCATTGCCATCAAAAGTAAAATCTTCTTCATAATTTAATTATTATTTGTTATTGCTTTTGTTTTTATCATATTCATATGCCGACAGAGCCACATCAAGTCCAATCTTTAGCTTGCCTTGATGCTTACGGATATCCTCAATGCTTTCAAGTTTAACCCATTCGCAATTCCCATAACCATTAATAGGAATTCCTATTCGTTTACTATATGGCTTCAGTGAAAGCCTGCATATCCAGAACCTGAAAACTCCGTCTAAATTTATGGTGAAGTAACTTTTAAAATCAATATACTGAATGCGAGATTCGTCCACATATGGTTTTAAGATATCCTTTACGATATTGTATGCGTCAATTTCCTCTTGCGTCGTTATGATATTTTTGTTTTCGTCTGTAGTTGCTACAACATCTTTCAGTTCTTGCTTCCGGGAATTGCTTTCCTCTACTTGCATGGCTGTAGCCAATCTGCCTGAAATCATTCCCCCGATTACTGATTCGATTGAACTTTTGATTATTGGCCTGTATTGTTCAATCTGTCTCGGACTTGATTTCCCGCCATTCAACGCTCGTACAAAATATCTGGTAAACTCATCGCCCGGTTGCTTAAAATTCTGCTCAAGTAGTTTTTTTACTTGGATGGTTATCTGCAACTCCTGTGCCGTACTTAGTATTTCCTTTTCATCGAAATATGACTTATGGAACTTTTTAAGCTGCTCTATATCTTCATCTGATAAATCCAGCATGTTTATCACAAGAAACGGCTTTTCGTCCATAACATTTATTTTATGCAAATCAGCATAGAAACGATATTCTATACCATTGGTCAAAACGCCGAAACGGGCATTTGAAGCAACGTAATACCTTGCAAGCTGCGTGTTATGCATGGTAAGATTCTGTTTGCAATGTTTGCACTCGATAAGAATGACAGGCTGCCCGTCTTTCATGATTGCATAGTCTATCTTTTCGCCTCTTTTGGCAAGGTCGCAATCCATCTCCGGCATTACCTCAAATGGATTGAATACATCGTACCCAAGGGCAGAAATCATCGGCATAATGAATGCCGTTTTCGTAGCTTCCTCTGTAGATACCCCGTCTAATTGCTTTGATATCTTATCTGATAATTGCAGTATTGCGTCTTTGAAGTCCATTGGTTGTCATTCATGATATAACGACACAAAGATATATTTAAATACACAAGTAACAACAAAACTACACACAAAATAAACTTTTGGCGCAATCATGTGTTTGATTTGCAAACATTTTATATATTTGCAATAGCGTATTAAGTTATACGTCACTCATCTAATAAGAACGAAAAGACTATGGCTGGATTGCATTTCGACATTACTGGTGATAACACCAATTTACTTCGTAAACTACAAGAAACAGAAGATGGCGTTAAGTCCGTTTCGAAAACTGTAGAAAAAGAAGGCTGGAATATTGAAGATTTGTTCAATCGCCTTGCGAGGTCTGCGGCAGCCATCGGTGTCGGATTTTCGGCAAAAGAATTTATATCAAAAGCTGCACAAGTCCGAGGAGAATTCCAGAAGCTTGAAGTAGCTTTTACAACTATGCTTGGAAGTAAGGAACAGGCTGAAAATCTCATGGAGCAAATGGTGCGAACAGCCGCAACCACTCCGTTCAGTTTACAGGATGTAGCCGGTGGTGCAAAACAACTCCTTGCATACGGAATAGAAGCAGAAAATGTAAATGAAACGCTTATCCGACTTGGAGATATTGCAGCCGGACTTAGTATCCCTCTTGGTGATTTAGTGTATTTGTATGGGACAACCCGTGCTCAGGGGCGTCTGTACACCGAAGACTTCAACCAGTTCACCAGTCGTGGTATTCCTATGATTGAAATGTTGGCTGATAAGTTTGGCGTCGCAGAGAGCGAAGTAAAGGGATTGGTTGAAGCCGGAAAAGTTGGCTTTCCCGAAGTGCAGGAAGTTATTGAAAATCTAACCAACGAAGGAGGAAAGTTTGGCGGACTTATGGAAGCTCAATCAAAAACCATTGCTGGTCAAATTTCCAATATTGAGGATAGTATCTCCCAAATGTACAATGAAATCGGGAAGGCTAACGAGGTAGTTATCAATGAAGCCCTATCAGGAATATCATATTTGGTAGAAAACTATGAGAAAGTAGGGAAAACCATTATTGAACTTGTCGGAATATATGGTACATACAAAGCAGTGCTGATTACAATTACTGCCTTGCAAAAGGCGCATTCTATTGTTATGGCACAAGCTGTCGTTGAGCAACAGCTCGCCGCATCAGCAGGAATAACATTGTCGAATGCACAAGCTATGGCAGCAGCAAGAACAAAATTGTTCCAGATTGCACAAGCATCATTAAACAAAACTTTGATTGCAAATCCTTATGTTGCAGTAGCCGCAGCTGTCACTGCACTCGGGTATGGGATTTACAAATTGATAACCTACCAGACTGATGCAGAAAAGGCTCAAGAGAATCTAAACAAGGCCCTTGGCGAATCAGAAAAAGCGTCTTTATCTGAACAGAGGGAGCTATCTAAGTTGAAAGGTGAACTATCTGCATTAACAAAGGGTACAGATGAATATAATGATGTTAAGGATAAAATTGTTAAGGGTTACTCCAAATATTACGATGGATTAGACGAAGAGATAGAAAAGGTTGGTCTAACCGAGCAGGCTTATCTTAAATTAACTGATGCAATCACAAAGGCTTTTGGTGCCAGGCAATATGAAAAGTTCAAAGAATCACAGCAGGAAGAACTTGATGACCTAATGTCTGAAAACCTTTCTAAAATTCAAGACAGGCTTATTCAGAAGCTCGGTGAAGAACAAGGTACAAATATCTATACCAGAATAAGAAATGCTATTCTTAGTGGAAGTGTAAAATCAATAAATGGAACATTCAACCTTACAGGGCTTGACAAAGAAACAAATTCTGCGCTTGATAAGGCTGCCGGATCTGGAGGATTGATTGAAAATCGAGCTGTAGAGCAGTATATAGCTAATATATTAAATGCTATAAAATATACGGAGGACCTTGACAAGCTTGCCCGTCAAAGATTTGGAGTGTCTGGTATATCTTCCAGTTCTGTAAATCAGGACAATAAGATTAAAGATGAAGATTCAAACTATCAGGAAGATTATGATGCTGCCAAGAAAGCGTGGGAGGAAGCAAAAAAGAAGCTTGAAGAAATCGAAAAGGATAAAAAGGCTTTCACTTCAAAACAATATGAGGATGCAAAGACAGACTATAGCGACAAGAAAAAGAAATATGAATCACTTGGTGGAGTAACTTCTGATAAAGCAGTTGATGATTCCAGAAAACAAGCAGAAGAGCAGAAGAAGATTCAGCAAGAGCTATATGAAACGCTTATACAACTTCGTTTTCAAAACCAGCAGGATGAAATAAATCTGATGAACGAAGGGTCTGAAAAGAAAAGGAAGCAGATTGAACTTGATTACCAGAAAGAACTATATGATATACAAAGACTGGAAAAGGAGTTGTCTGACAAAAGTGGTGGAAAACTGACTCAAGAGCAATCTATAGAAATTTCTCGAAGATATACCAATGCTGATACCAGATACGCAAATGGCATTTCTGAGATTGAAGGAGGGTTTACAGCAGATGAACTCAAAAAATCCATGAATGAGTATCTTGCATCATATGGCGAATATGTTGATAAGCGGAATGCCATCATAGCACTCGGTGAAGAAAAGAAAAAAGGGAAGAACGAATGGGAACAAAAAATAATTGATGAAGAGACAACCAAATCTTTATCCGATTTAGATATTGAAGCGGCCAAGACAACATCTTCCATATCTGGTCTGTTTGGCGATATGAAAGATAAGACATTGAAAGATTTGCAAGAAATCAACCAGCGAGGACAAGCTGCATTGGAGTTCTTGAAATCCGGGGAATGGGATGAGGAAAAGGGATTGTCTTTCGGTATTACAGAAGAACAGTTCGATACGTTGAGCAAATCGCCAGAAAAGCTGAAGGATATATCTGATGCCTTGATTGATAACAAGAAGGCAGCCGAAGAACTAAAGCCGGCATACGACAAGATTATCGACGGGGTAAAAGACTATTTCAAAGCCGGTAATGATAGTAAGAAGCTAAAACAATCCCTGTCAGACATACAGAGTGGGCTGAACGATATAATGCAAGTAGGCTCATTTCTGGAAGACACGTTTTCGTCTCTTGGAGATGCTTTCGATTCTGATACCTTAACAGGAATCGCTGATGGTATAGGAGTTGCTATGGATGCTATGAACTCAGCCATGCAAGGTGCACAGGCTGGGTCTATGTTCGGACCTATAGGAGCTGCAGCCGGCGCTGCAATAGGGCTTGTTACTTCTCTTGCATCATCTATTGCAAAAATACACGATAAGAAGAATGAAGAACGGATACAAGAGCTTCAAGACCAAATCGACACACTTGGTCGTTCTTATGAAAAGTTGAGCAAATCAATTGATGAATCATATTCTAAAGATGCCTCCAAACTAATTGAACAAAACAACACGATTCTGAAACAGCAGAAGTTTCTTATCCAACAGCAAATTAAGGAAGAGCAGGACAAAAAGAAAACCGACGATGAACGCATCAAAGAATGGCAACAGAAGATTGAAGACATCGATGAGTTGATTGAAGAAAACAAAGAAGCTGCTATAGACGCTATATTTGGTGAAGACCTCCAGTCGGCCATAGAGAATTTTGCATCTTCATACGTTGATGCATGGTCTCAAGGCGAAGACAAGGCCACATCGGCAAGGGATACCGTAAAAAAGATGATGCAACAAATGGTTACGGAGTCCATAAAAGCAGCTATACAGGGGTCGAAGAGCATGGAAGAAATCAGAAGTAAGCTTCAGGAATTCTATGCCGACAATGTGCTTTCCGGCTGGGAGCAGGACTATATCTATAATATGGCCGAGGAGCTACAGAAAGAACTGGATAAACAATTCGGATGGGCTGATGATTTATTTAAAGATTCTTCATCTGAACAACAATCGGCCTCCGGCCGTGGATTTGAAACCATGTCCCAAGACACAGCCGATGAATTAAACGGAAGATTTACAGCCCTGTACGAAGTAGGTCTGCAAATACTCCAAAACATATCAGTTCTTCAATCCATAAGTGTTTCTGCACAAGGCAGCGATGCCACACTTCTTGAAATTAAGAATTTGATGATTTTATCTAACGGCCACTTGGAAGACATTTCCACGTTTGCAAAAAAAATACTCGAAGGGTTTGGTAAAAAACTTGATGATATTAATAATAACTTAAAGAATGCTTTGTAATGGAAGTAAGTGATATTTTAAATAGAGCCGTCAAACTTGGGGCATGCAACAAGTCTGCAAAGGCTACTGACTGGAAAAGCCTTGTATGGTTATTTTTCAGCCCTCAAGGAATTGAATTCTGCAAAGAAAACAATTACCCAAGTCTTGAAATGTTCTGCAACTTCAAAGATGAAGTACGTCCTTTTGGAGTGTATGTTAATGAAGGAGTGTCTGCCAAAAACAAGGATGTTGCATTAATCGGGAATGGAATTTCCGACATCTACTATAATGGTGTGGAAAAAGCTTACAAGGTCATACTGATGCATGACGCATTCGCCCACATACATGCCAGCAACTACGCCGTGGTAAAAGTGGAAAATCTCGGAGGGTGTTTTGAAATAATCAATGATGGAACCGCAAAAGTATTGTTATGAAAGGAGAACTTTATATTAACGGAAGAGATGCTTATGACACTTGGGGAATAAGCATGACTGATACATCGCTATCTGCACTGATGACCCCTGCGCCAAATAAAGAGTATATAGAAAACTCATCACGGCTTGAACATGGTAAAAGGGTCATAACTGATAATACAAAAGTTGGCGAAAGAAGTTTGTCATTAGAAATCCACTTGACAGCTCCTACTAAAGACTTGTTTTTTGAAAGATACCTTTCTTTCTGCGAAGAACTGAAAAAAGGATTATTGGTAATAAA
>ULOG01012866.1_pt1 | contig 44231 bp, 40 predicted proteins | sample 1952401 | NCBI WGS metagenome assembly ULOG01 (sample SAMEA4835598, study PRJEB28245) | human gut metagenome | biome: gut microbiome; material: fecal sample | place: Denmark | collected 2008
GCGACATCACCAAGGAAGCGGCCGAATGCATCTACACCGGCATGATGACCGACACGGGCGGCTTTACCTACAACTCCAACAACCGCGAAATCTACTTCATCATCAGCGAACTGCTCTCCAAGGGCATCGACAAGGACGCCATCTACCGCAAGGTGTTCAACACCTATTCGGAAAGTCGCCTGCGCCTGATGGGACATGTGCTGACCCAGATGAAGGTCTACCCCGAATACCATGCCGCCCTGATATCGCTCACCGGCAAGGAACAGAAGCAGTTCAACTACATCCGGGGCGACAGCGAAGGATTTGTCAACATCCCGCTCAGCATCAAGAACGTCATCTTCTCCTGCTTTCTGCGTGAAGACACCGAGAAGCCGATGATCAAGGTATCCCTGCGCTCGGTGGGCAAGTTCCCCTGCAACCAGCTGGCAGCCGAATTCTTCGGTGGAGGCGGACATCTGAACGCCTCGGGCGGCGAATACTACGGCACCATGGAAGAAGCCTTGAAAGTCTTCGAACAGGCGCTGGAGAAATACAAGCCCCTGCTCAATGCCAAAGGATAGAAAAGCAGAACGGACAAAGGTTAAAAGATACGAACTTTGTCCCCGCATTTTTCAATATTCAAGGAAATCAGATACTTTTGTACGGAAATACAAACTTATACAGATGAAGAAACTTATATCTTTCTTTTTTATACTGCTGGCTATGGGCTTTGCCTTCCAGGCCTGCGACGACACCAAGACCTACGCCGAAATGCTGGAAGAAGAAGATGATGCCATTGCCGAATTCATCAGCAAGGAGAACATCAAAGTCATCAGCCAGACTGAATTCTATGACAACGACTCCGTGACCAATGTGGAAGAAAACGAATTCGTCCAGCTGGCAAGCGGCGTGTATATGCAGATTGTAGACAAGGGCTCGGACAACCCGGCGGACACCGTCAAGGACAACGACCTGATACTGGTGCGTTTCATGGAATACAGCCTGCTGGACAAGGACACCACGCTGAGCAACCTGTCCTATCCCTATTTAGTGGATGAATTCAAGTACACGGCCACCTCCTCGTCCATTGCGGGCATCTTTACCCAAGGCCTGATGTACTCCGCCTATGGCTATACCGCTGTACCCGCCGGCTGGCTGGTCCCGATACCCTACATCCGCGACAGGGCCCACGTGCGCCTCATCGTACCTTCCAAGATGGGGCACCAGGGAGCCATACAGTATGTATACCCTTACTATTACGACATCACCAAGTATCAGATATACAAGTGACGCCACAACCAAGCAAACAACTAACCCTATAATTCAAATAAATCTATGACTCTAATCAAATCTATCTCTGGAATCCGCGGAACCATCGGCGGCCATGCAGGCGAGGGGCTCAACCCGCTCGACATCGTGAAATTCACTTCTGCCTACGCCACCCTCATCCGCAAGACGTGCACCGTAAAAAGCAACAAGATTGTAGTGGGCCGCGATGCCCGCCTCTCCGGCGAAATGGTGAAGAACGTTGTGGTAGGTACCCTGATGGGGATGGGATGGGACGTGGTCGACATCGACCTGGCCTCCACACCGACTACCGAACTGGCCGTCACCATGGAAGGTGCCAGCGGCGGTATCATCCTCACCGCTTCGCACAACCCCAAGCAGTGGAACGCCCTGAAGCTGCTGAACGAGAAAGGCGAGTTCTTGAACAAGGAAGAAGGCAACGAAGTGCTGCGCATCGCCGAAGCCGAAGCCTTCGAATACGCCGAAGTGGACAAGCTGGGCACTTACCGCAAGGACCTCACTTACAACCAAAAGCATATCGACAGCGTACTGGCACTCGACCTCGTTGACGTAGAGGCCATCCGCAAGGCCGACTTCCACGTAGCCATCGACTGCGTGAACTCTGTGGGTGGCATCATCCTGCCCCAACTGCTCGAAGCACTGGGCGTAAAGCACGTAGAAAAGCTCTACTGCGAACCCACCGGCAACTTCCAGCACAACCCCGAACCGCTGGAGAAGAACCTGGGCGACATCATGAACCTGATGAAGGCCGGCAAGAACGACGTGGCCTTCGTGGTTGACCCCGACGTAGACCGTCTGGCCATCATCTGCGAGGACGGACGCATGTACGGCGAAGAATATACGCTGGTCAGCGTGGCCGACTACATCCTGAAGCACACGCCGGGCAGCACCGTGTCGAACCTGAGCTCTACCCGCGCCCTGCGCGACGTAACCCGCAAGTACGGACAGCAATACTACGCTTCGGCTGTGGGCGAAGTGAACGTCACCACGAAGATGAAAGAAGTGGGTGCCGTCATCGGCGGTGAAGGCAACGGCGGTGTCATCTATCCGGCCAGCCACTACGGACGTGACGCTCTCGTAGGTATCGCCCTCTTCCTGAGCCACCTGGCACACGAAGGCAAGAAGGTAAGCGAACTGCGTGCCACCTATCCCGCCTACTTCATGGCCAAGAACCGTGTGGACCTGACACCCGACACCGACGTGGATGCCATCCTGGCCAAGGTGAAGGAACTCTACAAGAACGAAGAGATCAACGACATCGACGGTGTGAAGATTGACTTCCCCGAGAAGTGGGTACACCTGCGCAAGAGCAACACGGAACCCATTATCCGCGTATATAGCGAAGCCCATACGCAGGAAGAAGCCGAAGAAATCGGCCAGCAGATCATGAAGGTGATTGCCGAACTGGCGAAATAAATGAAGAACTGATAATGAAGAATGAAGAATTGCCTTTCGAGGGATTCTTCATTCTTTTTTTATGTCTTATTTTTCATTCTTCATTAAAAGAACTTTCTCCACCTCCCCCTCGAAGTTGGGTGTGAAGATACCCTTTCCCAAATTGGCACGGATTTCCTCCACAGGCCAGAAGCGGCCGCCGTCCAGCTCGTCACTGGGACAGACCGGACCGTCGTACACCGTCTTGTAAGTAAAGACCAGTTCGCGCTCGCGGGCCGACTCGAAAACGTAGTGTGTCACCCGTTCGGGAGTGAAGTCTGTTATGCCCAGTTCCTCGCGCACCTCGCGGCGCAGAGCCTGTTCCACGCTCTCACCCAAGTCCACATGGCCGCCTACGGCCGTATCCCACTTGCCGGGCTGAATGTCCTTCCATTCGGGACGCTTTTGCAGATAGAGTTCGCCGCGCGAGTTGAACACGTGCAGATGAACCACGGGATGCAGCAGCCTGCTGCCGTTGTGGCATTCGCCGCGCGTGGCGGCACCGATAATGCTTCCTTCCTCATCGACAAGGGGAAACATTTCCTGATTGTTGTCTTGGTTCATAATCTGTATTCTCTGTAGTAAATCTTACGGAATCAGTAGCGACGAGTCGCCGTAGCTCAGGAAACGGAAATCGTGGGCCAGGGCATAGTCGTAGATGGTGCGCCAGTCGCCGTGGACGAAAGCCGACACGAGCAGCAGCAGGGTGCTCTGCGGCTGGTGGAAATTGGTCACCATCGCCCGCACGATGCGGTAGTCATACCCCGGAGCGATGATAATCTGCGTACTGGTGTGCAGGGCTTCCATGCCGTGACGGTCCAGATAGTCGCGGACAGCCGTCAGGGCGGCGACTGCCGTGGGAGTCTCGCCCTCCATGTCGTAGGGCTGCCACTGGCGGACGTGCAGTTCCTCTTCCGCAGCGTCGGGGTTCTTCAACAACGTGACGCCGATGTGGTACAGGCTTTCGAGGGTGCGCACCGACGTGGTACCTACAGCCACAGCCTGCCCTCCGTGGGCTATCAGCTTGTCTATCGTGCCACGCGACACAGAAATGTATTCCGTATGCATCTCGTGCCCCTCAATCTCCTCGCTCTTCACGGGCTTGAAGGTTCCGGCACCCACGTGCAGCGTCAGTTCCTCCAGGTCCACTCCCTTCGTGCGCAGGGCATCGAGCACGCGGGGCGTGAAATGCAGGCCGGCGGTGGGCGCGGCCACGGACCCCTTTATCTTGGAGTAGACGGTCTGGTAGGTCGTCTTGTCGCTCTCCTGCGTCTCGCGGTTCAAATAAGGCGGAATGGGCAGCTCGCCGAACACTTCGAGGATGTCGGCAAAGGTCACTTCAGGATTGTCCCAACGGAAGTCCACCCAATGGCTGGTGCCGCGGCATTCGCCCCGCTCGGCGGTCAGTATCAGCGGTCGTCCCTTCACCGTCATCTCGCGGCGCAGGGGACCTTCCTTCCACTTCTTCAGGTTGCCTATCATGCAGAGCCAGGCGGCATGGCCAGTCTGCTGGAAGTTCAGCGCATAGTCGTTCGGTTCAATAGGTTCGAGGCAGAACACCTCGATGAGCGCGCCCGTCTCCTTGCGGAAGTGCAGGCGGGCCTGGATGACCTTGGTGTTATTGAATATCATCAGACAGCCTGCCGGCAGATAGTCGGGCAGGGAGGTGAAGCGGTCTTCGGTCACCTGGCCATGCCGGTAGACCAGCAGCTTGGACTGGTCGCGTACGGGCAGGGGAAACTTGGCGATGCGTTCGTCGGGCAGCGGATAGTTGAACTCGCTGATGTGGATATGTCTGGGATCTTGTTTCATAATCATCGGTTTCTTTCGGATGCAAAGGTACGGATTATCGGGGAAAATGCCGCGAGGACATCAGCGAAGTTTTCCTCCCTGCTCTCCTTTCAACGTTCCAAACCGCCGATACGCCCGTCGGCATCCAGTATGCTGACAGTGACGCGTGGACGACGGCAACGGCTGTTGTTGAAGAGGCGGACCGTGGCACGTCCCTGTCCGTCGGTCATCAGTTCCGGCTGCCAGTACAGCGTCCGGCGGTAATCTTCCTCACGGGGCAATACCCGATAGTCAGGCGAATAGAATTCCTTCACCCGGCTATAGCCCTCAAGCCACGTCTTGCGCACGCCCTTGGCCCCCTTGACCGGCACTTCTCCCTCCGGTTTCGTTTCAATCAATACGACACAGCCATACAGTTTGTCGATGTTCATCGGTGTGAACCGTGGATCGGCGTAGCGGCACATGGTCATCACATCTTCACTGATGTAGATGGACTTGATGGATTCTAACGTCAGGTTACGGTACTTGTTGAAGTCCAATTCCTCGTGGCGGGTACGCTCATAGTTGACGACAAACAGGGCAAACCGGCCTTTATAGAACAAGTATTCCTCGCCCGACGGGCTATACACACGGGAAAAAGCCGGATTCATGCCAATCATCAGCTCATGGATGTCGTCACCGATGAAGCCGTTCCGGTCCTGAATGTCGTCCATCTCCGAAGCCACGTCGTAGTAAGCTATGGACTTGGTGCGGGCCTGATAGACATCGCTGGCCTTGTCGCGCTTGCGGGCTTTCACCTCCACCTCGTCCAGGTGGTGTATCTTCTCGTCGATGCCCAGGCGTCGCAACGAGTCTTCGTAGGCCTGAAGGAACAGGTTGTAGTCTTCCTCCACCTGTACCGTATCGGCCGGCTCGTCGGCCGACGGCCCGACTTTCTGTTCACTGCCGGATACCCGTACCTGCATCTCGGCCAGCGGATACATGCGGGGCGCGGGAGCAAATACACGGTCCAGCACAATACGGTGGTCCTTCTTCTTCCCTTTCTCGGTCACGGCCAGTATCAGGTTCCACTTCCCCTCTATCTGCGAGACGAAAGAGAAACGCCCCAGACTGTCAGTGGTAAAGAGGCCGAAAGACTGCTGCCTGCCCACCTCCGGGTCTTCGCCGGGACTGCTCAGGAAGGAAGACACTTCCACCCCGGCACGCGGTTTGCTGCGCACCATCGACACCACCGTGCCGTGTAGCTCGATGCCCTGCTCGGGCAGGTATTTCAGGTCGAAAGGGCGTACACCAGCCATGCTCTCCCAGTCGTACCTCCTCCAGCCCTGCACCATCAGCAGTTCGTCCAGCGCACGGCGGTGCGCCAGGTCATCGGACTCGAAATACCAGGCAGGACGGTGGACGTATCCTTTGATGTCCGACATCAGCAGCAGGTCGGTCAGCAGGCTGTGGCGGTTCTCCACCTCCTGCCAGCCGTCGCGCACGGAAACCGAGAGAGGCGCCTGCACGGGGCGACCTTCCGCATCCCGGACTTCAACGTCCAGACGGATGGAGTCGTAGGGCTGATAGGTAGCCTTGTCCGAACGGACCGTCACCGACAGGGTGTCGGGCTGTCCGGCAAAAATCAGACGGTCGGCCACCATCCGGCCGGAAGGGTCGAACCATACGACCTGCGCCACGCCTACGGGCAGGTCCCGCTTGTCCAGCCCGAAGCGGACGGGACGGCTGCGGGTGACCGTCAGCATGCTGAAGTGGTAGAGCTGCCCTCCGCCGATGACTGCCATTCCCAGCACACTGCCCGGCGTACGGGCGTTCTTCTGTACCGTCACCAGCAGGCTGTCCGGCGAGCTGAGGTTATCCACCGAGCAGGCAAAGCCCTGCTCCCTGGCTTCCGGCAGGTCGAAACGGTATCGCTTTTCATTCCAGATGACTTCGGCCTGACTTTCTTCCTCACCAGCCGTATAGGTAAAGCTGCCTTTCCCTTCGTGGCCCGTGGCGAAGGTGAGGCATTCGCGGCCCTCCTTGTCCACCACGCGCCCCGACACGTCCACCGGATTACCATAGGCATCCGTCGCCTCGAAGGCCACACGCACCGGCACGTCCTTCACCAGATAGCCGCCTTCGGGATAGAAGCGGAGGTTCAGTTTCTTCTCCTTCCGCGGCCGCTTGCGTTCCTGCGGATACTTGCCTGCCCGCGAGCTGATTTCCTTTTCCACATAGTAGCCCAGCACCGCCGGCTTGTCGAAGACAGGGATGATACGCGAAAAGACCGAAGCCTCATCGAAATTCAGCATGTATTTGGTATAGGCCCGCACCTCGTAGAAGCCGGAATAGAACGGCAGCTGCGTCAGGGCGAAGTGGCCGTGACAACGGCCGTTCCTGACAGGGAGAATCTGCTTGGACACAATCTCGCCTCCGGGGTTGAGCAGCTCCACATACAGCGTCTTGCTCCACTCCGTGGGACGGTTCAGTCCGGAGGCCACCACGTAGCACTGGAACCAGATGTCGTCGCCCTGATAATAGCTGGTGTTGTCGAGGTGCAGGGCCACCTTCTCCTGCGGCAGCGCCTTGCCGAACTGCTCCACGCGGCGGGCCAGCGCCGTCAGCGGCCCGGCTATGCTGTCCGGAATCTGTGCCGGTGCTGCCAGAGGGAAGAACCCCCACAGCAGCAGTCCCATTATCCCATACCTGTTCATCGTACAGTCTCCTTTACTTAGCCGCTTCCTGCAACTGTTCTTTCAGCTTGTCCCACTGCTCGGGCGAGGCGGCCGTGCTGAAACGGATGTTCCCCTGCTTATCGAAGATGACGCAGCGCGGAATGCTCAGGGCCCCCTTATGGCCGAAGGTATCATAGATTTCCTGATGGAAGGCCTCCTGATCACGGACGTGTTCGCCTTTCAGGTTGTAGTGCGCGGCCATCTTCCTCCACTTTTCATCGTCCTCCGGACGGTCGATGGAGAGGTAGAGCAGCACCACATCGTTGGCCGCGGCATACTCCTGCAACGGAGCGATGTGGGCAAACGACGCACGGCAGGGACCACACCACGTGGCCCAGATGTCCATGAAGATGACTTTCCCTTTGTATAGGTCGGTCACGTCCTTAATCGTCTTGGCCGAGCTGACATCGGGGAAATGGATATCGGCGGGGATTGTTGTTTCGTTGAAGGCACGGTTCTTGGCCACGGCACGGTCCACCCACGGCATCCATCCGCTTTTGGGATAGAGGCGGCGGAACTCGTCGGCCAGCTCGAGCAGTTGTGGGTCATAACGCTGCTGGAACTCGTCTTCGAGGAAGAGCTGGGCCAGAGCGGCTTCCTGCGCCTTGCCCGTCAGCCGGTGCGTGAAATCGTAGAAAGCCAGCTGCACGCCTTTCTCCACTCCTTCCGGCTTTGGCTCGCCCTTGGTATAGTAACGGATACCGGTATCATAACTTGCCGCGTCGTAGAACGAAAGGGAGAAAGGGCTGCAAGGATGATTGATGGAGCAGAAGGCCGTCATGCTGTCCAGCTGGGCCAGCCATTCCTGCTTCGTGGCCTCGGACGAACGGAAGACAGTAGCCAGCACCTGGTTCTGGAAAGCCAGCAGCAACTGCATGCGTATGTCCTGACGAGCCTTGGCATGCAAGTCCTCGTCCACGCCTTTCACCTCCTTGTCCAGCGACAGGGCATAGTCCGTCAGCTTACGACGCACCGATGTAGCCACGGTGTCACGGGCAATCTGCCAACGGTCGCCTCTCCGTGCACGGATGGCGAACACATCCTCGTACAGCTGGTCCAGCAGTTCCGCCACACGGACCGTCTTGTCATCCTGTCCTTCGATAATGGTCATCGGCTTTTCGGCCCATCCGTCCAACTCGATCCGCATCGTTCCTTCCTTGGCAAGAAGTGAACCCATTTTCTTCTTTCCATACAGATAGAACTGAGCCCGTTCGTATTCTCCTCCGGGCAGCGTCAGCGTGAACGTGCTGTCCGCCTGCAACTTCAACGTATCAAACGTCTGCGAATTGAACATTCCGCCAACCGATCGCTGACAAACCAGAAGTGCCCCGTCCGCATGACGCACGGACCCTGTAATGTGAATCTCCGGACGGGTGGTACAGGCTGCACACAATCCGCCCAAACATACTGCCCCAAGGGCAGCTTTCCAAACTTTTCTGCTGATGTATTTCATTGTTCCCAAGATATTAATTAAGCAGGCCGAACACGGCCCGGCTACAAAGGTAATGTTTTTTTACATTTAACTATTTCTGACTGAATTATTTTCAGTATTTTCCGTCCGGGTGAGGCAGTTTGCTACCATCAGTGGTGCTTCGCAACCTGCAATAACCCGGTTTTCCCGCCTTCAAAGATAAAGTCCATAGTTAGCGGCCTAACTATGGACTTTACAGCGCTAACTATGGACTTTACGCCGCCAACTATGAACATGGGTGGCAGAAATATCTTTAATCAAAGAATCACAGGGCGGTGGAGTGATGCTTGATGAGGTTCATGAACTCCTCGCGGGTCTTGGCCTGGTTGAAGGCACCGGTGAAGTCGGAAGTTGTGGTGATGGCATTCTGCTTCTCCACGCCCCGCATCTGCATGCACATGTGCTTGGCCTCGACCACCACCATCACGCCCAGCGGATTGAGCGTCTCCTGGATGCACTCCTTGATCTGGAGCGTCATGCGCTCCTGCACTTGCAGGCGGTGGGAGAAGATGTCGACCACGCGGGCTATCTTGCTAAGGCCGGTGATATAGCCGTTGGGAATGTAGGCCACGTGCGCCTTGCCGTAGAAGGGCAGCATATGGTGCTCGCACAACGAGAAGAAATCGATGTCCTTCACAATCACCATCTGGCTGTATTCTTCCTTGAACTTGGCCGAACGGAGCACTTCGTGCGGGTCCATCGTATAGCCCTTGGTCAGGGTCAGCATGGCCTTGGCCACACGTTCGGGAGTCTTGAGCAGCCCTTCGCGCCCGGGGTCCTCGCCCAGCAGGGTCAGGATGCGTGCATAGTGTTCTTTCAGTTCGTCCAACGCAGGAGAGGTGATGATTTCTTTTTCCAACATGATTTCTACAATAATGATTGACTGGTTTTACATAAACAGACGCTACGGGGACGACACGCAAGCCGTCCGACAGGCGTCATAAGGGTATCTGAATCTGGTCGCGGACAATGGAAACTTCCTTGAACTCGCCGGTAGCCCGCAACTTGCGCATCATGGCATCGGCCTCCTCGACACTCCGATAGTCGCCCACGCGGCACAGCCACCGTGGAGGGGAAAAGAAGGAATAGACCGGCAGGTCGGGGAACAGCTCCTTGACAGACGCCGCTACCGAATGGGCCTCGTTCTTGGCCTGACGGGTATTGCTGCCCGCATACACCTGCACGCGGTATCCGGCGGCACGGAGGGTCTTGCGCTCGCCGGTAGACGACGGAACGGCTCCCCGTCCCAACAAAGCCTCAATACGTTCGTCCTGATGGATGGTCACCTTTCCCTGACCGGGAACGTTCCGTTCCAGACTCTTCACGATATTGTCCTGTGCCGCGGCAGACAGGAGGAAAGAAAGGCCGGCAAGCGCCAAAAGCAAACGTTTCATGTGATTCGGTATCTGAATGAATGGATTGAATGATAAAAAAAGAGAAGAAGGAAGTGCCCCACCGGCTGCATGGCCTCCGGCGCAGCACTTCCCCAGACAGGTCGGCATGCCGACTCCTGTGTATTAATTAAAAGCGTCGATGATGCCCTTGAAGTCGGCAGCTTTCAATGCAGCGCCGCCAATCAGACCACCGTCAACATCGGGTTTTGCAAACAGTTCCTTGGCATTGGAGGGCTTGCAGCTGCCACCATAAAGGATGGAGCAGTTGTCGGCGATTTCCTTGCCATACTTGCCGGCTACCTGCGAACGGATGAAGGCGTGGATTTCTTCAGCCTGCTCGGGAGTAGCGGTCTTGCCGGTACCGATGGCCCAAACCGGTTCGTAAGCCAGGATAATCTTGGAGAAGTCCTCGGCAGACAGAGAGAATACGGAAGCCAGCTGTGCGGCAACCACTTCGTTCTGCTTGCCTGCTTCGCGCTCTTCCAGTACCTCGCCGATGCAGAAGATCGGAGTCAGACCGTGAGCCAGAGCCAGTTTCACCTTCTCTTCCAGGATTTCCACTGTCTCGTGATAGTAGGCACGACGCTCGGAGTGGCCCAGGATGACATACTTGGCACCGGTAGAAGCTACCATAGCGGCCGAAACTTCACCGGTATAGGCACCCGATTCCTTGTCGGCACAGTTTTCTGCACCTACACCGATCTTGGCGGGGTCAACCAACGGAGTAACCGATGCCAGGTGGATAAACGGCGTGCAGATGATTACATCACAGTTAGGCTTTTCGTTAGCCAACACTTCGTTCAATTCTTTTGCAAGAGCAATGCCCTCCTGGAGGGTCTTGTTCATTTTCCAGTTTCCTGCAACAATGTTTTTTCTCATTTTGTTTTTACATTAAAGGGTTAATACCACATATATTTCATTTTTACTTTTCTTCTTCTGTACGCTCCTCTATGAGGGCTTCTCCCTCAATCGGCACGAGCTTCATTTTCTCCCTCCGCCTGACAATCAGGATGTCCAAGGTCAATACCAGGAAAAGCGGAACGAAGAACCACAACAGGACGCGCCCCATGGTCTGCCACAGGCTGACCGTTTCCGGCTGTCCCAACGGAATCTTCTCCAGGGCATCGACCAGCACATATTCATCGGGCAGATTGCCGTCGCTCCACTTGTGCAGGATGGTGCCGTCCTTCAGGAGGAACATGCCCGGATTGGAGCGGATCATGGTCTTCAACGCAATGTCGTCGGACAGGCAGAAGGGATATTCGGCTCCCGTACGGTCGGCCCACAACTGAATCGCGTCTTCTTCCGAAGAAGTCAAGGCATAAAAGCCGTAACCATGCTCCACGCTGTAGTCGTATATCTCGTTGATGAGATCGATGTTGCTGTCGTCGGCCTGTTCGATGCGGTGTGCCACCAGCAGGAACGTATATCCCTTGCGCGACAAGACGCTGTCCGTAATGTCCTCGCCCGTCTCCAGGCTCTGCATCGAGAAGTCGTGGATGGGAGGTTCGTACCCCTTCTCCTTCAGCACCGTACGGGCTTCGACAAAGGTCCAGGTACTGTCCGGATAGTTGTCCAACGAAAACTCCCGCCGTTCTCCATTTTTCTCCAGGATGAAACGCGTATCGTAGACAGGCAGTTTCTCACCTTCGGGCACCTCCATCGCCTGCTTGATGTTCACTCCTATCCGGTAAGGACGGAAATCAATCACGGGCAGGTTGTGCTGGCAATAGACCGCCAAGGCAAAGACAAACAAAATGGTATACACCGAAAACACCCACTCCGTCTTACGGCTGATGAAGCGGACCACCTCCCTGTGCCAGCGGAACACCGACACGGCGGCCAGCAGCAGAACAACGTTTTTGCCGAACGTCTGCCAGTTGGTCAGCACCACCGCATCGCCGAAACAGCCGCAGTCCGACACCGGATCGGCAATGGCCAGATACAACGTCAGGGGAGTCATGAAGATCATCAGCAGCAAGGCCATCCAGGCGCTTACCGTCTTCCGGATGCCCAGAAACATGTACACGCCGACACAAAATTCCACGGCTGCCAACAGGATGCCCAGAAAGAACAGCAAGGCAGAAGGAAACCAGCCGATGATGCCGAACGCCGTCAGGTAGTCCTGCAGCTTATAGAATGTACCGAACGGATCTACAGCCTTGACAAAACCGGAAAAGATGAACGTACCTCCCAACAGGAAGCGGCAGACGTTCACCCACACCTTCTTGACCTTATGTATTCTCTCACTCTCCAAATTCAATCTTTATCAACCCGAAAACCGAGTAGTTTATCATATCCATGTAATTGGCATCCACGCCTTCGGACACCAGCGTCTGTCCGGCCAGGCTTTCTATCTGCTTGGTGCGGTAAATCTTCATCAGAATCAGGTCCGTGTACGAACTGATGCGCATGCTGCGCCAGGCCTCATCGTAATCATGGTTCTTGGCCAGCATCAATTCCAGCGAAGCCTTGGCATATTTGTCATACAAGGCCAAAGCCTCCTCGTTGGTGATATCAGCCTGCTCGGCATATCCCAGTTCCAGCTGGATGAGTCCCACAATACCGTAATTCACGATGGCCATGAATTCCGAACGGATACCTTCGTCCACCAGCGCCACCCCCTTGGTCTCGATGCTGCGGATGCGGTTGGCCTTGATGAACAGCTGGTCGGTCACCGAAGACGGACGCAGGATGCGCCACGCCGGCCCATAGTCGTGAAGTTTCTTCGCAAACAGGTCACGACAGAGGGCGATGACATGTTCGAATTGTTGTTTGGTATCTTTCATTTCCTTACAAATAGACTGCAAAGTTAGGAATAATTAAGGAATAAAGAAAAGAGGGCACTCTAAATTATATTAAAGCACCCTCCGACCTTATCAGATTGTTTACGTTTTTTTACGAGCAGCGAAGCACCTGTCCGGGACGCAGTGTCGTTTTCTTTGAAATGCGGTTCAGCTGACACAGCTTCTGGACGGTTGTCCCTTGACGGGCCGCGATCTTCGACAGGGTATCACCCTTCTTGACCTTATAGAACAAGTTGCCTCCCGAAGACTTGCTTCCCGAGGCTTTCTTCGTCTTTTCAAATGTATAGGTATCGGCCACGATGTCCTGTTTCTCGAAGTCGAACATCTTGGCGGGATCGAGCGCCACACCCAGGAAGCGGGTCTCGAAATGCAGGTGCGAACCCGTGGAGCGTCCCGTATTTCCGCCCAAGGCAATCGGCTCACCGGCCTTGACCAGCTGGTCTACGTCTACCAGTTGCTTGGACAAGTGTCCATAAATGGTTTCCAGACCGTTGTCGTGACGGATCACCACATACTTGCCATATCCCTTGCGCCGTCCTTCATTGGCCACGATACGCACACGACCATCAAAAGCGGCACGGATGGTATCACCGATATAGACCTTGATATCAAGACCGTAGTGAGCCCTGCGGCGGCGCGGACGATAGCCGAACACGTCTGTAATGCGTGTATGGTCGGTCGGCATGCAGAAACCGGTCAGGTCAATGGTATATTTGTCGGGGACAATGGCATCGCCGTATACATGAACGGACTTTGTATTCCAGGAGGGGTAAATATCGAAAGCAGGATACATGGACTGCTCCACGCGAATCTGCTTCTGCAATGCCAATGAGTCTACACTTTTCAGTTTTCTATCGATGGGTGCCTGGCGGGCAATGAGGTCCTGCGAGAAAGAATTCAGGCTCACCATTGCTGCGGCAGCACAAAAAATCAGTTTAATTCCACTTAAATTCATTCCGTATTCGTCCTTTGTCTTTTTAGTCGATATCCGCCCGAGTTTCGCGTCATCCGACCTCATCCGCACGAGTGAAATATCCGTTTTTCAAAAAATTCTCTCAAAGGTAGCATTTATATTTGAAAAGGTGTATCCCCCTTAAACATTTTTTTCTTTCGCAAACCGTATCACACAGACACAGCGCCATAAAACAAGCTATATATCAACCAGATACAATAAAACATGTTTTGCAACATATTCATCATTCTGTAACAGGCAGCAACGTTTTTTGTCAGCTGATGGCCGCCCAGTTGACATTGCTCTTGCGCAAGGCCTTCAACTGCTTCCACAAGATTTCATTTTCAGGCAAGACTCCCTGCGGATCCGTTTCTACAATCTTCTGGGCCACCCCGCGCACATATTGCAGCAACTGGCCGTCACGGGCCAGGTCGGCAATCTTCAGGTCAAAGGCCACCCCGCTCTGCTGCGTACCTTCCAGGTCGCCCGGTCCGCGGAGTTTCAGGTCGGCCTCGGCTATCTCAAAACCATCGTTGGTACGCACCATGATTTCCAGCCGCTTGCGGGTATCTTCGGCCAGCTTGTAGCCGGTCACCAGGATGCAGTACGACTGGTCGGCTCCACGCCCCACCCTTCCGCGCAACTGGTGGAGTTGCGACAATCCGAAGCGTTCGGCATTCTCGATGATCATCACCGAGGCATTGGGCACATTCACGCCGACCTCGATAACCGTCGTCGCCACCATAATCTGCGCCTCACCCGAAACGAACAACTGCATCTGCGCATCTTTCTCGGCGGGCTTCATCTGTCCGTGCACCTTGCACACGCGGCAGTCGGGGAAGGCTTCGCAGACATGCAGATACCCTTCCTCCAGATTCTTCAGGTCAATCTTCTCGCTCTCCTTGATGAGCGGATAGACGATGTACACCTGCCGGCCTTCTTCAATCTGCTTGCGCACCGAGCGGTACAGGCTCTCGCGCCGGTTGTCAAACTGGTGGATGGTAGCTATCGGTTTGCGGCCGGGAGGCAGCTCGTCGATGACCGACACGTCCAGATCGCCGTAAAGCGTCATGGCCAGTGTGCGGGGAATGGGCGTGGCCGTCATCACCAGCACATGCGGCGGCTGCACGCTCTTGGTCCACAGCCGGGCCCGCTGCGCCACGCCAAAACGGTGCTGCTCGTCAATGACCACCAGCCCCAACGACGCGAAATTCACCGAATCTTCGATCACGGCATGCGTACCGATCAGAATCTTCACCTCTCCCTTCAGCAAGCCCTCCAGAATGGCTTCCCGCCGCTTGCCGCGGATAGACCCCGTCAGCAGCTCCACGTGTATGTCCATGCCGCACAACAATTCACGTATCGTCTCGAAATGCTGGTTGGCCAGGATTTCGGTGGGAGCCATCAGGCAGGCCTGAAAGCCGTTGTCCAGCGCAATGAGCATGCTCATCAGGGCCACCAGCGTTTTTCCGCTTCCCACGTCGCCCTGGAGCAGACGGTTCATCTGGCGTCCCGAGCCCAGGTCGTGACGAATTTCCTTCAGCACCCGTTTTTGGGCGCCCGTCAGCTCGAACGGCAAGTTACGCGTATAGAAAGTATGGAAGATTTCCCCCACCCGACTGAACACATAGCCCCGATATTTGCACTGGCGATCGTGCGCATAACGCAGGATATTCAGCTGCACGTAGAACAGTTCCTCAAACTTCAGGCGATACTGGGCCTTGCGGAGCAAGTCGGCATTGCCGGGGAAATGGATATTGATCAGCGCCTCCGTCAGCGGCATCAGATGATGCTCCGCGACCAGCGCGGGCGACAGCGTCTCGGGCAACGGTTCCTGAATCTGACGGACCAGCGTCGCCACCAGCTTCTCAATAGCGTTCGAGTTCAGGAACGACCGTTTCATCTTCTCCGTGGTATTGTAATAGGGACGCAATCCCATGCTGGACATTTGTACCTCCGAAACCAAGTCGATGTCGGGATGGGCAATGTTGATACGGCCGTTGTAAGCCGTCGGCCTTCCGAACACGATGTACTCCTGATGCACCTTATACTTGCCGGTCAGGTACTTGATGCCCTGGAACCACACCAGGTCCACAAAGCCCGTTCCGTCGGTAAAGTGGGCAATCAGCCGCCGATGGCGTCCCTCTCCCGCCACCTCGAAACTACGTATTTCGCCTTTCAGCTGGATGTAGGGCATGCTGCCGTCCAGCTCACGGATGGAGTAGATGCGGCTGCGGTCCACGTATTTATAAGGGAAATAATACAGCAGGTCGTGCAGGGTACAGATACCCGCTTCCTTATTGAGCATAGCGGCCCGTTGCGGTCCTACGCCCGGCAGATATTTGATGTCACAAGCAGCCAGGTCTGTCATTTTTCCAACAAAGCCGAAGCCACTTTCAGGTCAAAAGGTGTCGTAATCTTGATATTCTCCCGGTTGCCTTCCGTCAGCGCGACAGGCACTCCCATCGCCTCGACCACCGATGCATCGTCTGTAAACAGGGGGGTATAAGGCTGTTCGTAAGCCTCCTTCAGCAAAGCAGCGTCAAACACCTGCGGCGTCTGCACCAGCCGGTATTCGTCGCGCGGCACCGTGACACTTCCACCTGCTGCCTGTAGATGCCTCACGGTCTCCACCACGCCGATGCATGGCACTACCGCCCTCCTGATCTGCGCCTCGGCATAACAGCGTTCGATCACTTCCGACGAGACGAACGGACGTACACCGTCGTGCACTCCCACCAGCGCCGGCGTTTCGACCAGCGCCAATCCGTTCTTCACCGAATGGAAGCGCGTCTCGCCCCCGTCCGCTATCCGGTGGGGAATATTAAAACAGTGCTTCCTGCACAGTTCCAGCCAGAAATCCTGCTGGCTGTGCGGAAGCACCAAAATGATTTTTATCTCCGGATTGCAGGCATAAAAGGCTTCCAGCGTACGCATCAGTACCGGCCTGCCCCCTATGGGCAGAAACTGCTTGGGCAACTCCGTACCCATACGCAGTCCCTTGCCGCCGGCCACAATCAGAGCATAGTGTGTCATATCCTTATTTGGTCAGACACATCACATTCTTCAGTTCCTTCGTCTTCTCTCTGCCGCAGAGGTGTTCCACCAGGGCCAGACCGAATTCGATGGCAGCACCCGGACCTTTGCCGGTGATGAAGTTTCCGTCCTTCTCAACCATGGCACCCGTATATTCGGCACCCTCCAGATACTTGTCAAAGCCTGGATAGCAGGTAGCCTTCTTGCCTTTCAGCAGACCCAGATTACCCAGCACCATGGGAGCGGCACAGATGGCGGCAATCGCCTTGCCCTCGGCAGCCTGTCTCTGCAACTGGCGGCGCAGGTCCTCGCATTCGTTCAAGGTCGTGGCTCCGGGCAGTCCGCCGGGCAATACCATCATGTCTGCGTCAAAGAAGTCACAGTTTACGATGTTCTTGTCACACAACACCGAGATGCCGTGCGATCCTTTCACAATTTCATCGGGGGTTACAGACACCATTGCCACGTTCAGTCCGGCACGTTTCATGATGTCAACAGCCGCAAAGGCTTCCATTTCTTCAAAACCGTCTGCAAAGAATACATAAACAGTTCCCATAGTCAAGTTCTCCTATTTTTTATTTATTTCAGATTAAAATAATACGTAATTGTTCCCGCTTGGTTGTTCAAGCCGTTCACCGCGTTGAACCGTGCCTTCTTGGCCGCGTCCTCCGCCGCCTTGCGCAAGGCCGGGTTGACGGTATTGGTCTGGCGGTTGATGCTGGTGGCTATCACCTGTCCGGCCGGGTTCACCGTGATGTTCACCACCACCTTTCCTTCATCCTGTACGTTGTACACCGGCTTGGGCAGTCCGCCGGGTCCGATCGAACGTCCGCCCAGGCTGAACGTACCGTAACCGCCGACACCCGTCGTCGCCCCTTCGGCAGCATTGCCGTCGGGACTTCCCTGAATGCCGGTACCGGTCGTATTTCCCTTACTGCCCATCTGGGCTCCCTTGCCGAAGGCTCCGGCCACCTTGCGGCGGGCCGCTTCTTCCGCTTCCCGGCGTTCGCGTTCCGCCTTGGCTTCGGCCAGCTTGCGGGCTTCCTCCGCCTTTTCGGCCTCTGTCTTCTCCGGCTTCTTCACCTCCTTCTTTTCGGGAGTCTTCGTTTCCGGTTTCAGGGCCACCGTTTCTTCCAGGTCCTGCGTCATCAGGTCCTGTTCGGTAGCCTCCTGCGGTTGGGGAGTTGTTTCCTCGGGCATCACGTCCACGTCCACCAGCGACGGGTCGGCCTGCCCCCATGCGTCGGGCACTTCTCCCAACATCACAGGCATACCGCCCTCCTCCGCAGGTGCCGGGACCACAAAGCCCGCCCATATCAGAAAGACGATGAGGAGCACATGCACCAGCACGGCCCCTGCCATCCCTATATATTTACCTTTCTCCTTTTGAGTCACCGCACGTTTTCTTTTCTGTTATATTGACACATACCTTCCACCGCCAGTCAACGTCCCTCAGGCGGACGCGTGGCAAGCACCATCTTGAAATGGTTCTCGTTGGCGATGTTCAGCACTTTCACGATTTCACGATAGGGCACCGACTCGTCGGCATAGAGCGCCACATACATTTCCGGTTCCTTCTCGGCACACGACTGCAGGAACGGTGTCAGTTCCTCCAAGGTGATCGCCTGTTCACGGTCATTGCCGAAAGCCGCATAAAAGTTCAGATCCTTGTCGATGATGACCCTCGTCAGCGGTTTGGCCGACGTCTGCTGTTTGCCTTGTGGCAGCAGCACCTTGATGGCGTTGGGCGATACCACCGTCGACGTGATCATGAAGAATATCAGCAGCAGGAATATCACGTCCGTCATGGACGCCATACTGAAGTTGGGCGATATTTTGGCTCTGCGTTTCAACATGGCTCATTCAGTAAATCCATGAAGGCCATGGTCTTGGCTTCCATCTTGTTCACCACTCCGTCCACCAGCGTCACCAGATAATTGTAGGCAAACATGGCGATGATGCCCACAATCAGGCCGCCGACCGTCGTAATCATAGCCTCGTAGATACCGCCGGACAGCAGTGTAATGTCGATGTTGTTGCCCGCATTCGCCATTTCGAAGAAGGCACGCACCATACCCGTCACCGTACCCAGAAAGCCAATCATCGGTGCGCCGCCGGCAATGGTTGCCATGATGGTCAGTCCCTTCTCCAGCTTGGCCACTTCAATGTTTCCCACGTTCTCGATGGCAGCCTGCACGTCGCTCACGGGACGTCCCAGTCGGCTGATACCTTTCTCTATCATACGTGCCGAAGGCGTGTTCACGCTGCGGCAGTAGGCCAGTGCCGACTTGATTTCTCCCCCCAAAATGTAGTCCTTGATCTTATCCATGAACATGGGGTCTTCCTTTCCCGCCTTGCGGATGACATAGTTCCGTTCGAACAGAATATAGAAGCAGAGCACCGAGAGCAATCCCAGCACCACCATAATCCAGCCGCCCTTCACGGCCATACTCCACAAGTTCATTTCTTCAGCGCCGGCCACCGGAGTCAGAACCGGATTGGCACCCGCAATCGAGTCGGCCATCGCCGGAGCCACTTGGGCCCATAGCATCATCATTGCATTCATTGACAAAGACAGTTTTTATATTCCCGGATGGTACGTTCCAGTCCCAGGTACAGCGCGTCACAGATCAGCGCATGCCCTATCGACACCTCGTCCAGCCAGGGGATGTTCTTATAAAAGTAATTCAGATTCACCAGGCTCAGGTCGTGACCGGCATTCAGTCCCAGTCCCAGGCTCCTGACCGCTTTGGCAGCCGTCACAAACGGAGCTACCGCAGCCTCCGGATTCTTCACGTAGCCCGAAGCATAGGGTTCCGTATACAGTTCCACCCGGTCGGTACCCGCCTTGGCCGCATATTCGATCATCTCCACGTCCGTCGACACGAACACCGACGTACGGATGCCCGCTTTCTTGAACTCCTCGAGCACCTCGCTCAGGAACGTCAGGTTCTTCTTGGTGTCCCATCCCGCGTTCGAAGTCAGCTGAGTGGGGCTGTCGGGCACCAGTGTCACCTGATGCGGTTTCACCTTCAGCACCAGGTCGATGAACTCCGGAGCCGGATAACCTTCGATGTTAAATTCCGTATGCAGCAGCGGACGCAGGTCGTATACATCCTGCCTCCGTATATGCCGTTCGTCGGGCCGCGGATGTACCGTGATGCCGTCTGCCCCGAAACGTTCGCAGTCCAGCGCCACCTTCAGCACATCCGGCACATTACCGCCACGCGCATTGCGCAGCGTTGCTACCTTGTTTATGTTTACGCTCAGTTTAGTCATAATTCAACCGTTTGTTTCGGGCAAAAGTACAAATAATAGTCATAAGTTAACAGGAATATTATAAAAAAATAGCATCTTTGCAAAGCTAATAACAAAAGAAGCCGTATGAAATTTGCCATCTTCGGAAACACGTATCAGGCCAAAAAGTCCTCGTACGCCGAGCGTCTGTTCAGTATTTTGACCCGCCACGGAGCCGGAATCTGCATCTGTAGGGAGTTCTACCGCTTCCTGACGGAAGAACTGCATCTCCAGCTCCCCGTTTCCGTCGAGCTGTTCGACGGCGACCGTTTCGAAGCCGACATGGTCATCAGTCTGGGCGGCGACGGCACGTTTCTCCAGGCCGCCAGCCGTGTCGGGGCCAAGAACATCCCCATCCTCGGCATCAATACCGGCCGTCTCGGCTTCCTGGCCGACGTGTCGCCGGACGAGATGGAGACCACCCTCAATGAAGTCTACGACCGTCACTACAAGATCGAAGAGCGCAGCGTGCTCCAGCTCACGTGCGACGACCGCAACCTCATGCGTTGCCCCTATGCCCTCAACGAGATAGCCGTGCTCAAGCGCGATAGCTCGTCCATGATCAGCATCCACACCGCCATCAACGGCGCTCCGCTCACCACCTACCAGGCCGACGGCCTCATCGTGGCCACGCCCACCGGCTCCACGGCCTACTCGCTCAGTGTGGGCGGCCCCATCATCGTGCCCCACAGCAAGACCATCGCTATCACTCCCGTCGCCCCCCACAGCCTCAACATGCGCCCCATCGTCATCTGCGACGACTGGACCATCACCCTCGACGTCGAGAGCCGCAGCCACAATTTCCTTGTGGCCATCGACGGCCGCAGCGAGTCGTGCCGCGAGACCACCCGCCTCACCATCTCCCGGGCGCCCTACACCATCAAGGTCGTCAAGCGCTTCGGCCACATCTTCTTCAATACCCTGCGCAACAAGATGATGTGGGGAGCCGACATCCGGTAAAACAAAAATCGGGCGAAGCCGCCTCTCAGCCGCCCCGCCCGATTTTCTCACACCTAATATCTAATATTTATATCACTCATCACACCTCTCCACAAATGATATCATTTCTTCAACTACTACAAGCATTTCCGGAAGATTTGATTTAACGACATTGTACACGATTTCCGCATCCAAATCAAAATAATGGTGAGCAATGATATCCCTGATTCCCATTGCACCTTTCCAATCTATACTGGGAAATTGCTGCAACAATTCCTTGTTCGTCAATTTATCTACCCCTTTTATACTCTCCCCTATAGCGATAAGCAGCATACATGTACTTTCCAGACGCTCCATACCAGCAGGAGTTAAATAATAAAAGTGATAAGAATCTATTCCTGCCGAATTTTCTATAATCCGCTTCAAGGTCTGTTCTATCTTTCGCAAAAGATGCAGCACATGCTCTTTCTTATACATAAATCCCCTCCTCCATAATATCCCGTTTCAACAAGGCGTCCATATTCTGACGGATGCGGACCACATCCACCTCACAGCCGAACAATTGCCGCAACTCCTCCTTGATATGCACCAGACTGAATATATTCGGCACCGCCAAATCCACACAAACATCCACATCACTGCCCTCCGTCTGCTCTCCACGAGCTACAGATCCGAAAATACCAATGCGGGATATACCATAAAGGATCCCCCGTGTCTGTTTATACTCTTTCAACAGTTGCAGATATTCCTGAGTCGTCTTCATATCCGTTTCCCTTTCCTGTTTTTCCTTTGTATAACAAAGGTATACAATTCCTCTCAGAAAAGCAAATTTCTATCTCACTACCTTCCTATCCCAAACGACAATCGGGCGAAGCCGCCTCTCAGCCGCCCCGCCCGATTCATTAGGAATTGATAATTGTAAATGGAGAATTACCCCTTGATATTTAATATTTAATATTTAATATTTAATATTTGACACCTGTCATCTCCCGTACATCGTCTCATAGTACTTCTGGTAATCCCCGCTCGTCACGTTGTCCATCCATTCCTGGTTGTCCAGATACCAGCGCACCGTCTTCTCGATGCCCTCCTCAAACTGAAGGCTCGGCTCCCAGCCCAGCTCCTTCTGCAGCTTCGTCGAGTCGATGGCGTAGCGCATGTCGTGGCCCAGGCGGTCCGTCACGTAGGTGATCAGGTCCATGTCCTCCCCTTCCTTGCGGCCCAGCAGACGGTCCACGGTGTTAATCACCACCTTGATGATGTCGATGTTCTTCCACTCGTTGAAGCCTCCGATGTTGTACGTCTCGGCCACCTTGCCGTGGTGGAAGATGACGTCGATGGCCCGTGCATGGTCCTCCACATACAGCCAGTCGCGCACGTTCTCGCCCTTGCCGTACACCGGCAGCGGCTTGCGATGGCGGATGTTGTTGATGAACAGCGGTATCAGTTTCTCCGGGAACTGGTACGGACCGTAGTTGTTCGAACAGTTCGTCACGATGGTCGGCATGCCGTACGTGTCGTGGAAGGCACGCACGAAGTGGTCGCTGCTCGCCTTGCTGGCACTGTACGGGCTGTGCGGGTTGTACTTCGTCGTCTCGTAGAAGAACTCCTTGCCATAGGCCAGGTGATGCTTGCCCGACGATGCCTTCGTGGTGAACGGAGGCTCGATGCCTTCGGGATGCGTCATCTCCAGCGCGCCATACACCTCGTCCGTCGAGATGTGGTAGAACCGCTTGCCCTCGTATTTCTCCGGCAGGCTCTCCCAGTACAGCTTCGCTGCCTGCAGCAGGCTCAGCGTACCCATCACGTTCGTCCGTGCGAAGGTGAACGGATCTTTGATGCTTCGGTCCACGTGGCTCTCCGCCGCCAGGTGGATGATGCCGTCCACCTTTTCCTCCTGCATCAGACGGTAGAAGGCGTCGAAGTCGCAGATGTCCATCTTTACGAACTGGTAGTTCGGTTTGTTTTCCACATCTTTCAGATTGGCCAGATTGCCCGCATACGTCAGCTTGTCCAGGTTGATGATGCGATACTCCGGATACTTGTTCACAAACAGCCTTACGACATGTGAACCGATGAAACCAGCTCCGCCGGTGATTACTATGGTACGTTGAAAAGTCATTTCAATAATGGTTAATGGTGAATGATAAATGGTTAATGGCAAAGCGCCTGCATGTTCTGCAGACACACCTTCAGCGAATCCATCCAGTAAGGGATGCGGATGCCGAAAGTCTCCTTGATCTTGGTCTTGTCCAGTACCGAATAGGCCGGACGGACAACCGGGCTGGGAAACTCGTTGCTGTGGCAGGGCTGGATGTCGCATTCCGTATGTCCCGACAGGGCGGCAATCACCTTCGTAAAGTCATACCACGAGCATACCCCTTCGTTGCTGAAGTGATAGATGCCGTTCTTGCTGTAGCCCTGCTGCGGCTGTTCCCGGGTATAGTCCTCCAGTATGGTACGGATGGCCAGCGCCAGGTCGTAGGCATACGTCGGCGTGCCCGCCTGATCGAACACCACCTTCAGTTCGGGCTTGGTGGCCGTCAGGTTCAGCATCGTCTTCACGAAATTCTTTCCGAACTCGCTGTACAGCCAGGCCGTACGGAGAATCACGTAGTCGCATCCCGCAGCCAGGATGTTCTGTTCGCCTTCCAGTTTGGTGCGTCCGTAGGCGCCGGTCGGCGTACCCTTCTGGTCTTCCTTGCAGGGAGTGTTATAGGGATCTCCGCCGAACACGTAGTCCGTAGAGACATGTACCAGCAGTCCGCCCACTTCCTTCATGGCCTGCGCCAGGTTGCGGGGAGCGTCTGCGTTCAGCACACGGCAGAAAGCCTCGTCGCTCTCCGCCTTGTCCACGTTGGTATAGGCCGCGCAGTTCACGATGCACTGCACACCCTGTTCCCGTACGATGCGGCGTATCGCCTCCAGATTGGTGATGTCGAGCAGCGTCGTTTCCAAGCCTTCCGCCTCCACCACGTCTGTAAAGATACAATGCCAGTCCGTGTTTTGGCTGACAATGCGCATTTCCCGGCCCAACTGACCGTTGGCACCGGTCACTAATATATTCATTTCGTTTAGTTGAAAATTGAAAGTTGCAAATTGAAAATGATAGTAACTGTCATTCTGAGCCTGTCGAAGGATCTCATCCGCTCCTGTCATCCCGGCCTTGAGCCGGGATCCAACATACACAAAGCCGAAAATGGTTCCCGCATCAAGTGCGGGATGACACTGCAAATTTATAATGAGTCCTTCTCCGTTCCGCTCAACATGACAAGTCTACTCCATCATAGACAATACTTAATATTTTATATTTAATATTTGACAAACGGCGTTTCAAAGTCCTTCAGCAACGGATGCTTCGTATCCTTCTCGCTCAGTATCGCCTTGTCCGTCGGTATCCGCCAGTCGATGCCCAGGCTCTCGTCCAGGATGCTGATGCCCCCGTCCGCTTCCGGATGATAGAAGTTGTCACACTTGTACTGGAACACCGCCGTCTCGCTCAGCACCGCAAACCCATGCGCGAAGCCCTGCGGGATGAAGAACTGCCGGTGGTTGTCTTCCGTCAGCTCCACCGCCACGTGCTGCCCGTACGTGGGGCTGCCCTTGCGGATATCCACCGCTACATCCAGCACCGCCCCTTTCACACACCGCACCAGTTTGCTCTGCGTGTACGGCGGCCGCTGGAAGTGCAGCCCACGCATCACGCCGTAGCTCGACATGCTTTCGTTGTCCTGCACAAAAGTCACAGGCTTTACCTTCTCATCAAACTCCCGTTGCGAGAACGACTCAAAGAAATATCCTCTCGCGTCCCTGAAGATGCGTGGTTCGATAATCACCACGCCGTCTATACTTGTCTTGATTACGTCCACTTTATTAATTGATAATTGAGAATTGAAAGTTGAGAATTAATTCTTCATTTTTCATTCTTCATTCTTCATTTTCAAAGGTTTGCTTTTCCGGTGCGTTCCACCTCGTTCACTACCTGCAACAGGTACTGGCCGTATTGGTTCTTCAGCATCGGCTGAGCCAGCTCCCGCATCTTGTCGGCCGTTATCCAGCCCTGACGGAATGCAATGCCTTCCAGACACGCCACTTTCAGGCCCTGGCGTTTCTCAATCACCTCGATGAACGTCGAAGCCTCGCTCAGCGAGTCGTGCGTACCCGTATCCAGCCAGGCAAAGCCGCGACCCAAGGTCTGTACCTTCAGCTCCCCGTCTTGCAGGAATTCCTGATTCACGGTCGTAATCTCCAGCTCCCCGCGTGCCGACGGCTTGATATGCTTTGCGATATCCACCACCTTGTTCGGGTAGAAATACAAGCCCACTACCGCGTAGTTCGATTTCGGCTGCTTCGGCTTCTCCTCGATGGAGAGGCAGTTGCCTTCGTTGTCAAACTCCGCCACGCCGTAGCGTTCCGGATCACTCACCCAGTAGCCGAATACCGTCGCCTTCTTCTCCTCTTCCGCCGTGCGCACTGCCTCCTTCAGCATCGCGCTCAGTCCGTTGCCGTGGAAGATGTTGTCACCCAGCACCAGGCACACCGCATCGTCCCCGATGAAGTCCGCCCCGATGATGAACGCCTGTGCCAGCCCGTCCGGACTCGGTTGTTCCGCGTATTCAAAGCGCACGCCGAAGTCCGAACCGTCGCCCAGCAGCCGCCGGAAGCCCGGCAAGTCCTGCGGAGTCGAGATTATCAGAATCTCGCGGATCCCCGCCAGCATCAGCACCGAGATGGGGTAATAGATCATCGGTTTGTCGAAAATGGGAATCAGCTGCTTGCTGATGCCCTTGGTGATGGGATACAGGCGTGTCCCTGTTCCTCCCGCCAATACAATACCCTTCATATCTAATCGTTCTTAAGGTTCTCCATTTGCGTTATTTATACAAAGTTAGGCAATCCCCCCGACATACCCAAACCTCCGCAAACAAAAAATCGGACGAAGCCGCCCTGTCGCTGCTTCGCCCGACTTTTCACAATACTTGATGCTTAATATTCAATACTTCCATCTCTGATTTTTCACAAATTTACAGTTATATTATATCTGACTTTTTACAGAAAACAGTCCATTTCATGTCTGACTTTTTACAAAAAGCATTATCTTTGCCCCGAAAAGGGAAGATACTGTATGAAGAAAGAATATTATCCAAGAGCCATTGACAAGTACCTGTTAGAATGGAAAAACGAAAAAAGGCATAAGCCCTTGCTGCTTCGTGGAGCAAGACAAGTAGGAAAGTCCTCCGCCGTACGCCAACTGGGGAAAGCCTTCACCCATTTTGTCGAGGTGAACTTCGAGAGAGATCGGGAAATCATGTCCATATTTGCAGGCACCCTCAAGCCGCAAGACATTGCTTCCCGTCTGTCCGCCTTTTATGGCACTCCCATCATCCCCGGGAAAACCCTGTTGTTTTTGGACGAGATCCAGGCGTGCCCCGAGGCCATACATAGTTTATGGTTTTTCTATGAGGACTATCCGGAACTCCATGTAATAGCCGCCGGTTCATTACTCGAGTTTGCCCTGAAAAAAATGTCCTCTTTCGGAGTGGGCCGGGTACGTTCGCTGTTCATGTATCCCATGTCCTTCGACGAATTCCTGGTAGCGACAGGCCATACAGGCTGGGCGGATGCCAAACAAAGTGCTTCGCCCGACAATCCCCTGTTCGAAGCCTTGCATGGCAAACTGGTGGAAACATTCCGCAGCTACCTGATGGTAGGCGGGATGCCCGAAGCCGTCACCCAGTGGGTAGAAACGGGAGACTATCTGAAATGCCAGCAGGTACAAGACGACATCATGCTTGCCTACGAAGACGATTTCTCCAAATACGAGACCAAGGCAGACCCGATGTTGCTTCGCCAGACCCTTCGCAGCGTCGCCTTGCAGATAGGCAGTAAATTCGTTTTCAGCCAAGTGCAGGGCAACTATCGCAGCGAGAAAATCAAAGCCGCCCTGGAGTTGCTGAAAGATGCCGGACTCATCAGACCAGTCATCCATACGGCAGCCAATGGTGTTCCCTTGGGTGCCGAGACAAACGAAAAGTTTGTAAAGTATCTGTTTCTGGACAGCGGGCTCTTGTTACGTCTGTTAGGACTGGAAAACACAAGCGGCCCGTCCGAGATGTCCCGATTCATTCTGGTCAGCACCGCATCCGACTTAGTCAACAAAGGACATGTTACCGAAATGGTAGCTGGATTGGAAATGCTCAAATACAATACTCCTACCCAGCGTCACGACCTGTACTATTGGCAGAACCTTTCACGCGGAGCACAGGCGGAAGTCGATTATGTCATTGTCAAGGACATGAATATTGTACCGATAGAAGTCAAGGCCGGCACCAGCGGTTCCATGAAAAGCATGTACCAGTTCATGAGCGACAAAAAACTCGGATACGGCATCCGTACTTCTTTGGAAAACTTCGGCAAATTGGATAAGATAGACATCCTCCCCCTATACGCTCTGTCCAATCTATTCCAATCATAAGAGGTAAATTTCCAACAAAAAATCGGACGAAGCCGCCTCTCAGCCACTCCGCCCGATTTCTCACATTTAATATCTGATACCTAATATTTGAAATCTATCCACAAAGACAATCAAATCAGCGCCTTTTTAATCCCCCGATAGGCATAATTCAAAAAATAATAGCAGGAACGGAACAGTCCAATCTTCTCCACATTCCGATAAATATCCCATTGCCAGGACAGGGTTTTCAGTTTATTGGATGACACGGAATTCCCGCGAACTCGATACAAAGCCTCCACCGTATTCGTATTTCGGGCTACATACCCTTGTTTAAGAATGTCCAGCCATAAGATATAATCCTCGTGCGAATGATTTTGAAAAAAAACCTTTCCCACCTTTCCCGTGTCATAAACCGCAGTCAAGCAACCTATCACATTGCCCAACAGTAATTGTTTATAAGTTGCCATAGAAGGAGCTTTTATAAGACGATTATTCCGTTCTCCCTGTTCTGTCATTTTCTCATAATTGGAAAAGCAAATCGCCATATCTTCATATTGCTCAAACATCTTCAACTGTCTTTCCAGTTTATTGGGCAACCATACATCATCACTGTCCAAGAATGCAATATACCTGCCATGAGCATGTTTCACCCCAATATTTCTAGGGAAAATAGGAGAACCGGATGGAGTATCATTCTTAAAATATTTTATCCTCCCATCTATACGTTCCATTCCCTTTATTATATCAGCAGAATCATCTGTAGAGCCATCATCCACGACCAACAATTCCCAATCCCGATAAGTTTGTTGCCTTACAGACTCTATCGCTTGACGTATAAAAGTACCAGAATTATAACAAGGCATTATAACCGAAAACATACCCTTACTTCAAGACATCTAAAAATTTGACAATGGGTTGAAACTGTTCGTTCCACCCGGACTCCTCTCCTTCATACCGTTCCAGAGCCTGCTTTTTTACTGACAAATCTTCTCTATGCTCCAAAACGTAATCTATAATTCGATTTATATCTGCCACATTATAAGGATCTACAACATAACCGATATTCTTCTCCGATACAAAATCGCCCAATTTCGTTTCTTTAGCATATACACAAGGTACATGATATGCAATAGATTCATGAAACTTGTTGGAAATGGCATACTTCACATTATAATCCTTGTTTGGGTAAGCCGCCCACACTAAATCTGCTCCAGCATACAAGCGAGGTAAATCTTTACCTTCATATCGACCGGTAAACGCCACATTGGAACAATTTTCCGCATACTTTTTCAAATCAGCCAAGTCCTGTCCTTCACCATGCAAAAACAGGAATACATTCTTACGTTCCCGTATTGCATCTATCAGATTCTTCAAGATATCTGCATACCTTACCAGGCCTATATACGAAATGACGAAACTCTCCGTATTCTTAGCGATGGGTGAAGAAGGGAATATCTGCAAAGGCTTGTTCTCCAACACGAACTTTTTCCCTGGGAAAAAGGTATATAAAGGCTCAAAAAAACGAGAAGCGAACACAATAGCATCTGTCCGTTTCAAAGCCCATCGTTCAATTTGCTCTAATATTTTCCGCACTCCCCGACAAGCAGCTGTAGGGATGTCCAAATTCTCATAAATTAAATACTGCCCTTTCTTTTTCATCAATGCGGCTAAGAACAGCATATCCCAATGCGAGGCTATAACAATTTTTGGATCCTTTAGCCGATTACATTCCTTCAAGAAAGAATAATATCCCACCAAATGCGTAAGCTTACTGAACAGATTTCCATAAGCAGACTTCGCACAATATATCATCATACCTGCATCAGTATCAACAATCTCCCTATCATCCCTATTCCAAGCCACATAATTCACTGCGTTATCTCCATAATAAGTTCGCAAGGTTTGCACAATGCGTTTATTTCTCGTATTTATTGGATATGAAGAGTCCAAAATCAAAAAAGGAAGTGAAGCCATAACCTTTAAAAAATAGTTTTATAGTAATAGAATTCCACTAGATGAGGAGTTGTTAATAATCGATGTAACAAAATCAAACTATATAAACATATTACAGCCGTAACCAACAATCTATTACGTTGTCCTTTAAATGCAAGGATCAAATAGGGTATTATAAAAATTTGAAATTCACGAAAGCCATAAGCCAATCGATGAGATAAAATCTCTATATTATTAAATATCAGAGAAATAAATATTGCAAAGAAAAATCCGTTTAACAACAAATTATACTTTTTTTCTGGCATATTTATCAACGCCCTGAATTTCAAGAATAAGACTAAAATAACAATTCGAAAGATAAGCCCGATATTTAGGCCTACACTTCTTGAATAATCTTCAGATCTCAAATAATTATACAGTTTATCATATAAGTAGTTGTCATATCCTATAATGGTAAATATTAGCTTCAACAAATCAAATCCTGTAACAACACATAATAGACCCAAGCCCAATGAAATATAAATCCATTTTTCACTTAGCCGAACTCTTCCCAAAACAGGGATAAACATAAATAAAAATGAAGTATAATGAAATAGCCCGGCACAGATTATAATAAAAATATATTTATACCACTTTTGTCCCTGTAAATACAACACACAAGCCCAATAAGATAATCCGATTGAAATACCTTGACGAATACCATCAAAATCACGTTCAAAGAATAGCCCAACCAAATATATCAATACAGAAACTGAAACAAAAGGAGATAAATATCTTATTACATAAAACTTTAGTGAGATGTTCAGGAACCCAGTTATCATCCAGAATATGGGAAAAGATGAAGTGAAAACAAGAATAACCTTCATCCACAGTAGAAATAAAGGTTCTACAAAATCTTCATTTATACTTGAAGGTTTTTCAAACATGTGCTGATATGAATGATAATCAGTCCCTACAGCTCCCTTAAAACAGACCAATCCAATTAAAATACTCCATATAAGCCAAACGCCAAGTCCCCTTATTTTTTGACAAATTGGATGTGCTCGTTGCCAAATGGAAACTTCAATTATTGCAAATAAGGAAACTATTCCCCAAACAAAGTAATATATCAGCATTATTCACCTGTAACTAAACCAATCAAATAATCTCCGATAAAACCGTCTCTATGCATTTAGAAGAATATTCAACAGGAGTTTTTGACTTCTTCAAACCACATGACAAAAAATCCCTATAAATATTATCCAATTCATTCAATATACCTTCTTCATCCAAACAATCGGCGAAATAACCAATATTTCCATTATTATACAAATCATGTAAAACCCCTTTAGATGGACTGATAGCCCAAATGGTTTTATCAGCCTGCATATAATCACTTACTTTTGTCGGCAAAAAAATCCCCTCCTCACAAGGAGCTTCAATAATCAAGGCAACGTTGTAATTAGATAGTTGCTCAATACTTTCTTTATAAGAAACAGCAGGTAAGATTTCTATCCATTTTTCCAACTCCAACTGAACAATTAACTCCTTCAACCTGTCTGGTAAAACACCCTGAAAATACACTTTCAATTGAGCATTTGGATTTTCGCGCACAAACCGAGACAACGCTTTCAAGAAACACTCCGGGTCACGAGGATAATTCAAATTACCAGAATGCAAAATTGACAAGCCTTTTAGATTAGCCTTTTCCCTCCGTGAATTCATTTCTAAAGTTACATGCGGCACTATTTTAGTTTTATCCATAGATATATTCAAATATTGCAGCATATAATCACGCAATCGCCCTGAAGGGAACAAATGAAAATCCGGATACTTTTCCATCATAGGAATCAACCTTTTAGCTCCCCAAAAAACTTTAGCTTTGGGCCCATTCCCATAAGGATATGGATATTTCTCAACAGGGAACGGGTCATTCCATGTTGCCAACCATTTTACACCCTTATTTTTTTTTATCCAATAACCGACCAATTCGCTGGGAAAGCTTTTGGTGATAACACAATCATATTGATTTCGTTTTAATAATCCTTTATAAACCTGCAATGCAGACCATGCCCAATGAGCTCCTTTATAGACTATCCCAAAAGTTAGGAAAGTTAAAAGATGCAATTTGACAGTTTCCCAGTTTAAACGGTTATCCACTTCAAGGACATGCAGACTGTTCAAGCGGATTCCTGTTTCTGCAAGTTCTGTCAACGGATAATCCGTCCATTTCCTTTTCTTGGAAACCACGTCAATAACACATCCCGCTTTAGACAAAATTTCCAATTGCTTGATATTCACAATAGCCTCTGCACCATTTACAGGAAAAGATTCCGGAGCAATAAACAATATACGTTTCCCTTTTAGCGCCATATATCTCAAATCAAAGCACGAACAATTCTTTCACAAGCCCTCCCATCACCATAAGGATTGACAGCCTTACTCATTTTCTCGTAATAATCCTGATTATTCAGCAAAGCTGAAACCTCACCGATTATTTTATCATAATTTGTCCCTACCAGTTTTACCGTACCGGCTTCCAAAGCTTCCGGTCGTTCTGTTGTATCTCTCATTACCAAGACAGGTTTACCCAAGCCTGGAGCTTCTTCCTGTATACCGCCACTATCGGTCAATACGATGGTCGATTTCTCCATCAAATATACGAAACTCAGATATTCCAATGGCTCGATAAAAAACATATTGCTTAAATGTGATAAGTCTTCACCAAACACCTCATGGATAGGTTTACGGACATTCGGATTCAAGTGCATAGGATACACAAAATCCACATCCGGATATTTTTTCGTCAAATCTTTAATGGCTGTACACATGTGGATGAAACCATCACCAAAGTTTTCACGGCGATGTCCTGTAATCAGCACGAGTTTCTTCCCCCCTGTCAAACGATTGACATCATAGCCAGATTTATTTAACACCACTTCCAGCTCTGCATCCAACGCCTTTTCATTCTTTATCTTTTCAACCACCATGTAGAGAGCATCAATTACAGTATTCCCTGTTACATGGATGTTTTCTCCTTTTACATTCTCAGCCAACAGATTCTGTTCACTCAAAGGAGTTGGAGCAAAATGATAAGTCGCAATGCGCCCGGTTATCTGACGATTCATTTCTTCCGGCCACGGACTATAAATATTATGAGTACGAAGCCCGGCTTCCACATGTCCAACAGGAATCTGTTGATAAAAAGCAGCCAAAGCAGCAGCCGTAGAAGTCGTTGTGTCACCATGTACAAGTACTACATCCGGCTGAACCTCTTTCAGCACATCGCGCATCCCTACAAGTACGCGGGCCGTTACATCATACAAATCTTGCCCTTGCTTCATGATATTCAAGTCATAGTCGGGCTTAATTCCAAAAATATTCAGTACCTGATCCAACATTTCACGGTGCTGCCCCGTCACACAAACTATCGTGTTAAAATTATCTTGATTTTTCTGCAACTCCTTCACAAGGGGAGCCATTTTGATCGCTTCGGGACGGGTACCGAAAACAAGCATTACTTTTTTTGCCATATATAATTTTATTTTTAACGGATAAACTGAAAGCTGAAACTATCGACATTACTGTCAACAAATGGTTCCATCAATCTCGTATTATAGATTTCCACATTCACAGAATCTTTTCCACATGGGAATTCCCACAATTGCACCAATCCATCACCTCCATTCGATTGATACTGTAGATTAAACAAAATTTGAGAGACCATTCGTCCTGAATCATTTTTTGAATAAAGTTGCTGAGAGAACCCATTATGTCCACACAACACACAAACAATATTATCATTATTTTTCACCAATTTTACCCAGATGTCTTCCGGCGAGCTCCATGAAGAATTCCTTATTTGGCGCTCTGCATAAGAATTTGAAGAAATCCGTTCTCCTGCACTAGACAAAAATTCATGAGTTAACAAAACAAACTTTTTATCTTTATTCTTTCTCACATAATCCGCGGCCCATTCAACAACTTCTGATCTGGCTCCAAATTCCAACACTAAAAAATAAACCGGACTCCCGTCGATATTGATTTCAACAACAATATTCTCCATCTTACCTTCCTCAAAACGATACACAATCTTTTTTTCAGTAGAATTAAAGGACACATATTGTGAAAAAAGAGTGTTATTACGATCCACAATTTCGGCATCTGCATTCCAAGTGTAATCATGATTGCCAATACATGCAATATAGGGTAATAATGCGGCAACAGGATAAGTATACTTATAGAAAGTATCATATTGAGCAGGCAAGTTGTTCATTGTCAAATCTCCGACCTGCAAAACGCATTTTATTTTCGCGCCAAGATGATATTGAGAATAAATCCATGACATGGTTTCAGCATAATATACGTTATACTCTCTATAATGAGTATATTCTTGTATATCACCTATCACCACAATATATTCAGAATCCAAATTTAAATGTCTATCCAGTTCTGGCTGTACATTATATACGGCTATTTGAAGCTGCTCGCTTTCAGGCTGTGTATCACAGCATGTACACAAGAAAGAAAATACAGCCAACAGGAACAAAGAGCATGATTTCATAGGCCTAATATCGGTTAATAATATCAATACAATTTAACGTCAACAGTATGTAAAACGATCGAATCCAAATCAGGCAACCGCATATAATCTCCATATATTTTTGTTAAATAAGCATCATAATTTCCCGGCACAGGGAAAGAATAATTTTCAAATAACATTTCTGTCAATGGAAAGATATCCTTTACCTCACGAGGCTTCAACAAGCAACTTCCAAATGTGTGGCGCAATTGCCCTCCTGCTTTCCATTGGGATAACAAACGAAATAAAGGAAACATTAGTTTATATAATACAAAATAAGCAGTAGGAAAATACAACCTCCTTATAAATGTATCTTTTATTTTAACATTAGGTGTGAACAATATCTTTTCTTGCAAAAAAAGAGAAGATTTGGTTAGAAAGAGAGAGGAAGAAGGTTCCATTATAAAAATATCAATATACACTCCATGATATCTATAATTGATATCATTACTCGTTTCCTCCTTTATATAGGAATGTAAATCACGTAACTTTCCGTAAGGAGCAAAATAATTTGAATCAGTTTTATGAGTTTGCAGGACGTATGAGGATTTCTCTTTATACAATATTTTCCTCAATTTTTTATAATCGTCTCTCAGCATTTCGATATCCAAATCATCGTCCCATGGTATAAATCCACCATGACGAACAGCGCCAATCAGAGTTCCAGAACTTAGCCAATACTTTATTCCATGTTTTCTACAGATTCCATCTACATATTTCAGCATTGCCAACATTCGTAATTGATGTTGACGCAATAAAGATCCGTCCGGATTAAAACGTTCTCGGAGCATTTTATTATCTATAAATTCATCCATTTCTCTTATGAATAAGAAAAGTTACGACCTTATTGACATCTTTTCTTATATCTGCATAAAAAGTCAATGATAAAGAAAGATACAAAGCTAAATAAAATAATATCTGAATCAAAATGGAAAGATTCCAAACGCAATTACCTATATAAATGACTATACCTACTAAAACAGATAATATTAAAACAGGAAAGAGATCCAAACACTGTCTCAACAATGAATAATGAACATATTTAGACACCAAAAGAGCATTCACCACATAAATATTCAGTTCACTAATAATCATACCACATAAAATGCCTACCATACCCCAATGCATTCCAACCAACAATAACAATAGCAACATTCCCCATTTATAAAAACTCCAGCCAAACAACACACGGCTTTTCCCTAAAGCCGCTATAGCATAATAATTAATATTTTGTAAACACACAAACAAACCTCCAATACACAATAACTGAAAATAAGGAATTGCAGCAGCCCATTTATCTCCATATAAAAACAAAATCAAAGATTCAGCTACCAAAATTAAAAGAATCATAATTGGAAACGTAAACCAAGAAATAATACGAACATTCCTTCTTAAAGTATTTCTTAACCTAATAATATCAGATTGTAACTGAGAATACACTGGAAACATTACTTGTACGATAACATTCGGTAACGTATAAGATGTTACATCTCCTAATTTTTTTGCTTGAGCATACAGCCCCATTTCAACAGATGAAAAACGACGACCAATAATCAGACCTTGCAAATTCTTACAAATCTCTTGCAATATATTAGAGAAAAGTAAAAAACCACCAAAACTGAACAACTCTTTTAACGATTGGATTGAGAAACATAGAGCTGGATACCATTTGGTACAAACCCAAAAAGAAGCAACAGATAATAGACTATACAAAAGCTGTAATGCTACCAAACTCCATACATTGCATCCATTCAAGGCCATTATTATTGCCACCAATGCTGAGATAAAATACGAGACGATATTTACAATTGCAATAATTTTAAACGATAATTGCTTTCTTAACCTATTGATTTGAATGACACCTAATGCATTTACAACTAAAATAATACCTAAAACTTTCAAAACATTTTCCAGTAAAGGCATCCGATAAAAAGAAGCAATCACGGGAGCAAATGCAAATAAAATCAAGTACAATCCTAATGAAAAAAGTATATTCCAATAAAAAATGGTAGAATAATCTGTCTGAGTCGGTTCTTTTTTTTGAATCAAGGCACTCCCAAATCCACCATCGATGATAGTTTGAGCAACAACAACAAAAATAGCCAACATTCCGATACAACCAAAATCAGATGGAGTCAATATTCTAGCTAATATAAGATTTGTCAAAAACTGGGCACCCATAGAAATAATTCTATCGATTGTAGCCCAAAATGCCCCTGACATGACTTTTTTTTCATTCAGACCTTCCATAGAAAATCTCAATGTTTTATTATTTTTTGAATAATATCTCTATTCAAACAGGATATATTTAACACGTCCTCACTATCACCAATTAAGATATCATTACAAATATAACGCTTTTGCATAATTTTCTGACTCCAATCCAACACCAAATCAATAAAGGGAGTTTTTACGTTTTGTATTTGAGCAAAAAATTTAATCAACAACAAGCCATAAGATATATCTTCTGTAAAATATCGACTTTCAATATCTGGGATATAACCATTTCCCATCTTTTTCATTGGTGCCTTTATACCCTTAAACGCTTGAATAGAACGGATCTTCCGAGTTAAACTCTCTTCATCATAAGACTCATAATAATCCAATAAAGGAGGAATGACAGACTTATTAATTGGCAACGTAGATAAGAGATTCTGAAACTCTGTATCACATGCTATTAATAATTTAGACGAACAAAAATCCCAATCCTCATAAAAAAGGAATTCACGAGGATATTTCATTTCTCCGTCATAATCCTTAAATAGACAATACAAACGTGTCGGGTGCAATATGGGATTGCTATTTGTTAATGTAACTTCTAGAATATGATTTAAAATATCGATTTCAATTTTTATAATAAACTCGAATAAGTTCTGATATACAGAAGGGTTCTTGATATTATAAAAAGCAACGTTCAAATGTTTTTTGTATCCTAATAAATCGACCTGTCTACCATATTCATGTATTCTTGCAATATAAGGGACCCTTTGAAATCCAAATAATTTCGCATTATGTCCCAAAACTGTCAAAGCAGTTATGAAAAATCCTGTACTAGAAACTATACTTCCTATCACAGCATCAGCTTTCAAATATGGTTTAATCTTTTTTAATTCTGAATCTATTAAATACCCGGGTAAGCAAATAAGAATAATATCAGATATTGATATAACTTTTTTAGGGTCAGACGAAATAACATTAAGATGCCCAATATATTTTCGTCCTTCCAGATCCTGGGCACAAATTTCCTTATCCCAATTAGAAGGATGATTCGTCAATAAATTAACTTCAATTCCCCTAGAGCTAATCATACAAGCCATAACATGGCCTAATGCCCCACCACCGCAAATACAAAATTTATATTGATGCATATATCCTTAGACTATTTACTAATAAATCATTATCTTCCTTTCCACGTATAGCTATTCGAACATAATTTCTTCCATTGAAGCACTTTTTCGTACTGCAATCCTTTATTAAGATGTCTTCCGCTAAAAGCAAACTGGTTAGTTCGGATGCCGTATATGGAGGCAATACCTCGCACAAGAAATAATTAGCTTGCGAAGGTATTACCCTTAAAAAAGGTATCGACTGCAGATTGGTGAAGAACCGGTTACGTTCATGAAGGAACTTGTCACACCCCTTCTTGTAATCGTTCTCATATTTCCCATAAATCTGCATATAAAACTCTGCAAACGAGTTGATATTCCAAATGGACACATCACCTTTAACCTGTTTTATCAATTCTGTATTGCCTGAAGCCAAGACTCCCAAACGAAGTCCGGGGACTCCATACGACTTGGAAATACTCTTCATGACAACCAAATTACTGTACCGTTCCAGCACTGCATCCCGCAGCAAGGTATTGTTTTCATATCCTTCGCTGAAATCGACAAAAGATTCATCGACCACCATACGGATACCCCTGTCTTGTGCCCATGCGATCAGATCCAGCAAATCCGTATAAGGAATAAAATTGCCGGAGGGATTGTCCGGATTCACCAACAGCAACGTAGAAATGGGTTTATCGGCAAAATAATTCTTCAAGTCTGTTGCCGTATAGGAAAAGTCACGGTTGTCAGGCACAAAACAAATCAACTGTTCCTTCTTGCAACGGTTAGGATATTCCTCAAACGTAGGATAAACCACACCGATCTTGCCTTCCGCGTGTTCCATCAGGGACTTTATCAGCTCGGCAGCACCGTTACCCACTACCGCATATTCTTTCTTTATATGGAAATACTTGGCTATCAGCAGAGAGTTGATACGCATACCGGAGGGATATTCGCTCAACAACACATCAAAATTAGCCTTCAATTCATCCTTCAATTTCTGAGGAGGAAAAAAGGGATTGACCAAATAGCAGAAATCCAGCAGGTTCGGGAAACGCCAATAACCGCCATACCGCTTTTGGTAAAGCGGCAAACGATCTTCCTCGGGCGCAAAAATAGTTTCGGCAATGTCCAAATCCTGTACATCGTCAATTTCATACCATTTTTGTCCACTCAAGGGCAGAGCCTTCAAATCACATTTGTCCAGCAAAGTAATGACGCGAAGTACCTGTTCGTAATATTCATTGTTTCCCAATGCTTTGGTATAAGCATCCAGAAAAGGGACATACTGGGTGCGCAGAAAGTCCTTGCTGAACTTATAGATGTTGACCGTCTTGTAATAACTATCTACATCGTTATATTTAAAAGCCTTTTTCGGCACAAAATTTACAATGTTGTTTTCATCGTCCAGGCGAACCATTGTGCCGTCCATCCATGTTTCATATTTGGCAACCAAAGCCAAATTGGGATAGGGATTATCGACAATCATCGGAAACAGAGAATCATCGAAAATCAAATCGGACTCAACCAACAGAGTATCTTCTTCCTGCAGTTCTTTCTTAGCCAAAGAGAGCGAATAAATATTGTTGGTCTTGTCATACACAGGATTTTCAATGTATTCTATTTTCAGTCCCTTGTATTCATTTCCGATATACTGGCGCAGGTTGTCACCCTTATATCCAATGACAATCACGACTCTGTTCAAATCCAACTGGGACAATTGGGTCAAAGTACGGTCTATCAAAGACACGCCGTTGACTTTCACCATACATTTGGTATTGTTTTTGGTTAACTCGCCCAAGCGTTTACCCATGCCTGCGGCTAAAATAATTGCTTGCATGTATAAATATATCTTTAGTTAATAGCTACATTTTCCCCAAGTTTGCCACCCTGCCACCCCTCTATACACACTTTCTCACGCGCGCGGGGGAGAGACAGCGTTAAATGCGTTAACACTCAGGTGAATATATACGTTCTCTATAAAAAGTTCGGTTTTCCGCATGCCAGGGTGTCAAGGCCGGGCGGAGAACAGGAACGGTTCGCACCGTTCCTGCCTTGCATGGACAGCATCAGTCACAACGGGACCGGCAATCAGCCTCCAGGCTGCGGTAAAGCTCGCGGAGGAACTGATCGAGGGGCAGCTCACGACTGCCGGCACACACCGGTACGTAGAGCCGCAACACGACATAGTAGGCCATGAGGCGGGTTTCGACCCTTTTTTTACCCGTTTATAGGTCGACAGCGAAAGCCCTGTCTGCGTGGCAACCTCTTCGTTAGTCAGCGTACGCCCGCCCACGGGGACCAGACGTTGCAACAGCTGAATGTATTCGCCCAGATGGACGAGAATTTCTGCTTTTTTACTCATACAAAATCTCTTTTAAATTTTAAGTTCAATTGGATTTTGTACGCAACAGCTCTGCTAACGGATGTTAAGTAAGTTAATTTTTTACGGAATCGGTTCACACGTGCGGACCGACAGACTTGGCCGATTCACACAAAATTCGCTCCTTTACAGAGAGGAACAGTATGGATCCCGCATCAAGTGCGGGATGACAACCTGAATGCATCAAGCGCGGGATAACAACCAACATGCATCCGGTGCGGAATGACACATCGGGAAAGGGCCTCAATATGTTATGATACAAAATTATTCACTTTAAAATCTGATAGGATGAAAAATCAAATTCTCAGCCTGTTTCAAGGCTACACGGACCTGCGTCCGACAAACACTATCCTGGCTAATCTGGCCGAACAAATCCGTACGGACGAACAGATGAAGGCCTATACGGACAAACACCGGTACTACCTGAACCAAGGACAGGCCAAAGCGGCCGCCCACATCAAGGCGACCTGCCCCTGCTTCGCCGTATCAGTACACTTCGACGGCGGAAAGCGCAAGGAGCACATCGACGGCTGGACGCACCTGTGCCTGGCGGACTTTGACCACATCGGCACCGACAGCCTGGCGGACTGCCTGCGACGGGTGCGCGAAGACCCGCATACGCTGCTGGCCTATACCACCATCAGCGGGGAGGGGCTGCGCATCATCGCGGCCTATGAAGCGGCCGGGGACTACACGCCACGCTCGGAACAGGAGCTGCACGTGCTGGCCTTCCGGCAGATGAACGAGCATTACGCCCGCCTGACGGGCCTGCCCTATGACGAAAAGTGCAAGAACTGCACCCGGCTGAGCGGACTGGCGCACGACCCGGAGGCGTACTTCCAACCGGCAGCCACACCGTTCATCATCGCAAAGCCACGGCCGGAAGAACATCCGGCCCGGCTGAAGGCGCAGCGGATGAAGCTGCACCGCCTGGTAGAGGCGGCGGAACGGGTGCTGGCCGACGAGGGCGTGGCCTACACGGCCCACCACCACAACGAATACATCATGCGCATGGGCTACCTGCTCAATGCCTACGGGGCCGACCGGGAGGCGGCTACCGACTGGGCGGTGAAGCACTTTGCCGACTACGACGGCGACGTGGCCGCCATTCTGCGCTCGTGCTACCAGCACACCGACGAACACGGCACGCGCGCTCCCGAGACGGACAACCGCCGCAAGCGGACGGCCGACAGTCCGGGAAAAGCCACCGTGGACGTCATCGAAGCCTTCCTGACCCGGCAGGGACGCTTCCGCAAGAACACGGTGACGGGCAAATATGAGTTCGCTCCCGAGGGAACGGAGGATTTCAGTGACCTGACGGACCGCGAGGTGAACTCGCTGTGGCGACGCCTGTGCAAGGAGGAAGCCCCCGCCCGCAAACAGGACGTGCAGACCGTCATCGAATCGGACTTCGTGGAACTGTACAACCCCTTCCGCGAGTATGTGGACGCCCTGCCCGCCTGGGACGGCACCACCGACTACATCGGCCGGCTGGCTACCGCCGTACACGTCAGGGAAGACGGCGACCTCTTTGTCCGCTTCTTCAAGAAATGGCTCGTGGCGATGCTGGCCTCGCTGCTCGACGAGGAGACGGTGAACCACGAGATACTGGTGCTCATCGGCCGCCAGGGCATCTACAAGACCACCTGGCTGAACAACCTGCTGCCGCCCGAGCTGCGCCGCTACTTCTACCTGAAATCCAACAGCCGCAACATCACGCGCGACGACCTGCTGACGCTCTCGGAGTTTGCCCTGGTGTGCCTCGAGGAGCTGGACGAAATGGAGAGCAAGGAGCTGAACCAGCTGAAGGCGCTCACCACCATGCGCCACGTGAACGAACGGGCGGCCTATGCCCGCTACAAGGAGGTGCGGCCCCACATTGCCAGCTTCTGCGGCACGAGCAACAACCGCCAGTTCCTGAACGACCTGAGCGGCAACCGACGCTGGATGCCTTTCGAGGTGGAGAGCATCGACAGCCCCTACGACCATCCGGTGGACTACCGGCACGTCTATGCCCAGGCATACGCCCTGATCAGCCGCGACTTTCCCTACTGGCTGGACGACGACGAGATACGGGCGCTGAACCAGCACAACCGCCACTTCGAAGTGCCCTGCCTGGAACAGGAGCTCATCCTGACGCACTACCGCCGCCCGATGGAGGGCGAGACCTGCATCTTCGTGACGAACGCGCAGATACTGGCGCGCATCAACGCGGGCCTGCGCCACAAGCTGAGTCCCGTGAAAATCGGGATGGTGATGACGCAGGAGGGCTTCCAGCAGATCCGCGTCAGCGGCAAGCGGGGCTACCGTGTCGTCGAGCTGACGGGCGACGAAATCTACCGGAACCAGCAGGCGATGGGGAGGTTTGCTAAATGAAGAATGAAGAATGAAGAATGAAGAACGAAGGATGAAGAATGGAGAATTCTAAAAACGGAATCCTTCACGATGTTCAGGATGACAGGTACTTCATTTCAATTTCCCATTATCATAATCCTAAAGTACATAGTTAGCGCGCTAATGTACATAGTTAGCGCGCTAAAGTAGGTAGTTAGCGTACGAAAGTAGGTAGTTAGCGCACGAAAGTAGCTGATATCGACCCTTACTCCTCTTCTTTCTTTTTCCGGAATCCGGCCAGCAAATCACGGGCAAAGAGTATCCAGCCTACGGAACCGACACCGGCCAGGAAGACGAAGCCAATGAGAATCATGGACTTTGAAGGCTTGGAGGCACGAAGAGGAACCGTAGCCTCCTGTACCACGGCATAAACAGGGGTACTCTCCTGCACCTTGGCTTTGGCCAACTGAAGTTGCTGGGCTGTCTGGTTATACAGATTATAAGCCAGATTCATCTCGTTCTGGAGACGTTCCTGACGGGTCTGCACACTGAGAAAAGACAAATTCTGGTTCATGTCCACAAAATCGGCATAAGCCTGCTGAGCCTCATAATACTTCTGACGGGCCTCATCGTACAATTGCTGGGCGAATTCCAAATCGCCCCGTGCCTTGCTGGTGCGATAGTCTGTAATATATTGCTGAAGACGGTCCATTACCGTATCTGTCAGCGTAGCAGCGATGAGAGGGTCCTGCATGGTGACCGATAAGGTTATCATATAGGTTTTCTTGTCTACGGATACGTCAATACGCTGCCCCAAAGCCCCGACAATGCCCGCCTCCTCACGGGTCAGATGAAAAGGATTGACCGCAGCAGCAGACAGCGTATCAGCCTTTTCCTCACGGAAAAGCGAAAGCCCCCAGCCCAAACATCTGGAAGGGAAACCGATAACAGCACGCCACCAGGGGGCGCGTTGATAATCCTTCAGATATTCATACAAACTTATTTGCAGCGAATCGTCCATTCTGCGAAGAGGAACGGAAAACAGACTCGTGGAAAATCTCACCGAAGAGACGATGTCCGGGTAAAAATTAGGATTGATCGCATCGCGTGTATTGTTGGTCTGCAAATTGATGCCAGCAATACTGGCCAAACTACTCAGGCTACCGAGTGAAGAACTTCCTCTGGAGAACTCCGGAGCCAGCGTGACGGTAGCCGTATATTCTTTGGGAATGCTGAAGGCTACGACAAGAGCTACCAGTACGGCAATGCCGCAAGACTTAAAGATCAGTTTACGACCGGCCCATACCCGGGCGATCAATGCCAGCAAATCAATTTCCTGTTCCCCTGATTTCGGAGTGACAGGATTCTGTCCTTGATTGGTTTCCATATGTTGTCAAACAAATATCAAATGAATAATGGGACTTTCTACTTCAACAAACTGGAAATAGTGGCGGCCATCGTACCCAAGGAAGCGGCCGAAGTGGTAAGAGATACAATCTCGGCAATGCTCATGCCCTTGCGTTCCTTCTTGGTGGGCACAATAATCTGGCATCCGGGTTCTATCTGCCCGCTCTTGAACCGCTTGATACGGGTGACGGTGCCGTTCATACGAGCCACGTAGGCACTGCGTTTCTTGGCCATCTTGCCATAACCGCCGGCCTGGTCGATGTAATAGGACTTGGACTTGCCGGCTATGTACGTGACTGTATTGGGGAACTGGACTTCTCCCGTAATCTTGACCGTACTGACATATTCGGGAATGTAAAGAGAATCGTTCTCGCGCAACACTACGTCATAGTCCGACCCCGGGTTGGCCAACGCCTTGTCCAATTCGATACCCACCGTATACGAATCACTCAGACGAAGTTTTGATACAGACACGGAGTCGCTGCCGGCATTCATCAAAGCCATGTCGAGGGCAGCCTGACGCTGGGCGCGCTCTTCTTCGTTCATCTGCCGGATGAGACGACCGCCCCGTACGTAGGCTTCAGAGGTAAGCCCTCCCGCACGTTTGACCAAATCGGAAAGCCGCTCATTCTTACGCGTCAGCGTATAGCCTCCGGCAAATACGGCCTCACCGGCAATGGCTACA
>ULOG01055743.1_pt1 | contig 38202 bp, 26 predicted proteins | sample 1952401 | NCBI WGS metagenome assembly ULOG01 (sample SAMEA4835598, study PRJEB28245) | human gut metagenome | biome: gut microbiome; material: fecal sample | place: Denmark | collected 2008
TATATATATAATATAACTTATTATTCACAAACGCGCATTCCGATTTTCGGTAACTGTCAACTGTCAACTGTCAACTGAAGAACGCTAAAAACGGAATTCGTAAGCGGAACGAGAGTAGAGGATAGAAGGTGCGGGCAGGAGGCGGGGACTCTGCATGGCTGAGGGGCGTATGAAAATGAAAAGACGTTTTTTTTGAGGCTGAAATTGTTGTTGCAATGGGCTGATAATCAGTGAATTTATAACATTTTTGGGTGTGTTTCGGAAAAGAGGGCCCGAAAACTTGGTTTTTCGTTTGTCTCTCCGCTTATTTTTCGCTATTTTTGTGCTGCCAAAAGAGAAACCCATACAACAGACATTACGAAAAGACAATGAAAAAAGAAAAAGACAAATCGGACAAAGATAAAAAAGACACGGCGGCAGCGCCCTCCTTCTTCCGCAAGGTGGCGGCCGCCTGGCACAACGAGACGCTGCGGTTCATCGTGGGCCTGATGCTCGTCATCTTCTCCGTCTACCTGCTGCTGGCCTTCACCTCGTTCTTCTTCACGGGGGCGGCCGACCAGAGCGTCATCGACTCGGGACAATCGGCCGACCTGATGGCAGTGGACAACGGCGTGAAGAATTATGCCGGCTCGCGAGGCGCACAGCTGGCCAGCTACCTCATCAACGACTGCTTCGGCGTGGCCTCGTTCTTCATCCTGGTGTTCCTGGCCGCGGCCGGGCTGAAGCTGATGAAGGTGCGCCACCTGCACCTGTGGCGGTGGTTCATCTGCTGCGCGCTGCTGCTGGTGTGGTTCTCGGTGTTCTTCGGATTCGCCTTCGCCAGCCTCTATGCCGACTCGTTCGTCTACCTGGGCGGGCTGCACGGCTACAACGTGAGCCGATGGCTGGTGTCGCAGATCGGCGCGCCGGGCGTGTGGATGCTGCTGCTGGTGACGGCCATCTGCTTCTTCATCTACCTGAGCGCACGCACGGTGGTGTGGCTGCGCGGCGTCTTTGCGCTGGACTTCCTCAAGAAGAAACGCCGGGCGGACAGCGCTGCCGACGCTGAGGGAGAGGTGCCCGAGGAGTTTACCACCTCGTGGACGGCCGACGGACGGCGCCGCCCCGAACCTGCACCTGCGCCCCAACCCGTGAAGGAGGACGTGAAGCACGAGGAGGCCCCGAAGCACGAGGAACCCCAGGAGGAGCCCGAACCCGAGGCGGACGAGCCTGAGGCGGAAGCTCCGCACGAGATATCGCTCGACCTGGACGACCGGCCCCGCACGGCACCCGCATCGCGCACGGACGGCGGCGACGTGGCCATGACGGTGGAGACGCCCGAACCCGAAATGGCCGACACGGACACGCCTGCCGAACCGGCCTTCGAGGTGGAGACGCACGAGGAGGAGGAATACCACGGCCCCGAACAGGAGCCCTACAACCCGCGCCTCGACCTGCCCAACTATCACTTCCCCACGCTGGACCTGATGAAGCACTACGACAACGCCGAGCCCACCATCGACATGGACGAGCAGAATGCCAACAAGGACAAGATCGTGAGCACGCTGCGCAGCTTCGGCATCGAAATCAGCTCCATCAAGGCGACCGTGGGCCCCACGGTGACGCTCTACGAAATCACCCCCGAACAGGGTGTGCGCATCTCGAAGATACGCGGATTGGAGGACGACATCGCCCTGAGCCTCTCGGCGCTGGGCATCCGTATCATCGCGCCCATACCGGGCAAGGGTACCATCGGCATCGAGGTGCCCAACTCGAACCCCAAAATCGTGTCGGGCCAGAGCATCATCGGCAGCAAGAAGTTCCAGGAGTCGACCTACGAACTGCCCATCGCCCTGGGCAAGACCATCACCAACGAGGTGTTCATGGTAGACCTGGCCAAGATGCCCCACGTGCTGGTGGCGGGTGCCACCGGCCAGGGTAAGTCCGTGGGCCTGAACGCCATCATCACCTCGCTGCTCTACAAGAAGCACCCCGCCGAGCTGAAGTTTGTGCTCGTCGACCCCAAGAAGGTGGAGTTCAGCATCTACTCCGTCATCGAGCACCACTTCCTGGCCAAGCTGCCCGACGAGGCCGAACCCATCATCACCGACGTCACCAAGGTGGTGCAGACGCTGAACTCCATCTGCGTGGAGATGGACACGCGCTACGACCTGCTGAAGGCGGCCCACGTGCGCAACATCAAGGAGTACAACGAGAAGTTCATCAACCGCCGCCTCAACCCCGAGAAGGGCCACAAGTACATGCCCTACATCGTGGTGGTGATCGACGAGTTCGGCGACCTCATCATGACCGCAGGCAAGGACGTGGAGCTGCCCATAGCGCGCATCGCCCAGCTGGCACGTGCGGTGGGCATCCACATGATCATCGCCACGCAGCGACCCACGACGAACATCATCACGGGTACCATCAAGGCCAACTTCCCCGCGCGCATCGCCTTCCGCGTGTCGGCGATGGTCGACTCGCGCACCATCCTCGACCGGCCGGGCGCCAACCAGCTGATAGGCCGCGGCGACATGCTCTTCCTGCAGGGGGCCGACCCCGTGCGCGTGCAGTGTGCCTTCATCGACACGCCCGAGGTGGCCGAGATTACGAAATTCATCGCCCGCCAGCAGGGCTACCCCACGGCCTTCTACCTGCCCGAATACGTGGACGAGAACGCCAGTGGCGGCGACATGGGCGACGTGGACCTGGGGCGCAAGGACCCGCTCTTCGACGACGCCGCACGCCTCATCGTGACGCACCAGCAGGGCTCCACCTCGCTCATCCAGCGCAAGTTCTCCATCGGCTACAACCGTGCCGGCCGCCTGATGGACCAGCTGGAGAAGGCGGGCATCGTAGGGCCTGCGCAGGGCAGCAAGCCGCGCGACGTCTACTTCACGGACATCGTGTCGCTGGAGGATTTTTTGAGTAAAATGTAAGTGAGAGGGAGCATTTTTTTACCACAGATTACGCGGATTGACACAGATTCATGAAAATGGGTGAGTGAAGGTCTAAGAAAATCTGTGTGAATCTGTGAAATCTGTGGTGAACAATGATATTCCCTTGTTAGTTTTTCAATTTTCAATTAAAAAATGCTGAACAAAATACTTTGCCTGCTTGTTGCCCTTTGCATGGGGCAGGCAGCTGCCGCACAAGAGAATAACGAAGCCCGCCAGCTGCTCGACCGCGTGGCCGACACCTTCCGCCAGGCGGGGGGAGTGGAAATCGCCTTCGAGGTGCGCGCGCCCGAAGGTACGTCCGAGGGACGCATCCGCCTCAAGGGCGAGAAGTTCCGCCTCGACACCGAGGGCATCACGACGTGGTTTGACGGACGGACGCAATGGACCTACCTGGAGAACAGCGACGAGGTGAACGTCTCCGAACCCACCGCCGAAGAGCTGCAGAGCATCAACCCCTACGCCTGGCTGGCCGTCTACAAGGACGGCTACACGCTGAAGATGGGCGAGCAGGCCGATGCGCGCCTCCACAAGGTGGTGATGACCGCCACCCGCCGAGGCAGCGAGCTGCAATGCCTGATACTCTATGTGGACAAGCAGACGCTGTGCCCCACGAAGCTGAGCCTCGTCCGCCGGGGCGACCGCGAGGCGGCCGTCGTGCTGGTGCGCTCCTACCGCACGGGGCAGACCTACGACGATGCGCTCTTCGCCTTCGACAAGCGTGCCTACCCGACGGCGGAGGTCATCGACTTGAGATAAAGAAGATTTTTTTGAATGTTGAACAAAAATAAATGGAAACTGATATGGAAACAGAAAAAGTAAAATGCCTCATCATCGGGTCGGGTCCTGCCGGCTATACAGCCGCCATCTATGCAGGACGCGCCAACCTGGCACCTGTAGTCTATGCCGGCCTCCAGCCGGGCGGACAGCTGACGACCACCACCGAAGTGGAGAACTTCCCCGGCTATCCTGCCGGCATCGGAGGCCCCGAGCTGATGGAAGACTTGCGCAAGCAGGCCGAACGCTTCGGAGCCGACATCCGCTACGGCGTGGCTACGGCGGCCGACCTCAGCGCGAAGCCCTATAAGATAACCATCGACGACGAGAAGGTACTCGAAGCCGAGACCCTCATCATCGCCACAGGCGCCACGGCCAAGTACCTGGGCCTGGAGGACGAGAAGAAATATGCCGGCATGGGTGTGAGCGCCTGTGCCACGTGCGACGGCTTCTTCTACCGCAAGAAGGTGGTGGCCGTTGTGGGCGGTGGCGACACGGCTTGCGAAGAGGCTTCCTACCTGGCCAGCCTCGCCAGCAAGGTGTACCTCATCGTGCGCAAGCCCTATCTGCGTGCGTCGCAGGTGATGCAGGAGCGCGTGATGAACAACGAGAAGATCGAGGTGCTGTTCGAGCACAATGCCGTGGGCCTCTATGGCGAGAACGGCGTGGAAGGCGTGCATCTGGTGAAGCGCATGGGCGAGCCCGACGAAGAGCGCTACGACGTGGCCATCGACGGCTTCTTCCTGGCCATCGGCCACAAGCCCAACTCGGACATCTTCAAGCCTTACGTGGATACCGACGAGGTGGGCTACATCCTGACCGAGCCGGGTACGCCGCGCACCAAGGTGCCGGGCGTGTTTGCCGCAGGCGACGTGGCCGACCCGCACTACCGCCAGGCCATTACGGCTGCTGCAAGCGGTTGCATGGCGGCCATCGAGGCGGAGCGGTACTTGCAGAAGTAGCGGTTAGTGGTTAGTGGTTAACGGTTAGCGGTGAGTGGTTAGCGGTTAGTGGTTAGCACCGTCCGCATGGCATACTAACCGCTAACCGTTAACCGTTAACCACTCTTATCCTATCTTGCTGATCTTCTTCAGCTTTTCTTCGTCAATGATTTTGATTTTTCGTCCGTCGATGGCGATGAGCCGTTCGGTGGCAAACTGGGAGAGCGTTCGGATGGCGTTCGAAGTCGTCATGTTCGAAAGGTTGGCCAGGTCCTCGCGCGAGAGGTAGATGCTGAGGGTGGAGCCGTCCTCCTCCAGGCCGTAGCTTTCCTTGAGGAAGAGGAGCGATTCGGCCAGACGGCCGCGGATGTGCTTCTGGGTGAGGTTCACCGTTCGTTCGTCGGCCACGCCCAAGTCCTTGGACAGCTGCTTGATGAAGAACATGGCCAGGCCGTTGTTTTGCGTCACGAGGGTGGTGATGACATTCATGGGGATGAGGCAGATGACCGAAGGCTCGAAGGCGGCAGCGGCCGTGATGTAGTCTTCGCCCGAGAAGTAGGCGCGGTAGCCGAAGTATTCGACGGGCTTGATCATGCGGATAATCTGGCTGCGTCCACCCACACCGTCCTTGTAGATTTTCACCTTGCCGCTCAGCAGACACATCAGGTGCGTGGGGGTTTCGCCTTCGCAATGGATCACTTCATTTTTTTTGTAGTTCTGAAGGGTGAAGTGGCTGGCGAGGAACTCCCGTTGCTCGTCGTTCAGCGGAGACCACATGTCGGCAATGAGCTCCGGAACTTTGATATCTGACAAGTTTACTTTTACCATGAGTGCTGCATAACTGTGTTATATAGCACAAATGTAATAAGAAAAAATTAAATAGATACGCATTTGTCGGAAAAATGTGCAATTTGGAGGGGAAAATAGGGGTTGGCGGTGAGTGGTTAGCGGTTAGTGGTTAGTGGTTAGTGATTAGCGATAAGTGACCACCCGCATGGCCTGCTCACCGCTAACCACTAACCGTTCACCACTAAAACTTATTTCGTGAACAGCAGCTCACGATACTTGGGCAAGGGCCAGATTTCGTCGTCCACTTCCATCTCGAGGTGGTCGATGTGGTCGCGGATGCTTTCGAGGTAGGGGCGCACCGTCTCCTCGTAGGCGAAGGCCTTGTCCTTGTAGCTGTCCATGTGGTTGGCCACTTTGCGGGCTTCGGTCATCTGGCGCACCTGCATCTTGATGGCCGTCACGCGGCGCGAGATTTCGCGGATGAGCTCCTTGCGGTCGGCGCTGAGCTCTTCGTACTCTTCGGGCGTGAACGTCTCGCGCAGGCCGCGGAGGTTCTCCAGCAGGCGGTTCTGGTAGCTGACGGCCGTGGGCACGATGTGGTTGATGGCCAGGTCGCCCAGGACGCGGCTCTCGATCTGCACCTTCATGGTGAACTTCTCCAGCTCCACCTCGAGGCGGCTGTTCAGCTCCGTCTCGTTGAAGATGTGCTCGCCGATGAGGACCGAGCGCGACTGGTCGTCCACGTAGTGCATCAGCGCTTCGGGCACGTGGCAGATGTTGGTCAGGCCGCGGCGGGCTGCTTCCTGCTTCCACTCTTCCGAATAGCCGTCGCCCTCGAAGCGGATGGGGGCGGAGGCGATGATCATCTCGCGCAGGATGCGGAAGATGGCTTCCTCCTTGCCGGTGCCGTCTTCCATGGCCTTGTCGACCGATGCCTTGAACTCGTTCAGCTGGTTGGCCATGGCGGCGTTGATGGCAATCATGGCGCCGGCGCAGTTGGACGACGAACCTGCCGCGCGGAACTCAAAGCGGTTGCCTGTGAAGGCGAAGGGCGACGTGCGGTTGCGGTCGGTCGTGTCGAGCAGGATTTCGGGGATGCGGCCGATGCCCAGCTTCAGGGTGGTCTTCTCTTCGGCGGTCATCTTGCTGCTGCTCATCTGCTGGGTGATTTCGTCGAGGATGGACGAGAGCTGGCGGCCCAGGAAGATGGACAGGATGGCGGGCGGCGCTTCGTTGGCACCCAGGCGGTAGCTGTTGCTGGCGCTGGCGATGGAGGCGCGCAGCAGGTCCTGGTTCTTGTACACCATCATCAGGACGTTGACCAGGAAGGTGAGGAACAGCATGTTGCTCTTGGGGTTCTTGCCGGGGCCGAAGAGGTTGATGCCCGTGTCGGTGCAGAGCGACCAGTTGTTGTGCTTGCCGCTGCCGTTGACGCCGTTGTAGGGCTTCTCGTGGAGCAGCACCACGAAGTTGTGCTTGCGGGCGATGCGCTTCATCAGGTCCATGACCAGCTGGTTGTGGTCGTTGGCCAGGTTGACGTTCTCGAAGATGGGAGCCAGCTCAAACTGGTTGGGGGCCACCTCGTTGTGGCGTGTCTTGACGGGGATGCCCAGCTTGTAGCACTCAATCTCCAGCTCCTTCATGAAGGCGGTGACGCGCGGCGGGATGGAGCCGAAGTAGTGGTCTTCGAGCTGCTGGTCCTTGGCCGAGGAGTGACCCATCAGCGTGCGGCCCGTCAGGCAGAGGTCGGGGCGGGCGTTGTAGAGGGCCAGGTCGACGAGGAAGTATTCCTGCTCCCAGCCGAGGTTGGCATAGACGCGGCTGACGTTCTTGTCGAACAGCTGGCAGACGTCGGTGGCGGCCTTGTCGACGGCGTTGAGCGCCTTCAGCAGCGGCGTCTTGTAGTCGAGTGCCTCGCCCGTGTAGGCGATGAAGATGGTGGGGATACAGAGGGTGGTGTCTACCACGAAGGCGGGTGAGGAAACATCCCACGCCGTGTAGCCGCGGGCTTCGAAGGTGTTGCGGATGCCGCCGTTGGGGAAGCTGGAGGCGTCGGGCTCCTGCTGGATGAGCAGCTTGCCCGAGAAGCGCTCGATGACGCAGCCGTCTTCGCTGAAGTCGATGAAGCCGTCGTGCTTCTCGGCGGTGCCGTCGGTCAGCGGCTGGAACCAGTGGGTGTAGTGGGTGGCGCCCATTGACTTGGCCCAGCTCTTCATGCCGTTGGCGATGAGGTCGGCCATTTCGCGGCTGATGGGGGTACCCTTTTCGATGGCGTCGATCACGGCCTTGTAGGCTTCCTTGGGCAGATACTCCTGCATCTTCTTACGGTCGAATACGTGACTGCCGTAGTAGTCGGACAGCTTCTCGGAGGGAGGCGTGACTTCCAGGGGCTTGCGGTTGGCAAGCTCCTGCAAAGCAAAAAAACGCATTTTAGACATATCAGATTTTCTTTAGTAGTTGTTTTAATTTGCCTGCAAAAGTACGTGTTTTTTTCCATATACGGCAGGAGATGGCGAAAGGTTGGCGAAAAAAAGTGGGGAGCTTGTTTCATTTGCTCGCCCCTTTCACTATATTTGTCCCCGAACTATCAAGAAAAATTGTAATGTTGGCACGAGCGTTGGGAACCATAGTGGGCATTCTGCTGCTGCTTTTCTGCGGAGGGAAGGCACGGGCGGAGTATGCTCCCTACCGTCATGGCGACCGTCTCGTGTCGGCCGACTCCATCATGGAGAAGGTGGTCTTCTTCGCCCCTCTCTACGAACGCATTGTGGACAGCTACAATGCGGAGCTCTACATCAAGGGGCACATCCACATCCGCAAGCAGAACCGGCTGATGCGCTACATCCCCACCTTGTTCCGCATGCGCAAGGGGGAGAAGGAGTATCTGATGGAGACCTACAACGAGCTGAGCTTCACCGCCCCCGACATCTACGACCAGAAGGTGACGGCCACGATGGGCACCGCCAGCGAGATGTGGGACCTCAACGGCCAGCTGCCCCAATACTTCCGCATCAATGTCTACTCGGCCTCGCTGCTCAACGACAAGCTCCTCTCGCCGCTGGCACCCAACGCGAAGAAGTACTACAACTACCGCATCGACACCATCCAGGGGAAGCCCCACGACCTGCAGTACGTCATCCGCTTCATCCCCAAGAGCAAGAGCTTCCAGCTGGTGGGCGGCTACATGGTGGTGAGCGACAACGTGTGGAGCATCCGCGAGATACGCTTCTCGGGGCGGTCGGAAATCTTCCGCTTCAGCAACCACGTCCGCATGGGGCAGGTGGGGGAGGCGGACGAGTTCCTGCCGTTGTACTCCGACTTCGACGTGACCTTCAAGATGGTGGGCAACGTGATAGACGGCAGCTATACGGCGGCGCTGAAGTACAAGGACATCAAGCAGCAGAACCCCTCGGCCTATCGGAGGCGGGCGATGGAAAAGGATTCGTACGACCTCTCGGCCTCGTACACGCTGCGCTGTGACACCAGTGCCAGCGTGAAGGACACGGCCGCCTTCAACGCCCTGCGCCCCCTGCCGCTGACGAAGCACGAGGATTCGCTCTACTACTCATATTACCAGTACCTCGACACGGCCGGCCAGACGAGGAAGAAGCCGCGCAACAAGCGGCTGGAGTTCTGGGGGACGGTGGGCGACGCGCTGGTGAGCCGCTACACGCTCGACCTGGCCAACGTGGGCAGTGTGCGCTGTTCGCCCCTCATCAATCCGCTGCTGCTCAGCTACAGTCACTCGAACGGCATCTCCTACCGGCAGGACTTCCGCTACAACCGCCTGTTTCCGGGCGACCGCTTCCTGCACATCGCCCCCCGCATCGGTTACAACTTCACGCGCAAGGAGTTCTACTGGTCGATGAGCGGCGACCTGGACTACTGGCCGCGCAAGCGGGCGGCCCTCCACTTCGAGATGGGCAACGGTAACCGCATCTATAGCAGTGACGTGCTGGACGAGCTGAAGGCCATGCCCGACAGCCTCTTCGACTTCGACCGCATCCATCTGGATTACTTCAAGGACCTGTATTTCCGCGTCCGTCATACGTGGGAGATTGTGAACGGGCTGACGCTGGACATCGGCTTGTCTATCCACCGCCGCACGGAGGTGGAGAAGTCTGAATTCCGCCTGAACCTGCCCGAAAACAACGACCTGGTGTCGAAACGTCCGCAGACGAAGGCGTCCATTGGAGAAAACCCTTATCCGCCCGTGCTCGATTCGGAGTTTCTGAAGCGCTTCCGCCATACGTACAGCAGCTTTGCGCCGCGCGTGTCCGTGCAATGGACGCCGGGGCAGTATTACTACATGAACGGCGACCGCAAGATCAACCTCTACTCCAAGTATCCCACGCTGAGCGTGGATTGGGAGCGGGGTATCAGCGGCATCTTGCCGGGGTCGGGTACCTACGAGCGGGTGGAGGTGGACCTGCAGCACCATGTCTCCCTGGGCCTGATGCGCGACCTGTACTATCGCGTGGGGTGGGGAAAGTTCACCAACCAGGAGGAGCTCTACTTTGTGGACTTTGCCAACTTCACCCGCCACAACCTGCCCGTGGGGTGGAACGATGAAATCGGCGGTGTCTTCCAGCTGCTGGACGGACGCTGGTACAACTCCTCGCGCAAGTATCTGCGGGCCCATGCCACCTACGAGGCACCCTTCCTGCTGCTGCGCCACCTGATGAAGTACACGCAGTACGTGCTGAACGAACGCCTCTACCTGAACGCCCTCGTCGTGCCTCACCTGACACCCTATCTGGAGGTGGGCTACGGCATCGGCACGCACATCTTCGACTTCGGCGTCTTTGCCAGCTTCGCCAACTGGGAGTACCAGGAGATAGGCTGCAAGTTCACCTTCGAGCTGTTCAACCGTTAAAAGCCTGCGGCTTAACATCTTTTATGCCAAAGCCCTTGCCGATGACGGCTTTATTCCATTCATTTGCAAAACAACTTTTAAAAACGAACGTACATGAAAAATTGGAGATTGGAAGCTGCCATCATGGCAGTGGGACTGCTGCTGCTCGGCTGGATGCTGAGGGGCGGCATCAATGACTTCAGAGACAGAGAGCGTGTGGTGACCGTCAAGGGACTGGCCGAGATGGAAGTGCCGGCCGACAAGGTGGTGTGGCCCCTGGTGCATAAGGACATCGGCAATGACCCCGCCGTCATCTACGCCAACATCGAGAAGAAGAACGCGGCCATCGTCGCCTTCCTGAAGAACAACGGCATCAGCGATGCGGAGATCAGCATCGCCCCGCCCGAAATCATCGACATGGAGGCCGAGCGCTATGCCAACCAGAACGTGAACTACCGCTACAACGCCACGTCGGTCATCACCGTGACGTCGAAGAACGTGGACAACGTGCGCAAGCTGATGACCGAACAGGCCGAACTGCTGAAGCAGGGCATCGCCATCGCCGGCGGCGACTATCGCTACAACGTGTCCTACGAGTTTACGGGGCTGAACGACATCAAGCCCCAGATGATCGAGGAAGCTACGAAGAACGCCCGCGCGGCCGCCGAGAAGTTTGCCAAGGACTCGGACAGCAAGCTGGGGAAAATCAGAAACGCTTCGCAGGGGCAGTTCACCATCAGCGACCGCGACAGCAACACACCTTATATAAAGAGCGTGCGTGTAGTGACGACCGTCACCTATTATCTGAAAAACTGAAAGCACTGCTTTCTTTCCACTAAAAGTGCCATTTCTGTCTGCCAAAGCACTGCTTTCGGCCGGCAGGATGGCACTTGTCGTATGAAAAGTGCTCTCTGACCGGATTTCTGACGATAAATTTCGGACCGAACGTTTTGTCGTTCAAGAAAATACTCCTATCTTTGCGCCCGATTTATTGAGTCAACATAAAGTCTCACTTAATTAATTTATTAACAACAACTTATTTATTAATGGAAAAATTTGATAAGGTAGCTCCGGTTGAAGACTTCAACTGGGATGCGTATGAGAATGGCGAAGCAACAACCAATGTGAGCCACGAAGACTTGGAGAAGGCGTATGACAACACGCTGAACAAGGTAAACGACCGCGAGGTTGTAGACGGTACCGTAATCGCAATGAACAAGCGTGAAGTAGTTGTGAACATCGGTTACAAATCAGACGGTATCATTCCGATGAGTGAATTCCGTTACAATCCCGACCTGAAGGTAGGTGATACGGTAGAAGTATACATCGAAAACCAGGAGGACAAGAAAGGACAGCTGGTTCTGTCGCACCGCAAAGCCCGTGCAACCCGTTCTTGGGACCGCATCAACGCTGCTTTGGAAAATCAGGAAATCATCAAGGGTTACATCAAGTGCCGCACAAAGGGTGGTATGATCGTAGACGTATTCGGCATCGAAGCCTTCCTGCCGGGTTCTCAGATCGACGTGAAGCCTATCCGCGACTATGATGTATTCGTTGGCAAGACCATGGAATTCAAGGTTGTCAAGATCAACCAGGAATTCAAGAACGTCGTTGTTTCCCACAAGGCCCTCATCGAGGCTGAGCTGGAACAGCAGAAGAAGGAAATCATCAGCAAACTCGAGAAGGGTCAAGTACTCGAGGGTGTTGTCAAGAATATCACATCCTACGGTGTGTTCATCGACTTGGGTGGCGTAGACGGTCTGATCCACATCACCGACCTGTCTTGGGGCCGCGTAAGCGATCCGCATGAAGTAGTAGAGCTCGACCAGAAGCTGAATGTCGTTATCCTCGACTTCGACGACGAGAAGAAGCGTATCGCTCTGGGTCTGAAGCAGCTCACTCCGCATCCTTGGGATGCCCTCGACCCGAACCTCAAGGTGGGCGACCACGTGAAGGGCAAAGTGGTCGTTATGGCCGACTACGGTGCATTCATCGAAATCGCTCCGGGTGTAGAAGGTCTGATCCACGTATCTGAAATGTCTTGGAGCCAGCACCTGCGTTCGGCTCAGGACTTCATGAAGGTGGGCGACGAAGTAGAGGCTGTAGTCCTGACACTGGACCGCGAAGAGCGCAAGATGTCTCTGGGTATCAAGCAGCTGAAGCCGGATCCATGGGAAACGATCGAAGAGAAGTATCCTGTAGGTAGCAAGCACGTTGCCAAGGTTCGCAACTTCACTAACTTCGGCGTATTCGTAGAAGTAGAAGAAGGCGTTGACGGCTTGATCCACATCTCCGACCTGTCTTGGACGAAGAAGATCAAACACCCCTCTGAATTCACTCAGATCGGTGCCGACATCGACGTTGTCGTTCTCGAAATAGACAAGGAAAACCGTCGTCTGAGCCTCGGCCACAAGCAGCTCGAAGAGAATCCTTGGGATGTATTCGAAACTGTATTCACGGTAGGTTCCGTACACGAAGGTACCATCATCGAAATGCTGGACAAGGGCGCTGTTGTAGCTCTGCCTTATGGTGTGGAAGGTTTCGCCACTCCGAAGCACCTCGTTAAGGAAGACGGTTCTCAGGCTCAGCTCGACGAGAAGCTGCCGTTCAAGGTCATCGAGTTCAACAAGGACGCCAAGCGCATCATCCTGTCTCACAGCCGCATCTTCGAAGATGCTGCCAAGGCAGAAGAGAGAGCCGAGAAGAAGGCTGCCAAGAAGTCTAACAGCAAGAAGGAAGAAATCCCTGTTATTCAGAACCAGGCCGCTTCCACTACGCTGGGCGACATCGACGCACTGGCTGCTTTGAAAGAGCAACTGGAAGGCAAGAAGAAATAAGGTACTTCTGATATAATTTGATGAGAGGAGAGTGTGTCCCCCGCGGGATGCACTCTCTTTTTTTGTGGGTGACAGGCGGCATGAATCGCGATTTATGCCTAAATTTGCGGCGTTATGGAGAAGTTTGAGTTACATATTCTGGGGTGTGGTTCGGCCCTGCCCACCACCCGCCATTTCCCGACGTCGCAGATACTCAACGTCCGCGACAAGCTGTTCATGATCGACTGCGGCGAAGGGGCGCAGTTGCAGTTCCGCAAGTCGCGCCTGAAGTTCTCGCGTCTGAACCACATCTTCATCTCCCACCTGCACGGCGACCATTGCTTCGGCCTGCTGGGGCTGGTCTCTACCCTGAACCTGTTGGGACGCACAGCCGAGCTCCATATCCATTCGCCCCAGGGGTTGGAGGAGCTGATGAAGCCGATGCTCGACTTCTTCAACCGTCAGATGACCTATGCGGTCGTGTTTCATGCGTTCGATACCCGTGAGCCGTCGGTGGTCTACGAAGACCGCTCGCTGACGGTCACCACCATCCCCTTGCGTCATCGGATGCCTACCTGCGGCTTCCTCTTTGCCGAGAAGCCCAGTCCCCGCCACATCGTTCGCGAGATGGTCGACTTCTATGAGGTGCCTGTCTACGAACTGAACCGCATCAAGAACGGGGCCGACTATGTGACGCCCGACGGCGAAGTGATTGCCAACGAACGCCTGACGCGCCCGTCCGACCCTCCGCGCAGCTATGCCTACTGCTCGGATACGCTGCCGCTGGCATCAGTCGTGGAGCAGGTGAGGGGAGCGGACCTGCTGTTTCACGAAGCCACCTTTGTCGAGGAAGACGCTCCCCGTGCCAGGGAAACCTTCCATACCACCGCCGCGCAGGCGGCCGCCATTGCCCGCGAGGCAGGCGTGAAGCGTCTGCTGGTGGGCCACTTCTCGGCGCGCTACGACAACGAAGACCTGTTGCTGGAGCAGGCCCGTGCCGTCTTTCCTGAAACCATGCTGGCGAAAGAAACGCTTTGCGTACCGATTTAATTAAACTTTTTGTATCTTTGGCCGTCTAAAATCTACAAATGCGGATAAAAGTATATGAATACTCCCTATAATGAGCGCGAAGTGCTGGCCTTGTTGCAGGACGAGAAGACACAACGGCGCGGATTTGAAATGATTGTGGCCCAATACAGCGAACAGCTGTACTGGCAGATTCGCTGTATGGTATATTCGCATGAGGACGCCAACGACCTGCTTCAGAACACGTTCATCAAGGCGTGGACCAACATCGACTATTTCCGCGGCGACGCCAAGCTCTCCACCTGGCTCTACCGCATCGCTCTGAACGAATGTCTGACTTTCCTGAACAAACAACGGGCACAGGCTACCGTCTCGCTGGACGACCCCGAGGCCGATGTGCTGCAGAAGCTCGAGAGCGATCCCTACTTCTCGGGCGACAAGATACAGACGACCTTGCAGAAAGCCTTGCTGACCCTGCCCGAAAAGCAGCGGATGGTGTTCAACCTGAAGTATTACCAGGAAATGAAGTACGAGGAGATGTCCGAGATCTTCGGCACGTCGGTCGGAGCACTGAAGGCTTCTTATCATCATGCGGTGAAAAAAATCGAAAAGTTTTTTGAAGATGAACTTTAAACCTTTGCCTCAAACCATAGTCTAATCTGAATGAAAGGAGAAAAGCTTATGAAAGAAGAAGATAATTTGCTGAAGAAAGTTGGTACGGAGAACCCGTTCCGTGTGCCGGAAGGGTATTTCGAAGGATTCACTTCAGACTTGATGAGCCGTCTTCCCGAGAAAGAAAAGAACGATGTCCGTCGTGAGCCTACCACGTGGGAGAAGGTCAGGCCCTGGCTTTACATGGCCGCCATGTTTGTAGGGGCCGCTCTGATCATACGGGTAGCTTCGCCGGGCGACAGCGCGTCGGAAGGCAGGCAGCAGCAGATGGCTGCCGAGGATACGGATGTCGAAAGTACGGCGATAGACAATACGATGATGGACGACTATTCGCTGTACGTCTATCTGAGCGATGAAAATGCAGAATAATCAATACTTGTAAAGAATAACAATGAAAAAGTTGAGTGTTTTAATGGTTGCCCTGTTCGGCTTGATGCTGTCGGTGTGGGCCAATGACGGCATCTGCCAGCGGCTGACGAAGGAAGAGTTTCGCGCCAAGCAGCAGGCTTTCCTGACTGAGAAGGCCGGGCTGACCCAGGCTGAGGCTGCCAAATTCTTTCCCCTGTATTTCGAACTGCAGGACCGCAAGCAGAAGTTGAATGACAATGCCTGGAAACTGTTGCGTCAGGGCAAGAACGAGAATACGACAGAGAGCCAGTATGGCGAAATCCTGGACGGCGTATACGATGCGAGGGTTGCTTCCAGCGAACTGGAGCAAACGTATCTGAAGAAGTTCCAGAAGATACTTTCCAATAAGAAGATCTATCTGATACAGCGTGCCGAGATGCGCTTCCACCGCGAGCTGCTGAAAGGCATGAATGGTAAGAAGAACGGAAAAGGGCCTGCTCCCAAGAAGTGAGAAGGGCGTTTCCGACTATAGCAGACTGATTTCAGTTTTCAAGAGGTAGGCAGCCTCCCGATGTTGAAAGGACTTCAGCGTCGGGAGGCTGCATTTTTTATTGTTCCTTTTCCAGTTTCTTGGCTTCTTCCCAGATGGCATCCATCTCGGCCAGCGTCATGTCGTGCAGGTTGCGGCCTTCCTTGAGAGTGTGTGCCTCCAGGTAGTTGAAGCGGCGGATGAACTTCTGGTTGGTGTGCTCCAGCGCATTGTCGGGGTTGATCTTGTAGAGGCGGGCAGCGTTGATGAGGCTGAACAGCACGTCGCCGAACTCTTCTTCGGCCTTCTGCTTGTCCATGTTGGCCACTTCGGCCTGAAATTCCTGGATTTCTTCCTTCACCTTGTCCCACACCTGTTCGCGCTCTTCCCAGTCGAAGCCCACGTTGCGGGCCTTGTCCTGTATGCGGTAGGCTTTAATGAGCGAGGGCAGGGCCGAGGGTACGCCGGCCAGTACGCTCTTGTTGCCGCCTTTTTCCTTCAGCTTCAGCTGCTCCCAGTTCTCCACGACCTGGGCGGCCGTTTCGGCTTTTTCGTTGCCGAAGACGTGCGGATGGCGGAAGATGAGCTTCTCGCACAGGCGGTCGCACACGTCCTTGATGTCGAAGTCGCCCGTCTCGCTGCCTATCTTGGCGTAGAAGGCCACGTGGAGCAGGACGTCGCCCAGTTCCTTGCAGATGTCCTGCTTGTCGTCGCGCATCAGGGCGTCGCACAGTTCGTAGGTTTCTTCGATGGTGTTGGGGCGCAGGCTTTCGTTGGTCTGCTTGCGGTCCCAGGGACATTTCTCGCGCAGTTCGTCGAGGATGTCGAGGAAGCGTCCAAAGGCTTCCATCTGTTCTTTACGGGTATGTTGCATCTCTTTTTCGGTTTTGATTTCTTTTCCGCAAAGGTACGAAGATTTTATGGATTTTCTGCGTTTCGCGCTGTTTCGTACGAGATGAGCAGTCCCACCACCTCGGAGTAGTTCTGGCGGCCGCTCTCTATCTGATTGCCCTTCAGGTAGAGGTCGTAGATCCAGTCCTGCACGGCGCCGACCAGCGGGCTGTACTTGGCCGACCAGTAGGCTTGGTCGTCCTTGGCCAGTTGGATGATTTCGGGGCGGATGCTGTCGGCAAGGGCCTGGTAGGCAGACTCGTCCAGCAGGCGGCGGGCATTGCCCAGCACATGGAAGAGGATGGAGTAGTAGCCGCTGAAGCGCAGGGCGGGCACGCTGGAGCGGGTGCACACCTGGTAGGCATAGAAGTTGGCCTCGGCCTCGCTGGTGATGCCCAGCCGATGGGCCAGCTCGTGGGCGTAGGTGGCGGGATACTCGGCCGGCAGGAGGTCGCCGTTCAGGGTGAATTCGCAGAAGAAGGGACCCATGCTGCCCGTGACGCCCACCATCGAGATGAAGGGGGTGAAGAGCATCGTCTTGGCCCGCGGGCGGTCGGTCGTGGGCGGAAGCACGCCCAGCGCGGGGCTGATGGCCCGATAGCCGCGTACTACCTCCGTGCGCACCACGTCGGTGTCGATGCTGTCTACAGGCGTATATGAGGCGTTCAGCCGCTCGATGTACTCCGTCGTGAAGCGGGCAAAGTTCTCGGGCGTGTAGGCCGTGCGGGCGATGCCTGTCCGCTGGTAGAAGTCGGGTTGCGAGTAGTTCAGTCCCCAGGCCAGGTAGAACCAGACGTAAATCCAGAGCAGGTACTCCACTTCGCGGCCGGCGATGCGCCGCCAGGGCTTCTTGCGGCGGAGGCGGGCGTAGAAAGGCCAGGCAATGAGGCCGGCGATGCTGAGGGCGATGAAGAGGTCGCCCACGGCGAAGGGGATGAGGTCGGACACGGCGGTCAGCACGCGGGCTATGGTGGGGTACATGTTTCGGGCGTAGCAGGCTCCCGCGGCAGGCAGGAGCTGTACGAACCACACCATAAGTAGCAGTGCCATCAGTACAAGGTGGCGTTTCTTCAGACGTTTCCACCAAGGGCGTGCAGTCCTGTTGCCGCCTTTCGACGTATTTCTTAGAGTATTGAATGTCAGCATACTATCAGTTTATTTTAGTTTGCAGAAAATAAACTGCCAGTTTAATGGCGATAAACTGTCAGTTTAAAGCGTTTAAACTGTCAGTTTACTCCGTTTAAACTGAGAGTTTAAAGCCTTTGAACCGACGGTACACTCCGCTTGAACCGGAGCAAAACCGCCGTCTTTGCGCAAAGATAGACAAATCTTTCTGTTGCTTTTGCCGATGGAAAGCAATAAATTACTAATTTTGTGCCCATAATCGCAAACAATTTTAATTTTATAGATTTAAAGAGAAATGGAATTAGCAAGTAAGTACAATCCCGCCGACGTAGAGGGAAAGTGGTACCAGTATTGGCTGGACCACAAACTGTTCAGTTCGAAACCCGATGGCCGTCAACCGTACACCGTCGTCATCCCGCCTCCCAACGTCACCGGTGTGCTCCACATGGGACACATGCTTAATAATACCATTCAAGATATCCTGGTGCGCCGCGCCCGCATGGAAGGCAAGAACGCCTGCTGGGTGCCGGGTACCGACCATGCTTCCATCGCCACCGAAGCCAAGGTGGTGAACAAACTGGCCGCGCAGGGCATCAAGAAGACCGACCTGACGCGCGAGGAGTTCCTGAAGCATGCCTGGGAATGGACCGAAGAACACGGCGGCATCATCCTGAAGCAGCTCCGCAAGCTGGGCGCTTCGTGCGACTGGGACCGCACCGCCTTCACCATGGACGAGAAGCGCAGCAAGAGCGTCATCAAGGTCTTTGTCGACCTCTACAATAAGGGGCTCATCTATCGCGGCGTGCGCATGGTGAACTGGGACCCCAAGGCGCTGACCGCCCTGAGCGACGAGGAAGTGATTTATAAGGAAGAGCACAGCAAGCTCTACTACCTGAGATATTACGTGGCCGACGACGACCTGTCGGGCGAGACCGGTGCCGAGGGTGAAGTGGTTCACCGCGATGCCCAGGGCCGCCGCTATGCCGTAGTGGCCACGACCCGTCCCGAAACCATCATGGGCGATACGGCCATGTGCATCAATCCTGCCGACCCCAAGAACCAGTGGCTGAAGGGCAAGAAAGTCATCGTGCCCCTCGTAGGCCGTGTCATCCCCGTCATTCAGGACAGCTATGTGGATATCGAGTTCGGTACGGGCTGCCTGAAGGTGACGCCTGCCCACGACGTGAACGACTACATGCTGGGCGAGAAGTACAACCTGCCGAGCATCGACATCTTCAACGACAACGGCACCCTGAGCGAAGCCGCCGGCCTCTACGTAGGTATGGACCGCTTCGATGTGCGCGAGCAGATTGAGAAAGACCTCGCCGCCGCCGGCCTGCTGGAGAAGGTGGAGGCCTACACCAACAAGGTGGGCTTCTCCGAGCGTACCAACGTGGCCATCGAGCCGAAACTCTCCATGCAGTGGTTCCTCAAGATGCAGCACTTTGCCGACATGGCCCTGCCGCCCGTCATGAACGACGAGCTGAAGTTCTATCCCGCCAAGTACAAGAACACGTACAAGAACTGGCTGGAGAACATCAAGGACTGGTGCATCAGCCGCCAGCTGTGGTGGGGACACCGCATCCCTGCCTACTTCCTGCCCGAAGGCGGATACGTGGTGGCCGAGACGCCCGAGGAGGCTCTCGAACTGGCCAAGCAGAAGACGGGCAAGGCCGACCTGAAACTGGAAGACCTACGTCAGGACGAAGACTGCCTCGACACGTGGTTCTCCTCCTGGTTGTGGCCCATCTCCCTGTTCGACGGCATCAACAACCCCGGCAACGAGGAAATCAAATACTACTATCCGACGAGCGACCTGGTGACGGGCCCGGACATCATCTTCTTCTGGGTGGCCCGCATGATCATGGCCGGATACGAATACATGGGCGACATGCCTTTCCGCAACGTTTACTTCACCGGTATCGTGCGCGACAAGCTGGGACGCAAGATGTCCAAGTCGCTGGGCAACTCGCCCGACCCGCTGGACCTCATCGAACGCTATGGTGCCGACGGTGTGCGCATGGGTATGATGCTTTCGGCTCCTGCCGGCAACGACATCCTCTTCGACGACGCCCTGTGCGAGCAAGGCCGTAACTTCAACAACAAGATATGGAACGCCTTCCGCCTCGTCAAGGGTTGGGAGGTGAGCGCCGACGTCGAAGTGCCCGAAGCAGCCGCCCTGGCCATGAAGTGGTTCGAGTCGAAGCAGAACGCCGTAGCCGCCGAAGTGGCCGACCTCTTCAGCAAATACCGTCTGAGCGAAGCCCTGATGGCTGTCTACAAGCTCTTCTGGGACGAGTTCTCCAGCTGGTATCTGGAGATGATCAAGCCTGCTTACGGCCAGCCCATCAGCAAGGCCGTGTATGACACGACCATCGGCTTCTTCGACAACCTGCTCCACCTGCTCCATCCGTTCATGCCCTTCATCACTGAAGAGCTGTGGCAGCACATCGTGGACCGCAAGGACGGCGAGAGCCTGATGGTGAGCCCCATGGCCGCTCCGGGACCGGTGGACGAAGCCCTTGTGCAGCAGTTCGAGGTTGTGAAGGAAATCATCAGCAACGTCCGCTCCATCCGCTTGCAGAAGAACATTGCGCAGAAGGAAGCACTGGAGTTGCAGGCCGTGGGCGAGAACCCTGTAGCCGCCTTCAATGCCGTCATCACGAAGATGTGTAACCTCTCGTCCATCACCGTGGTCGAGGCCAAGGCCGACGGCGCCGCCGCCTTCATGGTAGGCACGACGGAGTATGCCGTACCTCTGGGCAACATGATTGACGTGGAAGCCGAAATCGCCCGCATGGAAGCCGAACTGAAGCACAAGGAAGGTTTCCTGCAAGGCGTGTTGAAGAAACTCAGCAACGAGAAGTTTGTGAACAACGCCCCCGCCGCCGTCATCGAGCTGGAGCGCAAGAAGCAGGCCGATGCCGAAAGCATCATCAAGTCGCTGAAGGAAAGCATTGCTGCGCTGAAGAAAGCGTGAAGCAGTGATGAGTGACGAGCTACGAGCTACGAGTTTTGCGGCTTGTTACTCGTCACTCATAGCTTGTAGCTCGTAGCTCATAGCTTGTAGCTCGTAGCTCATCACTCATAGCTCATCACTCGTAGCTCGTAGCTCGTAGCTCATCACTAATAAATATAGAAACGTCGGGTGCGGCTTTCTGTTGCAGGAAAGCAGAGCCCGACGTTTGTTTTGTATCATCTTAAAACCATTGTATCATGAGAAAAATCACTTCACTTCTGTTGCTGGCGGCCTTGTGTTGCCCCGCATGGGGAGCCATTGCCTCCGTCACCGACACGGTATTCATCCGCGAAACCAATATTCCCGTTCTGATAGACCGTCAGGACAACGAACTGTTCCACCTGCGCATCGACAACGGCGAAGGCAAGAAGCTGGACCGTGTCCTCCTGGACCTGGGCGAAGCGGTCGACCTGACTCAGGTAGAAGCCGTCAAGCTGTACTATGGCGGTACGGAGTGCGTGGAGCGGAGCGGCAAGGGATATTATGCTCCTGTGGCCTACGTGTCGGCCTATACCGTAGGACAGACCCGTGCGGCCAATCCGTCTTATTCTGTATTGAAGAGCGAAGTCCGTTCGCCCGGCCGTGAAGTGGTGTTCGACGTGAACCAGACACTCTATCCGGGTATCAATTATTTCTGGATTAGCCTCCAGATGAAGCCGCAGGCATCGCTGCTTTCCAAGTTCTCGGCCTCGGTGGCTTCGGTTGAAATCGACGGACAGGCCGCTCCGCTGAAGCTGGCCAACGGTCCGCGTGTCCATCGGATGGGCTTCGGTGTCCGTCAGGCGGGCGACGATGGCGTGGCCGCCTACCGCATTCCTGGCCTGGCGACCAGCAACAAGGGTACGCTGCTGGCCGTCTATGACGTGCGCCACAACAACAGTGTCGACCTGCAGGAATACATCGAAATCGGCCTGAGTCGCAGTACCGACGGCGGGCAGACGTGGGAGAAGATGCAGATACCCATGAGCTTCGGCGAGTATGGCGGACTGCCCAAGGCACAGAACGGGGTGGGCGATCCGGCCATCCTGGTGGACAAGCAGAAGGGTACCATCTGGATTATGGCGGCCTGGACGCATGGCATGGGCAACGCGCGTGCCTGGAACAACTCGGGTCAGGGCATGACGCTGGAGCAGACGGCCCAGTTGATGCTGGTGAAGAGCGACGACGACGGCAAGACGTGGTCCGACCCCATCAACATTACGGAACAGGTAAAGTCGCCCGAATGGTATTTCCTGCTTCAGGGACCGGGTCGGGGCATCTCGATGGCCGACGGCACCCTGGTCTTCGCCGGCCAGTTCATCGGAGCCGACCGCATTCCCTGTGCCTGCATCATCTATAGCAAGGACCACGGCAAGACGTGGCACATCAGCCAGCCGGCCCGCACCAACACCACCGAGTCGCAGGTGGCAGAAGTGGAGCCGGGCGTACTGATGCTGAACATGCGCGACAATCGCGGAGGCAGTCGTGCCGTAGCGGTGACCCGCGACTTTGGGGCTACGTGGGAAGAGCATCCCTCTTCACGCAAGGCGCTGGTAGAGCCCGTTTGTATGGCCAGCCTGCTGCATGTGGCAGCCGAAGACAATGTGACAGGCAAGCCGCTCTTGCTGTTCTCCAACCCCGACAGCCCGAAGAATCGCCACCGCATGACCATCAAGGCCAGTTTGGACAACGGCCTGACGTGGCTGCCCGAGAACCGGCTGATGCTGGACGAAGGCGGCAGCTGGGGATATTCCTGTCTGACGATGATCGACCGCGAAACGGTCGGCATTCTCTACGAGAGCAGCACGGCCCATATCTTGTTCCAGGCAGTGAAGTTGGAAGATATTCTGAAATAAAAGATACCATGACAAAGAAAGGATTATTATGGGTGTGGGCACTCTCTGCCAGTCTGTGGTGCAGTGCCCAGCAGCCTGCGGAGCAGTATCCGTTGGGCGCTTATGAAGAATTGACGGATACGAAGCCCCACGACGGTGAGGCCGTTTGGAACAAGATGCAGCGTCCGACGGCTTTGGCTTGGGGCAGTGTCGATGTGCGCTATCCCAAGTTGAGCATTCCTGAAGGGACCCGCAAGGGAAGCACCCGGATGACAGCCTGGAAAGGCGAGCGGGTGCATGCGCAGGCCGTGCTTTGGACCCGACAGGCCCTGAAGAACGTGCGTGTGGAAGTCAGTGAGCTGAAGAACGGCCGTTCGGTTATCCCCGCTTCGGCCGTGAAGACGAATTTTGTGCGCTACGTCATGACCGATGAGCTGAACAAGGACGGGAAAGGTGGTTGCGGCAATCGGCCCGACAAGACTCAGTGGGATTCCTCGTTGGTGGCCGATGTGCTCGACATCGCGCAGGAACTCGATATCAGGGAACGCTGTTCCCAGCCGATATGGTTGAGCGTTTGGGTTCCGGCCGACGTCCAGGCCGGTACGTATCAATCACGTCTGACGGTCAGTGCCGAGGGTATGGAACCGATGTCTCTGCCTTTCGAAGTGAAGGTGGTGAACCGTACGCTTCCGGCTCCGCAGGACTGGAAGTTCAATCTGGACCTGTGGCAGAACCCTTATGCGGTGGCGCGCTATTACCAGGTGCCGTTGTGGAGCAAGGAGCATTTCGACGCCATGCGCCCCATCATGAAGATGTTGGCCGATGCGGGCCAGAAGGCCATTACGGCCAGCATCATGCACAAGCCCTGGAACGGGCAGACGGAAGACCCCTTCGACAGCATGGTGACCCGCATCAGGAAGCTGGACGGCTCGTGGGAGTTCGGTTATGCCGTGTTCGACAAGTGGGTGGAGTTCATGACCGAGGACATCGGCCTTCAGGGACTGATCAGCTGTTATACCATGATTCCCTGGGCCTTGCACTTCGATTATTACGATGAAGCCACCAACCGTGTCCTGTTTGTGGATGCCAAGCCGGGCGATGCGGCCTATGCAGAGTATTGGGGAACTTTCCTGAAGGACTTTGCCCGTCATTTGCGCGAGAAGGGCTGGTTCGAGCGTACGGCCATTTCGATGGACGAGCGTCCCATGGAGGCCATGCGCGAGGCTATCAAGGTGGTTCGTGCGGCCGATCCGGAGTTTAAAATTACCTTAGCGGGTAACTATCATCCCGAGATAGAATCGGATTTGTTTTATTATTGCATTCCTTTGGGACAGAAATTCCCGGCTGATGTGAAGAAGGCCCGTGAGGCTCGAGGACAGGTCAGCACCTATTATACGTGTTGTGTGGAAGCGTTCCCGAATACATTCACTTTCTCCCGTCCGGCCGAGGCCGTGTGGACCATGCTCCATGCGGTAGCCGAGGGATATGACGGTTACCTGCGTTGGTCCTTCAACAGCTGGACGGCCGATCCCCTGCGCGATTCGCGTTTCCGCACGTGGGCGGCAGGCGACACCTACAGTGTCTATCCGGGTCCGCGGAGCAGCATACGCTTTGAGCGGATGATGGAGGGTGTGCAGGAGTGTGAGAAAGTACGCATCCTGCGTGAGGAATTTATCCGGAAGGGTGAGAAAGGAAAGCTGGCCCGTCTGGAGAAGTTGCTTTCCAGGTTTACGCTGGAGGCTCTGCCAGAAGGACGCCTCCATCCGGAAGCCGATGTGGCGGCCTTGCACGACTGGCTGGGCCGTCAGTAAAAAACGGCTCCCCTCCTTGTTTCGCCATGTGGCGGATGGGGAGGGGAGCTTTCTTTTTGAGTATGCAGAAAAGTTTATTCCAATAGTTTCTTGAGGAACTCGTCCAGTTCCTCGTCCAGTCCCTTCAGCAGTTCGTCGCTGACCATCAGGGTGTCGTCGTCCATCAGGAGCAGTTCGGCCAACGTTTCTTTGTCTTCGTCTACCAGTACAAAAGAGAAAGGCTTCAGGTTGGTCATCTTGTCAAAGTCGCCGGCGCTTTTCATTTCATTCAGCAGAGTCGACAGCGTACGTTCGGTATCGCTGTTGAAGTCTTCCCCCTCGTAGTTGATCCATTCTTCAATGGTAGTCCGGGCCAGCTCTTCGTCTTCATCGTTGAAGATAACCAGTTCGCCGGAAGTGGGGTTGGCTTGCAGGTGGATATCGGTTACAATAGTCTGTTCGCAGGCACAATTGTATCTGCTCACTGCTTTCTTGATGGTATTCCCAAGTTGGGACAGGGACGATTGACTCAGTTTCATATGGCAAATGTTCTGTTACACCTTTCAAAGGTAGGAAAAAAATGGCAACGTTGGCATATTTTCTTTAAAAATCGTCATTATTTCTATTCATTTGGACCTTCAGCCGTGTCAGTCCTTCCCGACGGGTCTTCAGTTCGTTTACATAAGCGCTGGTCATGAGATAGTTGGGAATGTCGCTGGCATAGAGGCCTTGGCTGCTCTTTTCACCGATGCCGTCCACTTGTTCGGCTATTTTCTGCGCTTTCAGTGCCCAGTCGTAGGCCTGGCTGATGCTGTCCTGCATTTCGTATCCCAAGGCAATGTTGTAGGCGGCATACATTTTGGACTTACCTTTCTTATGTTCATATTCAACTTTCCATAATTCAATGGCTGCCGGCCAGTTCTTTTCCTTGACGTAAACGGCTGCGTCGCGCATGTTGACGGTGCCTCCCGTGAAGAGGTAGCGGGTGGCGGTAGTCCAATAGGGAATCAGATACTTGACCGGAACGCTGCCGGCAAATTCCGATGCCTGCTCTATCATGTCTTTCTCTGGAATCAGTTTGGCGAATATTTGTGTCTCACTGCTGCCGGTGGCTTCCCAGAAGATGCTGTCTGTGGAAGTGATGGTAACCATTGGGGTGGAGCGAGTCGGGAGATATACTTTGACAGTCGGGTAAACTTTGGCGTCGACGGTTCCATAGTACACTTGCCAATCGGGCAGGTAGCTGACTCTCCTCAGGCTGCTCAGTTGGATGTTTTCCAGCGACAGGAGGAAGTCGACTCCCAGTTCGTCGGTCAGTTGGCGTACCTCGGTTTGCGACAGTGTGCTTTCGCGTGGGGTAATGTCCAGGCTTCGGAGCGCGGAATCGCAGATGACAACCAGGTCGAAGTAGTTGGCGTCTGCCACGGCTTTTGCCAATGACTCGGTAGTGAGCCGGGCATCTCCGTTGTAATAGTCTGTCCGTCGGGCAATCTCCGTTTCGGCTTTTCCTTTTCGTGTGTCGCTTGTGATGAGTTTGTTGTCCGGTGTTGCAGGCATGTTGTTTACAATGCCCACCCGTTTCAGGTCGGCGGGAAAGCTGACCTCGGCCGGCAGCATATAGTCTATTGAAAGTTGCTCGATGCTTTGGCAGGCGGTCAGGCAGAGGATGCCTGTCATGGCCAGACAATAAAGGAGTCTTTTCTTCATAGTTCTCAAAATCTTTAATCCTGAACAAAAGTACTCTTTTCGTTGAAAATATAAAAGCCCCGGACGGTTTTTAACCGTTCGAGGCTTTTGTTAAGTGGGTGTAACGTTATTTCCCTTTACAGATTTCTTCCGTGGCAGTTCTTGTATTTCTTGCCGCTTCCGCAGGGGCAGGGATCGTTGCGTCCTACTGTCTTTTCTGCGCGGATGGGTTCCCGTTTAGGCTGTTCGCGGGTATCTCTTGCGGCGGCAGCCTGCTGGTTCGGGTCGTTCAAGTCCACTTTCTGCTCACGGTATTTGCTCATGTCCTGACGTTGCTCGGGAGCGGCCTGGCGCACTTCTACGTTGCGCTGGGGCGCCTGCTGCTGGCTTTCGGCCGGGGCTTCCTGTACAGGTATCTGGCCTCGCATCAGGATGGAGATGGTCTGGTTGTTGATCTTGTCGACCATCGCATCGAACAGGTTGACAGATTCGAGCTTGTAGATCAGCAACGGGTCTTTCTGTTCGTAGCTGGCATTCTGTACGGAGTGCTTCAGGTCGTCCAGCTCGCGGAGGTTCTCTTTCCAGGCCTCGTCGATGACATGCAGCAGGATGCTCTTCTCGAACGACTTCACCACTTCCTTGCATTCGCTTTCATAAGCGGCTTTCAGGTTGCAGGAGATGTTGTACATGCGCTTGCCGTCGGTGATGGGAATCAGGATGTTCTCGTACATGTGTCCCTGGTTCTCGTATACCTGCTTGATGACCGGATAGGCAATCTGTGCCATGCGGTCGGTCTTGCGCTTGAAGAGCTCCATCGCGGCATCGAAAGCCTTGTCGGCCAGCTTTTCTTTTTTCTCTTCCTTGAATTCGTCTTCGGTGAACGGGGCTTCCATGGCCAGTGTCTGGAGCATGTCCATCTTGCAGTTCTCGTAGTCGGGAGCTTGTACGGCATTGACGCAGCGGTCCCAAATCATGTTTACGATGTCCATGCCGATGCGTTCGCCCATCAAGGCGTGGCGGCGTTTGGTGTAGACCACGGTACGCTGCTTGTTCATCACGTCGTCGTATTCCAGCAAGCGTTTACGGATGCCGAAGTTGTTTTCTTCCACTTTCTTCTGGGCCCGTTCGATAGACTTGGAAATCATGCTGTGTTCAATCATTTCACCTTCCTTGAAGCCCAGCTTGTCCATCACGCTGGCAATGCGGTCGGACGAGAACAGACGCATCAGGTCGTCTTCCAGTGATACGAAGAATACGGATGAACCCGGGTCGCCCTGACGGCCGGCACGACCACGCAGCTGGCGGTCTACACGGCGGGACTCGTGACGCTCCGTACCGATGATGGCCAGACCGCCGGCAGCCTTTACCTCCGGACTCAGCTTGATATCGGTACCACGGCCGGCCATGTTGGTGGCGATGGTCACCGTACTGCTCTGACCGGCTTGTGCCACAATCTCGGCTTCCTTCTGGTGCAGCTTGGCGTTCAGCACGTTGTGGGGAATCTTGCGCATGGTCAGCATCTTGCTCAGCATTTCCGAGATTTCTACCGACGTCGTACCTACCAGTACGGGGCGTCCGGCATGGACCATGGCTTCGATTTCTTCGATAACGGCTTTGTATTTCTCGCGTTTCGTCTTGTAGACGCGGTCGTTCATGTCCTTGCGGGCAATGGGGCGATTGGTCGGGATCACTACAACGTCCAGTTTGTAGATATCCCAGAATTCGCCGGCTTCCGTTTCGGCCGTACCGGTCATACCGGCCAGCTTGTGGTACATACGGAAGTAGTTCTGCAAGGTGATGGTGGCGAATGTCTGTGTGGCGGCTTCCACCTTCACGCCTTCCTTGGCTTCGATGGCCTGATGCAGACCGTCGGAGTAGCGGCGGCCTTCCATGATACGGCCCGTCTGCTCGTCCACAATCTTCACCTGTCCGTCTATTACAACGTATTCGTCGTCCTTCTCGAACATGGTGTAGGCCTTCAGCAACTGGTTGATGGTATGTACGCGTTCCGACTTGATGGCATAGTTGGTGAGCAGGGCATCCTTCTTGGCCAGACGTTCTTCTTCGCTCAGGTCCTTTTCATTTTCCAGTTCGGAGAGCTGGGCAGTGATGTCGGGCAATACGAAGAGGGTAGGGTCGGCCGAGTTGCCGCTGATGAGGTCAACACCCTTGTCGGTGAGGTCGACGCTGTTCAGCTTCTCGTCGATGACGAAGTAGAGCGGATCGGTCACTTCGTGCATGCGCTTGTTGTTCTGCTCCATGTAGATTTCCTCTGTCTTCAGCATACCGGCCTTGACGCCCTGTTCGCTCAGGAACTTGATGAGCGGTTTGTTCTTGGGCAGAGCCTTGTGGCTGCGGTAGAGGGCCAGGAAGCCTTCTTCCTGCTCCTTCTTGTCGTTGGAGGCGATGAGGCGCTTGGCGTCGGCCAAGTATTGGGTGGCCAGTCGCTTCTGGGCTTCCACCAGTCTTTCTACCAGCGGGCGGAGCTGTTCGAACAGCTGGTCGTCGCCTTTGGGCACCGGACCGGAGATAATCAACGGCGTACGGGCATCGTCAATCAAGACGGAGTCGACCTCGTCGACGATGGCGTAGTTGTGCTGGCGCTGCACGAGGTCTTTCGGACTGATGGCCATGTTGTCGCGCAGGTAGTCGAAACCGAACTCGTTGTTGGTACCGAACGTGATGTCGGCCAGGTAGGCACGGCGGCGGGCATCGGAGTTGGGCTGGTGCTTGTCGATGCAGTCCACGCTCAGGCCATGGAACATGTAGAGCGGCCCCATCCATTCGGAGTCACGTTTGGACAGGTAGTCGTTCACTGTCACTACATGTACGCCGTTACCGGTCAGGGCATTGAGGAATACGGGGAGGGTAGCCACGAGGGTCTTACCTTCACCGGTTGCCATTTCGGCAATCTTGCCTTTGTGCAGCACGACGCCGCCGAAGAGCTGTACGTCGTAGTGTACCATGTTCCAGGTGATTTCGTTTCCGCCTGCCATCCAGTGGTTCTTGTAGATGGCCTTGTCACCTTCGATGCGGACAAAGTCCTTGGTGGCAGCCAGCTGGCGGTCGAAGTCGTTGGCCGTAACCACGATTTCTTCATTTTCCGTGAAGCGGCGGGCTGTCGACTTGACGATGGCAAAGGCGGCGGGCAGCACTTCGTCGAGCGCTTTCTCGTAGATATCCAGTATCTCCTTTTCGATTTTGTCAATCTGGGCAAAGATTTCTTCGCGCTTCTCCAGTTCCGTGTTTTCCACGGTGGCCTTCAGTTCGTCTACTTTGGCACGCTGCTGGGCTGCGGAGTTGCGGATGTATGCCTTCAGTTCTTCTGTCTTGGCACGCAAGGCGTCGTTGTCCAGACTGTCGATTTCCGGATAAGCGGCTTTCACCTTGTCGACCCACGGTTGGATTTCCTTCATGTCGCGGGTGGATTTGTTGCCGAAAATCGAGCTTAAAAATTCATTGAATCCCATTTTATAATTGTTTTTATTATTATTAGCTGTTTGATTGATAGATAATTTTACCTCTGCAAAGGTAAGCATTTCAACACAGAGGACACAGCGTTCTGCCGAGTTTTTTCCTACATTCCGTTCTTTCTTGCAACAGATGGGAGCGGAAGGCGGGAAAGACAGGGACAGGCGAGGGCCTTGTCATGAAAAATCAGAGGTTGAGCGGAGAGGCTTTGCAACCGTTGGGGGCGCGGATGCGCATCACCTTGGTCAGGGTGGGGGCGATGCGGTCGGTGCTGACGGGTGTGCGGATGATTTCGGCCTTGATGCCGCCGCCCATCAGAATCAGCGGAGCAGGTGTTTCGGCGGAACGAACCACGCGGCTGTCTGCGCCGTTGTCCCGGACGATGGTCCACCCCGGCAGCACTTCTACGACCAGGTCGCCCGAACGTTTGCGGTGATAGCTGTTGCGGACGGGGTCGATCTGGGGAGACCAGGAGCCGAGCAGCAGCTGGTGGGACGTGTAGACTTTGTCCACGCCGCTGAACTGAACCAGGAAGGCTGCCGATTTTTCCAGTATTTCCGTCAGGTCGAGCTGCTTGTCTTCCAGCAGTTTATGGTTGAGGTATATTTGTTGGTCGTAGTAGGCTTCCACGTACTGCCCTGCACCGTATGTGGCCATGAGGTACATGTTGAGCAGCGTGGCGCAACGGTTCAGGTGGAATTCGCCTCCAGGGATGCGGTAGATGCCCGTATCGGCTGGTTCGGGGTCGGCATAGCCCGTTGAGGTGATGCAGACGATGGTGTTCTGCAACCCCACCTGCTTGTCGATGAGCTCGAGCAGGGTGGCGATGCTGCGGTCCAGTCGGATGTAGGTGTCCTGCATCTCCATGGCACACTCGCGGGTGCTGCGGTGGTTGTAGTTGCCGGCATAGTAGGTCAGCGCCAGCAGGTCGGGTATGCCGTCGCGCCCGACGCCGCTCTTTTCCAGCAGTCTGGCGGCCAGCAGATTGACTTCGTCGTTGACGAAGGGACTGGCTGAGAGGCGGTAGAACTTGTTCTCGCGCTCGGTCTCAAAGATGTATTTGAAGGGCTCCGTACGCCAGTCGGACAGGTATTTGTAGTCGGCTACCGGACGGAGGGGTGTCCACACGATGTCCTTGATGCGGAAATCGACGGAGCAGGAATCGTTGTACTGGTTGAGCCACTCGGGAAACTCCTGATAATAGGTGGTGCTGCACCACTTCCCGTTCTTGTTGTTGAGCCAGAAGGCACCGTCGGCCGCATGGCCGGCACTCAGGATAGCCGCGTCGCGGTAGGGGGCGATGGCGTAGACCTTGGCGTTGTTGCGGGTGGCTATCTTCAGTTCGTCGGCCACGGTCGACGTGAGCAGTTGGGCGGGCGAGCTGCTTTGGTTGGTATAGTTGCCCATGTAGTTGGGGTCGTCCACACAGCTGCGCGGCGTCAGGGTGGACATGTCCATCCACTTGCCTGCGATGATGCCGTGGGTGGCGGGCGAACAACCTGTGAAGAGGGTGGCGGTGGCCGACGCGCGGTCGGGCTTGCTGAAAGGCATCTCGGCCTGGCAGAACACCTTGCCTTCGCGCATGAGGCGCTTGAAGCCCTTTTCTCCATACAGCGACGAGAATGCCTCCAGGTAGTCGGTGCGCAGCTGGTCGATGTTCAGGGTGACGACCAGCTTGGGCGTAGCGGGCAACGGTTGTGCCTGCATGCCGCCGAAGGTCAGCACCAGTATGGAGGTAATCAGTCCTTTCTTCATTTCTTCTGTTTCGTAGCTTGTTTATGTGACAATATCAGGTTGCCTGCCGAACGTACCAGCAAACACAGTGCCAAAGGTAATACAGCTAAATTGATTTTCTGTGGAATGAGCGCCCAAAGCACTATAAAAAGTGTTAAAACAATAATATTCGCCATCATATAGCGGCTTTTTTCCTTTCGGATGACCTTTTTCAGCATCCATGGCAGGCAGAAAAGGTGTAGCGGATGGAGCACGAAGAGCAGGTAGTTGGGACTCACGGCAGGGTGTTTCGACAGCAGGACCAGGAAGGCGAGGATGCATCCGCCCAGGCCGGCTGCGAGGAAGAGGACGAGGTCGATGCCCCACAGACTTTTCCCTTGGCGGACGCCATACCATGTGGCGGCAGCAACGGCGGCCAGGAGTATCAGGGCACAAGTCATCGGGCTGGGAAGCGGAAGTCCCGTTTCTTTGTCTTCGGGCGAGGCGGTGACCACATGCTCCGTATGGCTCACCAGCGGGATGGCGCGGGTGCCGGTCGAATCGGTGAGCGTGGCGGTGGCAAAGAAATCTTTCAGGTAGAAGGGAGCAAACATCATCTGACGGCGGCTGATGGGGCGGTCGGCCTCGCTGCCCAAGCAGAGGTCTATGCCGAACTGCGACCACGGATGCCCCTTGCAATATTGGTGGACGATGTCGCGGAAGCTGCGGCCGGTGTCGGTCGTTGTCATGTCGTCGGCATAGTGCAGGCGGCCTTTCACAGTACGTTCCACCAGGTCGCGCGGACGGGTGGAGCAGTTGTCGTGGAAGAAGTTGTAGAGATAGACGCGGTTCTCCGGACGGTAGTTCTCTTCCAGCAGGGCTATCAGCTGGCGTTTTTCCTCGGAGCTGAGGTTCAGCGTCTGCTGCCATACGTCGCGGTTGGTCATCTGGTATTCTGCCAGAAAGTATTTATAGTCCGTCGCTCCCAGCTGGTAATACGTTTCGCCCAGCGTGAAACGCAGGACGAAATTAGGTGTATCGAAGCTGAAGAGGCCGTAGTTGAACACGGCATCAATGCCCCGCCGGCGGTCTTCGTAGCGGAGAGCCGTGTGCCCGAAGAGGGAATAGATTTCCGTTCCCGGCCCGCAGGTCAGCAGGCTGAGGCGGATGCCGTCGTCTTCGGGAGGTGTCGTCGTTTCGGCCGCTCGCAGGCGGGGACAGGCCAAGGCGCACAGAAGAATTGTTATATATATAATATAGGTATATAGAGTCCGTTGCATTTTCTTGGTAGATTTGTGGCGCAAATTTAATTATAAATCAGCATTTATCAGCCGACGACATCAGAAAAAATGGGAAATCCGTTATCTTTGGACACAAGCGTGTGTCTTGTCTGAAGAATGGTGAGGGGAAAGTGGCAGTACTTTCAGCGGATTACTCCAGTACTTGCGTAGGATTACTCGAGTACTTGCATACGAGTACTGGAGTACTTGTTTGGAAGTACTGGTGGTTTGCTGCTATGTCCGGTGTTCTTTGAACGGAGGAAATCCGATTCTCGCTCCATCTTTCAGTTTTTCTTGCTATATTTGTCAAACCAAACGAACGGAAATATGGACAACATCAAAGGGAAAAATAGAGGGAAATGGAAAAGATGCGTCGGAGTGCTGTGCTGCTGCCTGCTGGCGTGGGCGTCGGTGTCGGCACAGGAAAAACTGTATCATGCGGCAGACTGGGGCGTGAAGCCCGGACTGAAGACGGTGCAGACCGAGCAGCTGCAGCGGATGATAGACGAGGTGGCTGCCCGGGGAGGCGGCATCGTCCGCCTGTCGGCTGGAGCCTACATCACCGGGTGTATCGAACTGAAGTCCAATGTCTGGCTGGACCTGGAGCGGGGAGCGGTATTGCTGGGCAGTACGAACCCCGACGACTACCGTCCGCAACGCATGGCGGGCGAGCCGGTGTCGCCCAACGCCAAGGACAATTCGGCCCTGGCACTGATTGTGGCCAACGGGGCACGGAATATCGGCGTCACGGGGCAGGGCGTGATAGACGGACAGGGATTGGAGCTGGCCTTGAATATCGACAGCCTGCACCATCGGGGGGTGCGCATTGACCCCAACTACAACAACCGTCGCAAGCGTCCGGGCGAGACGGCGCGGCCCAAGTTGTTCCGCCTGTCGCACGCGGACGGCGTGACGCTGCGCGATGTGACCTTGCGCAACAGTGCCTGCTGGGGCGTGACGCTGGAGCTGTGCCGCAACGTGGTGATGGACAACCTTACCGTATACAACCGGGCCTACTGGAACAACGACGGACTGGACATCACCGACTGCCGCAACGTGCGCATCACCCGTTGTGACATCAATGCGGCCGACGACGGCATCTGCCTGAAGTCCTATTATCCGAGCCGTGCCAACGACTCCATCTACATAGCCGACTGCCGCATCTGCTCCAGCGCGAGCGCGGTAAAGTTCGGTACGGCTTCGCACGGAGGTTTCCGCCGCGTGACCATCGACAACGTGGAAGTGTACGACACCTACCGCTCGGCCATCGCCATCGAGACGGTGGACGGAGGCGGACTGGAAGACGTGCGGGTGACTCGCGTCCGGGCGCGGAATACGGGCAATCCGCTCTTCATCCGGCTGGGACACCGTTCGGGCATACCCGGTGCGGCGGTCGAGAATGTGGTGATAGAGGATGTGACGGTGCACTATCCCGGACGGGCGACGAAGAGCATGGCCTATGTGCCCCTGTGGAGGCTCGATGCCGTACCCGAGGAAGTGGACGGTTATCCGGAGTTTTCGATGTTTGGCGAGTTGCCAGCGTGGGGCTTCTACGTGCGCCATGTCCGGGGCATTGCCTTCAGGAACGTGAAGCTGCAGCTGGCCGCTGACGACTTTCGTCCCGCCTTTGTGCTGGACGATGTGGAGGATGTCACTTTTGAACGCCTGCAACTGCCCTCGTACAAGGGTCAGATAGTCGTGAGGGGTGTGAAGCATTTGCAGCTGCCCGAAGAACTTGGAGTGGTGCAGGGGGAATGAAAAGGATTGTTTCTATTTCCTGCCTCCTCTGTTCCCGCCATACAGTTTGTCTATCAGGTCGGTGCGGCCGATGCGTCGCAGTTCGTTGACGATGTTGCGCCGTTCCTCGGGCTTGTACCAGAAGAAAAACTGCCGCTGGGCCAGCTTCTCGCGCTGCGTCTTGGCGCTGAACACCGGTTCGAGCGTGTAGGGATGGTAGCCCGTGTACCACGCTTCGGTGGAAACGGTCATGGGGGTGGGCGTAAAGTCCTGCACTTGCTCCAGATGGAAGTCCAACCGTTTGGTGATGACGGCCAGTTCGGCCATGTCTTCTTCGTGGCAACCGGGGTGGCTGGAGATGAAGTAGGGGATGAGTTGTTGGCGTAGGCCTTCTTCGCGGTTGATGCGGTCGAAAATTTTCTTGAACGTCTCGAACTGGGCGAACGGCGGTTTGCGCATCACGCTGAGCACACGGTCGCTGGTATGTTCGGGGGCCACCTTGAGGCGGCCGCTGACGTGGTGGGCGATGAGTTCGCGCGTATATTGGCGTGTACTTTGGTTCACCTGCGGATCCTTGCTTTCATGTAGCAGCAGGTCGTAGCGCACACCACTTCCGATGAACGACTTCTTGATGCCCGGCAGGGCGTCTACGGCGTGGTAGATGTCGAGCAGGGGCCGGTGGTCGGTGTTCAGGTTGGGGCATACCTTGGGATGGATGCACGAGGGGCGCTTGCACTTCTTGCACAATTTCTGATTGGTGCCGTGCATGCGGTACATGTTGGCACTCGGTCCGCCCAGGTCGCTCAGATAGCCCTTGAAGTCGGGCAGCTCCATGACGGCCTTCACCTCTTTCAAGATGCTTTCCTTGCTTCGGCTCACGATGAACTTGCCCTGGTGGGCGGAGATGGTGCAGAAGGCGCAACCGCCGAAACATCCGCGGTGGATGTTGATGGAGTGCTTGATCATGTCGTAGGCAGGGATGCGCTTGCCCTTGTATTTGGGGTGGGGCAGGCGTGTGTAGGGCAGGTCGAATGAGTGGTCCAGCTCCTCAGTGGTGAGGGGCGGGTAAGGTGGATTGACAACGACCACCTGCTTGCCTACCGTTTGCAGGATACGCGAGGCGGCATATTTGTTGCTCTCTTCCTCAATGTGGCGGAAGTTGGCGGCTTCCTTCTTTTTGTCCTTCAGACATTCCTCATGGGAATAGAGGGTGATATCATCCTCCTGTGGATGGACTTCGCGGGTGAGGTAGGCAATTTGGGGTATATCGTCCAAAGGCAGTCCCTGCTGCATGCGGCGTGCCAGTTCGACTACCGGCTTTTCGCCCATGCCATAGATAAGCAGGTCGGCACCGCTGTCGCACAGGATGCTGGGGCGTACGCGGTCCTGCCAGTAGTCGTAGTGGGTGAGGCGGCGCATGCTCGCCTCGATACCGCCCAGGAAGACGGGTACGTCGGGGTATAGCTTCTTCAGGATTTGAGTATAGACGATGGACGGATATTCGGGACGCATGTCGGGGCGCGCGTCGGGTGTATAGGCATCGTCGCTGCGCAGGCGCTTGTTGGCTGTATACTTGTTGACCATGGAGTCCATGCATCCGGCTGATACGCCGAAGAACAGACGCGGACGGCCCAGTTTCTTGAAGTCGCGCAGGTCGTCGCGCCAGTTGGGCTGGGGAACGATGGCTACCCGCAACCCCTCGGCTTCGAGGATACGTCCGATGACGGCGGCTCCGAACGAGGGATGGTCCACGTAGGCGTCACCGCTGAAAATGATTACGTCCAATTCGTCCCATCCGCGAAGTTCCACTTCTTTCTTGGTGGTGGGCAACCAGTCTGTCAGTCTGTATTCTTTCATGGGTACAAAGATACGACCTTATTTCGTAAATTGTACAGTCATCCGTTCGCCTTCGTAGATTTCGCGGAAACCGATGCCCTGTTCGGCCAGATATTCTTTCAGGTCGTTGAAGGCGCCGGCATTGTCCATGACGATTTCCAGAACTTCGCCGGGGCGAGCTTCACACAGGGCTATGACCGCCGGTATGAGCGGGCTGTAGGGCAGGGGGCCGCAGGTGTTGATGGTCTTCATGTCATTCTTCCTCTTCTTCTTCTTCCAGCGGATGGGCGGGCAACCATTCCAGGTAAAGTCGGATGAGCTGCTGCAGTCCGAAGGCTTTCATGTTATTGTGATAGATGACGTCGATACAGAGGTCGAGCAGGTCTTTGCTGTCTTCCACCTGCGCGGCGATGAGCGAGCGGATGTTCAGTTTCAGTTTGTCGAGTACGGTTTCGTCCACGATGCCATTGCTGTCAATCAGATGTTGGAACAGTCCGTACTTCTGTATGGTGGCCAGGTTTTCGTCCGAAACATTGATGCTGCGTGTGCCGCTTGTGTTGGCTTGTATGGTGTACATATCTTTGGTTTTATAGGTTCAACATTCTTTTCAGTTGCAGCAAAGATAGCATTTTCGTCATACATTATACCATTCGTGGCATAATTTCTTATAAAAAAACAGCGCTGCCGTCCTTTTTTCGATAGGACGACAGCGCTGGAATATGTTTCAAGAAAGCTTACAGCGGAATATATTCCACAAACGCTTCCATCGCTTCATAGCTGGCCAGACCCAGGCTGTTGTACAGATTGGCTGTGCCGCGGTTGCGGTCTTCGCTTCGTTGCCAGAAGAGGCGTTCGTCGTTGCCCAGGAACGGAGCGCTTTCCATCTGGCTCTGGTGCTTCAGGATGGAGTTTCGTTTGGCTCTCAGTTCTTCGGGGCTGATGGGCACGGCCATCTCGATGTTCTCGATTTCCCATTCGGCCCAGGCACCGCGGTACATCCAGATGCGGCAGTCCTTCAGCCATTCGGCTCCTTCTTCCTTCTCCAGGTCAATGGCGGCGAATACGGCGTCGGTGCAGACGCGGTGTGTGCCGTGCGGGTCGGCCAGGTCGCCGGCCACGAATACCTGATGGGGCTTCACTTCACGCAGCAGGTTGCGTACGATTTCTACGTCGGCCTCGCTGATGGGGTTCTTCTTGATCTTGCCGGTCTCGTAGAAGGGCAGGTCCAGGAAGTGGCAGTGGTCCAGCGGGATGTTGTTGTAGGTGCAGGCCGTACGTGCCTCGCCGCGGCGGATAAGGCCCTTGATGGTGAGGATGTCGCGGGTATCCATGTCGCCGTCCTTCTTCTCGCGCAGGAACTTGCGGATCTCGGCATACTTCTCGTTGATGACCTGGTCGGCACTGTTGTTGAACAGCTGGTTGAAGCCGTTGATGAAGTGCAGGAAGCGAACCACCTCTTCGTCGCCCACGGCAATGTTGCCGCTGGTTTCGTAGGCTACGTGCACGTCGTGGCCCTGTTCTACCAGGCGGCGGATGGTGCCGCCCATGGAGATGACATCGTCATCGGGGTGTGGAGAAAAGACTACCACACGCTTCGGGAAAGGTTTGGCACGTTCGGGACGGTAGGTGTCGTCGGCGTTTGGCTTGCCGCCCGGCCATCCCGTGATGGTGTGCTGCAGGTCGTTGAATATCTTGATGTTCACATTGTAGGCCGAACCGTAGAGAGCCAGCAGTTCGCTCAAGCCGTTCTCGTTGTAGTCCTTGTTGGTCAGCTTCAGGATGGGTTTGCCCGTGAGCTGGCACAGCCATACGATGGCACTGCGGATGAGCTTGTCGTTCCATTCGCAGGACGTCACCAGCCAGGGACGCTGGATACGCGTCAGGTTGGAGGCGGCCGAGAGGTCGACTACAATGTGGGCGTTGTTGTGCGTCTGCAGGTAGGAGGCGGGGATGGTGTCCGTAATGTTGCCTTCCACGCATTCTTTCACCATCTTTGCCTTTTCCTCGCCCCAGGCCATGAGGTACACCTTCTTGGCACCCAGGATAGTCGATACACCCATCGTGATGGAGCTGACGGGAGTATTGTCAATCGTACCGAACAGCTTGGCCGCATCGTTGCGCGAGTCGCTGTCCAGCAGGATGAGGCGGGGG
>ULOG01048143.1_pt1 | contig 37933 bp, 31 predicted proteins | sample 1952401 | NCBI WGS metagenome assembly ULOG01 (sample SAMEA4835598, study PRJEB28245) | human gut metagenome | biome: gut microbiome; material: fecal sample | place: Denmark | collected 2008
ACCGCTAACCACTAACCGTTAACCGCTAACCGCTAACCGTTCATCACTAACCACTAAATAAAGCACCCGCCGCCTCAGAGAAGAATGAGGGGCGGGTGATTTGTTTATGTATCCCTAACAGCCGAAAGTAACCTTTTCACATGTCAAAAAGGAAAAATCTTCTTTTTCGCTTCATACTATGCCGTTATGTTTATATCTTTGTCATATTATAAACAAAAATGTATGGCTAAGACAAACAATACTGCAGAGATAGGTTTTGAGAAAGAAATATGGAAAGCGGCAGACTTGCTGCGTGGAAATCTCGACGCTTCGGAGTACAAATCCGTGGTGCTGGGACTGATTTTCCTGAAATACATATCGGACCGCTTCGAGGTGAAATACAACGAACTGGTGGACGAAGGCGACGGCTTCGAGGAAGACAAGGACGAATATACGGCCGAAAACATCTTCTTCGTGCCGCAGGAAGCCCGTTGGCAGGTCGTGGCCGAAGCGGCCCACACACCCGAAGTGGGCACTACGATAGACAACGCCATGCGCCTGATCGAGAAAGAAAACCCGCGCCTGAAGGGCATCCTGCCCAAGAATTTTGCCCGCCCCGAGCTGGACAAACGGAGGCTGGGCGACGTGGTGGACCTCTTCACCAACATTCAGATGAAGGAACATGGCGACACGAAAGACATCTTGGGCCGCACCTACGAATACTGCCTCTCCAAGTTTGCCGAAGCCGAAGGCAAGCTGGCCGGCGAATTCTACACGCCTGCCTGCATTGTGCGCACGCTGGTCGAGGTGCTTCAGCCCTTCAGCGGCCGTGTGTACGACCCCTGCTGCGGTTCGGGCGGCATGTTTGTGCAGTCGGCCCGATTCATCGGCGAACATCAGGGCAACCTCAACGACATCTCCGTCTTCGGGCAGGACAGCAACCCCACGACGTGGAAAATGGCGCAGATGAACCTGGCCATCCGCGGCATCGAGGCCGACTTGGGCAAGTTTGCTGCCGACACGTTCTTCGACGACCAGCACCCCACGCTGAAAGCCGACTTCATCCTGGCCAATCCGCCCTTCAACTTGAGCGACTGGGGTGCCGACAAGCTGCAGGACGACCCGCGCTGGCGCTACGGCATTCCGCCCTCGGGCAATGCCAACTTTGCCTGGTTGCAGCACATGATTTATCACCTCTCGCCCCGTGGCCGCATCGGCATGGTGCTGGCCAACGGTTCGCTCTCTTCACAATCGGGCGGCGAGGGCAGCATCCGCGAAAACATCATCAAGGCCGACCTCGTGGAAGGCATCGTGGCCCTGCCCTCGCAGCTGTTCTATACGACAGGCATCCCTGTTTCGCTGTGGTTCCTGAGCCGCAACAAGAAGCAGCCGGGCAAGATTCTTTTCATCGACGCCCGCCAGATGGGCACAATGGTCACCCGCAAGCTGCGCGAGCTGGACGAGGAAAAAGACATTCAGCGCATAGCCCGCACCTTCGGGGACTTCGAGGCAGGCACGCTGGAGCCTGAAAAGGGATATTGCGCCGTGGCTACGCTCGATGATGTGGCCAAGCAGGACTATATCCTTACGCCCGGCCGCTATGTGGGCATCGCAGAAGCCGAAGACGACGGCGAGCCTTTCGAGGAGAAAATGACACGGCTCACTTCGGAGTTGTCCGAGATGTTCGAGAAATCGCATCAGCTGGAGGAGGAAATTCGGAAGCAGTTGGGGAGTATTGGGTTTGAAATCAAATAAAATATATGAGTTTTGATTTATATACGATTGACTGGACTGCTATAGGTTCTATAGTTACTTTTGTTGCTATGATTATAGCTTATTGGACTATTCATGTTTCAGACAAGCAAAACAAAAGCAATCAGCGACTTCAACTTTTATTAGTTCAACGCGAAATTGAACAAAGAAGATTAGACGAATTGGTTGAAAACATTATGATAATCAATGATTCAATGCAGCCTATTGTTGTAGCAGATTATTCAGTGAAACTGACAAAAGGGATTTTCACAGAAGATGACAGACATTTTATAGATGAAATGGCGGCAAATGATGTTTCTAATAATAATAGACTAAGTATCCAATTAATAAAGTATGATAGGAATGAACCAGCAAAGAAAGTTTTGATGCTACTAAGCAATATGCGTCAGAAATATGGTGAATGGGTTAGAGATATTTCTCTTCTCAATTTGTATAAAACAAGCAATGTTATTTCTCCTCAAGACTTAAACAGGATGATTTTAACAATGTCCAAAATATCAAAAGATATATTCCCAGAGTATGAAAAGACTATTGACGATGCAATTAAAACAAAAGACAATGATTTGGATAAAGCAATTAATTTAATGAACATTTTTTGTCATGTTATTTCCACCTATTTAAATGAACAGAAAAAAATATTTGAAGAAGAGTTATGCGCCTTTGTCAAAGAAGAGCAAAAAAGAATAGATAATATAGTTTTTTATGGTTCAATAAAATGATAATAAAACAGAATGGAAGAGTGGAAAGAATATAAATTAGGAGATGTTATTAATGTTCTTGATAATAAAAGAATACCTCTTTCTTCAAAAGAAAGGAGTACCCGAAAAGGAAATTTTCCTTATTATGGAGCACAAGGGATTATCGATTATATAAATGATTTTATATTCAATGGAACATATTTGTTAATAGCAGAAGATGGTGAAAATCTAAAATCGCAGAAGCAAGACATTGCACAGTTGGCAACAGGGAAATTTTGGGTAAACAATCATGCTCATATTGTTGAAAGTAATGGATTATGTGATATTAGATATCTCTGTTATCTGATTAACAGAATGGATTTATCTGGATATATAACAGGATCAGCTCAACCAAAGCTTAATCAAGCTAATTTATTATCTATAATTATAAGGCTTCCTTTATTAAGAAAGCAGCAATATATTGCAAACTTTATATCAATGTTCGACGACAAAATCGAACTAAACCGCCGCATCAATGAAAATTTAGAGCAGCAGGCACAAGCCTTATTCAATTATTATTTTATAGAACATTCTGAAATATTAGGTGACTATGAAAAAGGAAATCTGACAGAGATTGCTACTTATACAAATGGATTACCAATGCAAAAATTTCGTCCGCAAGATGAAGAAAAAGGAATGCCGGTATTGAAAATAAAGGAACTTGGACAAGGTCAAACAGATAATTCATCTGACATTTGTTCAGAAAATATTGCTAATGAATATAAAGTCACTAATGGAGATGTTATCTTTTCTTGGTCTGGTACTCTTATGGTAAAAGTATGGTGTGGAGGATTATGTGGATTAAACCAACATTTATTCAAAGTTACATCAGAAAAGTATCCTAAATGGTATTATTATTTTTGGACTAAGTTTCATTTAAATAAGTTTATTCGTATTGCTCAAGATAAAGCAGTAACAATGGGGCATATAAGGCGAGGAGATCTTGAATCATCTGAAGTCTTAGTTCCTAAAATGGATATTCTTGCCAAATTGAATGAAATCATAAATCCGATATTTAATCAGATAATAGGAATAGAATGTGAAAATAGGAATTTGGCGCAACTCCGCGACACCCTCCTCCCCCGCCTTATGTCGGGCGAACTTGCAATCACTGATGTGGACGACAGGAGTATTTTTCAATAAGCCAATAGCCCAGCCATTCACAGAAAATTGCTATCTTTGCGATAGCCCCCTACTAACAACAGCAGACTATGGACAAAATAGAAATAAAAGGATATAAATCGTTCAAGGAACTCAAGCTCGACCTGCTCCCCATCAATATACTGATAGGGGCCAACGGGTCGGGGAAAAGCAACTTCTTGTCTTTCTTTGAATTCCTCAACCGCCTGTACGAACAGAAGCTGACGGAATATGTGGCGCTGAACGGAGGTATGGACAAATACTTCTTCCAAGGCAGCAAGACGACGGATGCCATCGAAGCCACAATCTGTTTCAAAAACAACTCCTACTCGTTTGAGCTGAAAGAAGGAGACAACAGGTTTGTGTTCTCAAAAGAGAAACTGGGTTACCATAGCTCATACTCCGACATTGCCAGCTTCGGCAACGAGGCCTGCATCAAGTCGTACAGCGGATTGTCGAGGGGCGGATACATCCAAAAATATCTGTCTGAAATAAAGAAATATCATTTTCACGACACGGGCAAAAGTTCTCCGTTCACCAAGGAAAGTAACATCGTGAACGACGCCTATTATCTGTATGAGAAAGGGGAAAATCTGGCCGCTTTTCTGTATGCTGTCCGAGAGAATTCGCCCATCACCTACAAACGGATTGTGCGCGTCGTCCAGAGCATCGCGCCCTACTTCAGCGATTTCTACTTCAACGTGAGTGCTGCCGACACGGTCCGCCTGCAATGGACAGACAAGTTCAGTTCTACTGTATATGGTCCGACAGACCTCTCCGACGGAACCGTGCGCTTCATCGCACTGACCACGCTGTTTCTGCAACCCGTTCCCCCAAAAGTCATCATCATCGACGAGCCCGAACTGGGGCTTCACCCCCTGGCCATACAGAAGCTGGCCGGCCTGATAAAGTCGGTGGCGTCCAGAGGCACCCAAGTGATTATTGCTACCCAAAGCGCTGACCTGATAACGAACTTCAACGCCGAAGACGTGATTACCGTCAACCAGACAGAAGGCGCCTCGGTAATGAAGAGGCTGGAGGCCGAACACCTGGAAGCGTGGCTGGAAGACTACACGCTGGGCGACTTGTGGAAACAGAACATTCTGAAAGGAGGGCAGCCGACATGAAAAGACTGGTTATCGTTTGTGAAGGAGAAACAGAACAGGCTTTCTGCAACGACGTTCTGCGCAGCCATTTCCTGTCCAAGGATATGCTGCTCGAAGCGCCTACCATCAAGCATTCGAACGGCGGCATTGTGGCATGGGATACCCTGAAGAAACAGATTGTCAAGCACCTGAACGAAGGAGACTGCATCGTCTCGATGCTCGTGGACTATTACCGCATCCGAGATTCATACCATTTCCCAGGGTGGATGGAGGCAAAGGGAAAATCCAATCTGTACGAACGGATGCGCTACCTGTTCGAGCAGATGTCGCTGGATATGGATGAAAAGCTGCGGCCGAGGTTTGTCCCTTATATTCAGCTGCACGAGTTCGAAGGGTTGCTGTTCAGTGACATTTCTGTATTTCCCCACAACTTTACGAAGGAACAGCTCGACTACAAGCAGCTGGAAAGTGCGGTAAGCGAGTTCAGTACTCCAGAAGAAATAAACAACAGCCCTGCTACCGCGCCTTCGGAGCGGTTGAAGAAAGCCGTCAGCGGATATGACAAGGTGACCGACGGCGCTTTTCTGGCCATGGAAATAGGGCTGGAAACGATCAGGGAAAAATGTATCCTGTTCAATGAATGGATGGGACGGTTGGAAAATAGCTAACTAATAAGCCTGAAAGCCATGTCGTTCACAGAAGACAATTATGAAAAAGCGGTGATAGCCCTCTTCGAGCAGATGGGCTACCGGCATCTGTATGGGCCGGACATAGAGCGCGACTATTACGTGCCGTTCTATGAAGAGCAGCTCCTGCTGAGCCTTGCCAACCTGAACAGAGGCAAACCACAAGCGGCCTTGCAGGAGGCTGTGGGCAAGCTGAAGGACATCGATACAGGAAGCCTGGCGCAGAAGAACGAACGCTTTATGGACTACCTGCAACATGGCATCGAGGTGTCATACTTCGACGGCAGGGAGCAGCGCAACGACTTGGTGTATCTGATAGACTATGCACACACGGAGCGCAATGATTTTCAGATTGTAAACCAGTGGACGTTCGTCGAGCATTCGGAAAAGCGGGCGGACCTGGTTGTGTTTGTCAACGGCCTGCCGCTGGTGGTGATGGAGCTGAAGTCGCCCTCGCGCGAAGAGACCGACGCCTCGGAAGCCTATCGGCAGCTGCGCAACTACATGCAGGAAGTTCCGTCGCTGTTTGTGTACAACGTTTTCTGCGTGATGAGCGACATGGCCTGCTCGAAGGCCGGAACCATTACCAGCAAGGAAGACCGCTACATGGAATGGAAAACCAAGGACGGCGATTATGAAAGTACGGACTTTGCCGACTATGATACGTTCTTTGAAGGCATCTTCCAACGGGGGCGGTTGCTGGACATCGTCCGAAACTTTGTCTGCTTCTCGAAAGACGAGGCTGGGGCAGCCAAGATACTGGCGGCCTACCATCAGTATTTTGCTGTGAAGAAGGCCATCGAGCGGACGAAAGCAGCGGTACAGAATGACGGCAAGATTGGCGTATTCTGGCACACGCAGGGCAGCGGAAAATCGCTTTCGATGGTGTTTTATGCTCATCTGCTGCAGGACGAGCTTTCGCAACCCACCATCGTGGTGATTACCGACCGCAACGACCTCGACGACCAGCTGTACACACAATTTGCCAGGTGCAAGGACTTCTTGCGGCAGGTGCCCGTTCAGGCAAAGAGCCGCGACGACCTGAAAGCACTGCTGGCAGGACGCGAGGCCAACGGCATTATCTTCACCACCATGCAGAAGTTCGAGGAGTCGGCCGAGCCATTGTCGCTCCGAAAGAATATCGTGGTGATGACCGACGAAGCCCATCGGGGGCAATATGGTTTCGAAGAGAAGATACGCATGACCCGAAACGAGCAGGGTGAAGAGGTGGCCAAACGCGTGGTGGGAACGGCACGAATCATCCATGACTGCCTGCCTAACGCCTCGTACATTGGCTTTACAGGGACGCCTATCTCTACGAAAGACAGGGATACGGTCGAAGTGTTCGGCAACTACATCGACGTGTACGACATGACCCAGGCAGTGGCCGACGGGGCCACTTGCCCTGTCTATTACGAATCGCGTGTGGTCAATCTGAATCTGGACGAAGCTACACTGAAGGCCATCGACGACGAATACGACCTGCTGGCTGAAGAAGGGGCTACCGAAGAGCAGATCGAAAAAAGCAAAAAGGAAATGTCGCACCTGGAAGAAATTTTGGGTGCGCCTGCCACCATCGATTCCTTGTGCCGCGACATCGTGAAACATTACGAAGAGAACCGGCAGTATGAACTGACGGGCAAGGCCATGATTGTGGCCTATTCGCGCACGATAGCCATGAGCATCTATGACAAGCTGCTGGAGCTGCGCCCCGAGTGGAGGGAAAAGGTGAAAGTGGTGATGACAGCCAGCAACAAAGATCCTGAAGAGTGGCACGCCGTCATAGGTAACAAGCAATACAAAAAAGAGTTGGCCAAACGTTTCAAGGACAACGACGACCCGATGAAGATTGCCATTGTGGTGGACATGTGGCTGACGGGGTTCGATGTGCCGTCGCTGGCCACGATGTATGTGTACAAACCGATGAGCGGACACAACCTGATGCAGGCCATTGCACGCGTGAACCGGGTGTTCAATGGCAAGGCGGGCGGATTGGTCGTGGACTATATCGGCATTGCCAAGGCACTGAAGGAAGCCATGCACGACTATACCCGACGCGACCGCAAGAACTTTGGCAATCCTGACATCAAAGAAACAGCCCTGCTCAAGTTCAGGGAAAAGCTGGAGGTGTGTCAGAATCTGTTCCACAACTACGATTACAGCCGTTTCAGCACGGCATCGGACGCTGAATGCGCCCAGATTATCAAAGGGGGGGGGTAAACTTCATCCTGTCAGCCGACAAGCAGGAGCAACGGCAGGTATTCCTGAAGGAGGCCATGCTGCTGCATAACTCCATCACGTTGTGCCGCAGCCTGCTGAACGAACAGCAGCGCCATGAGGCTGCTTTTTTTGAAGCTGTTCGCACGCTACTCTCGCGGATGACAGGAAAAGGACGGGTTACCAAACACGAAATCAATGCCAGAATAGGCGAATTGCTCAAACAAAGCGTCAGGAGTAACGGCGTCATCAATCTCTTTTCGGACGTGAAAGCGGAATTTTCGTTGTTCGATGCTGCTTTCTTGGACGAAATTTCCAAGATGAAGGAAAAGAATATTGCGGTTGAATTGTTGAAAAGATTGTTGGCCGAACGCGTCTCGTTGTATCAAAAAACAAATATTGTACAGGCAGAAAAATTCTCAGACCTGCTGAACCGTTCTCTGTCCAATTATCTGAAAGGATTGCTTACCAACGAAGAGGTGATACAGGAACTTTTGGACCTGGCAAAAGAAATCTCGTCCTCCGAATCGGCAGGGAACGATTTGGGACTTACCAGGGAGGAGAAGTCTTTCTATGATGCCCTGACCAAGCCGCAGGCTGTTCAAGACATCTACACCAACGAGCAACTGGTGGCCATGACAAAAGAACTGACAGAAATTCTTCGTAAGAACCGTACGATAGACTGGCAGAAGAAAGAGTCTGCCCGTGCAGGTATGCGCAAGATGGTGAAACGTCTGCTGAAGAAATATCACTACCCGCCAGAAGAAGCGGCAAATGCACTCGAAACCGTAATCCGCCAATGCGAGCAATGGACGGATAATGAAGGCATGGCCAGTGAGCCGAAAACGTATAGCATGCAAACGGTTTCCTATTCGACAGCAGCAGATTCGAGAACGGGATATGGAGAAAATATGTAAGGAATAATGATTATATCCTACGCCATTACAAATTACAATTACAGTTAGCCGAAAATGATTTTGAGATTCTTCCCTGCGCTCAGAACTTCAGATAGAACTCGCCCGTGAGGCGGCGGTAGTCGTCGGAGTAGTCGCCACCCGCCTGGTGGATGTAGAGCGCGTCCTCGTCCACAGGGCCCAGACGGCGGCTGTAGGCGACCAGCACGCGGCGGGCGGGCTTGCCTTCCTTGGTGTACACACGCGTGCGGCGGTAGGGATAGAGGCCCTGCATCCAGGCGGCGTCTTCGGCCGCACGCTCCACCTCGCTGGGGATGACGATGCTCACCACCCCGCCCTCGTCCAGCAGCTGGGCCGAACGGCGGAACAGCAGGTCGTAGTTCAGGCCGCCGGCATGGCGGGCGGCGTTGCGCTGGCGGTCGGGACAGGGAAGCGCGTCGATGAAGTATGGCGGATTGGAGACGATGAGGTCGCAGCGGGCGGCGGGCTGGAAGTCGCGGAAATCTGTACACACCACCCGGATGCGGTCGGGCCAGGGCGAGGCGGAAACGTTCTCGGACGCCTGCGAGGCGGCATCGGCATCGACCTCGACGGCCGTGACCTGCAGCAGGGGGTTGCGCTGGGCCAACTGCAAGGCTATGAGGCCCGTGCCCGTGCCTACGTCGAGCGCCGTGCGGGCACCCGCCACAGGAGCCCACGCGCCCAGCAGCACACCGTCGGTGCCCACCTTCATGGCGCAGCGGTCGTGGCGGACGATGAATTGTTTGAACAAAAAGGAGGATTCGGACATGGGGCTCTGAATATTGGTGCGCCCAAAAATACGGAAAACCTGCCGAACAAACCCCGCAAAATGCCTGTTTTTTGTCTTTTTAAAGAATTGGGGGCCGATTAATACAAAGAAATAGCGTAAATTTGCATCTGCTTTGTGAACTCCTACGGGAGAGTACTAACTTAACAGGAAAGAAATGAAGAAAAGATTTTATATGGGCGATGACGAATCGCAGTCAGGAAGAGGCTTCTCCGTCATTGCCGACTACGAAGGAGGCGAAGAGCAGCAGCTGATGGACATGGAGATAGACAACGTGCTGCCCATCCTGCCCCTTCGCAACATGGTGCTGTTTCCGGGCGTGCTGATGCCGGTGTCCATCGGACGGAAATCGTCGATGCGGCTCATCAAGGACGCGGAGAAGAAGGGACTGTACATCGGCGTGGTGTGCCAGAAGCTGGCCGACACGGACGACCCCCATGCCGAAGACCTGCACGACATGGGTACCGTGGCCAAGGTGATACGCGTGCTCGAGATGCCCGACCAGTCGACCACCGCCATCCTGCAGGGCACCAAACGCATGCAGCTGAAGGAAATCGTGGAGACCACCCCCTACCTGAAGGGACACGTGACCACCGTCGACGAAGAGATGCCCGACAAGAACGACAAGGAATTCCAGGCACTGGTGGAGGCTTGCAAGGACCTCATCGTGCGCTACATGCGTACGTCGGAGATGTTCTCGCAGGACCCCTCGTTTGCCATCAAGAACATCAGCAACCCCATCTTCCTGATCAACTTCATCTGCACCAACCTGCAGCTCAAGAAGGACGAGAAGATAGAACTGCTGCGGCTGAACTCCCTGCGCGAACGCAGCTACCGCCTGCTGGAGATACTGAACCGCGAGGTGCAGCTGGCCGAAATCAAGGCTTCCATCCAGATGAGGGCCCGCGAGGACATCGACCAGCAGCAGCGCGAATACTTCCTGCAACAGCAGATCAAGACCATACAGGACGAGCTGGGCGGCAGCACGCAGGAGCAGGAGATAGCCGAGATGCGGCGCAAGGCGGACACGATGAAGTGGAGCGCCGAGGTGAAGGCCACCTTCCTGAAGGAGGTGGACAAGCTGGAGCGCACGCACCCGCAGTCGCCCGACTACAGCGTGCAGCTGAACTACCTGCAGACGATGCTGAGCCTGCCCTGGGGCATCTATACCACGGACAACTTCAACCTGAAGAACGCCGAAAAGACGCTGAACAAGGACCACTACGGACTGGAGAAGGTGAAGGAGCGCATCCTGGAGCACCTGGCCGTGCTGAAGCTGAAGCACGACATGAAGTCGCCCATCATCTGCCTCTATGGCCCTCCGGGCGTGGGAAAGACGTCGCTGGGACGCTCGATAGCCGCCGCGCTGAAGCGCAAGTACGTGCGCATGTCGCTGGGCGGCGTACACGACGAGGCGGAGATACGCGGACACCGCCGCACGTACATCGGCGCCATGCCAGGGCGCATCATCAAGAACCTCATCAAGGCGGGCTCGTCGAACCCCGTCTTCATCCTCGACGAGATAGACAAGGTGAGCGCCGACCGTCAGGGCGACCCGTCGTCGGCCCTGCTCGAGGTGCTCGACCCTGAGCAGAACTCGACCTTCCACGACAACTTCCTCGACGTGGACTACGACCTGTCGAAGGTGATGTTCATCGCCACGGCCAACAACCTGAACACCATCCCCGCCCCCCTGCTGGACCGCATGGAACTGATCGAGGTGAGCGGATACATCACGGAGGAGAAAATCGAGATTGCCCGACGCCACCTGGTGCCCAAGGAGCTGGAGGCCAACGGACTGAAGAAGACCGACGTGAAGCTGCCCAAACAGACGCTGGAGGCCATCATCGAGCAGTACACCCGCGAGAGCGGCGTGCGCGAGCTGGAGAAGAAGATAGGCAAAATCATGCGCAAGGTGGCCCGCCAGTATGCCACCGACGGCTACCTGCTGAAGACGGAAATCAAGCCCGAAGACCTGTACGACTACCTGGGCGTGGCCGAATACACGCGCGACAAGTACCAGGGCAATGACTATGCGGGCGTGGTGACGGGCCTGGCGTGGACGGCCGTGGGCGGTGAGATACTCTTCGTGGAGACGAGCCTGAGCCGTGGCAAGGGCGGACGGCTGACGCTGACGGGCAACCTGGGCGACGTGATGAAGGAGTCGGCCATGCTGGCGCTGGAGTACATCAAGGCGCACGCCTCGCTGCTGGGACTGGACGAGGAAATCTTCGAAAACTGGAACATACACATCCACGTGCCCGAAGGCGCCATCCCCAAGGACGGACCGTCGGCAGGCATCACGATGGCCACCTCGCTGGCTTCGGCCCTGACGCAGCGCAAGGTGAAGGCCAACCTGGCCATGACGGGTGAAATCACCCTGCGCGGCAGGGTGCTGCCCGTGGGAGGCATCAAGGAAAAGATTCTGGCCGCCAAGCGCGCGGGCATCAAGGAGATCATCCTGTGTGAGGACAACCGCAAGGACATCGACGAGATTCAGGACATCTACCTCAAGGGACTCACCTTCCACTACGTGAAGGACGTGAAGGAGGTGTTTGCCATCGCGCTGACCGACGAGAAGGTGGCCGACGCCATCGACCTGACCGTCAAGAAAGACAAGGAAAAGGAACAAAAGGAAGAAGCATGAAATTCGAATTACAATATACCGACAGCAAGACCAACGCCCGCGCCGGCCTGATAACGACCGACCACGGGCAGATCGAGACTCCCATCTTCATGCCCGTAGGTACCCTGGGCACCGTCAAGGGCGTACACCTGACGGAGCTGAAGGACGACATCAAGGCGCAGATCATTCTGGGCAACACCTACCACCTGTACCTCCGTCCGGGCCTCGACGTGCTGGAGAAGGCGGGCGGCCTGCACAAGTTCAACGGCTTCGACCGCCCGATGCTGACCGACAGCGGCGGCTTCCAGGTGTTCTCCCTCGCCGGCATCCGCAAGCTGCGCGAGGAGGGGGCCGAATTCCGCTCGCACATTGACGGCAGCAAGCATATCTTCACGCCCGAACGGGTGATGGACATCGAGCGCACCATCGGGGCCGACATCATGATGGCCTTCGACGAGTGTACGCCAGGCGATGCCGACTACGACTACGCCAGGAAGTCCATGGAGCTGACCCACCGCTGGCTGGACCGCTGTATCGCGCGCTTCAACGAGACGGAGCCGAAGTATGGCTACCACCAGTCGCTCTTCCCCATCGTGCAGGGCTGCGTGTACCGCGACCTGCGCACGCGCTCGGCCGAGTACATCGCCTCGAAGGAGGCCGAGGGAAACGCCATCGGCGGACTGGCCGTGGGCGAGCCTGTGGAGAAGATGTACGAGATGATCGAGCTGGTGAACGGCATCCTGCCCAAGGACAAGCCCCGCTACCTGATGGGCGTGGGCACGCCGGTCAACATCCTGGAGGGCATCGAGCGCGGCGTAGACATGTTCGACTGCGTGATGCCCACCCGCAACGGACGCAACGGCATGCTCTTCACCAAGGACGGCATCATGAACATGCGCAACAAGAAATGGGAAACGGACTTCTCGCCCATCGAGGCCGACGGAGCCTCGTACGTGGACACGCTCTACTCGAAGGCCTACCTGCGCCACCTGTTCCACGCACAGGAACTGCTGGCCATGCAGATAGCCTCCATACACAACCTGGCCTTCTACCTGTGGCTGGTGGGCGAGGCGCGCAAGCACATCATCGCAGGTGACTTTGCCACCTGGAAGCCCATGATGGTAAAACGAGTATCTACAAGATTATGAAAAAACTAAGAAGCATACGAATACCGAAACTGAATGTCGGCATATCCAAGCTGACAGGCGGATTCTTGAAGCGGCTGGACATGTACATCATCAAGAAGTTCCTGGGGACGTACGTCTTTGCCATCGCCCTCATCATCTCCATTGCCGTGGTGTTCGACTTCAACGAGAAACAGGACAAGTTCATGTCGCACAACGCTCCCTGGAGCGCCATTGTCTTCGACTACTACATGAACTTCATCCCCTACTTCGCCAACCTGTTCAGCCCGCTGTTCGTGTTCATCGCCGTCATCTTCTTCACCTCGAAGCTGGCCGAGAACTCGGAGATCATCGCGATGTTCTCCACCGGCATGAGCTTCAAGCGCATGCTGCGGCCCTACATGGTGTCGGCCGCCATCATCGCCGTCGCCACCTTCTGGCTGGGGTCTTACGTCATCCCCAAGGGCAGCGTGACGCGCATCAACTTCGAGGACAAGTACTACAAGCCCCGAAAGGCCAACTCGGCCCGCAACATCCAGCTGGAGGTGGACTCGGGCGTCATCGCCTACATCGACCGCTTCGAGGACTACCGCAAGACGGGTTACCGCTTCTCGCTGGACAAGTTCAAGGACAAGCAGCTGGTGTCGCACCTGACGGCGCGCAGCATCACCTACGACACGACGTCCTACCACCACTGGATCATCAAGGACTACATGATACGCGAAATGGACGGCATGAAGGAGAAGATAACCCGCGGCGAGCGCATCGACACCACGCTCTTCATGGAGCCGGCGGACTTCCTCATCATGAAGAACCAGCAGGAAATGCTCACCAGCCCGCAGCTGAGCGAGTACATCGACCGACAGAAGCAGCGGGGCTTTGCCAACATCAAGGAGTTCGAGATAGAGTACCACAAGCGCATCGCCATGTCGTTCGCCTCCTTCATCCTGACGCTGATCGGCGTGTCGCTCTCGTCCAGAAAGACCAAGGGCGGCATGGGGCTGCACCTGGGCATCGGACTGGGACTGAGCTTCTCGTACATCCTCTTCCAGACCATCGCCTCGACGTTTGCCGTCAACGGCAACGTGCCGCCGATGATTGCCGTCTGGATCCCCAACGTGCTGTATGCCTTCATCGCGTTCTATCTGTACAAGAAGGCGCCCAAGTAAATGAGTGACGAGCTACGAGCTACAAGTAAGGGTTATATGAAACGAGCTACAAGCTACAAGTGACGAGCTACAAGTAAGGGTTATATGAAACGAGCTACAAGCTACAAGTGACGAGCTACAAGTAAGGGTTATAAGAAACGAGTTGTCAGTATGTAATCTGCAACTTGTAGCTTGTAGCTCATAGCTTTTTATAACTCGTCACTCGTAGCTCGTAGCTTTTTATAACTCGTAGCTCGTCACTTGTAGCTCGTAGCTAAAAAAACATGAAGCCCCTCCTGCTCTCGTGTCGCCACAAGTGCAGGAGGGGCTCTTTTGTTGTATTCATTTCCTCTTATCAACCACTCTCTTCCTGTCCGACCGACGGATAAGCATCAGTTCAGATAGGCCGAAAGCTCAGCAGCAGAGATGTTTTTGGCAATAATCACACCATTATCATCCAGTAAATAGTTAGTAAAACCACGCCCCAGGCGATATTGCTTGTACAGGTCGGAGTCTTCACCTTCTGTCTCCACGAAACAGGCGGGAGTAACTATTTGGTCCTTACGAACGGTTTCCTCGAAGACGGAACGATATTCGTCGAACGACACGGAAACCATTTCCACATTGTCGGAGGCCGATTGACGAAGCGCATTGCTCAAACTTGCGTTCTGCATCCGGGACTGCGCATCGTAACTGGCCCAAAAGCTCAGCAACACATATTTGCCCTTCAGGTCTGAAAGACCGTTGGACGGTTGCACGTCAGACATAGTTTGGATAGTAAAATCCGGGGCTATGTCGCCCACATTCAAACCTCCGGTAGGTTTGTCTTTTGAAACAAAAGAAGTCAAGGAACTAACTAGTAATACAACAAAAATCCATTTTACATATCTCATGCAATACGGTTTTGGTTAAATACTATTCGGGACTGCCGTTCGTGACAGTGATTTCTTCCCGAAACATTGTCTTACAGGGCCCGACACCCAACAATTCTGCTGACAGTCAAGACCTTTCATCTGAAATCGGTGGCAAAGGTAAGCATTTCTCAAACCAAGTTCCAAATAAACAAGCGATTTTCTCACTTTTTGCAGGCTTATTTTTATGTTATTTAGCATAAAACACAAAAATAGCACCAAAACGAAATGTAAATAAAGTTAAATTAGCGGCCCATGTATACATTGAACTTATTTTCATACATCGAATATCACAATACTGTAATCATAGAGATATATAATGGACTATCATACATTATTCTATACTTAAACAGATTTGTATAATTAATAAATGGCTACATTTATCCGAATAAAATAATTCATACACAACACTTCCTGTTATATAATGTTATAAGTTGACTTTTTTAATACCAAGACAAATAAAAATTTATAATTTTGGAAAAAATATTAATTCTAGTAAGGTTATGAAAAGAAATGATTTTAGAAATTTTGCATTGTTAAGCATTTGCTTATTATCCATGGGATCTTGTGGATCGGGTAAGTTTATGGACATGACAGCTCCAGAAGAAAGCGGATTGAATGTAATGAAAATCACAGACGAGTCCTCTAATTCAGTAATGGGAAATGCAAGAATGAATTTCATGATGAAAAATAGTTTTGCCTATTCCACTATCGGAGGATGTAAAAACAGTAATATTTATTGGGGAACAGGACGCTTACTTGACATTTCACCCGATGGCACTGAACTAGCTTACGTTAGTAACATCAACAAACAATCCAATATTATGGTACGTAAATCTGGTCCTCAGAGCGCAGCTACACAACGAACATTCAGAAACGTTAATGACTTCTCATGGGGAACTGACGGTAATCTATACTTCTCAGACAACTCAGACGTACAGAAAATGCAAATTGGAGTCACTAATGCACATTCGGGAAGTTTGATGAGACAACTAACCAATAACAATCTTGATTCAAATCCTGTTATTACGAAAGACGGTAAAATTTTATTTTTCACTAGAATTGATAAGTCAGGACCTTCCATTTGGTCACTCAACCTTGAAGACGGAGCTCTTACATCATGTGCTAGAGGATACAACCCGAGTCTGATCGGTGACAAGAACGATTCCTTCATTTGCGTCAGAAACTCTACTGCAGGTGTCAGTGAAATCTGGATGATAAACTATGTCGAAGGCAAAGAAACACTGATTCTTTCGGATAAGGACAGAGGCTTCAGCAATCCTACTGTTTCTCCTGACGGCCAATGGATCTTATGCCAAGGCAACAGCAAATCTTCCATCACAAAGAAAAACAATCTCGATTTGTTTGCCGTTAAATTGGATGGTACAAACTTCCTGCAATTGACTTATCATCCTGCCGATGACTGCTGCCCCAAATGGTCTGCAGATGGTAAATATATTTATTTCATTTCGAGTCGAGCCAACAAAAACGACTATTTCAATGTATGGAGAATGAGATTTAATTTATAAAGCTCTAACAACATAACTCGAGCCCCCGATTGCTACTTTATAACAAACGGTATGCTCGAAACATGCCGACGCGGGATTGCACTGTAATTATCCTAAAATAACCATTTTAATCAACAGTGCAATTCCGCTTTTTTATGTAATCTTAATTTGAGCTAAGACATCATTTGAAATTGATAATAACAGTAGTGACAGACATACAAAAGAGCAAATTCAAAACAGAATATTTTTCCCAACGGTATCTTAAATTCATGACTTCTGATTATCTTTGCACGAAATTAGAATTATAACATGAAATTTTCTGAATTACCCCTGAACGACAGTGTTCTCGACGCGCTCGACGCCATGCGCTTCGAAGAATGCACCCCGATACAAGAAAAAGCCATCCCCGTGATACTCGAAGGCAGGGACCTGATAGCCGTCGCACAGACAGGAACAGGAAAAACGGCCGCCTACCTGCTGCCCATCCTGAACCGTCTCTCCGAAGAAGAACATGCCGAAGATGCCATCAACTGCATCGTGATGGCACCTACCCGCGAATTGGCCCAGCAGATAGACCAGCAGATGGAGGGATTCGCTTATTTCCTGCCCGTGAGCAGCGTGGCGGTGTATGGCGGAAACGATGGTATCCTCTTCGAACAGCAGAAGAAAGGCCTGACGCTGGGAGCCGACGTGGTGATAGCCACCCCCGGCCGTCTGATTGCCCACCTCAACCTGGGCTACGTGGACCTGTCGAAGGTGTCCTACTTCATCTTGGACGAAGCCGACCGCATGCTCGACATGGGTTTCCACGACGACATCATGCAGATTGTGAAGTATCTGCCCAAGAACCGGCAGACCATCATGTTCTCGGCCACCATGCCGACCAAAATACAGCAGCTGGCCAACAACATCCTGAACAACCCCGTCGAAGTGAAGCTGGCCGTCTCCAAGCCGGCGGACAAAATCATACAGGCAGCCTACGTGTGCTACGAAAACCAGAAGCTGGGCATCATCCGCAGCCTCTTCACCGACGAGGTGCCCGAGCGGGTCATCATCTTCGCCTCGTCGAAAATCAAGGTGAAGGAAGTGGCCAAGGCCCTGAAGCAGATGAAGCTGAATGTGGGCGAAATGCACTCCGACCTGGAGCAGGCGCAGCGCGAGGCCGTCATGCACGAGTTCAAGGCAGGACGCGTCAACATCCTGGTGGCAACGGACATCGTGGCCCGAGGTATCGACATCGACGACATCCGCCTGGTCATCAACTTCGACGTACCCCACGACTGCGAGGACTATGTGCACCGCATCGGACGTACTGCCCGTGCCAACAACGACGGCGTGGCCATTACCTTCGTCAGCGAGAAGGAGCAGACCAACTTCCACACCATCGAGAAGTTCCTCGAAAAGGATATCTATAAAATCCCCGTCCCTGCCGAACTGGGCGAAGCACCCGAATACCAGCCGCGCAACCACGACAAGGGCGGACGCAAACGGGGCGGAAGCGGCAATGGAAACAAGTCCCATCGGGGCGGCAAGAAACGCTCGGGCGGCAAGGGAGCCAAGCCGAGCAAGGAATAACAAGAAGCGACAACGATAAAAAGCGGAGGGATGCTGAGACTCACTCGAGTCAGCATCCCTCCGTTTCGTTTACAGCCTGCAGGCTCAGAATGTCTTGCGCACCTTCAGCTGGAAGCCGAAGTTGTCGCCATAGATATCTCCTGTATCCAATCCCAGCGACGCATGGAAGGCCCACGTCTTCAGCTTGGCCGGCCGGTATTGGAAAGCGGCATAGGCCGAAAAGTTCTCCAAAATATCCAAGGTAGGTGCCCCATGCGTACCCCAGGTGCGGTTCATCGTCAGCTTGGCCATGTATTCCCATTCATCGGAAATTTCGCCGCTCCATCCCAGGTGGACAGCCTTCACACGATTGTACTTGAACGACAGGGTGCCGTTCTCATTATAAATGGGCGAACGGAGCAGAGGGTTTCCGTTGGCCATGCCCCAATGGGCCCAGCCGGGATACAGGCCGTTGTTGTAATAGTTGTCGCTGCCGCCCGTCTTGTGCACAGGGCCTTCTTCAGGCTCGTGCAGCCCATGCAGGGGGCCGCTCTGGTTGGTAGTCTGCAGATACTCCAATACGATGTTATTGATGGGGCGGAAGCGCTTGAATTTCAGTTCCAAGCCCCACAGACCATCCCATCCGTTCTGCTTGCCCATGGCTGAAAAATCTTCAAAATAATTGTCCAAATAGAGGCTGACAGCCACCTCCTTACCGCGATAAGTACCGCGGATCTGCTCTGTTCCGACAAAGTTTCCCTGATAGAACAAGGCATCGTTGACGGGTTTGTCCTCGCCGGCTGAACCAGGTATAAAGATGCGGAAGTAGTCTTTCAGGCTGTTGCCCAGGTCCGTTACCCCACTGGCGGTCACCATCTGCCCACCGAATTGCGTGTCGAGCGTCATGCCGAAATCGAGCTGCCACTTGCCTCCAGGCACGCCGATACGAACAAACCCCTCCTTGTGATGGTATTTGATGTTCTTCGTATACCAGCCTCCTGCAGCCAAATTGGTATGGGCTTCCATCCAGTTGCTGTCCGTAAACCATCCATACGAAATTTCTCCCTTGATGGCCAGGCGGGGCAACAGGTAGAGATATTCTGGAATGCCGATCATAATCTGGGGAATGGGTTTGGAGTTGCCCGACCACGTCAGCTCGCCGCTGCTCAGGCGGGAATTGATCAATGGAGCGGTCATCTCCTTGCTGCCGGCAAAAATGCCGAACCATTTGTAGCGGAAGTCAGTGTAAGCCTGCTGGATGCCCGAGTTGAATCCTGCGGCCGCCACCAGATCAAGCCCTCCGCTTACCGTCCACTTTCCCCATTGGTCATGGTAGAAAACGCCTCCGCGGATGTATGTACTGTTGTCCAACGAAGCCAGCCCCTGCAGGTTGCTCACCTGCCACAAGGGGGTGTTGTCGCCCGTATGGACCGTTGCGCCATATTCTACAAAAGGATCCAACTTCCTTTCTTTCTGCGCCATGGCATTTCCTCCACCCAGTAGCAGAAAAGCCAGAAGACAGGTACCGATTCGCATATAAATAGTGTAAGTCTAATGTAAAACGCTGCAAAAGTAGGAAAAATATGCTGTTCAGCCGCCATATTGTTGATATTTTGTTCATAAGAAAAGTTGGGGAAACAATCGTTTTTTCCGATAAATGCGTTATTTTTGCATCATGATTGATTTGGCCCGACACATAGAGACACTGCTGCTGGAGAATGATTGCGTCATTCTTCCCGACTTGGGTGGATTTGTAGCCCATTACAATGCGGCAACCTACATCGAGGAAGAGCACACGTTCCTCCCCCCCACGCGCACCATCGGCTTCAACCCTCAGCTGAAGATGAACGACGGAGTGCTGGTGCAGTCCTATATGTCTGTATACGGCACCAACTTTTCGGATGCCACGCGGATGGTCAACAAGAAGATACAGGAACTCATCGCCAGCCTCCATGAAAATGGGAAAGTGGTCCTGCCCAACGTCGGCGAAATCCGTTATACCATTCACGGCACCTACGATTTCGTTCCATACGACAATCAGGTGACTACCCCCAGCCTCTATGGGCTGGACAGCTTCGAGATGAAACCGCTGGCCGAACTGCAAAGGAAAGAAGATCGGAAGCCTGCAGCAGGCATGCCGCGTCGCATGCCGACCGTCACGACAACCATCGCCAAACCTCAAAGACGGCTGCGCACCTTCCGCCTGAACCGCACTTACCTGACCAACGCTGTGGCCATGATTGCGGCAGTGATATTGTTCTTCCTCTTTTCTACGCCCATAGAAAATACAGAAGTCATACAAGGCAACTATGCCCGCCTGCTCCCTGAAGAGCTGTTCGAGCAAATAGGAAAAAGCTCGTTGGCCGTAACGCCTGTACAGCAACCCGAAGCGGCTCCCCAGAAGGCAGTGTCCGCTCAAGCTCAACGCCGCCCTGCCACAACCGAGAACAAGGCCAAGCGCGTCAAGCCGATTGTCATGCGGGAAGTGAAAGTCAAGGATCTTGCAACTGACAAAGCCGAAACGAAACAAGAGCAGACAGCCGCCCAACCCGTTGCGGCACCTGTTGCCAAAGCAGCCAAAAAGCCCTATCACATCATTGTAGCCAGCGTAGCTACAGAGAAAGATGCCCAGACGATGGCCAGTCAGCTGAAAGAGAAAGGTTATGCAGGAGCTTCCGCCATCATCGGCAACGGTAAAATGAGGGTAAGCATCGAATCGTTTGCCACGCAAGCCGAAGCCTACCAAAACCTGCAGACCATTCGTCAGAACAAAAACTACGAGAGCGCCTGGGTACTGAAGTACTAAACGCACTCGACTCTCTGTTCCAAGCAAATATAACCCCTATCAGGAATGAAACGAATACGTTGCCCCAAATGTGAAAGTTATCTGACTTTCGACGAAACCAAATATACCGAAGGCCAGTCTTTGGTCTTCGTTTGCGACCATTGCAAGAAGCAGTTCAGCATCCGCCTGGGAAAGACCAAGATGCAGGCCCCGCGCAAGGAAGAAAAGCTGGACGAGAGCGAATACCAGGAAGCCTATGGCAGCATCACTGTCATCGAGAATGTATTCGGCTTCAAGCAGGTGCTTCCGCTGAAAGAGGGCGACAACATCATCGGCCGTCGCTGCATCGGAACGGAAATCAATGTGCCTATCGAGACGTCGGACATGAGCATGGACCGCCGCCACTGCATCATCAATGTCAAGCGCAACAAGCAGGGCGAACTGGTGTACACCCTTCGCGACGCCCCCAGCCTGACCGGTACATTCCTGAACAATGAAATTCTGGGCGACAAGGACCGCATCCGCATCGAAGACGGAGCGATTGTCACCATCGGCGCCACCACCTTCATCCTGCGGGCGGCAAAATAAAAAAGGAGGCTGAAATCGGCCTCCTTTTCTTATATTTCTTCAGATACTGGTTATTCTGCATCCGAAGCCGTCGTTCTTCTTCTCCGAGTCGGCTTTTCCTTGGCAGCATCTGCCTTCGGCTCTACTGTTACGCCTGCCAGTTCAGGGTCTATCATGATGCGGCCGCAATATTCGCAAACGATGATTTTCTTGCGCGAACGGATGTCCAGCTGTCTCTGGGGCGGAATCTTGTTGAAGCAACCACCGCAAGCGTCACGCTGTACGTAGACGATGCCCAAACCGTTTCTGGAGTTCTTGCGGATACGCTTGAACGACTGGAGCAAACGGGGTTCGATCTTGGTTTCCAGATCCTTGGCCTTGTCTCTCAGCTTCTCTTCCTCCTGCTTGGTTTCCGAAACGATTTCGTCCAGTTCGTTCTTCTTCACCTCCAGGTCCTGCTTCCTTTCTTCCAGCTGTGCAGTGCAAGCCTCCACTTCTTTTTCTTTGGCGGCTTCCTGCTCCGTAAACTCACGGATGCGCTTCTCGCACAGTTCTATTTCCAGTGATTGGAATTCAATTTCCTTGCTCAGGAAGTCATACTCACGATTGTTGCGCACGTTGTCCTGCTGGTCCTTGTACTTTGCGACAGAAGCCTTGGCTGTCTCGATTTCTACCTTCTTGGTAGCGATGGACGATTTCAGCTCGGCAATTTCCGAATTGATTCTCTCGATACGAGTGTTCAAACCGGCAATCTCGTCTTCCAAATCCTGTACTTCCAACGGAAGTTCTCCTCTCAGTGTCTTGATTTCGTCAATCTTCGAGAGAGTTGTCTGCAACTGGAACAAAGTTTTCAGTTTCTGTTCCACCGTCAGTTCCTGCGAATCTTTCTTTGCTTCTTTAGCCATTTTAGTTACATGTATTTTATGGGATTGGTGTTCACCCGCGTCTGCTGTACGTCCAGACTGGGAAACAGGTCCCTGATTATAGTATAGAATATTTCTTTCGTATATTGCTCACTTTCGTAGTGTCCCGTCTCGGCCAGCAGGATTTCACCTTCGTGACCGAAAAACTCATGATACTTGATTTCTCCTGTAAGGAACACGTCCGCCCGTTGCCGGATGGCCAATGGCAGAAGAAAAGCGCCTGCGCCTCCACACAAGGCAACGGTTTGTATCTCCCTTCCCATCAGTTTGTTATGCCGAAGGCATTCCACTTCGAACGTCTTCTTGACGCGCTTCAGGAACTCCAGTTCCGTCTCAGGCTTTTCCAGTTCGCCTATCACGCCCGCCCCAGCCTGCTGCCATGTGTTCTGCAGCGGATACAGGTCGAAAGCAGGTTCCTCATACGGATGCACCTTCAGCAGAGCCCTGACAGCTTCCGCCTTCCGATAGGCAGGCACGATGGTCTCGATGCGCACCTCTGCCTCGGTATGCAGTTCGCCGACAGCACCACAATAGGGATGTGTCCCCTCCTGTGCCCGAAACGTACCGCTGCCTTCCACGTTGTAGCTGCACGAGTCATAGCGTCCGATACAGCCGCATCCGGCCGCAAACAAGGCGTTTCTCACCTCTTCGGCCTGCGCTACAGGCACATACGTGACCAACTTCACCAGGGCTTCTTCCTTGGGCTCGAGCACACGTACGTTCTTCAGACCAAGTTTCTCGGCTATCTTGAAGTTGACCCCGCCCCAAGCGTTGTCCATATTGGTGTGGGCGGCATAAATCACGATGTCGTTCTTGATTGCTTTCAGGATGCAACGCTCCACGTAGTCCCGTCCCGTAATCGACTTGCAGCCCTTGAAGAGGAGCGGATGATGGGCAATCACCAGATTATAACCAACTCCGATGGCCTCGTCCAGCACAGCTTCGGTTACGTCAAGACACAACAAAGCCCCTGTTGCTTCCGCTTCTGTCAATCCGATTTGCAGGCCGGCATTGTCAAATCCGTCTTGCAATGGCAGAGGCGCGAACCGTTCAAGGGCGCTTACGATCTCTTTTATCTTCATAAAACAGAGAATTTGGGTGCAAAGATAAGAAAAAAGAATGAATACAGACAGGAGAACTTATTTTTTTGCAACCCATTTCTCCTTTATTCCGACGAAGCCAAATATTTGTCGTATCTTTGTCTCACTGATTCATTCAAAAAAACGACATTCAGATTATGATACAGAACGAAAGAGACTTGCGCCACGAGCATGTACTCGCCGTGGCCCGACAAATGATGACAGCCGCCCGCACCGCTCCCAAAGGCAAGGGCATCGACGTCGTAGAGGTGGCTATGGTGACCGACGACGATTTGCAAAAACTCTCCGATACAATGCGGCAGATATCCGAAGAGACCGGCATGAAATTCTTCTTGCGCGATGCCGACAACATCCTGCAGGCCGAATGCGTCGTCATCATAGGTACACGTGAGCAGGCTCAGGGCTTGAACTGCGGACATTGTGGCTTTGCCACCTGCGCTGCCCGTACCGAAGGGGTGCCTTGCGCGCTGAACACCATGGATGTGGGCATCGCTGTCGGTTCGGCCTGTGCCATGGCTGCCGACCTGCGTGTCGATACGCGTGTCATGTTCTCTGCCGGACTGGCCGCCCAGCGCCTGCAATGGTTGCCCCAATGCAAGAACGTACTGGCCATCCCTGTCAGTGCCTCTTCCAAGAATCCGTTCTTCGACCGCAAACCCAAGGAAGCCAACAAGTGATGGAAAAGACTGCTACTTACTTCCCAGCTGAATGGGCACCTCAGAGCGGTGTTCAGCTGACGTGGCCCCATGCCGCTACGGACTGGGCCTATATGCTCCCGCGCGTACAGGCATGTTTCGTGAACATCGCCCGCGAGATTGCCGCCCGCGAACGGCTGCTCATCGTCACACCCGAACCCGAAGCTGTGAAACGACAGATAGCCGATACCGTCCGCATGGAGAACGTACGCTTTGTGCAGTGCCCCACCAACGATACCTGGGCACGCGACCACGGCGCCATCACCCTGATAGGTGCAGAAGGCCCCATCCTGCTCGACTTCAAGTTCAACGGCTGGGGACTGAAATTCGCGTCAGACAAAGATAACTTGATTACCCGCCACCTGGTGGAGGCAGGAGCCTTGCACGGCACCTACGAAAACCGCCTGGGCTTTGTCCTCGAAGGAGGCTCCATCGAAAGCGATGGATGGGGCACGCTGCTCACCACGTCAGAGTGCCTGCTCTCGCCCAACCGCAACGGACAGATGACGCAGGCCGAAATTGAAGACTACCTGCGTCGTACCTTCCACGTACAGCAGGCTCTCTGGCTGGACCATGGCTACCTGGCGGGCGACGATACGGACAGTCACATCGATACCCTCGCCCGCCTCTGCCCCGACGACACCATCGTCTACGTGCAGTGTACCGATGAGCAGGACGAGCACTACGACGCGCTCCACCAGATGGAAGAACAACTCAAGACCTTCCGCACCCTTGCAGGAAAACCCTACCGTCTGCTCCCCCTGCCGATGGCCGATGCCGTAGTAGAAGACGACGAACGCCTGCCAGCCACCTACGCCAACTTCCTTGTGGTAAACGGAGCCGTACTCTACCCCACCTACGCCCAACCCGACAATGACCGCCGTGCTGCCGAAGTGCTCAGCCAGGCTTTCCCAGGCTATGAGATTGTAGGCATCGACTGTCGTGCCCTCATCTGCCAGCACGGGTCGCTCCATTGCGTCACAATGCAGTATCCGGTCGGAGTATTGGGTTGAAACAAAGCTTTAAGACTTGACAATAAAACTTTTGATATACAACAAATTATGAGAAAAATAAAAGTAAGCATCATCCAGCAGGCCAATACCGCCGACCTGCGGACCAATCTGATGAACCTGGCCAAGAGCATCGAAGCCTGTGCCGCTCATGGCGCACAGCTGGTCGTGTTGCAGGAATTGCACAATTCGTTGTATTTCTGCCAGACGGAGAACACACAGCTCTTCGACCTGGCCGAACCGATACCTGGCCCTTCGACCGGCTTCTATTCCGAACTGGCCGCGGCCAACCATATTGTGCTGGTCACTTCCCTCTTTGAGAAACGTGCGCCGGGCCTCTACCACAACACGGCCGTTGTCTTCGACCGCGACGGAAGCATTGCCGGCAAATATCGCAAGATGCACATCCCCGACGATCCCGCTTATTATGAGAAGTTCTATTTCACCCCCGGCGATTTGGGCTTCGAACCCATACAGACCTCACTGGGCAAGTTAGGCGTACTTGTCTGCTGGGACCAGTGGTATCCCGAAGCTGCCCGCCTCATGGCGTTGAAAGGTGCCGAGCTGCTCATCTACCCCACCGCCATCGGCTGGGAAAGCACCGATACGGACGACGAGAAGGCCCGCCAACTGAATGCCTGGATCATCTCCCAACGCGGACATGCGGTGGCCAACGGTCTGCCAGTCATCGCTGTGAACCGCGTAGGACACGAACCCGACCCGTCTGGACAGACCAATGGCATCCTCTTCTGGGGCAACAGCTTTGTGGCCGGACCGCAAGGCGAACTGCTGGCACAAGCAGCCAACGACCGTCCTGAAAATTTGGTTGTAGAAATAGACATGGAGCGTTCGGAGAATGTGCGCCGCTGGTGGCCTTTCCTGCGCGACCGCCGCATCGACGCCTACGAAGGCATTGTAAAACGCTTCCTGGATTAATCTTTCCTACTACCTGTCAATTTGCCCATAAACGAACTCCCGCAGGCGTCGTTTGTGGGCAATCAGTTTCTGCTTCTCCGTAGCCGGATATCATGCTTGCCGAACCGCTCGTCCAACATGCGGGTAGGTATAATCTTCAGCAAGGTTTCTCTCACAGCATTGACCGCTCTCTCCCGCACAAAATCTTCTTTCAAGAAAATGGATATGCGGCGCTGGGGAGACGGCATGCTTTCAATGGGGCGTACATGTTCCCTTTGTTTGTCTGTCAGGAAGTCTACATGCAGCTCAGGGATAATGGTATATCCACCGTTACGGTCTACAATCCGAATCAGTGTCTCGATGCTGCCCGCTTCGTACACATGATTCCCCACCTCCTGATTCTTACAGAAGCTGGTCGCTTCGCCATGAACGCAATGCCCTTCTTTCAGCACCCACATCTGATCGGCCGGCAACAACATCCCAGGACCGCTTGGCAGCGTGTCCCATTGGCATCCCTCGGAGAAATATACGACAAAACGTTCCACATAGACCGGTATTTCCAATAAGGAAGTTCCCTCCAGAGGCGAAGTGGTCATGATCATATCCAGATTCCCGTAGGCCAGTTCCTGAAGCAGTCCCTTGTTGTCCCGTTCGTCCAAATGAAGTTTCATGTTCGGATAGGCATGTTGAAAATGATAGATGAAATCGGGCACGATGTAGGGAGCAATGGTCGGAACAATGCCAATATGCAGACTGCCGTTCATGGCACCCGTTTCGTCGGCCACCACCTCCTTGATGCGCTGGGTTTCGTTCAAGGCCGTCTGTGCCTGACGGATAATCTTGACCCCGATGCTGGTGGGAACCACACTCCGCCTGCTCCGCTCAAAGATTTTGACATCCAGTTCTTCTTCCAATTTCTGTATCATGGCACTGAGGGTGGGCTGAGTCACTCCACAGGCTTCGGCAGCAAGGACAAAATGGCGATACTTGTCCAAGGCCACGATGTATTCCATTTGTTGCAGATTCATATATTTATAGATTACGTCTATACAAAGATAAACGAAATCTGTTGTACGCCCCCTGTTTTCCCCCTAATTTTGCATCAGAATCAAACAAAGAAAGGAAAATATGAAAAACTTATTACTGAAAAACTGGGATTTCGTCCGAATCCTGCGCTTATTGATCGGACTGGGAGTCGGCGGATATGCAGCCTGGGCAGGCGATTATTTCTTGGCGACATTGGGCGGATTGTTCATCATCCAGGCATTGTTCAACCTGTCCTGCTGCGGGAGCGGTGGATGCTCTGTAGCATCGCAGAAAAAGACACTCTACCAGGACGTCATCAAGCCCTATCATCCCGATGCGTCCCACAAATAAATGAAATGCGAAGCGAACAAAATCAAAATAACAACCATAAAAACAGAAAACAAGTATGAAAACGATGTCATTGAACAAAGCAGACTTTTTAAATAAAGTAGCCAATTATGAAACAAGCCCCTCCGAATGGAAATTCTTGGGCGAAAGACCGGCCATCATTGATTTTTATGCCACTTGGTGCGGGCCTTGCAAGATGCTGTCGCCTGTTCTTGAAGAACTGGCTGCCGAATATGCAGGAAAGATAGATATCTATAAAATTAATGTAGAAGAGGAAGAGGAACTGGCAGGTGTATTCGGCGTCAGAAGTGTCCCCACCCTGCTCTTCGTTCCCATGGAAGGAGCTCCGCAAATGGCTCAAGGGGCGTTGCCCAAGAACGTGTTGCAGGAAGCCATCCGGAACGTACTGCTGCCAGAATGAGAAAAACTACCTGAAAGTAATTTTCTTGTTCATCAGGAAATTGACCGCACCGTAGACAAACAATCCGAGGAACTGGGCCAGATATTCGTTGCAGCCAAGCAACTCGACCAGTGCGATAAGGAAAAGGAACTGGGCCCCGTAGGCCATTCCGAAAGCAATAAGAAAGAGCAGCACCTGCCGCCAGGTGTTGCTCTTTTTGTTTGTAGGAAATATCCAATACTTGCACCAGACGAAGTTGTTCGTCTGCGCAAGTACATAAGCTGTCACGTTGGAGGCCAGGTAGTGGACATTGCAAACACCCATCATCACCCCGATGGTAGCGGCGGTAATCAGCGCATTCAGCGTACCGATAACCACAAAACGGAAGATGCGTGTTGTCTCTCTCACTACTGGTCTGTTTTTTTATTCCTTGATGTCAACAATGAGGTTCAGCTCGTCCAACTGTTTCTGGTCGAGGAAGCCTGGAGCGTCGAGCATCACGTCGCGTCCGCTGTTGTTCTTCGGGAAGGCAATGCAATCGCGGATGCTGTCCAGTCCGGCAAAGATGCTCACCCAGCGGTCCAGACCGTAGGCCAGACCTCCGTGAGGGGGCGCTCCGTACTTGAAGGCATTCATCAGGAAGCCGAACTGCTCCTGAGCCTTCTCGGGCGTGAAGCCCAATATCTCGAACATCTTGGCCTGCAGCTTCGCATCGTGGATACGGATGGAACCGCCGCCCACTTCGATACCGTTGCACACCATGTCGTATGCATCGGCACGCACAGCTGCCGGATCGGTATCCAGCAAGGGGATGTCCTCGTCCTTCGGATGGGTGAACGGATGGTGCATGGCCATCAGTCGTCCTTCCTCCTCGCTCCACTCGAACATTGGGAAGTCTACCACCCACAGCAGGGCAAACTTGTTCTTGTCGCGCAGGCCCAGCTGATTGCCCATCTCCAGACGGAGCTCGCAGAGCTGCTTGCGCGTCTTCATGGCATCGTCGCCGCTGAGAATCAGAATCAGGTCACCGGGCTTCGCACCGAAGGCAGCCTTCATCTGCTGCAGCACCTCCTGCGTGTAGAACTTGTCTACGCTGGACTTCACGTTACCGTCGGCCTCGATGCGGGCGTAAACCATACCCTTGGCACCGATTTGCGGACGCTTCACAAACTCGGTCAGCGCGTCGAGCTGTTTGCGTGTATAGTGGGCTGCCCCCTCGGCACAGATACCGCCGATGTAGGCCGCATTGTCGAATACCGAGAAGCCGTATCCTTTCAGAATATCCATCAGCTCGACAAACTTCATGCCGAAGCGCAGGTCAGGCTTGTCGCTGCCATAATACTTCATGGCCTCTGCCCACGGCATGCGCTGGAACGGTTCGGTCAGTTCCACACCGCGGATAGTCTTGAACAGGTATTTGGCCATACCTTCGAACAGCTCGATGACATCGTCCTGCTGTACGAACGACATTTCGCAGTCTATCTGCGTAAATTCCGGCTGACGATCGGCACGCAAGTCCTCGTCACGGAAGCACTTCGCAATCTGGAAGTAGCGGTCAAAACCCGATACCATGAGCAGCTGCTTCAGTGTCTGCGGACTTTGCGGCAAAGCGTAGAACTGTCCCGGATTCATGCGCGAAGGAACGACAAAGTCGCGTGCACCCTCGGGAGTCGAGCCGATGAGCAACGGAGTCTCCACTTCGATGAAACCTTTGCTGTCCAGGTATTTGCGTACCTCGATGGTCATCTTGTGGCGCAGTTCCAGATTCTTGCGCACGGCCGTGCGGCGCAAGTCCAGATAACGGTACTTCATGCGGATGTCATCGCCTCCGTCCGTATTGTCTTCAATGGTGAAAGGAGGAGTCAGGGCTGCGTTGAGCACATTCAGTTCGGACACGATGATTTCAATGTCGCCCGTAGGCATGTTGGCGTTCTTGCTGAAACGCTCGTTCACCGTACCGGTCACCTGAATGACATATTCGCGTCCCAGGCGGTTGGCCTGTTCGCAAAGCCCGGCATTCACCTCTTCGTTGAATACCAACTGTGTGATGCCGTAGCGGTCGCGGAGGTCAATGAAAGTCATGCCTCCCATCTTACGGCTGCGCTGCACCCATCCGGCCAGCGTCACCTGCTTATTGACATCGGAGATGCGGAGTTCTCCGCAAGTGTGTGTTCTATACATTTCTTTATCTATTTATTTTAAGCATACACGTTAATTCAAGCATGCAAAAGTACACAATATTTATAATACTCGGCCTATTTTTTCGCCAGCTTTTTGATCTGTTCCTTTCCTTTGTCCAAAATAGCCCGGTTTTTGTGCGAAATATCTTCCACAAACGCTTCGTTGAGCTGCTTCAAGCCATTGATATAATCTTGTGCCCGCTGCAGCACGTTGCCCGACCGCTTGCAGGTTTCGCAAGGCACGATGACCTTCAGTTCGCGCTGCACGATGCTCACCTCTATATCTTCGCCGGCCATCATGGGATCGCCGTCGAAGTGCACCACTCCCGGCTTGGAACGGTGGATGCGCAACGACTTGCACTGGAATGTCTTGATGCGGCTGTTCTGGTCGATGGTCTTGTTGAACAGCTGGAACGACAGGGAGGGAACGTCGAGCACCGTGAAAGGTTCCAGAATGGTGACGTCCAGCAGGCCGTCGTCCAGCGTCGCCCGTGGAGTGATGTAGGCATTGTTGCCATACTGCGACGCGTTGCCGCAGGCGATGAGGAAAGCCCGGTAACGGGTCGACGCATTGCCGTCCATCTCCAGCTCGTAGACTTCGGGCCTGTACTTCAGGCTCTCCAGCAAAGTCTGTTCCAGATAGGTCAGCGGCCCGCGCTTCCCCGCCTGCGAGAATTTAAGGCTGACAAAGGCATCGAAGCCCACGCCGCACGTACAGAAAAAAGGAATGCCGTTGATCTTTCCATAATCAATCACTTCCAGCCGCCCACCGTTGATGATGTCCACCGCCTTCTTGGGGTCCAGCGGAATTTGCAGATGGCGGGCCAGCCCGTTACCCGACCCGCATGGAATGATGCCCAGGGCCGTATCCGTATGTACCAGCGAACGGGCTATCTCGTTGATGGTCCCGTCACCTCCGATGGCCACTACGGCAAAAGCCTTTTCGGCCGCCTTCTGTGCCGCTATCTTGACGGCATGCCCGGCATACTCCGTATAGACCACCTCCATGTCATACTTCTCCCGGTCCAGCTTTTCGTTCACCCAGGCCAGAATCTGCTCCTTACCCTGCGTGCCGGATATCGGATTGATTACAAAAACGATTTTCTTCTTGTTGTTGTCCATGTCCAAAAAGGATTTTCATGTCGTGCAAAAGTAATACAAATCCTTAGAAAAAACGTAATAAAGCGATTTTAAAACACTGGACAAAGATATTTTTTCAACTATTTGGTGCATAAAAAAAGTAATTTTGCTATCTTTGCCCCCTGTTTTAAAAACCTGACAAAAATAAACATACTAATTATAAGACATTCAATGGGTTTACTACAAGAAAAATTTGCGAAATACGACCTGCCGCAACAATTTATGGCCAAAGGCGTATATCCTTATTTCCGTGAAATCGACAGCCACCAGGATACAGAGGTACTGATGGATGGCAAGAAGGTCCTGATGTTCGGTTCGAATGCCTATATGGGCCTGACGTATGACAAACGCATCATTGATGCAGCCAAGGCAGCTACCGACAAATATGGCACAGGCTGTGCCGGGTCCCGTCTGCTGAACGGCACACTCGACATCCACGTGCAGCTGGAAAAGGAACTGGCTGAATTCGTGGGAAAAGACGAAGCGCTCTGCTTCTCCACAGGTTTTACCGTAAACGAAGGTGTCATCCCCCAGTTGGTTGGACGTGGCGACTACATCATCTGCGATGACCGCGACCACGCTTCCATCGTAGACGGACGCCGCCTGTCCTTCGCCACGCAGTTGAAGTACAAGCACAACGACATGGAGGCCCTGGAAAAGGAACTCCAGAAATGCGAGCCCGAAGCCGTGAAGCTGATTGTAGTAGACGGTGTGTTCTCCATGGAAGGCGACCTGGCCAACCTGCCCGAGATTGTCCGTCTGAAAAAGAAATACAATGCCAGCATCTACGTGGACGAAGCCCACGGTCTGGGTGTGTTCGGCCGTCAGGGACGCGGTGTCTGCGACCACTTCGGCGTGACCGACGACGTAGACCTGATTATGGGTACCTTCAGCAAGTCGCTGGCTTCCATCGGCGGTTTCGTGGCCGGTGACAAGGAAGTCATCAACTGGCTCCGCCACAACGCCCGCTCCTACATCTTCCAGGCCAGCAGCACCCCTGCCGCTACAGCCGCAGCACGCGAAGCGCTCCACATCATCCAGAACGAACCCGAACGCATCCAGCGCCTGTGGGACATCACCAACTATGCTCTGGAAGCCTTCCGTAACGCAGGTTTCGAAATCGGTGATACGGAGTCGCCCATCATCCCGCTGTATGTGCGTGATACGGAGAAGACCTTTACCGTCACCAAGCTGGCTTTCGACGAAGGTATCTTCATCAACCCCGTTATTCCGCCTGCCTGCGCTCCGCAGGACACGCTGGTACGTGTAGCCCTGATGGCCACGCACACCAAGGAGCAGATTGACTATGCAGTCGAGAAGCTGACCAAGTGCTTCAAGCAGCTGGACATCATCAAATAAAGAGAAAGACTGTAGTTTGACAAATAACGACAAGCGGCGGGCAGTTCCGGTTTTCAAGACTGCCCGCCGCTTCTTTTTTATTCAATTACAGATTTGCCTCGGCCACTACCTGTCCGTCGAACAGGTTGATAACGCGGTCGGCAAAGCCGGCATCGTGCTGCGAGTGCGTCACCATGACGATGGTAGTACCCTCCTTGTTCAGTTCCTTCAGCAGATCCATCACTTCCTTACCGTTCTTCGAGTCGAGGTTACCGGTCGGCTCGTCGGCCAGAATCAGTTTCGGGTTGGCTACCACGGCACGGGCAATGGCCACACGCTGCTGCTGACCGCCCGAGAGTTGCTGCGGGAAGTGCTTGGCACGGTGGCTGATGGCCATGCGCTCCATCGCCTGCTCGATGCGCTGCTTGCGTTCGCTGGCAGGCACGCCCATGTAGAGCAGCGGCAGTTCGATGTTTTCATACACGTTCAGCTCGTCAATCAGGTTGAAGCTCTGGAATACGAAGCCGATGACACCCTTGCGTAGGCTGGTGCGCTGGGCTTCGGTATATTTCGACACTTCCGTGCCGTTCAGGTAATATTCTCCCGCCGTGGGGTTGTCCAGCAGGCCCAGAATGTTGAGCAGGGTGGATTTACCGCAACCTGACGGTCCCATGATGGCTACAAATTCGCCCTCGTTCACTTCGATGTTCACATTGTTCAAGGCCAATGTCTGTACTTCTTCCGTACGGAATACTTTCTGCAAGTTTACTGTCTTGATCATAATCTTACTGTTTTTGTGTCTTTCCCGATTGATGGGGGAAAAGACGGGTTAAATATACTGGTTAATTTATAATTATCAATCCTTCAATGTTCTCTTTTTTATTCCCTCTTCATCACCTCCGCCGGATTGACCTGCGATGCCCGGCGTATCTGCCACAGCACGGTGAGCAGGGCGATGACGGCCACCGTCAGGCCCGCCACGAGGAAAATCCACAGCGAGAGCGGGGCATGATGGGGGAAGTCCTCCATGTAGCGGTGGATGGCGACGTAGGCAACGGCGGCACCCGTCACGAAGGCGGCTCCCAGCAGGACGAGGTACTTGCGCAGCAGCAGGCGGCAGATGTCGGCCACCTGTGCGCCGTGCACCTTGCGCAGGGCTATCTCACGGTAGCGCTGGCGGATGTCGTAGAGCGACAGGCCGAACAGCCCCAGGCAGGCGATGACGATGGCTATCAGGGCAAAGGTGATGACGATGCGCGTCACCTTCCGGTCTTCCTCGTGCAGGCGGGCTATCTCGTCCGTGATGAACGAATACTCAAAGTCTCCCCTACCCACGGCTTCCTGGTAGAGGTCGCTGAGGAAAGCGATGGCTTCCTTCCGCTTGCCGGGGGCGATGGAGAGGAACGTGAAGTCGCGCCAGCTGTCCTGATAAATGAAAACAACCGGCAGGTTTCCGCCCGACAAGTGGCCGGTACGGAAGTCTTCCACAACGCCTATGATGTCGTAGGAGGGAATCTCATTCCAGTTGTCACCCGAACGGTACCAGAAGCGTTGGTTTGGTGTGACCTTCTCCGCCCGCCAGTCCCGGATGTGCAGGGCCTGGAGGAAAGCCCGGTTGGCTATCAGCTTGCAGGCATATTTGTCCTCGTCCTCGTTCCATCTCCGGCCTTCCAGCAGCTGGAAGCCGAAGAAGTCCATGTATTCGCGCGAGGCCCAGAGATGGCAGGCCTCTACCTCCTGTCCGTCGTCCGTGCGGAAACGGGTATCCGGTTGCAGATCGTAGGGCGGGATGCCATAAGTCATTCCTGTAAACAAGGGTGACTCCCCGATGCGTTTTTCCAGCAGGGCAAAGGCAGCATTCTTCTTCTTCATCTCCTGCTGTCTGATTTCCCAGTTGTTTGAGGCTGCCGGGTTCTCTTTCCAGAACGGGCACTGAATGATGTCCTCCGTGCGGTAGCCCACGTCCGTATGCAGCAGGAACTGCAAGTGGCGGCTCAGGTAGATGGCGGCCACCGTCAGGCAGAAAGCGATGACGTATTGCAGGAAGAGGAACACCGTGCGCGAGCGGGTTGCCTTGCCCCCTACCCCCACCTGACTGAGCGAACGCATGGGTGCGGCATGCGCATAGCGCCAGTAAGGCGGCAGCATGGTGAAGAGCGGCAGCAGGAACAGTACAGCCGCGGACAGCAGCAGGTCGAAGCGCAGGTCGCCCTGTACGGGAATGTCGAACCACGCGTCCACCATCCACCGTGTCACCTCTACCAGCAGCCAGGCCAGAAAGACGACCGCCGCATTCAGGCAGACATTCTCCGCATAGAGCTGGAGGAAGATTTGTCCCTTGCCGGCTCCCAGCACCTTCTTCATGCCCAGTTCGCGGCCCCGCTTCAGCATCACCACCGAATAGAGGTTCATGTAGTTGAGCAGGCCCACCAGCAGAATCAGCCCCGCCACCAGTCCGAGCAGCCGGAGCACGTCCGACCGTCCCTGCGTTACCGAGTCGGCAAAAGCAGATACCTGCCTGTTCAGGTAGAAATCCTTGAGCGGGACGAGCTGGTAATAGACGGCCCGTGCCCCGTAGCATATCAGTTTCATGGGCGTGCGGTTGGTACGATTTATCTCGTCCCCGTCCTCCGGGCGGTGCAGGCGTACCACTTCGTAGGCCACCCGGCTCCAGTCCTTCATCAGGTACACGGACAAGACGACATCGAACTGGAAAGAGGACTTTGTGGACGGCTCCTTCAGGATGCCAGCCACACGGACGGGCTTGCCCGACGACGTAACCAGCTCCTTGCCCACCGCATGCTCGGTCCCGAATATCCGCAGGGCGGCCTGTGGTGTCAGCAGGACTTCGTCGGGCTTCAGTTGCAGACTGCCTTCCTTGCAGCCGTAAGGTATCAGGTCGAAGAACAGGCTGTCCACCACTACGGTGTTTACCGTATAGCGATAGTCGTCCTTCATCACAAAGTCATCGTCGAACATCATAAACCGGCTGAACGCCTCCACTGCCGGATGATCCAGCGGATTGCGGTAATTGGGGTCGTTGTTCCGGTCCCCGCTCTCGCCCAGCTCCCCTCTCGGTTCTCCTTCCTTGAAAACGGCTGTCAGGAAGGTTCGTTCGACCTCGGGTACAAAATGATTGACGGTACGCTCCTGGTGGATGTAACGCACCAGCACAAAGACACAACCCAGGCTCAGGGCCAGTCCCAACACATTGATGGCGGTGTAGGTCCTGAAGCGCAGGATGGTACGGATGGATAAGAGTAATGCTTTCATATATTCATTATTTATTCATTCTTCATCGCCTCCACCGGCTTCACCCGGCTCAGCATCCAGCCTTGCAGGCAGACGATGAGGGCCGACACGCCCCACACCACAACCAGCGGCCACACAAAGATGCCGACCGAAAGCGGGGCACGGTAGGCAAACTGCTCCAGCCAGCGTTGCATCAGCCACCAGGCGACGGGCATGGCCAGCACGTAGGCCACTGCGGCGTAGAGGCAGAAGGGCTTGTTGAGCAGCCAGATGATCTGTCCGCGCGTAGCGCCGTGCACCTTGCGGATGCTGATTTCGCGTATCCGCTGGCGGGTGGCATACCAGGCGATGCCGAACAGGCCGAAGCCCGTCAGCAGCAGGCCGATGAGGGCGTAGAACGTCAGGATGCGCGACAGCGAAAACACCTTCGCGTTGCGCTCCATGAACACCTGGTGCATGTCCGTGTATTGGAATGGCTGGCCGGGATGAAGCTCGTTCCACACGGCTTCAATCTGTTGCAACGTTTCCGCACGGTTCTCGGGGCGCAGGCGGATTTGCAGGCAGAAGGCTTTTTCCAGACGGGACATCGGCGCGATGCTGACCACCGCCGGAGCAATCTCCTCTTCCAGCGAGTTGATGGGGAAGTCGCGTATCACACCTGCAATGACGGACAGCGTGTCGTCGGCAGCCGTGTCAAACTCACGCAGCGAACGACCGACGGGGCTGCCTTCCGGCACCAGCGTGCGGACGAAGCTCTCGTTCACCAGAACCGGATAGGCGTACCTCTGCTGAATCTGTTCGACGCTGCCGCCTTCCAGCAGTTCGAGGCCGAGGGTGCGCACCAGGGTAGAGTCGCCCGCCAGCTTCAGCAGGTAGGTGCGTATCTCTTCTCCGCCGGGACGCCGGACCGTCAGCTGGCTGATCCAGGCGTTCAGTACGGAACTGGACGACAGGGTGACGGACTCGATGCCCTGCACGCGTTTCTCCAGTTCCGCCTTGAACGGGCCGGCGGGAGGGCTGAACATGTCGCCCGTCTCGATGCAGTTTTCGTAGCGCGAGGCCTGCCGTTCGGTTAGGGACATCTGGTTGCGCGCCACGAGGGTGGCCAGCAGCAGGCCGATGGAGATGGCAAACTGAACCGTCACCAGCACGGCCACGAAACGCTGCTTGCGCCGTCCGCCGTAGAGTGTGCGGTACTGGCTGAACGACAGGCGCGACAGGCGGCGGCTGATGTACCAGGCCGGTATGACAGACATCACCAGGATGAACGCCAACAGCCAGGGCAGCATCTGGCTGCTGAAGAAGAAGCCCATCGTGAGCCGCGAGCCCAGCAGGCCGTTGAACACCGCCAGGCAGTCGTTCACCAGCAGGATAGAGAGGAGGAACGCCAGCACCACCGTCAGGAAGGCATCGCCGAAAAGTTGCAGGCGGATGTTGCGCAGCGTGCTGCCCATCAGCTTCTCCACGTGGATCATGCGGAGTTGTTGCAGCAGGCGCGAGAGGCTCATGTTGGTGTAGTTGCAGCAGGCAATGACCAGTATCAGCACCGCCGCCAGCAGGCTGATGTAGAGCGTCTGCACAGGCGTCTGGCTGATGTAGCTGAGAACTTGCTGCGAAGCGTCGTCGGGCGTGGTGAAGCAGACGGCTTCCAGCGGGTCGAGGTAATACTTCGTCTGGCCGGGCAGCATGGTGGGCACCTTATCGGCGTTTATCTTGTCGGCCAGGCGGGCGGCATCCGTTCCCCGCGAGAGCTTCAGCAGCGTCGGGCCGCCCCAATAGTTGGCAGCCGAAGCCGTCAGCATGTCGAAGCGCAGGAGCGACTGCTCACGTTCCCTGAGCACCGCCGCCACTTCGTACGTCTGCCTGTCCCCGCCTTCCATCTGTACCTCGATGTGCTGCCCCACGGCCTCCCTGCTTCCGAAGAGCTTGCGGGCACAGGCAGCGCTTAGAACCACCTTGTCCGGCTGGCGGAGTGCCTGCTCCAGGCTTCCTTCCGCCGCACGGTAGTCGAAGAAGCGGGTCA
>ULOG01035432.1_pt1 | contig 37475 bp, 52 predicted proteins | sample 1952401 | NCBI WGS metagenome assembly ULOG01 (sample SAMEA4835598, study PRJEB28245) | human gut metagenome | biome: gut microbiome; material: fecal sample | place: Denmark | collected 2008
GTTATCATTGATATATATGTAATCTCCTCCGTCTTGACCTTATCCGTATCCATTATATCACTCCTCATATGTCGGATTTATTGATCCACCCGGTAACATATTGACCCACCGGTGATTTTCCGCAATTATTCTTCTTGTTTGTGATCCTCATACGCCCGTTCACAACAGCTCCGTCGTACAGCCAGTATGTACCTGACTTTTTTGCGCCGGACTTGGCTGTCGCTGAAACATACAAAATCGTATTTTTAAGTGTGACCTGTGTACCTTTCGTATATGTCTTTTTAGCCGCAGAAGTCTGTTTTTTATCTGTTGATGCGGATGAAGCCGCCGTCTTTTTGAAGCAGTTAAAACCGCCTTTCTTGATCATTGACGGATAGTCAACATAACAGTAATCCATGTCGACATTCCCGCTTATTCCGTTTATTTTTCCTGTGCTGCTATACTGCCATATGCCGTAGCTGCCGCTGTAATTGCATTTACTGTTATATTCTGCGATCCAGAGCGCATAGCGTTTAGCCACATCGGCTGATATGTGTGTCTGCAAAGGCGAGCGGCTGGTATAAAGTCCTGCGAAATATCCGGCTTCTTCGAGCGCATTGCAAAACGCTTTGACTATGCTGTCGCAGAATGTTTTGCCCTTTGCAAACTGCTTCTGCTCCTCCAAGTCAAAGTAGATCGGCATTTCGAAAGTTTTACCCTTGATCGCAGCAAGACATGATTTTGCTTCTTGCTTTGCCGCTTCAACGCTGTCCGCATAGCTGTACCAGTATGCTCCGACGTTCAGTCCTGCCGCTTTAGCGTTTTTGTAGTATTCTTCAAAGCGCGGATCTTTTTGCTTAGGATATGCAAGAGAATTTCCGTAACCGGCACGGATTATTACGAAATCCACGCCCGCCGCCTTTACTTTTTTAAAGTCGATCTCACCCTGATAATATGATACGTCTATTCCTTTAGTTTTCATCGTTATTTTCCTCCTTGATATTTGTGTTTTTCTGATACTGCGTTCCGAAATAGAACGAGATTACGACAGTAAAAACCGTCAAAAACTGTTCTGCTGATACTGCTTGCTTAACTGCTAAAATGCAGAAAACAATCGTCAGCATAAGCGTTACGATTGACTTTACATTGATTAACTTAGCTAATTTCTGTTTCATTTGTACTTTCCTCGCTTTCTGCACTTAATGCATTTGTTGAAGCCGTTGACGCAGCTTCTCCTTTGTCCAGAACGAGCCAGTCGACGTAGTATGTGCCGGCCGGGAGTGTTGCGCTTGGAGATCCGCTTGCGTTCTGCCCCGCGCAGATCACAGCCGTTATCGATGCGTTAGTCGCGCTAGTCTGGCTATACAAAAGCGTAAGACAGTAGTTGCGGAATGGGCTGGGCGTACCTGCGATTCTCAAGGTTGCAACAACTCTTGTGTTGATAGTCGGAGTGAACGGAAGTGATAGTTTTGTATTAAGAAATGAACTTGAACTTGAGTTTGTTATCGTCTCCGTTCCGCTGATAAGCGATAGCGCATTTCCTATCGCCGTGTTTACCTGTTCGCCTGAAAAATTAAGATTGTAACTCATAAAATACCTCACTTTCATATTTTTGCATTGAAATCTTTTGATTTTGTGCTATAATTTACTTAAAGTAAATTTTTGATGGGGGACATAACATGAAAAAACTTCTTACATTCGCGCTTACATTATCTCTCGTCTGCTGTCTTGCAAGCTGCAATAACAGCGATGAAAACAGCAAAACCGCCGAGCTGGAAAAGCGTGTAGCCGAGTTGGAAAGCCAGATAAATGAGCAGTCAACTACAACAACTACCACAACCTCAACTACGACTACGACCGCTTCTTCACAGACTACTACGACAACTACAACAACCGAAAAGACAACCACCACAACAACGACCACAGCCGCTACAACTACGCCTGAAACGACTACAACAACAACGCAGACGTTTGATACAAGCTATTACGCATGGGACGAAACAGAAAGATATAATACTTCAGTTGAACTCGACTTGTATTCTGCCCCAGACAAAAATGCTAAAATCCTTTACACAATAGAACCGTATGTTATACTTGACGTTTGCGGAGAGGTCAATGATGCTTGGCTAGCGGTGATATATAACGACCAAGTTGTATTTGCAAATAGATGGGTACTGTCCAAAGTTTATGATATATCCCTCGAAACTATTTCAATACCCCCTATTTATGAGAATTCATATAATTTTCAACCCGATCCATAAAAGCTCTTATTGATTCATAATTATCGTCTTTTTTTATTTTAACATCATTACAAACTACCTCCCCGGAGCTTGCCATAATACTGCAAGTAGTCCCGGTGTTAGTACCAACCATCAGACCCATAGCGCCAAAGCTTGAACGGTATCCGACTTCATTGTTCCAGCCCCAAATATTCATCGGACTCATTGATAAATTAAAAGTATCAGACATAAGCGCAATATATGAGTTAGTGTCGGTATTATCATCGCTCGTCCGTAATGTAATGCTGCCTCCGGTAATCTCGGCATTACTGGATTTTAAGCTGTTAGCCACAACATTACCGTCTTTATCAACTTTAAATGCGCCGTTGTCAATAGCGCAGCCGACAAGCTTCAGAAGATTGTTCGCAAAAGTCATTGCGCCGCCGCCGAAGCTGAACGTTCCGTCCTCGAGATTGATTTTGGACCCTGTCTTGTTCGCCTCGGAATAATTTAACGACTGAATAACTATCGCCGACAGTATACCCGTAAGTATCTGCTCGGCGTTTATTCTGCCTTGAATGTCGATTGCCGTGTTGATCGGACCGTGTATGCCGTTCGTACCGCCGGCAATTCCGTGATTGTTTATCAGCAAAAATTCTTTTGCCTGCTCAATGTTCAAGTTGTCAGTATAGTACGTCGCTATCGGCTGATTGTCTGCGTTGAATTTTGTGACAACATAGCCGCCCTCGTTGCCGACGATGTAGTCTATAGATTCCTGAAAGGCTGCTTTCAGCTTTTCCTCCGTCGCGTTCTGAGCGGCAGTGACGACTTTTTTTACCTTGCGCATCATCGGACTGCTGTCATTGCCTTTGTTGTCGCTGTCCGGCGTTCCCGTCGCTGAAATATTCGCACTCAGACCTCCGTCATAGCTGTACGACATAGACATCAGCGGTGCTCGATAGCTTGTGCCGTCAGCCTTCTGCACAGTTACAACGTCGAGAACATCAAAGCGAGGATCGCCAAGGCGGTGATATATGCTCAAGGGTCTGTAAGGCTTCATAAGATAATTGCTCGCCGCCTTAGCAAGCAGATTTTGCGTCATGTACGGATTTGTAAACGTCATCGCTCTGCCCGGAATCGCCGTTATGCTCAGCGTTTTGTTTTCATCGACTTTGCAGCTTATCTGCGATATTTTAATATCGTTCTGATCCGTTTCCGGCTCGTCGGCTCGTCCGGCTGTGACAGTATAGTCAATGTCCGTCCACGCTTTGTGTATGAGGTGTCCCTCACGGTCGAGCATGGCGCATTTGCCGCCGTCCAGACTGGCGCAGTAGCTGAGCATTTCTCGATAAGTACACTCTTCAAGCGGAGCGTCGATCTTTATCGGCGCAAAATTTCTGACGTATATCTCCTGACCGTCTGCCGTCAATATAGCTTCTCCGTCCTCGTCGCAAAGCTGGGAATAGTCATAGCGCGGAGAAAGTATTCCTAGCTTGTTGCATATCTCAAGCTCTACATCGTCTGTTGTTGCCGGAAAGCTCAACGACGACGTATATGTATCGTCAGATTTGTAAAAGCCGTCATGAGCTTCAACAGTCCATTTTTCACCGTTCTGCTTGCATGATGTCACTTTGTACCGCCCGAAAGGTATTAACTCCTCCTCCAGCTCGTCAAATAAATTTACAGCGTAAAAATACAGCACAAACGTCTTGCCGCTTATATCCGCCGTAAGTCCTGTAACCTCAGCAGTTATGCTCTGTGAAACAGTATCCCCGGCAATAATATCTTTGTTTGCAGTGCTTGCCTGCGTCGTAATTTTAGCGATCCCGTCCGACAGCTCCGTTCCGTCCGCAAACTCCATCACCGCCCGGAACGTTCTGCTGTCAGACATTATATAGTCCGCGACCTCCTGTGAAACGACCTGATACATTGCACACCTCCTAAATTTCGACAACGCTGACAGTCATACCTGTAACGTTGCCTTCGTTATCCTTGTATGTGTGAATTGACGACGACGGCAGCGTAGAATAGCAATGCAGCGTCCTGCGCTGACCCGTATCGTCTGTAAAAGTGATATAAAAGAACGGCTTGCCAAGCTGTGTAAACGCTGAGCGTATCAGCGAAACCTCCGCGTAAGTAAGCGTGTCCCACGATATTGAAAGCGTACCCTTTACCGCTCTGACGTCGCCGACAAAATTACAGTTGCCGGATCGTCCCGCGTTTTCGCTCCAGATTGCTTCCGGCGTGTATGATATGCCGTCCTGCGCTGGCGGAGGAAGCGTTACCCCGTCAACTATTATGTTGTTGTCCACAATACACCCTCCTTATATTTTGAGCGGACATTCGCCGCTGCTTGACGTCATGTCGTTAATGTCGTCTATAAACACCTCGGCAAGCTCCTTGCCTTTAATAACAAGCTTGAGTACAACAGGCTGCTTTGCTCCTGCTCCGTTTTCACCCATCGCTTCGCGTACTGCCTGCTTGATAGTCGATAAAGGAGAAACAACCTCGGTTTCACGCTTGTTATCACCCAGTACAGCTAGAAATTCGCCGTAATTCGCGGGCACGACCGTTCCGGTTGCCAGTTTAGGTATCTGAGGTATATTAATATCTGACAAACCGCCGAACGGCTGCCAGTCAAGTATTTCAATATCCCGTATCCAGCCGATCGCGGCATTAATAGCTTCAAACGGCTTAGCAATTACCCAGTTGATACCGTCGATCAGCCCGTTTACAACGGTGAAAAACGTTTCCGAGATACCCTCTTTTATGCCGCTGAATATTTCTCCGCCTTTGCTGAATACGTTCTTAACTCCTTCCCAAGCTTTTGTGAAGATGTTTTTAAACCAGTCCGCAACAGAAGCAAACGGCTTTTTGACTGCTTCCCAAACGCTGCCGAAAAATTCGCTGACAGCAGAAAAAGCTGATTTTATGTTATCCCATGCTGTAGTGAAAACACCGCTGAACCAGCTTGCAACTGAATAAAACACGTTGCATATTCCGTCCCATATGCCTGTAAAAAAGTCTACTACCGTGCTCCATGCGTTTTTTATGCCTTCCCACGCTTTAGTAAAGAGATTCTTAAACCATTCGCCAACAGCGGCAAAAACATTCTTTATACCTTCCCAAAGATCGCTGAAAAATTTTACTACAGTATCAAAGATACCTACGCACCAGTCAAAAAAGCTGTACATAGTTTCTTTTATACATTCCCACATATCGATTGCAAATTGCTTAACAGTATCCCAGTTTTCATACAATGCAACGCCAATTGCAATAAGCGCGCCAATTGCCAGAACGACTAATCCGATTGGTGAGGTTAAAAAATTAATTGCTGCAGCGAATGCTGTTGTGACTGCTGTTGCTATTGTACATACAGCATTCCATGCGACAGTAGCTGCAGTCATTATACCTTGTGCCGTTGCATTTGCCAGTTTAGCAGCCTTGCTTGCAATCCAAGCAGCTGTTTCTTTTGCTAAATCTGCAATGGTTGTTCCTATTGCAACGACAAAATCTTTTACATATAGAGCGATTATTTTTAGTGATTCAATTTTATCTGCTATTTTTGCAGTAGTAACTGCTGCAATTGCAGATTTTAACTTATTCATTATACCAATCAAACCGCCTGCATTAATTATCCATTCCGCTATCGTTGTAATCTCCCAAACTGCAAAAAACGCTGCCACTATGCCAGTGATTACTTGAAAAGCTGTTTGATTTTCTGAAATCCATGTTCCGATATCTGAAAGCACAGATGTTAGTTTTTCAAGAACAGATATTATGACTCCGCCTGTCCATTCCGCAACAGGTCTAAGAAAATTATCAAACAGCCATGAGATTTGCGGCTGTACCGCATCAATTGCCGAATTTAATAAACCAACAGCACTACTTAATAGTTTTAGAAATGCAGGTAAAACATCCTCAATCGTCCAGCTCGCCAACGGCAGCAGAACGTTGTCAAAGAACCATTCAAGACCTTCGCCAACGTTGTCTGCAAACGGTTCTAACGCTTGCAGAAGCGTATCAAAAGAGGAAAGCAAAGGTTCAAAATCAATTGTTCCTGCCCAGTCTGATATCCTGCCTGTTATGTTTTCAACATGACGTAAGATCGTATCGAAAATATCAGCAGAGTGCTGAATAATATCCGTGCCAAGATTGTCCGTCGTCCATGCTGTCTTCAGTCTGTCAGCAATATTGCCGACAGTAGTAAATATGTTTCTGAATATTTCCAGAATGTGACCGACGATTTTTTCGCCTGTACCGTTTGTCCAAACTGTTTTGAATGACTCGCCTATTTTGCCAAGCAGACTTAAAATATTGTCAAAAGCGTTTTTTGCAGAATCAGTTACGGATTTTCCATGTGTGCTCCATGCGTTTTGGAGTGGTTTAAACAGCTCTGAAAAGCTCTTTTTAACACGTTTAAAAAAGCTTTCAAGCTTCTTTTCAGCATCTGAAGTATCTACATCTGCCGTCGCTGTTATTGTGCCACCTGACAAGCCGCTGAAATTTGCTGTTGAAGCGGATGAGGAGTTCTCACTGTCGCCCAGCTTATTTATTTTATCAAATGAGGCTAGTGAGTTTTCATTAGCGTTAGCTGCCTCCTCTGCTGCTGCCGCCATATCTTCGTAGCTTGACGCTGCTTCTGAAGTTCCGTCGCCGAGCTCTTTACTGCTTGAAACAACGTCTGTTGTTATTCCGAAAATATTTGCGGCGCTTTTTGCAAGCGCGGTGATCTTTGTGAGAGCGCTGTTCAGATAGACTACAGCCGGCTGCAGCACAGCCTTAAGCAGGTTACCGACCGCCACTTTCAGCTCATTAAAATTAAAAGCCAGCCTTGAAAGCTGACCCGAAAAGCTGTTTGCAACCTTTGCAGCGTCGCCGGTCTGAAAACGAGTCTCCGTCATAATTCCGTTGACTTCCGCCTGTATTTTCTGCTGCTGAGTAAGCTTAGCGGCTGTCGTACCTATTGACTTAGCATAATCGTCCCACATTTTTGCGACGTTTTTAGTTACGCCTGCATTGTCAACTAAAATAGAGTTTTCGTTTTTTAAACCCTCAGTCGCAGTCTGAACAGCCTCGCCCATGCTGTATGAAGCCTGTCTGCCGTAAGCCGATGAATCTTTAAGTGCAGTCAGAACCTGTTGTATCTGACTGTCATCGTAGCCTCGTGCCGCAAGATTCTTGTAAGCTGTTACGGCGTTTTGCAGAGGTATAAGACCATCTGATACATAATCCTGTATCCAAGCCTTCGCGTTTGAAAAACTGCGTCCCTGACCGTCCATAATGCTCTGCAGCCCCTGCCAAGCGTTTGAGGTCTGATTTGCAGCCGTTACGGACGCCTTGCCAAACGCGACTATCTGAGAAACAGAAAATGCAATGCCGATTGCCGCTCCGAGCTTTGCTACAATATTTTTTAAGCTTGTCAGCTGATTGCTCAGACTGCTTACGTCCTTGCTGAATCCTTTTGTATCTATTTTTGTGTCAAAGTTGAGCCGTCCGTCTACAGCCATTGCCCCACCTCCTTTTTGCTAAGAATAACTATAATAGTGAATTTACAAAATCAATTTCAGACTGTTCTTCAGAGCTAAGTTTGTGCTTAATGTCAATCAGCTCTCTATGCTCACGGTAAATTGACTGTTCATATTTGTCTAATGCCTTGCCTTTAGCTTTTTTACTGCGTATAGACAAAACGGTAGACAGAAGTCCTTCGCCGGTTTCACTGAAATATCCGAGAAAAGTCCACCAGTGCAGATATCTGATCGATCTGACCTCAAAGCCGGCAACGCGGTTGACTGCCGGAAAGATTATCTTTTCGTCCTGTGTCCAATCAATTATTTTTGCATTTACTGATTTTTTAGACATATCTCCGCCGTCTAAAAACCATATAGCACGTTCAAGAGCGGTCGAATAATCCTTGCGCTTGAGCATATCAAAATCAGTATATAAGCAGTTCAGGCAAGTCATATGCTTTTCTTCGACAGTAAGGTCATCATCGTCGTATGCTTGAAAAATAAGCAATGCTATTCGATAATCGGAGTTGATTTTATAGCTGAAGCCGTTGATTTCCAGTGTTTCAGGAAGCTGTCCGATCATTTTAACGCTCCGTTATCTCGCAGATAATCCATCAGTTTGATCTGATCAGGCGTGAGCTTGGACAGATCAATTGCTTTAGCAGTCGGATTCGGAGTATTTGACGTGATCCGCGAGGTAATATTTTTAGCCTCATGAGTATATTTGCTTATTTTTTTCTTAGATTTATCAGCTTCTTTTTTTGTCTCGCTGTCTATGTAAGCAACAATTGAATCGATAAAATTTAAAAATATCGGCTGACCTCCCGCAAGGGACAGACAGCTGTCGCTGCCGAATATCACAGACGATATATCATAGCCAAACAGATCGTCAATAAGCTCTCTAACCGCATTCTCAAGCTTATTAACATTTTCGGCAGCTTCGCGTATTTTCTCAAAATCCGGATTGTTCTTGTCAATGTCCTTAACCTTTGAAACAGCATCCAGATCAATATCGCCGTACTTGACTTTTAAATTGTCTACAAGCTTATCAAAGTCTGCGAGACGCTTTAAAAATCCCATGTCGGCAGGATTTATCCTGATGATCCGGTCAGGATCGCCGTTGATTTCAAGTTCTTTATATCCGTCGTCAAAAGACAGCGCAATTCTTTCCGCCATAAAATCAGCTCCTTAATTAAATATAATTAAAGGGCGGATTAACCGCCCTCGTTATCCTTCTGCATCTGCAGTGAATGTCGGTACTTTGTTTGCAATGGTTACCGTTCCCTTGACGCGGTTTCCGCATGGTGTAACAGTAAACGGAATATTTACTCCGCCCTGCGGACCGCCATAAGCTGTCGGTTTTACAATGCAGTCTTCCGTCCACGCGTCGTATGCTCCGCTGGTCTTGTCGATTAATATCTCAAGAAGCGTTGTCTTGCAATCGTCGCCGGTCAAACGATTCATTGCAATATCCTTGATCTTTGTGTAAATACTGTCGCCGACGTTTGCATAGTATGTTTCTACTGACAGCGACGGCTCGTAGCCTTCGTCGTTTACAGACGTTTCATCAAGTATGTTTTTAACTGTAGATGTTGATGGGTTAAGCTCCATCGACATATCTTCGATATCCTTACCTATAACGAACCAGCTCGGCGTTTCACCGCCGAAGGTGCTGTCTATGCAGTGTATTAAATGACTGCGCTTTAGTTTTGTGATTGTCTCTGACATTAAAATCCCTCTCTTTCAAAAATAAAATGAATTTGTATCTGATAGACTCCCCGATCTCCGTCGTTGTCTAATGAAAGCAATATACCGTTGTCGGCGGTTATCCGCACAGGCTTTCCTTTAGAGATTGCAGGATATATATCATTGCGATTGTTGTCATTGATCCAGAAGATAAATTGTTCAGTAAATGCAGACGCGTTTAACCGCGACAGGTCGTCCGCAGTGTATTCCCGCGATTGTAATATTGCGTTGTACTGCCATATTTGATTGCCCAATATGTCTTCTGAGTTTAATATCAGACCTGATGTTTGTATACTGTAGCTTATCGGTTCATCGTCAACCTGATCTATGTGCAATACGTCTATATCCGCAATAAACGGGCACTTTTCAATGTATTTCCTCATCGCCTCCAGCAGACTATTTTGATCCTGCAATTTTTTTCACTCCTCTCAGAATACCCGGAAGATGATCTGGCTTCATGCGTTCAAACCAAAGCCGACCGCGTTTGCCTCCGCGTTTCAGACCTTCGTTTCCTCTGCCGGCATTTTCATAATAATTCTTTCGTGCGTATGGCGTGTCGTAATGCACCCTTCCCGAACCGATCACGGTTGATGTCGTTCCCGACTCTTTAAGCCTGCCGGTCAACATAGGAACATAACTGTCGCAACAGCGCAGCACCTCGCTGTCAATGTATTTCTGAACCTTGCCGCCCTTTTGAAGACATCTTCTCGCCAAAAGCTCATTTTCCGGCGAAACTTTAAAAGTAAGCTTTAATCCGTATTTGCTCATCGCGCTGTCACCTCGGTGTGTCTTAACAAGCCGCTGCCGTAATCTTTTCGTGAAACGGTGCTTACCTTTAGCGGCTTTACTTTTTTAAGCAGTTCGGTTATTGAATCAGTTACTTCAAAATCTATCGTACCTTTCGCAATATAATCAGATTTGTCAATCTCAGCCGACAGCGGCAAATGCACCATTGCCGTATCAACGTCGGTTTTTCCTGTCTTGGTTATATTCTGAGCCTCTGTGTCCTGCCACCAGCAGAGATAGCAGTTTACAATGTATCCTTCGTCCGTATTGTGCCATACAGTGCATTTAGCGTTATATTTCATCAGCACCACCCCACTTGCGGCAGATACGCCGACGCGGCGTCGGCAAGCCTGCTGCTCAGACTGTCACCGGAAGAGGAGTATGTAACAGAGTAGTCCCCAACTTTTTCAGATGATATATTACGTTCAGGCTCAGCTTTGTAATACACCTCTGCGACCGCGCAGCAGGCTTTTGACAGCGTGTACGCGTCAGACGCGTTATTGCCGTACCGGGTTATAATGTAGTCGGTTGCCCGCTGCGCGTAATAATCGAAGTCCTCGTCAGGGATAAGCTTGCCGAAAAAATCTGACTTGTAAAACTCTGCGTCTGCGTATGCCATTGACATAGCTTACACCTCCGAATTGCTTAAAACGGTTAGTATAGCCTGTATAATCTCGTCTTTTTTGACTGCTTTCCCGAGGTCGATCTTATACTCCGCCGCAAGCTGCTTAAGCTGAGGTACAGTCATATCTTCAAGGCGACAAACACTGGGGGTATCATTCGGGACAGTTTCAAATTTCAATCCTACTGTTTTTGCCATATTGATACCTCCTTAAGCTTTGTGATGCAGATAAATACCCGCTGCCTTATTTTCATAGACATCAGCCAGACCGTAAGCGCGGAAGAAGAACATCCAGCTGTCGTCCGTCTGGTTTTCTTCCGGCGAAACCACTTTGTTTACGGTATGCTTAGGATACTGTATAACGGCAGATTTCTGAATGATCATAAAATTAATATCCTTGCCTGCGGTTGCCTTGGAATATCCACCTGATTCCTCGCCTTCTGTCGTACCGTCTGCTAAGTCGATCGCAGTGTAAAAACGTGTCTGAGGCACTTTTACAATGCTTGCGAAGCTGTCGATAACCGCTTTAGACTTTGTTGTATCTACATTGAGCACAAGATTATACAGCGTCGGAGTAATAAACAGTATACGGTTTTCGGCAGCAATCTCGTCCTCGTCCATCGTATTTTGCGCTGTAACCAAAGCTGACAATACGTCGTTGCCGCTGCTAAGAGTCGCTCCCGCAGAAATCTTTGATATACCTGTAGTACCGGCATATGTTGCAAAACGAAACGCGTCCAGTTCAGGAGCTGTCTTGGTGCGGATAAACTCGCTTGATAACTTACCAAACGCAAGACCGGCAGACTCGGCGTTGTCCATATTATCAACGCTAAATTTACGACCTCTGTCGTAGTTAAACTTTACCGTTTCGTTTGTGAGCGTGACATCTCCCTTGACATATCCGCTTGATCGGCTGTAATCGGCGAGTCCGTCCATGCTGAGCTTTGGTATAATTATCTCATTGGCGTTTGAACCCTGCTTAACCAGCGTACTGTCGCCGTCAAGTACGTTAGTGCAGGACGCCTGCTTGTATACCTCGTCAAGCAGATCAATGTAAGCTTTAAATAATGTAATTGAATTTGCCATAATTACTTACCTCCATTTTTCGCAGACAGACCCATAACGGCTCTTGCCTGATCTATTGATATTGATTTGGTGTCCTCGCCGTGTTTAATGGCAGTATCGATGTACGCTCCTCCGTCACCCGAAGCGTCGTCAAACAAAAAGGCTTTATCGTTTTTGATCCTGCCCAGCTGCTCATCCAGCCCTATAAGCTTGCCGCTGTCGTCCAGCTTAAGCATATTGACGTCGATCTGAGACTTGACGATATCAACGTCTCTCGCTTTCGCACTGATTAAAGCAAGCTCCAGAGCTTTGTCCATCTTCAGAGCGGCAATATCGGCATTATACTTTGACTCCCAGTCTGCAGCAGACTTTTTAAGACCGTCAAGATCTACCCCGTTAAACGCTTTTACCTTTTCTGTAAGCTCGGTTACAGATTTTTTTGCCGTTTCAAGCTGTGTGTTCGCCTCCGCTGTTTTCTGCTGCTCCGCAGTCAGCTCCGCTGTGTGCTGTTCAAGCACCTTGTCTGCCAGCTCGTCTGTAAGACCGAGCTTTACAAGTTCGTCTTTTGTCATGATTTCTACCTCCTAAAAATTTTTGAGTATAATAAAAACGCCCTTTAAAGAGCGTTTTATTAACGTTAAAATAGTGTTTAATTAATAGTGTCTTTGTACCGCTTTATGTCTTTTTTGCACTTCAGTTCAAATATACTTAAAGCAAATTTAAGCGCTAAAAGCGTCCAAGCCGCTATATAGCAGCCACTTGGAACCTGTCCCGTATCGAGTGCATAGAGCAGTATAATAGTTGATGCCATATTAACCTCCTAACTTACTTACAAGCTCTATTGACGTGTTCTTTTTTACAAAATGAGATTTGAGCGATTTAAAAGAAGACCAGAACGGATAATAATAGTAATACGCCGCCTTTTCAGCAACTTGTTTTTGAAATGCTTTGCTCTCCTTTTTAAGCTTTTTTCGGTTGCTTGATGTGAGCAGCGATCCTTTATGCTTTTGATAAAACCTCCGGCGTATTTCTGTATCATGTTGCGCCGCGTCTATATCAAACTCACCGTTGACATATACGGCTATAACGTTTTTCAGCGGCTTTTCCGGCACGACTATCAGTGTAACGTTATATCCGTCGATCTTAAGATCAGCTCTGCTGCCTACCCAGCACAAATGCTGTTCAAGCTGCTGCCACTCATCATTTGTCATTTGCAATCCTCCTTTGGGCAAAATTTAAAGCCCCCATTAGTTGGGAGCTCTAGTTTTAAATTTGATTATAAATTGTATCATATAGTGCCTCAAGCTGTCTGCCAAACTCTGTGATTTCTCCATCTGAATCAAAGCCATAGATATCCAACGCTGTACTTATCAACAGCTGAAACAAGTGCAGTTCTTCATTGTTTATAAAAATAGTATGATCATCATCATTTTGAAGTATATACTTCATATCTGAAATATCAACATATTTCTTAAACAGTTCATATTCATCTGCTTTAAGCTTAAACTTCATTTTATCCTCCTTTATCCGGATTGCATTGGATTAAGATCCCTGTGTCCGGATTGATAGTAACATCACATTTGTCGGTATAAAACTTTTGAGATCGCATTTTTGTACCATCTGTATTATATAATTGCTCATTTAATTTGTTTTTATTATATTTTGGTGAGAGATAATCCCCTTTGGTCAGGGCTTCTTTCATATCAACAAAAGATATGCCGCTTCGTGGCTTGTGATATTTATCACTTGGATTTGCCATCGTCCCAAAAAATCGTTCAAGAAAATGCTTTGACTGACCTTTTATTTCTATCCCATTTACAGTTTTAACTCCGACAATTTCTCTTTGAATCAAGTTATATGTATCTTTATACAAGCTGTATTTTACCTGTGGTGACATATATCCGCTTTTAACTGATTGTATATATGCGTTCATCAGTTTGTATTCAGGAGGATTAGTATACTCCATTTCTCTGAATTTGTCAATACTTTTCGGCGGATTTTCTATGCCGTAACTTTTTAGCCGATTGACAAAGCTGCGGTTGCTGCCGTGTACAGCCTTTTGCGACAAGCTCCTGCCAAAGCCAACCACCCTGACGCGGTCGTTTTGCTCGTATAGTCCGTTTGCATTACAAAACTCATTCAGCCGCTTTTCTTTAAGTTTCAGAGTTTCCGAGGTGCGCTCAAATTTATTCTGCAGCCTGCGCCTGAGCTCGTCATCACTGCACTCCTGCAGAGCTCCGTCAAGAGCCGCAAGACTGCGCTTTGATTTTCTGATCGAGCGTTCCATCGCCCTCTGTTTCTGCGAAAGCTTATACTGCTCATTGTTTTCTGCAATATCGACCGGCAGATTTGCTCTTTCTGATATGCCCTCAAAAAACGGATAAAAATCGTGTCTGCAATTCCAGCCTTTTAAGCCTGCCCCCGTACCGTAGCCGGTAGCCTCAGACAACTTAGGATACTTTTTCGATTTGCCGGATATGCTGTATACCTTGCCCTGCCATAATGCGTGTGAAGGACGCGCGCCCATATGCGCCGTGACTTCAACCAGATCACAGTCCATTTCAGCCGCCAGATCAAGCTGCATTTGTCCGGCGGTCTGACTTATTCCCGTCATTACCGCACGTCTGACAGCTACGTCAGCCCAGTCGGTATGACCAGACGGATATGTAACCGCTGCTATGCCTTGTGAGGCAAGCTCCGAAACAGCGTCATAAATTGCCTCCTGATAGGAAAATGCACCGCTCTGAACCTTTAGCCATGCCTTATCCATAAGATGTGTAACGGTTGCCCTCGAGGATTCTACCATTGACTTGCATAAATTGCTTGTCATTCCGTTTGCATTTCTTATACCGGCTTTCAGCGTGTTGGATAACGCCACCGACCTCAGAGCAGCGGAGCAGTCCTTTCCGCAAGCTCTGTAGATTTTTGCGTCGTTGTTTATCGCCTCACGGCAGGCGTCCGTGTACAGCTGTGTAATCTGACGTTTGCTCATGCCTGTGTATTTTGAAATAAGCTTGTTGACTTCGTTTGTAGACAGCCTCAGCTGACCGGCTTTGTACAGCTGCCACTCAGCTGACGGAGTAAGATAATTTGTTTTGACCAGCTTTTTTGACAGGCTGCGAATAATGTCTATTTGCAGCTCGTTTACTAAATCTACCAGCTCGTCCGGAAGCTTTTGCAGAGTCTGAGGCGTAAGCATTATGCCTCACCGCCCTCAAAGCCCAGAATCTCATCATTGGTAAGCTCACCGTCAGCAAGCTTAGCCTTAGCTTCTTCCTCCGTTTCTCCGTACCACTTTACCCGGTACTCCCATTTTTGCATTATCCCTGCGGCTACATCGTCTTTATCCCGCTGACGTTCAGCGTTTTCATCAACAAGCGGAGACTGGTCAAATACAATTGATATATTCGCGTCTTCCTTTATGTCGCTGTCAATGTAATTGTGTCCTATCCAGAGCAATGTTTTTACAAGCTTGTGCAAAAAGCTTTCTACCTTGATAAAATGCTTATGAGCGTTCTGAATCAGGTCTTGTTTATCGCCAGTGTACTGAGTAGCTGTAACAATGCTGCCGCTGTTAAATTGATAGTGCTTTGTGCCAAAACCAACTTTAAAACTGAGATAATCAAGCTGAGCCTGTATGCCGGCAGTGTTGTCGCTTACACGCAAGTCAGGATTGTGCTCCTGCACCATTGTTTTCCCTGTCCCGTCGTCAAACGTTTCGCCGACAAAATAAAAGAGCTGCTGATTGACCTCGTCAGGAGCGACTCTTTTACCGCCAGCCATGTCCGACAGCAGATTCTTGTTAAGAAAAACCTTTTTCTGTCCAAGCCAGAAGTCCGAATTAAAATTATTGTAAGCCAAATCAACACCTTTAAGATTGTCAATAGCGTTTGCAAAAACCGCGCAGCCCATGCCGTTGCTGTTTTTTACTGCATTGACGATTGCCGGAACGCAGATCGAAAACCAAGGTCTGTCCGATCCGGTATACAGGATTGTCGGAACACCTTCAAGCAGCTCGTCCTCCGCCAGCAATGCCGGGTTATTAATGTCCGTTTTAAATAAGTGATTTTCAATTACATATTCATTATCTTCAAGTCTGTGCAGCTCTAGATATATTCGATTTTGTCCTCTTATGCACAGTTCTGAACAAAACGCCGCTTCGGTTATAATGCCGTTGTCGGTTGACAGCGGTATTATTTTATCAGCTTCAAGGTAGTTTAGATCTATTCTTGTATTTTGTGACGGAAGCAATCTGTTTCTGCGGTCGACCTTTGCGTTTTTGAGTCGGATAACTACAGCTCCTGTACCTGAGTACATCATTTTTTCCATGAGATCGTTTGCCTGATCCCAGAAATTGTTGCTGCCGAACACTCCGCCGTTGTCCGCGTCGCCGCTGATATAATTCTGCGTGTATCCGTCGTCAATTTTCACAAATGTTTTGTCGTTTATAAGTATCGACGCCCAATCTTCACATACCTTTTTAGCCATTTTCATAGTATACATATCGCGGCTTTTTTTGTTTTCGCCATTTTCAAACGTAATTTTGTGAAAAGGCTCATAATAGCCTTTCCACCAGTCTTTCCAAATCTCTATATATTCGTAATAATCAGCTGAAAGCTGATATCCGTACCGGCTATTGATCCAGCTTATAACGCTCGTATTAATACTGACCACCTCCTGCCGCCAGCAGCGGCTTGATAAATTTACTGAAACTGTACTCAAGCGCGTCTGCCGTGTCTATATCGCACGTTCCATCGTCTAACCGAACATCCTTTGTGTCCTGCTTGGCGTCCCAGATTTGCTCTGACAAGCTTGCAATTACATTTTTGCACTGCTTAAGCACCAAGAATCTGCCCTGAGCCATCAAGGCTGCCAAAGCCGCAATACGGTCATTGACCGGAGCCTTGTAGCAATCCGCTATCTTGATCAGCAGTCTAGCCTGAGTGCAGGCATAGCGCAATCCGTTAATAAGTGTCTGAGCTTCGTTATCCGCCCATGCAATTTTAATTAAAATCGGATTAAAATTGCTGTATAACCGCCTCACAAACTGTATAAAACACTTATTTATAGTATCGGGACTCACTTCTCCCTTGCCGCCGTCAACTTTGTAATCGTCGATAACGACAAGCTTTTTAAAGCCATCCAGATATGCAGTCGCCACAAATGTTGTCTTTGATTTGTTGCCGCCGAAGTCTATGCCTATGTGTATCGACGTTATTTTATGCTTGTCAAAGCTATCAATAATGTACTTATCAGGATCGTTTGCAAAATCCTGAAATATAAGACCCTCAGCAACCATACGCAAGCCTAAGATGTCACGCTTGTACCAGATTGACCCGGGATCATACTGAGATTTGACCTCCTGCTTGCGCTGCTCAGAAATATTAATGTTATCGTCTATTGTAAAATGCTGATAGTTGTATCCGCCTAAAAACTTACCGTCCGCCTCGTCCTGCTGATATTTGTCTATGTATTCGACATATATCCAGCTTTTAGGATTGTCCGGGTTAAGATCCCACCAGACCTTTCGCTTTAGCGCGGCGATCGAGCGGTTAAAAGCCTCCTGCACAAATGATTTGTGATGCAGATTGATTTCAGTCGCTATCCACATACCGTATGAGTTACCTCTGATAGACTTGTAACTATTTGCGAGCATTGCGCCCGAAAATATAACGATACGGGTCTTAAATCCGGTATCTCTGCCTTGGATTATAAGAGCCTCGTTGCCTTTGTACTTTCCCCAGCGGCTCTGCCCTCGGAAAAAATGCTCTATGCCAAAACCGTTGCAGTCGCCGAGGATAAGCTTAGCGTTGCCTACTGTGCTTGCGGATGCAAGATGTATCTTATCCTTTGTATTTTTAAGTTCATGGCAAAACGCCAGTACATTATCAACCGTTTTGCCGGCTCTGACAGCCCCCTCGGCAACATTGATCATACAGTCGCGGCTTCTACGGATATATTCCTTATGCTTGCCGCCGAAATTATACGGTATAGTCTTACTCCGCTTATCTGGTTTAGCCGTCTGCTCCATAAATATCCTCCTCTATCTCGCTGGTGTCTTCCAGCTCAGGATCGGCGCGCGGATTTGGCGACCAGTTTTCCTTGTCTTTGTTCTGCAGATACGATAAAGCCGCTGAAGCGTTAGGAGCAACGTGCTTTTTGGTGCGTTTATACGTCCTTCTGCCGTTTGCGGATATTTTGATCTCTTCGTCGATATATTCACCGCCCAGAGCCGCGTTTAAAAGAGCCCGCTCTACTTCGGCGTTTACAAGCCCGGGATTGTCCGCTAAAAATTTATGCAGCTCCTCATGCCTCCGCTTAAACTCCGTTGTAAGCCTTTTTCGCTCCGCTTTATCGTTTGTATTTAAAAATGCGTCCGCAAGTTCGCCAAGACCTTGAATATCCGTTTTAACCTTAATATCGCTGATATTATCAATCGCATTGCTGAGTATATCAATAGCCTGTTTTCGCTTTTGATTCATTTCGCACCTCCTTGATACATAAAAAACAAGGGCTGTGCGCCCCTGTGAGCCGTTTTTCGGTTTTAACGATAGATTTAACTGATCTGTGTTTTAAAACGATTTAAACAGCGTTTAAACGGCTGTCAAACGCTGTTTTTGTGAGGGCAGGCTTCGCCATTCAGCACTTTTTATATAAAAGCCTGTTTTTTTATATGTGATCCAGCGAAAAATCATAGAGGACGTATCAACTCTATGTTTTCGCTAAACCTTGTCCAGTTCTGCCGACACATCGAAAAAATGCCGCCTGCCGTTGATCTCGCAATACAGTGTACAGCGTTTTCGGCGTCTGCTGTACTTTATAACGCAGTGCTCTCTGCCGGAAAGTATACCGTCCGTTATATGAAGTCTGCCGTCTTTGACATATCCTTTGCTGACAGTCATGTTGCAGGCATTGAATATCCACTGCAGTCTGTCAGCTTCCTCCTGCCTGAGCGGTTCAGGGGGCTGACCGAGAAACCGGATCACGCCGTCAACAGATTTGACGATATAGTAAATATTTTGCGTAAGCTTATCTAAGCTTACAAACACATAGCCCGGGAAGATAATCCGTTGCACTGTATTCCATTTGCCATTTCGTCTTTCAAGCAGTTCATGGGTCGGAGCGAAGGATTGTATATCCCACTCGCCGAGCTTTCTAACGATCTCCTGTTCTTTGCCGCTTTGTACGTGTAATACATATATCATACAGTTTCACTCCTCTTCTTTTCATCAAGGAATTTTGCCACATCTCTGTACAGTTCCGGACGTTCCTTTGCCATAGCCTCAAATACCATTGACTTGACCTGCTCAAATCCGGCATTGAGAATATTCTCATTTTTCAGATCCATGTTCTTTTTATATGACGCCGCTTTAACTAACGATGTAGCCTGTTTTATAAGCGTTTCCGGGTCTAGCTTCTGCCACTTATCCTCAGACGTGTTTTGAATACTTTCAAGGACGTAGTGCGACAGCAGACGTATGATTCCCTCAGATGTATCCAGAGCCGGATATTTATTGATTTCCTCCATAATTACCCGAAAGTTTTCCTGTGCTAATCGAAGCGTTTCAACCGACTCATTAAGCGCCGAGGCGTAACGCCATACAGATGTTACCGAGATAGGCTGCTCGGTCTGAGCTTTGATATAGTCCGCAATTTCCTGATAAGTAAAGTCGGATTTCATCATTTCCTCGACGGTTGCTTTGAGCTCAGGGCTGAGCTTGTCTATTATTGAGTGCTTCCGGCGTTTACGTCCCATAAATACCGCCTCCCTTTAAAGTACGATACACGGGTCTGTAATACCTCCTGCAAGCAGGCTTATGCCCTTAGCGGTCAGTTTAGCTTCAAGCTCTTCAAAGTCGCAGTCCGCTAATGTTGCAGGTTCCTTTGTTAATATGCTGCGAAGATGTATGTATCCAGCCTCATACAGATAATTAATACTGTCCAATACCTCGCCTTCACTTACATCCGGAAGTGCATATTTCACGCTCTTCAGCTTGTGATATTTATGTCTGAGCATATTTACTGTACGCATTACAGAGCCGTTATTCTCTCTGAAATTTCCGGCTTTAATAAGCTGCATCTGCTTGTCCATATCCATTGCTATTTGCCTCCTTTAATCTCTAAAAGTATATCCATGATTCTGTCGAGCTTTCTGTCTGTTTTGCCTTGTTCGCGAAAAAAATCCTCTTTTGTAATATAATCTTCTTTGATTTTTGCTATGTCAGTTTTACATTTATCAAGCTCGTCCATCGTGCGTTTCAAGAAAAACGTAATGATTCCTAAGCCTCCTGTAAGAGCTATATTAATAAGTCCGCTTATTATGTCAGTACCGCTCATATGCACACCTCCCGGCATAAAAAATGGTATCGCAATCACTATAATTACGATACCATTTATTTATTGCTATGTACATATGAAACGCTTCACTCTTTTGTTTCACTCAGGAGTAAAGCCTATAATCTCTACTGCCACAAGATATTTGCTCATCTCATCCTCATATTCCTCAAATTCGCAGCTCTCTCCGTCTTGGTTTTTGAGTATAACGCTGTATGTTCTAAACTCCTCGTCGTATATCAGTTGGCAGTCGTTGCTGTACAGTAAGTTTATATCATTCTGATTGAGGCTGTCAAAAATGTCAGCATCCATAACGTCCGCTCCCCGGCAGTTGCCGCCGACCGCACGGACAAAGCTGCCGGTATAGTCCTTATACTGAAGAGTATATTTAACATAATGAGTGCCTAAATAGCTGTTAGCATAGTTATCCATGTTATCCTCCTAAGTTATCAAAAGTTATTTGTCCTTCCAGCGGAGCGTTTTTATGCTCCTGTAAAGCATCAGCAGTGATTGAGCGTATCGTTCGCTCAGTAAGATTATATTTTGCCGATAAAAATTTGTAGTTGTATCCGTTAAAATCCCGGCGTATGCGCTCATCCCGCGCAGACCTGACTACCGTATCCGCTTTTACAATGTAGATTGACAGACCGCCGTACCTTTTGACAAGCTTTGCGTATGCTTCAACGCCTATGCAGTCGCATATATCTCGCTGCTCCGGACTCAGATCTTCAACTATGATATCAAACTCCTGCAACCTGTCCACCTCTCTTTTTGCGTTTTGCGGAATTAACATAACGCTTAAGATACTCGATCAGCTGAGAGCACTGCTCCTGATCGACCCAACGAAACGGTTCTTTCTTACTTGCTGTAACTCCAAGCGTCTTGTTGATTGCTCCTACCAGTCTGTTTCCGACATCTGCCTGAGATGGTTCAAGTTCTGCAAGCTGATAGCAGAGTCTCCAGCACAGCTTCTGCTGCTCCGATGTAGCCATACCCGGATTTGCGTTGTTCTTTTTTACCTTATGCTCAGGATGATCAGGACAGCCAAAACGCATACGGTGTATAAGCTCAGCCTGCACAGCCCTGAAATCATCGTCATTAAGCTCTTTTATTGATGTTTTGCCTGTAACGCCGCAGACAACCTCGTGCAGCATATCGTCCCGATCTTTGCCTACAAGACCCAGACCCGCACCCAGACCATATATACGCTTGATTTGCTCTTTCGACGCCATAATCCTGACCTCCTTAAATTTTACACCGAAGTGATAGTTATTTTAGGCGTTTCTTCTACCGTAACCGCTCCGTCTATCCATGTCAGAGCTTTTGCAATGTCTGCGTCCGATGTCGTACCATTAAGCTCCATAAGCCGCATAAATTCTGTCCATACTGCGATCTCTGCAGCCAGATATGCGTTTTCTTTTGCTTTGTCCTCATCCAGTCCGGCTATTTTGATCAGATTTTTTACATCCGTGTCAAAATTTTTGCCCTTAAGCTTTTTATGTAGAGCTTTCGCGGATTTATCGTCAAGCTGCAAGCTGCCGATCAGCTCCTCCAGCGATCCGCCGCGAACATAATCCTGCTTATGCAAAGCAGTCAAAAGCCGTTTTGCCGCCGCTGACAGCTTGTATGTTGTCTCCTCTGTTACTACGTCAGCATACGCCTTTCCAAAAATTTTGCGCAGGAAGCTAGGATACACCAGCTTGAGATTATCCGATCTGGTAGCCGTTACCGTATTGCCGCTGTCGTCAGCATAATAGACAGACTTATACTTAGTGTCCTCAAGATCGACAGTCATTTCTTTTAGCAGTTCCGCTTCTATGCTTTCAGCCTCTGATTTCAGCTCGGATATCTTCTCTTTTATTTGAATATATCGTGCGATTTTTTCGTTTGCATTATTCAGCATTCTTTTCCGTCTCCTTCCCTGCAAGTTTTTGACTAATTTCTGCGGCTATTGCCGCTGCGCAGCTACAGCATATCTCATCTTGACGTATTTTTAATACATCTTCGACGCTGCCGCAGTAACGGCAGACGGGAACGTGCTTGCGTATCAGGATACCGTCGTCACGCTCAATCAGATCTACAGCCATGCCGCCGCCGAACCCAGCCGACAATCTCAAGTCCTTGGGTATTGTGACAGCCGCTTTGCTGGTAAGCTTTTTGTGTTTGATAATCATTATTTATACCTCCTATCATATTACTGTGCTCTGCTTTTTGCACGCGGACTTGCAACCGCCGTAGGTAGCATTACAGAGGGGCAAACGCCCCCTATTCGATTATTCCAAATTGGACTCCAAGACGGACAACAGCGTCGACAAAGTCTATAAATTCTCCGTCTTTAGTGTTCAAAAACTCAAAAGTAAAGTTAATTGTGTTATCATTCAACACTTCTGACATCTTAGTCAATATGCCTTTTTCAATTTCTTCTGTGCTCCCATCATCATATACTGCTATTATTTTTTTCAATTTTTTATCTAGTGTGTTTACGGCTGTATTCATTATTCTGCCTCCTTAGTCATATCCCGTACCTTTGTTATAATCCTTGTAGATATATGTTTTATATCAGCCTCCGGCACTTCAAGCTGCAGTGCAATCTCCGCTTTTGCATGAGCAACGACTCCAACGGCAAACTCATCTAATGTATACACGTCATCGTCAGTACAGACGCTTGTTTTTACATATCCAACACTGCCTTTGCCTCCGAAAATTGCGGCATTATGTAGCTCAAATCCAAGTGCCAACTCTGTTTTTTGCTGCGTAAAATCAGTCCTTTCTAAATATTTTTTTGCTTATTGGCAAGCTTTTTAGCGTGTTTCACTATTTTCCTCCGTACAAAAAAATATATATAACTATAAAAATAACGGTAGCTATACCTGATATCAGCCGGCAAATGACTTCCGAAGAAGAATCTTCTGTAATAAACATCAAAAAGGTTAGAATGATTGCAAACCATAAAAAGACTTTCATCTGATCACCTCAATTGCCATAATACAGTGTCCCGGCTTGCATAGCTGCTCGTCGCGCAGGACATAAGTCACATTTACTTTCAGCTGGCGTCCGGTAAATTTTTCGCCGTCAAACTCCATGAGCAGCAATTTATCGTTGACGTTAAATTTTGATTTATCCTCAATTCTTACCTCAAATGTTTTACGTCCCGAAAGCACATCGTTAAAGAATTTAGGCAGTATTTTAAGTTCATGTGTCACAGAATATACATTATCGCTCATAATTACACCTCTAGTTCCATAAATTTAGCCATTGCTACAAGTCCTTTGTGAGTAGTATTCTGATTATCGTAAGCGTTTGAGTACAGATTTACCGCACCTCGTATAGCCTGTGAACTATGAGCGATTTTAAGCAAAAACTCCAGCTCAGACTCATGTCCGATCAGCGCCGGAAAGAGCAGTTCAATGTCGTGCTTTGTGATTTGTTTTACCGTGAATACTTTAGTTTGCTTTGTGCGGTTGCGTATCTGCGAAAACTCAGCTTTCTGCTTGCCTCCCAGTCGTGATACGGTTTCCTGATTGCCTACAAAGCATATACCAAGCGTTTGATTTTTTGCGTCAAAGTAGTCTGAAAAACTTCTGAGCGTCTCGATCGTTCGTATCCCAAGATGCTGAGCCTCGTCTATAACTATCACCATACCGTCCGACAGTTTAGCCGCTATAGAAAGCCACAGCTCGTCCAAACTTGCTGCAGACACGTTAAGACTGCCTCCAAGCAGCTTGAGCACAGACTTTGGAGACTTGATACACGGATTAGCCGATATGTATATGCAGTTATTAGAATGATCTTTAGCAAACTGCTTTGCCGCCTGCGTTTTGCCAACTCCGGCGTCGCCGCAAGCAATTGCAAGACCGCCTTTGAGCTGACAGTTACGGATCGTTTCATATACGTTGCTGGAAATTGAAGTCTTCACATAGTCATTCTTGCTGTACGCCTCCGAAGCCTCCTCTTTTGTTTTAAAGTAGTCTATAAGCCTGTTAAGCTGCTTGTCTACATTGCCTCGGTATTTTCCTCCTTTTATAGCTGAAATAGTCGCTGCGGATATACCGATCTGTTCTCCTGCTTTATTTGCGCTGCCGATCAGCTGCGCAAGCTCGTCAAATTTTTTAAGAGCCCATTCCTGTTCGCTTGTAAACATATTACTCCTCTTTTCTTTTTTCTATATTCCTGTTGATTTTCGCAAGATCAATAATTACGTCCTCGCCGGAAGCTATCGGAAGCTGCTCAGACTCTTCGTCGGCACGGACAACCACAATATTGTTCGGCATAACGATCTTAAATTTTTCCTTACCGTTTGCGGCTTTTAGCGCGGCTGCGGCATACAGATCAAGCTTCTGAGCATTGCTCATGCCGTCTGTAATTGCTTTTGCTTCTGCCTTGATAAATTTCTGCGTTCTGCGCTGCAGAGCCATAGCGTCCGCTATTTCGTCCTTGCTGTCAGTAATGTATTCGATCAGCAGCTTGTCCGCGCAAGCCCATGTCCACAAATATCTGTCCTGAGCGTCATATATTCTTACACTGCGCAGATCAGCCGGATCATAGCGTACATATACCTCCTCACCCAAATGCTTATATGTAGCGTCGTCCATATACCACAGCTTTTCTCCGGCAACCTCAACAAACACACCGTTGCGTTTGATTTTCTGTATCCTAGTAGAGCGCATAAGCATAAGATTGAGATCCGACTCAGCTGCTTTGCGTATTCCCACAGCCTTTATGTCCTTATTCCAGACATCGATCCGGCTCATGCCTTTGTATTGTGCTTCTGAACCGCCGTACTCCTGTACGTTAAAATCGTAATCTATCCAGTTTTCAATAAACTCCCTGATCTCAAAATCGCATGGTATTTTGCCTTCTTTAATTCTGCGTTTAAGACTTTCAGGTCGCTGAAGGATAGTACCGCCGCAGTAGCCTTCAAACATACGCGCAAACTGCATAGTAACCGTGCTAAATGTGCGCTCAATCGGTTTTGCCTTAGCGTTACGCACAATAGCGTTATGCATATCAATGCCCAACCGCTGCAATATTGTAGGCGGCTCTGTTTTTTCAGAGTCTGATTTACGAGTCCTATGCCCTTTGCCTCCGATGTCATGAACCAAAAATTCACGACCGTTATCAAAATACACTGATTTTGGTATACCGAAGCGTTTGATACCGTGCCTTAGAGCAATAAGCGTTGACTGTGATGACGGTGAGTCTGTAACGTTCCAGCCGACCAGCACTCCGCTTTTGGCGTCCAGAAATGCTGTCAGATAAAGCCTGTGTATCATGCCGTTATCTTCATCATAAGACTGTATGTCAAACGTGTGATTGTCTGCGATCCAGACGTCGTTAGCGTGGAGCTTGTCATACATCCTGCTGATATACGGAAGGCATTTATCTTTCATTGCTTTATCGCCGTCCCGCATATATATCCTGACCGCAAGAGGTATATCCGTTTCAATATGCCGCCGGAAACTGCGTTCCGACGGAAAGCTTGCCACCATATCCGGGTAATACTCCTTAGCGCATTCAAGCGTCAGGCTGTAACAGCGTGAGACAGTCGGTTTATTTTCAGATAAATACAAATAGCAAAACTGATCCCACAGCTCAGGGGCTATTTTGCTTTTGCCCTTATTCCATCCGCCCCGGTTATCTACAAGACCCTCAAGCCGGTTATCCTTAAGCGCGGCGTATTTGCTGTACAATATGCCGAGCGATATATCCATATCCGGATGTTCAAGCTTACACTTGCTTATATACAGCTTATCGACCTCTGCCTTTCTGCCCGGATACTCGTTCCTATAGCTTTGCCAATCGTCGAGTATAGATTTCCATAATGTTATCTGTTCACGCTCTTCCTGACTAAAGCTTTCAAACGACCTTAAACCGACTTTTTTAGCCTGTTTTAATGCTGTTTTAACAGGCTCTGCACCCGCCTTGCCCCTCAGCTGTGTATAGTATTTCGTCTGCAGGCTTTCCGGAAGTGCAGTTACAGGGATCATGTAACGAGGACGGTTTTTATTGTTAAATTCAATATTGCACTGTAGCTTTCCCTCTTTGCATATTTTCTTTATATATTGTATACTGCATCCTTTAAGCTCTGCGGCTGTTTTGACCGTTATATAATCCAAGTCAACACCTCCCTAAAAAAGGACTTGACAATTTCCATTTTCTCTGATATACTAACTATCAGAGTCAGAACGGTTGTTTACAAGGGCAAACAGAAACTCTTCTGTTTCTGTGAGAACGGAAAGAATGGTCGCTATATTCTTTCTCAGCTGTTCTGGCTCTATTTTTATGTCCTCAAGACAGCTTGACTGAGCCAGAAGCCTTGCCTGTCCCACCGCGTGAGCAAGTATCTGAGTTTCAAAATCTTTGTATTTCATTGGTTTTCACCTCCTGTTGGTCTGCCATCGTCAGCGTTGGGAGACCGTCCCCAACGGACAGCAAGCTATGCTTGCTGTTTCGGCTATTCTACTTTGCGACCTATAAGCTCGTCCATTGAAAAACCGAGCGCCTTTGTCAATCTGTCAGCAAGTCCAAGACTAGGTACTTTGTATCCTGATTCGATATGAGATATCATTGATGCTGATGTTCCTGCAAGCTTTGCCAGTTCTTTGCCTGTCATATGTGCTTCAAGTCTTTTTTTCTTTAGAATCTCGCCTATTGTCATTGTCCAGCCCTCCTTTAACCTCAAAATTCAAGACTGTGTGCCTGTTATCAAGCACATATCTTAACGCCATATTTTCACGACGGAGCTTTTGCTCCGTTTTTTCATGCCTCTTTTCAGCGTCCGCCTCTGCAATTACCCTGACGCTGTCGTACATTGCCGCCAGAGCGACTAGAAATATAACGGACAGGATCACCGTTAGTATTATATATGACATTTGTACCTCCTATTTGTAAGCCATAAATTTTACAACGTCCAGAATTATTGCCATCAAACTGTCTGCTGTAACGTCAATTTGATATTTGCAGCAGTTTTCCATTGTTATCTCTACGACTTCTAGCGTATCGATCTTAATGTATTTACAGTTTGCAATATCCTTATTTGCTGCTTTTAATACTGAAAACAATTCATTTTCCACAAACTTGTGCTTTTCCGTTAAGATTGTTGATTTTGATAAATTATTCATAAATGTACCTCCTCGGCGGTAAGTCGTTTATAGTATCTCCAGACAGATGTGACAGATAATACGACTCCGTAATCAGCCAAAAAACTGCATACCTCGCTGAATGTATATTTGTTTGACAGGAGCATTTCGTCAACCGCTTTATGCAGTTCCGGGCTGAGCTGAGTTATTATGCTCATTGATTTACGCGGCTTACGGCGCATTTGAGGCTGCTCTGCGATTTTATTAATGCTGAGCTGCTTAATAACCTCTGTAACCACTGCTGTTGCTGTTCTTGCAATAATCTCTTCAATATTTACAGCTCCGTAAGAGCCGGTCTTGCGGAGCGTCGGGAGAACCTCGTCAAATACCCAACGTTCAAATTTTTCTGCTGACGGAAGCTTACTAGAGACTATCAAGCGGTAAAGGTCTCCTTCGGGAATAAATTTTACGTATTGTTCACCGCCAGCGGTAGGGAGGCGACGTTTTAACGCCCCCTTGCAATGTCTTGTGATTGCATCTTTCGGAGATGCATACCCTAAAATCTTTGCGCACTGTGTAGCCGGGAAGTATTCCTTGCCGTCAATTAGCATTACTCCCATTTCGCCAAACTCTGTACTGCTGAAAACTTTTAAATCGTTCATAAATTTTCACTCCTTTTCAATTGACTATTAGTAAATTTTCTGATATTATTACATCATAAGATGTACTATAGTAAAATTATAATACGAAAAAATCTGACTGTCAAGTGTTTGGTATGATATTTTCGTACCTTTGTGAATAATATACGATTGTGAGGTGTTTTTGTTGGACATTTTAGATAGAATTTCCGCGTTATTAGACAACAGGGAACAGCAAGAACTAACTGATTTTTTAAAATTAAAGAAAACTGCCTATTCCGACTGGAAGGCTGGTAAGAGTAAATCGTACCGAAAATATCTAATTGAAATTGCTGAATTTTTTAACGTATCCATTGATTACTTAGTTTACGGCAAAGAAAAAAGCTCATCATCAATTGAACTAACTGATGATGAGCAGGAGCTTCTTACATATTATAATATGCTTAACGATATTGGCAAAGGTATAGTGATCGGCAGAGCAGAGCAACTTGCTGAAACAGCTAAAAAGCCATTAAAAGAGCCTAAAAATAATCTTTTTATAGAGTATTACGACTTACCCGTCAGTGCCGGCACAGGAATCTACTTAGACCATGATGCCAAAAACATGATTGAGGTTGAGGAAACGCCGCTGACCGCAGAAGCCAATTTCGCGCTGCGAGTTGCCGGAGACAGCATGAAACCTCTTTACAATGACGGCGATACTATACTTATTAAGTCTCAGCCTTTTGTTAATGATGGCGAGATAGGCGTGTTTATCGTAAACGGAGAAGGCTATGTTAAAAAATTCGGCGGTAACTGCCTTATTTCTATTAATCCGGAATATAAAGATATTAAACTCAATGATTATGATCAAATTTACTGCAAAGGTAAGGTTATAGGTGTGCTGTAAATTTCTTAATGGCAACCAGTTGCCATTAAAATTAAAAATGGTTGCCTAGTTGCCATATAAAAATTGGTTAATATACAAGATCATTTGACCTTAAAATACAGTATAAATAAAAACGCTGTTTTAAACTTAAAACGGCGTTTTTGCGCAGTTTAAACGATATTTTAAAACGTTTTTCAATTATTAAAACGCTTTAAAACACCTAAATTTAAAAACAACTCCTGACTACTGATTTTTCAGTAATCGGGAGTTGTTTTTTTGACACCGAATATTTCCAGCGTTTCTGATATCGCTAGTTTTCCATGTGAGATAATGCCTATTTTGCGCGATTTCAACGCCGTATATAGGGTTCTTCCGCATATTCACGCGTTTTTACTGATTTATGGTTTTGTGTGTCAGATAACACTCCACAAGCGCTGCGCTCCACTTTTCAAGCGCCTCCTGCATAATAGTATGGTTTGTATAGTTAAAGGTCTTTCTTGTTATTTCAAACGCCTTGTCAAAATCCATTCCATAAACGTCGCAAAGCAGTCTCATAAGCTCCGGAATCGAAATTACAGGATGAGTATCGTTAAGCTGTATGGTAACCTTGTCTGCAAAATTATCAAGCGTTCCGTTACGCTCCATATGCTTTTTAACAATGTCTGCAAGAGAAGCCGCAGAAAAGAAATATTCCTGCTTCAGGCGCAGAACCTTTCCCTCGTCGCAGTTGTCGTTGGGATAGAGCACCATAGAAATATTCTCCGCGCTTGTTTTGGCCGATACCGCTTCGGCATAGCTTCCGCAGTCGAATTTGGCAAAATCAAAGTCGTTTACCGCCTCGGCCTGCCACAGCCTCAGATTTCCCACATTTTCAGTGCCATAACCGATTATCGGCATATCGTACGGAACAGCCCTGACCGTTTCATCGGAATATACAACCTCTACGGTGTCGGCATCGCAGCGCTTTGACCATGGGTCGCCGTATCTTTGCCAGTCGTCGGCATATTCGCGCTGAAAGCCGTTTTCAATAGTCTGCCTGAAAATACCGTACTTATATCTGATGCCATAACCGTCCAGCGGAATGTCGTGAGCGGCGGCAGAGTCGAGAAAGCAAGCCGCAAGTCTGCCTAAGCCTCCGTTGCCAAGGGCGGCATCCTCGATTTCTTCAAGCTCTGAAAGAGAACGTCCATGCTCCTTTAATATTTCATCAACGTCCTCCTTGATACCCAGGCACAGCAGATTGTTGTAAACCGCTCTTCCCATAAGAAACTCCATAGACAGATAACAGGCACGTCTGCCTGAAAGATGTTTCCGGGTGCTTTCGTCCCACCTGTCGGCAATACCCCGCATTACCGCTTCAGCAATGCTGTCGTGAAGCTGAACCAGCGAAGCGTTTTCAACAGATTTGCCGAACTTGCTTTTCAGATTACTTTTTAGTTCGTTAATAAAATTATTCCTGTCCATATAGGTTAATCCTTTCGTTTCCCTTATCATAATTCAGTTTTCACCAAGCCTGTCGTAAAGCTTTGTAAGGGCATATATCTTTTGAGCAAGCTGGTCGGTAAACATATCCTCCGACGCTCTCCACTGCCAGTTTCCGCCCAAAGTCGAGGGCGTGTTCATACGTGCTTCGGAATCAAGCTCCAAAAAATCCTGCATCTGAGCGATAGCCGTATCGGACACGCTCGCCCACGCCGCCCTTATCATTCCCCACGGAATATCCTTATTGCGCTTTACATTCAGGTAATCCCGGCAAAATTTAAGCTCCTTCCGTCCGGCGCTCCTGACCCAGCCGGCAGCAGTTTCGTTATCATGCGTTCCCGTATAGCATATATTATTTGAATTCTTGTAATTGTGAGGCAGATAATTGCTTTTTCCGTCCGGATCAAAAGCAAACTGCAGCACCTTCATTCCGGGAAAGCCGCTGCTTTTCAACAGTCTTGCCACCTTAGGAGTAATAAAACCGAGGTCTTCGGCAATTATGCGGCATCTGCCAAGCTGCTTTTTTACTTCCCTGAACAGCTTCATATCCGGACCCTTGCGCCATTCGCCTACAACGGCGTCCTCTCTGCCGTACGGAATAGTATAATAGCTTTCAAAGCCTCTGAAATGATCTATTCTGACAATGTCGTAAGTTTCAGCAGCCGCCCTTATACGGTCTATCCACCAGCGGAAATTCTCCGCCTCCATTACATCCCAGCGGTACAGCGGATTTCCCCACAGCTGTCCCTTAGCGGAAAAAACATCTGGCGGACAGCCTGCAACGTCTATAGGCGTTTTATTTTCATCAAGCAGAAAATACTGCGGCTTTGTCCACACCTCCACGCTGTCGTAGGCAACGTATATAGGAATGTCTCCTATTATCTCGATGCCCAGAGAATTTACATATTTCTTTAGCTTTCCCCACTGCTTTGCATACTCGTACTGAACAAAGCACCAGAAGCCTATCTCGTCGGAATATTCCGAACGCGCCTTCGCTATAGCTTTGTCCTCAAACATTTTCAGCGGTTCTTCCCATTCGTACCACGCCTTGCCGCCGTGTGCGGATTTCAGCGCCATAAACAGACCGTAATCGCTTACCCAGCCTGCGTTCTTCTTCATAAAAATACGGTAATCCTTATCCGTGTTTCCGTCAAACGCCGCATATGCTTTTTTCAGAACGCCGAATACCTTTTTATACATCAGACCGTAGTCCACCCGACAGGGATCCTCGCCCCACTTGATTTTTTTATAATCGGACGGCTTTAAAAGCCCTTCGCTTTCCAGCGACTCAAAATCGATAAAGTACGGATTGCCCGCAAATACCGAAAAGCTCTGATAAGGCGAATCTCCATAACTGGTAGGTGAAATGGGAAGTATCTGCCAGTATCTCTGACCGGAGCTTTTGAGAAAATCCGCAAAGCTTCGGGCCTCCTTTCCAAGCTTTCCTATTCCATAGCAGTTAGGCAGAGAAGATATATGCATAAGAATTCCGCTTGCTCGCATTAAAATCAAGTCCTTTCGCTTTTTAAGCAGTGTAAGACGTATATTTAATCAGCTTCCTGATAGTTACACTGTCCGCAGTTATATTATATATTATTTTTGCTTCAATAGCAACTTTATGAACCCCTCCGCGCAGGAAATGTGCACGAATTTTCACTACAAATCATAACTATATGGTTACAAAACGGTAACGGGAGTTTATTTGGACAGTTGAAAACTACACTTCCTAACGGGCAAAAGTGTTGAAAACTCTGTTGAAACTGTTAAAAACTCAGTGAAACCCTCTTATATAAAGTTGAAAACTTTTAAATCTTTCAACACCAGTACGTTTTTTTACTCTTTTCTGTTACCCCTTTGTAACAAATAAATCCTCAGAGCTGTACAAAAAATCTGACACAATTTTCATTATATCTGAATTAAAATTAACTCTGAGTATCTGTTTTGTAATAATTAAAAAGAAAAATACAGAATCAAGCGCATCGTCGCACTGATACAGCGTTGTCTAATCGGTATATTTGTCTATAAAATTTTCAACTGAGCTTTTAAGCTCGTCTATATCCTCTCGGCTTACGGCTATCTGCGTTCCTTCAATATCTTCCGCACAATATTCCCTTCCTACCAGATAATCCAGACTAACGTTAAAATAATCCGCCATTTTTATCAACGTACCGATATCGGGCTCAACATCATGATTTTCATATTTATTTATACTCTGCTGTGAAACCATAACCGCTTTTGCAAGTTCACGCTGTGAAACGCCTTTTTTATTTCTCAGCTTTTTAAGATTCTTTACCATCATTCTGAATAACGCTCTCTTAATCAGAGCATATCCTCCTTCCGATGCTTCAGACAGATTTATGTATTGATGCTGTTAACACAGGCGCTCAACACCTCTTAATTAATTATAACAAATCTACGTTGTTATACAAACACTTGAATTTTGTTATTGACAACTAAAGTTAGTGATGATATAATATAATCGTTCAGATTTGTCAAACAGGGCTGATATGATTTATTCTGCTGTCCTGTTACAGTAAATATCCTGAAAGCAGATTCAGAAAATTTTATTACTCATTTTAGGTAAAAACTATTGACAAACTTGTAATTAAAATATATAATATAAGTAAATAATGTTTACTATCAAAAATATAATGAAATAACCGTTTTTATGCTTGTAAAAAAGGACGATTTATTATATAATTAAGTAGTAACATCAATGAAATATTGTTTAAAAGAAAGGAACGAAGTTTTATGGAAACGCAGACTCAGAATGTGCTGGAAGTCCGCGGGCTGTCAAAGCAGTACAAAAAAGGCGTTTACGCTTCGCAGGACGTCAGCTTTGAAGTACGGAAGGGCGAAATATTTGCGCTTATCGGCCCCAACGGAGCCGGAAAGACCACAACTATCAGAATGATCGCTACTCTGCTCAAGGCGACAGAGGGGGACGCTGTTGTAGCAGGACACAGTATCCTTAACGAACCTGAAAAGGTCAGGAAAAACATTACATACCTCCCCGACGAAGCGGGAGCCTACAAAACCATGACCGGGAAAGGCTATCTTGAATTCATGGCAGGTATTTACGCAGACAACAAAGCTCAGGCGGCAGAGTTTGTAAAAACAGGCTGCGAGATCTGCGAACTTGGCGACAGGCTTAACGATAAAATAGGAAGCTATTCAAGAGGTATGATAAGAAAGCTGCTGCTTGCAAGGGCGATAATGTCCAAGCCTGCGCTGGCAATATTCGACGAGCCCACCTCGGGACTTGATATTATAAACGCTCTCGAGATCAGACGCATGATCAAAAATCTTTCCGCACAAGGCATGAGCTTTTTGCTTTCCTCCCACAATATGCTCGAAATTGAATACGTTTCGGATCGTGTAGGAATAATTGCAAAGGGTCATCTGCTGGAAGTAGGAACTCCCGCAGAACTTAAAGAAAAATACGGCACGAAAAATCTTGAGGAAGTATTTGAAAAGGTGGTGATGAGCAATGAAGTTTGTTAATCTGCTCCGAAAAGAGCTAAAAGAAATGCTCACTCCGCAAACCATACTTACGCTTGTGATAATGGTCATAATTCTTTCGGTTGCCGGCGACGCAATGACGGGAGCAATGGAAACGACTCAGGAGGAAAGCTCCAGAATAACCATCTGCGATCAGGACAACACCGATTTTACCAAATCGGTAATTGCCCTTATGAAAAACCCTGCCGACGGAATAGAAAACGATGTTACACTGGTTGAGCTTGAAAGCGACGATTACGCAAAGGAACTGAAAAGACTTGACAAGAAAAATCTGGTGATAATCCCTAAGGGATTTACAGAACAAGTAGACAAGGGCGAACAAGCTGAAACAATATACGTCAGCCAGATGACCTCGCTTTCAACGATGTCCAACGTTTCCACAGGCTCCGATACAGCTCTTTCAATAATAGAATCCGCAGTAAAATCCGCTCTTTATACCGATAAGGTTTCCAAAGGACAGCTTGCCGAGGACGAAGTGCTTCAGCTTGAAACGCCGGTTACAATTTCCGAAACTACTGTTGTCGGCAGCAAGTCGGCTGAAATTTCATCAATAATACTTTACTCAATGTGCCAGATGCAGGGAATGTTTGTACCGATAATCGTTTATCTGCTTATTATGTATTCCTCACAAATGATACTTAATGCCGTTTCAACGGAAAAACTGGATAAAACTCTTGAAACACTGCTTTCAGCTCCCGTTTCCAGAATGGCTGTGCTCAGTTCAAAAATGCTTTCGGCGGCTATTGTCGCCGCGCTTTATGCGGTAGTATTTATGTTCGGTATGAACAATATGATGTCGGGAATTACGGTAGGAGACACTTCGGAATACAAAGATATTATTGAATACCTGGGCCTTTCGCTTTCAGCGGGACAATACGTTCTTGTAGGAATACAGATGTTCACTACAATTCTGATTTCTCTTTCAATATCCCTGATTCTAGGAGCTCTTGCAAAGGATGCAAAATCAGGACAGACGCTTATCATGCCTATTATGATAGCTGCCATCATTCCCTATCTTCTCTCACTTATGCTTGACATCAAGACTCTTTCCCCGATACTCAGATATATTGTATACGCAATTCCGTTTACTCATACGTTCATGGCTTCGGAAAATATAATGTTCGGCAATATGTCCGTTTACTGGGGAGGACTGGTATATCAGCTTATCGTACTGACAGTATGCATGACATTCGCTATCAGAGTATTTACAAGCGATAAGATATTTACCATGTCATTAAGCCTGGGACAGAAAAAGAACAAAAGACAAGGAAAATCATTATTCGCTAAAAAATAATACAAGGGAGAACAATGCAATGAAATCAAACAATAAACATAAACTTACGCTTCTGTGCCTGCTGTGCGCAGTCTGTGTTTCAGCCACGGCCTGTTCAGACTCCGACGGAAGCTCGTCCGAATCAGACAGCTCGTCCGCTGTAACGGCGGCACCGTCGGTAACTCTTCCGTCATCCTCACAGGCTGAAGAATCGTCATCTGACAGCAGTTCGGAAACAGATCCGCAGGAATCGTCCGATATAACTCCGCTTATGTGGGAGATAACTTCGGAAGAAGGCACAAAAATAACAATGATGGGTTCCATGCATGCTCTGAAGGACGAAGTATATCCTTTGCCGGAAAAAATCACCGAAGCATACGAAAACTCCGATATTCTTGCTGTGGAATGCGACATTTCCACCGTTTCCACAAACTTCACTATACAGCTGAAGCAGCTTGAAAATATGTATTATGAGGACGGGACCACAATAAAGGATCATCTTTCACCGGAGGTTTATAACGGTCTTGTAGGATTTGTAGAGTCCTGCGGTCTTGATATCAACAATTTTGAAACTTTCCGCCTGTGGGCGCTTAATTCTCAGATGGAGCTTCTGGCGGCTCAGCAGACAGACATAGACTCCAATAACGGAATAGACTCATATCTTCTGAATATGGCTCACGACGACGGCAAGGAAATATACGAAGTAGAGTCTGTAGAATTCCAGCTGGATCTGCTGATGAACCTTTCCGAAGAAACCTACGAGGCAATGCTGTCCTCCTACAGCGCAGAAACCAAAGATGAAATGGTCCAGTCGCTGGAGGATACCTATCAGGCGTGGATAACCGGAGATTATGATTTCTTTGTTAAATCAAACGATCTTGACGCTTTGATAAAAGAGGCAGAAGAATCCGGAGAGCCTCTTACCGACGAACAGATAGGTCTGCTTGAGGATTACTACAAACAGCTTCTTGACGATCGGAACATAACGATGAAAAACGCTGTGGAATCTCTGCTTGAGGGAGATAAGGACGTTTTCTATGTAGTCGGAGCGGCTCATTTCGCCGGCGAAGGCGGAATACTGGATCTGCTTGAAAAGGACGGATACACAGTTACTCAGGTGGAATACTGATTGCACGGTATCCAATATAGAAAAGGCTGACGTAAACGTATGAACCTAACCAGTAAAAACGAACAATGACAAAAAGGACCTCCTATGGTATAATAGAAACCATAGGAGGTTTTATAATGGCAAGAAGTTACAGACATATACAGCAGTATGAGAAAGAGATACTTGAATTAAAAGAACAAGGACGATAATAAAAACCGGCGTCTTTAAGTTCTTTTTCGTAAGCCAAGATATCATCAAATTTATCAATCGCAATATCAATGACAGGCTTTGCTTTTATGGTGGAAATCGAGGTACTGCCAATGTGTTGAATGTCTTTGATTACATAACCTAAGATCTCTCTCAGACGGCAAATCGTATTCTGAGCCTCGATTTCCCATTCTTTTTCGTGTTCGCACAATTGAACTGTGCCACGTTTTAATCCGATCATGTGTTACGCCTCCTTTGCGGCTGCCAATTCCTTCTCCAGAACGTCCGCAAAGCGTTGAATTGGATCTGCAAGCGTTTCTGCGTAGTCGAAGGTCTGTTTATCTTTCTTGTGATTCAACGGGCTCCTGCGAACCTTCAGAGCAATTCTGAGTGCATCAGGAGCCGGGCAGAGATTGTTTTCTAACGCCCAGTCTGCAGCATCGGTCTTGGCAATGATCTTGCCTGTACGCAATGTGTAGATGCACCGTGCAATATCCAGCATCCAACCAAACGAGTAGAAATTACGTCCCGTCTTCTGCACATATTTTCTTATGGTTTCATAATGGTGCTTTACATCGGCATACAGTTCACTGAACTCAGGTGTCTTCAACTGATTTCGGATGTCCTTGCCGTATAGTAAAACACCACTTTCGATCAACTCTGTCATACCGAAGCTGTCGAACATATATGTATCGGTTATTCTTTCGCCACTAGTACCCCAGTAAACTACGCGATCTGCCTTTCCAGTGAGGAAGGCATCCAGTGTGAGCATTCCGCCTTCAAAGGAACGATAATATGGATTGCCGGGTTCTTTCTCAAGCATTGCTTGTCGTAGACCAACGAGTTTCTGTGCCTGTTCTTCCGTGATCTTTTTTTTCATCAAGACCAAGATATCAATATCGCTCCATCCCAGTCTGAAGTCATTCAGAACAGAAGAACCATACAGGTAAATTGACGGTTCATTGCCTTGCAGTATGCTGCTGATTTCACGCACCATATGGATCTGAGCATATGTTTTCCCTGAATGATAAAGATTT
>ULOG01027879.1_pt1 | contig 37167 bp, 35 predicted proteins | sample 1952401 | NCBI WGS metagenome assembly ULOG01 (sample SAMEA4835598, study PRJEB28245) | human gut metagenome | biome: gut microbiome; material: fecal sample | place: Denmark | collected 2008
TTATAAAACAAAAAACTGTCTAGCTAAATCAGGAAAAGTCAAGTCCCTCTTTTGCCCAGCTTAAATGCCTCCTTTGTCCAGCCTAAAGCAGTCGTTTAAGCTGGGAAAAGCATCGCTTTAAGCTGGACAAAGCGATGCTTTTCCCAGCCTTCATGCCTGCACGCTGATAAGAACACCGAACCCTTCCTACAAGTCGCAAGAAGAATTGTGCTTCTTATCGTTTCAGTTCACGAATAGGCTCTTGCAGGTTCAGGATATCATTTGCTTTCTGCGAAGAAGCCTCTACTTCGGCTTCCAACGTAGCCTTGATGTCGCGCGAAGAAGCACCGAGGAGGAATTTGTAAGTCCCGGCATCCACTACCCACGAAGACGTCGCCTCGTCGAACGAAGCCAAATCAGCAGCATTGACCTTCAAAGACAAGGTGGCTGTCTCGCCCGGCTGCAGCTCGCCTGTCTTACCAAAGGCCTTCAGCTCTTTCTCAGGCTTATTATTCCGTCCGGCATCAGGAGCTGACACATAAAGCTGAACCACCTCTTTGCCTGCTACCTTGCCTGTATTCTTCACATCTACCGTCACCGTGTAAACTCCATTCTCGGCCTTGAGAGACGGATTGGCAAATTCAAAGGTGGTATAAGAAAGCCCATAGCCAAAGGGATAGGACACTTCACGGCCGAAGCTGTCGAAATAGCGATAGCCCACGTAGATACCTTCTTCATAATTGGTATAATCCACGTTCTTGATATTGCTTTTCTTTTCCTCCTTGTTCGTAATATCAATATTAGCTGTCAGGTCGACAGGGAAGTTGGCCGAAGAAGCAGCGTCCTCAAACTTGACAGGGAAGGTCATCGGCAGACGTCCCGACGGAGAAGCCTTTCCACTCAACACATCGGCTACACTGTTGCCACCTTCCTGGCCTGCCTGCCATGCGCAAAGAATGGCGTCGGGCAGAGATTTCCATGAAGCCGTCTCTATCACACCTCCAATGTTGAGCACAACCACAACCTTCTTACCTGCAGCGTGAAAAGCTGTGCAGACAGTCTTAAGCAAGTCCAATTCCTCCTTACTCAGGTTGAAGTCTGCATACTGACGGTCAAGGAATTCGCCTGAGGTACGACCAATCGTCACAAGTGCCACATCTGTCTTGGCAGCCAACTGACTGACTTCAGCCGCTTTAACCTCCATCTCAACCGGCCGGCCCAACGGCATAAACCATCCTTTTCGCTCACCAGCCAGACGCTTATTCTCGGCAGCCACATATTGTTCATACATATTTTTCAAGCCTTCGTCAACCGTATATCCGACATTCTTCAGACCGTCAAGCAGAGAAACGGTATAAGCACGGTTCACATTGCCCGAACCGGTACCACCGGCGATAAAGTCATAGGAAGTGCAACCGAACAGAGCCACATTCTTGACTGTTGCGGCCAACGGCAATGCCGACTGGTCATTCTTCAACAAAACCATACCTTCGGTAGCCGACTGGCGGGTAACTGCTGCATGAGCCTTCAGGTCAGGCTTGTTGGAATACTGATAGCCTTTGAAACGGGGCGTCTGCACAATCATTTCCAAAATACGCTTTACATTGCGATCGAGTACAGCTTCGTCCAACTTGCCGCTCTTCACACCTGCTACAATAGCCTCATACTGTTTGTCGGTACCCGGCTGCAACATATCGTTGCCAGCCTTCATCTGCGCAACCGCGTCTTTACCGCCAAACCAGTCGGTCATGACCATGCCCTTGAATCCCCATTCGTCTCGCAACAAAGTAGTCAGCAACTCGGGATTTTCAGAAGTATAGATGCCGTTCACGTAATTATAAGACGACATTACCGTCCACGGATTCGACTCCTTCACAGCAATTTCAAAGCCTTTCAGATAAATTTCACGCAAGGCACGGGGGGATACGTGTGCATCGTTTCCCATACGGTTAGTCTCCTGATTGTTGACAGCAAAATGCTTGATGGAGGTGCCCACTCCGTTGCTTTGCACGCCACGTACGTAGGCGGCAGCTATCTTACCGGCTACAACCGGATCCTCCGAGTAATACTCAAAGTTACGGCCACACAACGGATTGCGATGGATATTCAAGGCCGGAGCAAGCAATACGTCGGCACCATATTCCAGCATTTCATTACCAATAGCCTTACCGACCTGTTCCACCAAGTTCTGATCCCAGGTAGAGGCCAGCAACGTTCCAATGGGGAAATGGGTGCAGTAGTAAGTTGCCGTATCACCCTCACGAGTGGGATCAATGCGCAATCCGGCAGGTCCGTCAGCCAATACTACGGCAGGAATGCCAAGACGTTCAATGGGATAGGATGTTCCGGCGGCACCAGGTACAAGTTTCTTTGTCGCCCCTATCACGGCGCTATCACCTGAAAAGCCACTCATGCCTGTACCCACCACCAGATGGGCCTTTTCTTCCAGGGTCATAGCCGCGATGACCTCGTCAATCGAAGCCTTGCCCAGCTGTGGTACACTCGGGCCGCAACCCGTCAGCGCAGCGGCAGCAATAGTTGCCGCAAAAAGTTGTTTCTTCATACTATTAAATTATTTGAGTGCTAAAAAAGATGTGCATAGATATTATTTAAACAGTTGCGGTACAAACTCTGTCAGATAAATTCGCCAGTTTTTCCAGATGTGCCCTTCCTCCGTTTCGTAATACGTGTATTTATATTCCTTCTCATCCAACAGCTTGCGGAAGTCAGCATTGGCTTTATAAAGGAAGTCCGCCTTGCCTATCCCAATCCAGTACAAGGCTGGCTTCTTGGAGAACTGTATTTGCAGTTTCTTGTCAAAGTCATCATAAATGGGCGACTGTACCTTCTTGTCGGGCAGGATGGCTGCCGAAAACAGGCCGATGTAATCGAACATGTCGGGGTATTGCTTGGAAATGTGAAGCGAATGAAAACCTCCCATCGAAAGGCCTGCGATAGCGCGATTCTTCTTGTTGGCCTTGGTACGGTAAGTCTTGTCAACGAACTTCACGACATCGGGGAAAGCGGTCTCAAAGCTGCCCTCCATCGTCTTGGGCAGGTTCATCGTAGGAGGCAGCAGGCCGTAGTGGGTTTCGCCCGGAGCCGCTTCCTGCGAGGCGTTGCCATTGGTCATCACCACAATCATCGGCTCAGCCTTGCCTTGTGCTATGAGGTTGTCCAATATCTGCGAAGCACGGCCCAAGGCTATCCAGGCCTCCTCGTCGCCACCCATGCCATGGAGCAGATAGAAGACAGGATAACGTTTGCCGCTTGTCTCATAACCGGCTGGGGTATAGACCGTCATGCGACGTTTCATGCCCAACGTCGGACTGTCATACCAGACGCGCGCCACGGTTCCATGGGGCACATCGTTCACCTTGTACAAGTCGGCACGCCCTCCGTCGATGATGAATACATTGGTCACGCTGGCCACATCGCGAATCATGTAGACATTGCTGGGATCCATCATCTTCAGGCCGTCCACCAGAAAAGAGTAGCTGTAGAGTTCGGGAGCCAACGGTTCGGACGTCGTATATTCCCACACGCCGTCTTTCCCTTCCTGCAGGTCGGCCACACCTGGCCCGTCAAACTTGCCGAAAGGAGTCTCGACCTTCTGCGAGGGCAGGAAGTCACCCGTCACCTGCACCTTCACGGCCTTGGGAGCCCGCAGGCGGAATGTCACCGTATGGTCAGCATGTATTTCGGGAGAAACAATCGGAGCGTTTCCCCACAGGGCCTGTTGCGCGAAGGCAACCATGCCCACCAGCATCAAAGCTGCAAGGAAAAAAAATCTTTTCATCATGGTTCTATCGTATTTACAAATTATCATCGTTTTACCACGCCGAAGTTACACAGATTAATCGTCCGATGCAAGCAAAAAGCCGCGCAATCCAAGAATATGATCATTTCGTGCTGAAAGTTCGGAGATTATCGGTACATTTGCCGCAACAATCAATGAAAGAACACCGCTATGGCACACCGTCTGAACACCAACAAGCAATTCATGATAGGCAACGGCATCCTGGCCTTCGCCGTCATCTTCGTGGTCGTCCTCTTCGTCTACATGAGCATGCGCCTCCAGCGTGAACACGAAGGCGGACGCTACTATGCCGAACACTATACCTTCTCGCTGGTCAAGGGATTCGAAGGCGATTCCGTTTCCATCTTCCTCAACGACAGCCTGTTGCTGAACAAGACCATCGACTGCTCGCCGTTCGACCTTGAAGTGAAGCGCTTTGCCGAAGAGAGTGCCCTGATGATTGTGGACAATGCGACCGAGCAGATTTCCCTCTTCGAACTGAGTGAAAAGGGAGGTACCTACCGCTTCGAGAAAGAAGGCGACGAAGTGAAGCAACTGCCGCAGGAGTAACACCCCACCCTTCCTACAAGGAAGCGGAAAAGGCTTTCAGTTCCTGCTTCAAGGCCTCACTCCTGCCGTCGGTCAGGCAGTCGAGCAATGCCCAGAACTCCGCACCATGATTCATGACGCGCGTATGCGTCAGCTCGTGCAACAGCACATAGTCGATAAGATGTTGCGGCAGGAGCAACAGGTAGTAGGACAAATTGATATCCTTACGCGCAGAGCAACTTCCCCAACGGCCGGAGCTGGAGTTGATCTTGACATCGTGGAAAGGCAGGCCATGCCGCTTCGACAAGACATACAGACGGGGCGGCAGCACCAGCTTGGCATTCCTCCGCAAAGCCTCGCCTATTACCTTCTTCAACCAGGCCTGGAGCTGTGGATCAGAGAAGTCAGTCCCCCGCGGACAGACAATCTGCGTCGCTCCAAACTCCGAACGTGCCTGAAACTGACGGGTGTCCTGCTCCACCAGGTTCAACTTGAAATGCTCCGCTTCAATCCGATAATCCAAGTCTATCAGCTTCGCCTGTTTCTTTGCCTGTGCTTCACGCAGACGGGGACGCAGGGTTTCCAAACCCCTCCTGACATCTCCCCATGTCGCTCCCATCGGAACGGTCACCATGAAGCCTCCCGCAACGGCGCGAAACGTCAGCCGACGGGCACGAGCATTGATCCGCACGCTAATCGTACCCAACTCGTCATCGGCAACCGCCTGCCCAGTCATACACCGCTCTTTATCTTCCATTGTCTGTCTTTCCTTAAAAATACCTTTGCAAAAGAACGAACTTTCATGCAAAACCACAAGCATCTTGTCCACAAAAGCGGACACACTGTCCGATAACGGACAATAGGAAAATCTTATTTATCTTAATTATCAACCGGTTACATTTTTGGTACGCTTCTTGCTTTATCTTCAACGAAAAATAAAAAAGAAAAAAGACGCCTGCCCTTGCAACGTTCAGCCTCCGACATCCGTCTAATAGATAAAACAAGAACATAACATTAAAGACTGACAGATATGAAAAAGTTAATGACTTACACTTCCATCTTCCTGCTGGCACTTTCGTTGAATGCCTGCGCCCAATCGTACACCCATCAATTCAGCTCGGGCAACTCCTGGCTGGGCGGCACAGAAGTCAAGGCGAGCAATAACTACGTGACCAAACAAATCAAGGTGAGAGACTTCAACCAGATATCGGTCGGCGGCAGCCTCGACGTCACCTACACACAAAAAGCCGGCAAACCGACAGTGGAAATCTATACATCAGACAACGTCGTCGACCTGCTTGACATCAACGTCAAAGACGGCAAGCTGAATCTGGGCTTCAAGAAAAACGTAAAGGTATCCTATAACAAGCTGGAAATCCGTGTGACGTCGGAAGACCTGAATACGGTGAACGTAGCCGGATCGGGCGATTTTGACTTCACCAACGGACTGAAAACCGACCGCCTGAAACTGAACGTAGCCGGATCGGGTGACATCACGGCCAACAACCTCCAGTGCTCACAAAGCTTCTCGGCCAGCGTAGCCGGATCGGGCGACATCACCTGCAACCAACTTGCGGCTACCGACTTGAAAATCTCTGTAGCAGGATCAGGCGATCTGAAAATTGAAAATGCCCAGGTCACTTCTGCCAGTGCCAGCGTAGCCGGTTCGGGCACAGTAAAGATCAGTGGAAACGCCGACAACGCAGATTATAGCGTAGCCGGTTCGGGCGACCTCCTCACCAGCGATTTCAAGGTACAGCGCATCTCGGCCAGTGTAGCCGGTTCGGGCGAAATAAAATGCTATGCTGTAGATTTCCTCAAGGCCCGCGTCAGCGGCAGTGGCAGCATCGGCTACAAAGGCGACCCGCAACTGGATTACCCCGAAAAGAAGAAACTATACAAACTCTAATAACAACTAAACTCGACAAATCAAATTCTCTCTGACATCTGCCTGCGGGCAGACAAAACTCTCTGACAAAGGAAGGTCTATCTACGGGCCTTCCTTTTTTTATGGACAAACCCTACAGAAACAATAAAGGGACGCTGCATCACGCGGCATCCCATTTATTTTAGTTAGTTTTTATAAGATTTTTGAGAGAATTGAAACTTCACAGCCTCAACTGTTTTAATAAAGCACACTAACTATTTTTTAAAGCAAATGAAAATGTATATTTAAAAACAATGAAAATTCATCTTTTCTCGACCTCCATCTTTTTCTCCACATGGTTCAGACTGTCTATCATCTGTTTCTCATGTTCTTCGGAAGTCGAACCCGACAAGGCCACAGACGGTGCAGATACCTGCTTGTCTATCGCATCGGGAACGGTCACATCGCCCTCGTTGTCAAAGATAGAACGCTGCATGACACTGCCCAACGAAAACATCAGGGCCACTACGGCAGCCGCCTTTGCCAAAGGCATGAAGCGTGAAAGCAACGTCATGCGGCGGGCTTTGAATACGGGAACTTCCACCTGAGCCAAAACTTTGCGGTCGAAGTCCTCACCCAGCCCTTCCTGCTGCAGGAACTGCTGGCATACGAACAAATCCTTGTAGCGGAGCAGGTGTGCAGGCACATCCTTACCGTTGAAAAACGCACGGAGCTGCGCCTCTTCCTCCAGCGAGGTTTCGCACTGCCAATAGCGTTCCAACAATTGTTCTATGTATTTAGAGTCCATAACCATCTATGTTCATAAATTTTTGTTTGACCTTCTGCCGCGCCCTGAACAAGTTTACCTTGACCTGCTCTTCCGTCAACCGAAGTGCATCCGCTATCTCCTTGTAGCTTTTGCCCTCCACGTCGCGAAGCTGCATAATCAGGCGCTGCTTCTCGGGGAGCTCGCCGACCAACCGATGAACCAGTTTCAAGCGTTCCTTGTTCACCAGCTGGTCGTAAGGGCTCGATGCATCGGGCGTCTGTTCGGCTTCGGGGGTCAGCTCCACCGTCTGCGAATCTTTCTTCTCGCTGCGGTCTATCGCCAGATTGCGGGCTACTGTCAGACAGTAGGCTTCTACCGATTCCAGCCCGTCCCACTCGTCGCGCTTGTTCCAGACGCGTATCATCGTCTCCTGTACGATGTCTTCCGCCTCTGCCCTGTCGAACGTAATCCGCAGAGCCAGCCGAAAGAGTTTGTCCTTCAGCGGAAGAATATCGGTACGAAAGTCGATTTTTTGCATCTTCTAATGAATTGACGGTTCAGCAATAGAAAAGTTACAGCGGGTATGCACTTTTTTTTCGATTTATTTTCGGATGCGGGTGCCGCCCTGTCCGTTGATGGCTGATGCCAAGGTAATTACGACTTCGGACACACCGGCCTCCAAAGCCTCGAAAGAGTTCTCCAGTTTGGGAATCATGCCGCCCTGTATCACGCCGTCGGCCACCAGTTGCTTGAATTCGGCTGGCGTAAGGACGGGGATGACGCTGTCGTCGTCGTGCTCGTCGCGCAGCACGCCTTTCTTCTCGAAGCAGTAGACCAGGGTCACGTCGAAGAGGGTGGCCAGCGCCTTGGCCGTTTCGCCTGCAATGGTATCGGCATTGGTGTTGAGCATGTGGCCTTCGCCATCATGGGTCAGAGGAGCCATGACGGGCACCACTCCCTTGGCTATCAGGTCGCCCAGCAGAGCGGCATTCACCTGCTTCACGTCGCCCACAAAGCCGTAGTCGATATCCTTTACCGGACGCTTCACGGAGCGGATGACGTCCATGTCGGCACCGGTCAGTCCCAAGGCATTGACGCCACGGGCCTGCAAACCGGCCGCGATGTTCTTGTTCACCAGACCTCCATAAACCATGGTGACCACCTTAAGCGTTTCGGCATCAGTAATGCGGCGTCCGTTTACCATGCGGCTCTCGATGCCCAGCCGTTCGGCCAGCTTCGTGGCCGAACGGCCTCCGCCGTGTACCAGCACCTTGCGGCCTTCGATGGCGGCAAAGTCGTCCAACAACCGCTGGAGGGTCGCCTCCTCTTCTACAATCTTGCCGCCTACTTTGATGAGTGTGAGTTTCTCTTTCATATTCCTTTATATATGAGTTCACCACAGAGGACACAGAGTTTCACAGGGTTTTCTTCTCCCTCTGTGTCACTCAGTGTCCTCTGTGGTGAAAGTTGGTTATTCCAAATAAGTATATCCGTACAGGCCCGAACGGTAGTTGGCCAGGAATTCCTTGCCTTCCTCGAGCGAGATGCGGCCTTCCTTGACAGACTGAGTCACCCACGTTTCGAGTTTGCGTACCAGTTTCTTGGGGTTGTACTGCACGTAGTCGAGTACCTCGGCCACCGTCTCGCCGTCGATGAGCTGGTCAATGGTATAGCCCTTGGAGTTGACCGACACATGGACGGCATTCGTATCGCCGAAGAGGTTATGCATGTCGCCCAGAATTTCCTGATACGCGCCTACCAGAAAGACAGCCAGGTAATAGGGCTCCTTGTCGCGCAGGGAATGCAGGGGCAAGGTCGTGGCATCGGGACGGGAGGTGACGAAGTTGGCTATCTTGCCGTCGGAGTCGCACGTCATGTCCTGTATCGTGGCCTCGCGGTCGGGCTTTTCGTCCAGGCGCTGGATGGGCATGATGGGGAACATCTGGTCGATGGCCCACGAGTCGGGCAGCGACTGGAAGAGCGAGAAGTTGCAGAAGTACTTGTCGGCCAGCAGCTTGTTCAGTTTGCGGAACTCCTCGGGACAGTGCTTCAGCCCGCTGGCGATGGAGTTGATTTCGCGGCAGATGCTCCAGTAGAGTTTCTCGATCTGGGCACGCGTATTGAGATCGACAATACCGTGGCTGAAGAGGTCGAGCGCTTCCTCGCGTATCTGCTGCGCGTCGTGCCAGGGTTCGAGCATGCTGCGCTGGTTCAGGTTGTCCCAGATGTCGTAGAGCTCCTTCACCAGCTCGTGGGCATCCTCGCCCGGCTCCCAGTCGTCGTCCATCTGAGGCAGGGAGGCAGTTTCCAGCACCTCGAAGATGAGGACGGAGTGATGGGCGGTCAGGCTGCGGCCCGTCTCGGTGATGATGTTGGGATGCTGGAAACCGTGCTTGTCGGCCGCGTCGACGAAGGTCGACACGACGTCGTTGACGTATTCCTGTATGGAGTAGTTCACGGAGCTTTCGCTGTTGCTGGAGCGGGTACCGTCGTAGTCCACGCCCATGCCGCCGCCCGTGTCGACGAACTCGATGTTGAAGCCCATCTTGTGGAGCTGCACGTAGAACTGCGACGCTTCGCGCAGGGCGTTCTTGATGCGACGTATCTTGGTAATCTGGCTGCCGATGTGGAAATGGATCAGCTTCAGGCAGTCTTTCATGTCTTTCTTCTCGAGGAAGTCGAGGGCCTCGAGCAGTTCGCTGGACGTCAGGCCGAACTTGCTGGCATCGCCGCCGCTCTCTTCCCACTTGCCGCTGCCACTGGAGGCCAGCTTGATGCGGATGCCGATGTTGGGGCGTACCTTGAGCTGCTTGGCCATCTTGGCGATGAGATTAAGTTCGTTCAGCTTCTCGACAACGAGGAAGATGCGTTTGCCCATCTTCTGGGCCAGCAGGGCCAGTTCGATAAAGCTCTCGTCCTTGTAGCCGTTGCACACCACGAGCGAGTCGGGGTCGGTATTGACGGCAATGACGGCATGCAGCTCGGGCTTGGAACCCGCCTCCAGACCGAGGTTGAACTTCTTGCCGTGGTTGATCATCTCCTCCACGACGGGACGCATCTGGTTCACCTTGATGGGATAGATAATGAAGTTCTCTCCCTTGTAGCCATACTCGTCGGCCGCCTTGTGGAAGCAGCAGGACACCTTCTCGATGCGGTTGTCCAGAATGTCGGGAAAGCGCACCAGCATGGGGGCGGTGACGTCGCGCAGCTGGAGTTCGTCCACCAGTTCCTTCAGGTCGACTTCCACGCCGTCCTTGCGGGGGGTTACCACTACGTGCCCTTTCTCGTTGATACCAAAGTAGGAAGTGCCCCAACCGGTGATGTTGTAAAGCTCCTCCGAATCTTCAATACGCCATTTTCTCATTGTCTGTTACTTAGCTGTTTAAATTAGGTTGATATTTTGAACGCACAAAAATAAGCATAAATCTCGTAACGACGGCCATTGCGGGCGAAAATACACACGAATGACAAACATTTTACAGATCCAGCAGCCGGCGGAGGCTGGCCACGGAGTCCGCAATCTGGCGGCGGTCCTCCAGACGGCTGCCGTCGAAGCGGTAGCGGGCCTGGCTGTAGTGGGGCATACGGCCCTCCAGCGCACGACCGATGAAGGTGCGGAGTTCGTCGTCCGTCTTGCCCTGCAGGATGGGACGCTGCTGGGTGGCCACGCGCAGGCGGCGGAAGAGCACGTCGACAGGAACGTCGAGAAACACCGTCTGCCCCTGGCGGTTCATGTAGTCCATGTTGTCGAAGAAGCAGGGCGTGCCGCCCCCGGTCGAGATGACCACATCCTCGAACTCGCCCGCCTCGTGCAGCATGTTGCGCTCCAGCTGGCGGAAGCCGTCCTCGCCCCGCTCGCGGAACAGGTCGGGGATGGATTGATGGAAACGCTCCTCGATATACCAGTCGAGGTCGATGAAGGTCAGGCCCAGCTGACGGGCGAAGGCCTTTCCCAGGGTAGTTTTTCCGGCCCCCATGTAGCCGGTCAAGAAGATACGTATCATAAGTATTGTAGGTAACAGCCTGTAGTTTGCAGGCAAAGGTAAGCAATTCTGCGACGTGTAGGTCCGGAAACGGGAAATATTTGTACCTTTGCCGCATGAAAAAGAAGCAGAAATACTACGTCGTATGGGCCGGCGTCGCCCCGGGCATCTACGACAGCTGGACGGACTGCCAGCTGCAGACCAAAGGTTACGAGGGCGCGCGGTTCAAGTCGTTCGACACGCGGGAGGAGGCCGAGCGGGCCTTCGCCTCGTCGCCCTACGCCTACATCGGCCAGAAAGCAGCCGCAGGGCAGCCGCGGAAAGCCGCCGGCGCGGACGGACCGCTGCCGCCCGAGGTGGTGGAGAACAGCCTGGCCGTGGACGCGGCGTGCAGCGGCAATCCGGGCCAGATGGAGTACCGCGGCGTACACGTGGCCTCGCGCCAGCAAGTGTTCCACTACGGTCCCGTCTATGGCACGAACAACATCGGCGAGTTCCTGGCCATCGTCCACGGACTGGCCCTGCTGAAGCAGAAAGGACTCGACATGCCCCTCTACAGCGACAGCCGCAATGCCATCCTTTGGGTAAAGCAGAAGCGGTGCAAGACCAAGCTCCCCCGCGAGCCACGCACCGAGGCCCTGTTCCAACTGATAGAGCGGGCCGAGAAATGGCTGCGCGAGAATACCTACACCACGCCCATCCTTAAGTGGGAGACGGAAAAGTGGGGCGAGGTGCCGGCCGACTTCGGACGGAAATAGACAAAGGCCTCTGATGGAAAAGCCTTATTGTCACTCAATATAAATAGAATGCATTCTTTTTTTTCTTCCGCACATTCTATCTTCCTCAAATTCCCTAATTCGATAAATCACAACAAATTTCCCTCAAATTAAGCAAGCAAAATCTTCTTCCGTCCCTCCCCTCCTACTCTTCCGTCTTTCAGGTGCGACCTGAAGCTTTTTCAGGTCCATACCTGAAGACCTTTCAGTCCTTACCTGAAGACCATTCAGCCCCTACCTGAAAGGCCTTCAGGTTATGGCTGAATATCACCTGAAAACTTTTCAGGTTTTTCAGAAACAGTACCTGAAAAAATCAACACTGATTATCAACGCTATACAAAGCTGAACTGTTCGACCCGCTCGTCGAACGACGGTTCGGCGGTAATGCCGCGCTTGAGGAAGTATTTCCGAATCTCCGCCTGCTCTTCGGGCGTCACCAGGCGGTCGCCATGCTTGATTTCATAGTATTTCCATCGACCGAAAAAGTTATACACTTTATCCTTTATCCAGACGGCATCGTCGTAGGGGAAGGAACGCAGCTGGCGCAGCAGGCTTTCGATGCCCCGCGCATAGGAATACTTCACGATGGGACGGAAGTGGGGACACTGGTCTCCTGCCAGACGGCGGGCGGCGGCAGGCGACAGGATTTGGATGAACGTACGCTCGGCCGGCACGCCAAGACCCAGCGCACAACGCAGGCACTGTGCAGCCCGCGGACAGCCCTCGTGCAGACAGAGGGTGTAGGAGGCGGGCAATTCATTGTAGTCGAAATCGGTTATCATAGGCAGAAAAAAGATGGTTTGGTCAGTTCAGCGACTGCATGTCGTTCAGCCGCTTGTAGTATCCGTTCAGGGCGAGCAGCTCCTCGTGGCGGCCGCGCTCCACAATCTCACCTTCGTAGAGGACGCAGATTTCGTCGGCATTGCGGATGGTAGAGAGGCGGTGGGCGATGGCGATGGTGGTGCGCGTCTTCATCAGGCGCTCCAGGGCCTCCTGCACCAGTCGCTCGCTCTCCGTGTCAAGCGCCGAGGTAGCCTCGTCGAGGATGAGGATGGGCGGGTTCTTCAGGATGGCGCGGGCAATGCTGATGCGCTGACGCTGGCCGCCGGAGAGCTTGCCGCCGCGGTCGCCGATGTTGGTGTTGTAGCCGTCGGGCGTCTCCATGATGAAGTCGTGTGCGTTGGCAATCTTGGCCGCGGCGATGACCTGCTCCATCGTGGCCCCCTCCACACCGAAGGCGATGTTGTTGAAGAAGGTGTCGTTGAAGAGGATAGCCTCCTGGTTGACGTTGCCGATGAGCGAGCGCAGGTCGCGGATGCGCACGTCCTTCACGTTGGTGCCGTCGATGAGTATCTCGCCCTGCTGCACGTCGTGGTAGCGCGGCAGGAGGTCGACCAGCGTCGACTTGCCCGAGCCCGACTGCCCCACCAGTGCGATGGTCCGTCCGCAGGGCACGGTCAGGTTGACGTGCTTCAGCACCTGGCGCCGTCCGTCGTAGCTGAAGCTGATGTCGCGGAACTCAATCTGATGCTCCAGCCCCTTCAGCGGCTTCGGATGGGCGGGTTCCTTGATAGGGTTCTCGGCCAGCAGTATCTTGTCGATGCGCTCCATCGAGGCGAGGCCCTTCGGGATGTTATAACCGGCCTTGGAGAACTCCTTCAGCGGATTGATGACACTGTACAGGATGACGAGGTAGAAGATGAACGACGGGGCGTCTATCGTGGAGCTGTTCTTCAGGATAAGCGTGCCGCCGAACCACAGGACGATGACGATGAGGCACGTGCCCAGAAACTCGCTCATCGGATGGGCCAGGGCCTGGCGCGTGGCCACACGGTTGATGGCGTCGCGGTATTCGTTGCTGCACTTGTCGAAGCGGGCCTCCATCTTCTTCTCGGCAATGAAGGCCTTGATGATGCGCAGGCCGCCCAGCGTCTCCTCCAGCTGGGACATGGTGTCGCTCCACTTGCTCTGCGCGTCGAGCGACTGGCGCTTCAGCTTCTTGCCCACAGCACCCATGATCCATCCCATGACGGGCACCACCAGCAGGGTGAACAGGGTCAGCTGCCAGCTGACGGCAATGAGCGTGGCAAAGTAGACGATAATCAGGATGGGGTTCTTGATGAGCATGTCCAGCGAGCTGGTGACCGACGTCTCCACCTCGGTCACGTCGCCGCTCATGCGGGCAATGATGTCGCCCTTGCGCTCCTCCGAGAAGAAGGCCAGCGGCAGGCGCAGCACCTTGTTGTAGACCTGCCGGCGGATGTCGCGCACCACGCCCGTGCGGAGCGGTATCATCACGGCCGACGAGGCGAAATAGGCCAGTGTCTTGAACAGCGTCATCACCGCCAGGAACACGCCCAGTATCAGCAACGTCAGCGAAGCTCCCTGAGCGGCTATCAGCTGCGACACGCCGTAGTAGAAATTGTTCACCACAATGTCCTTCAAGCCCATGCCCGCCGTGTCCCATGCCACGAACTCGTAGACCTTCGTATCCATCTTGAACAATATCTGAAGGATGGGAATAATCAGAGAGAACGAAAATATATTCAAAAAAGCCGACAGCAGGTTGAGGAACAGCGCCCACACCAGATACTTCTTGTAGGGCGGCACGAAGCGGCGCAGCAGTTGGAGAAATTCTTTCATAACTTATTCTATCGATGTCAGAGGGGACAAAGATAGTGCAATCCGAGGGAAGTACAAAATGAAAACCACGTTTTCAGATTTATACAGACCAACGGCGGCCCCACTTATCAAAAGATTAGGAATAATCCCCCGCATCGCCACTTTTACCGCCCGTTCAGTTGGATAACTTGAAAAAAATACGTAGTTTTGCTTTCCTATAGTAAAACAGCATTAACTAACGAACCGAATAGAGTTATGAGCTTTACCGAACTTTGCAACCCCATCTTCGTGCAGTCCATCGGCGACTATCACAAGACCGACAACGTGGACACCCCCATCCGGAACCCCTATCCGCTGAAGAGCATCGAATACTACCTGTATCTGAAGAACTGGATAGACACCGTGCAATGGCACTTCGAGGACATCATCCGCGACCCGAACATCGACCCCGCCAAAGCCCTCACGCTGAAGCGCCGCATCGACAAGTCCAACCAGGACCGCACCGACCTGGTAGAGCTGATAGACAGCTATTTCCTGGACAAATACAAGGACGTCCGCGTGCAGCCCGACGCCACCATCAATACTGAAAGCCCCGCCTGGGCCATCGACCGCCTGTCCATCCTCGCGCTGAAGATTTACCACATGCGTCAGGAGGTGGAGCGTACCGACACCACGCCCGAGCACCACAAGCAGTGTGCCGACAAGCTGGTCGTCCTGCTGGAGCAGCAGAAAGACCTCTCCACGGCCATCGACCAGCTCCTGGCCGACATCGAGGCCGGGCGCAAGTACATGAAGGTGTACAAGCAGATGAAGATGTACAACGACCCCAACCTGAACCCCGTACTCTACGGCAAGAAGTGATGAAGCTGTTGGTGATACGCTTTTCGGCCTTCGGCGACGTAGCCATGACGGTGCCCGTCATCGACAGCCTCGCCCGCCAATACCCCCAAACGGACATCACGGTGCTGAGCCGCCCCTTCGTACAGCCCCTGTTCGGAGGGATGCCTGCTAACGTCCGTTTCCGGGGTGTCGACCTGAACAACTACAAGGGCCTGGGAGGACTGGTTCGCCTCTTCTGCGAACTCCGTCGCGATGGCTACGACACCGTGGCCGACCTGCACGATGTGCTCCGCGGCAAGGTGATCCGCACCCTCTTCCACCTGTCGGGAGCCCGCACCGCCCACATCGACAAAGGCCGGCGCGAGAAGCATGCCCTGGTTCGGGACGGAGCATCAGCCCACCGGCCGCTCCCCACCTCGTTCGCCCGCTACGAAGCCGTGTTCAGCCGATTGGGATTGCCCGTCCACACCACCTTCCGCTCCATCTATGGCGACGGGCAGGGCGACCCAGCTCTTTTCCAAGATATTACCGGCCTGCCCGACGGCAAGTCATGGATAGGTATTGCTCCTTTTGCCGCCCATCGAGGCAAGATATTGCCTGCCTCCACCACCGAGACGCTCATCGCCCGTCTGGCGGAACGAGGTGATTGCCGGGTCTTCCTCTTCGGAGGCGGCAAGGCCGAAACGCCCCGGCTGGAACAATGGGCCGCTACCTACCCGAACGTCACCTCGCTGGCCGGCAAACTGAAACTGAATCAGGAACTGGCACTGATGAGCCACCTGCATGTGATGATCTCCATGGATTCGGCCAACATGCACCTAGCTTCGCTCACCGCCACCCCCGTCGTCTCCGTATGGGGAGCCACGCATCCCCATGCCGGTTTCATGGGCTGGCACCAGAGCATTGACAACGCCGTGCAGACAGACCTGCCCTGCCGCCCCTGCTCCGTCTTCGGCAACAAGCCCTGCCGCCGCGGCGACTATGCCTGCCTGACGACCATCCAGGCGGAAGACATCATTCGGAAAATAGATTCAATCATCCATCAACCTCAAAAGGAGAACAACGCATGAACTGCTACCTGTCACGCAACTACAAGGACCTGAACGGTGCCGGCAACAAGGCCAAGACCGATATGGAACAGATTATGGCTTCCATGGGGTTCAAGAACATAGGACTGAAACACACCTTCTACCACAACCAGGTCATCTCATTCTTTCTGACACTGGCCGGAGTCATCAAAGCGGTATTTTGCCTGAGAAAGGGAGATGTGCTGCTGCTCCAATATCCGCTCAAGAAATACTTTGCCTTCCTCTGCAACGCGGCACACCTGAAAGGATGCAAAGTCATTATCCTGATACACGACCTGGGTAGCTTCCGCCGCAAGAAGCTCACGATTCCCCAAGAAATCAGACGACTGAATCATGCGGACTATGCCATCGCCCTCAATCCGAGCATGCAGAAGTGGATGAAGGAGCACGGATGCACAATGCCTACCGGCAGTCTGGGCATCTGGGATTACCTCTCGCAGAGCCATTGCCCCTCCCGCATAGCCGCACCGACATCCTATAAGGTGGTGTATGCCGGCGCACTGAACCGACGAAAGAATGCATTCCTGTACCAGTGGGGGAATTATATCAAGCATTACGAGGTTTCTCTATATGGCACCGAACCCGACGCCAACTCCATGGCCGGCAAAGGACATTTCGACATCAAAGGGTTTGCCCAGTTTGACCGCCTCATCGCCTCGGCCGACGGCCACTTCGGCCTGGTATGGGACGGCGACTCAGTGCAGACCTGTTCAGGCAACTTTGGGGAATACCTGCAATTCAACAATCCGCACAAGACTTCCCTCTACATCCGTTGCGGACTGCCCGTCATCATCTGGGACAAAGCGGCCCTCGCACCTTTCATCCTCCGTCATCACATCGGATTCTGCATCGGCAGCCTGGAGGAGCTGGATACCAAACTGGACTCCCTATCCCCGGAAGAATACTTCCAGATGAGGGCAAACGTACTCCAAATGAGCAACGATTTGTCCGAAGGGCATTATTTCCGACAAGCCGTTTCGGCAGCGCTCGAAGCCGTCGGACATACGCCATCCGCCTAACGCCTAAGCAACAGATAGCGACAGACTTTGAACAGGTGCTTGACGTACAACTCGATTCTGCGCCCCAGTTTCCTTGTGCGCCAGCTTCCATAAATGGTATGCAAGGCAAAAGCATCCGGATGGACCTCCACTCCCCGGTTACAGGGAGTGAGATAATAGCCGGGATAAATCACCACATCGTCCTCCAAATGCTGCTCCGTGTCTTCAGGTTTATATCCTCTGGCATAAGCCATGTCCAGCATCACCACCGGAGAAATCGTCAGGTCGTATGTGCCGTCCGGCTTCAGAAAAGGACGCTGGTTGTAATAGTCGAACACCGCCTTGCAATAGGCATTCCCCTTCTCTCCCATCAGAAAAGCTGCCTGTAGTTGCAACTGTTGGCCGATATGTTCATGAAAGGTGGCAAAGCCATGCTCGGGGATGAACCGGTCAAAGCGCTTCTTTATCAGGATATCGCTGTCCATATACACTCCGCCTTCCTTGTAGACGGCATAGAAACGGACCACATCGGCAGAAAAAGCCCACTTACGTGCCGCCAGGGCCTCGTCGATAAAACGGCAACCGATGGCTTTGGCATCTTCGTACGTCCAGCGGCGCACCTCATAATCGGGCAATACACGCTTCCAACTATCCAGACAAATCTTTATCTCGACCGGAAAAGGGTCGTTGCTGAACCAGCATAGATGGATGATCTTTGGTATCATAACTTTATTCGTTTAAATGTTCTATATCCGTTCACCCAATGCATGTATCCCGACAACCTTCTATTCCATCGCCAGCAACGCTCTTTCCAGGTCAAGGCCGGCCGTTCACCTCTCCACGGGGTCCTGTCGAGATAAGCAAAATAAAGATTACGCCACGGATGAAGGCAGCGTGTACCCCAAGGTTTCCGCCTGGAAGAGAAATGCACAATGACCCGATATTTCAGGATTTCATCTGATACGGTACCTTCTTCCTGTTCTGGCAGATACCGTTTCCGGCGGAAGAGGTAATCGTGCAGATTGTAACGGTAGGGCAACCACAGGACATGCTGATACAACAATGCGTTCAGTACATCCTGATCGTGATAAGGAAGGGAAGGATGCCCCTTAACAAAATCCAGTGCACGGCCGACAAAGTCCGATTGCCTCAGAAAATCCAGATGGAGCAACATGACACCACTATTGAAATAGTCGAAACGCGCAGGATCCATACCCAAACGGGTGCAATCCTCCGAAATGCCCTTATGCACATCCTTCACGGCCGCCAAGGCCTTGCCCGACAAATCACATTTCCACTAATCGGCCAAGGAACCAACGACAACCAAATCGCAATCCAGATAAAGGACCCGTGAGATGGATGACGGGAGTACCGCCGGGATAAACAATTTACAATAAGCAGCCAGCGACACGTAGGACTGCGTTTCGGGGAAAACATCCAGAAGCAGGGAGTCTATCTCATAAAAATGTATCTGCAGCCCATACCGCTCTTCCACAAGTTCTTGAAGAGATCTTCGATAATCAGCATCCAACCGATTTCCCAACACATGAACGGAAACCTGCTCACCCTTGTTGTTCTCCAACAAAGACGTCAGCATCACGCAACAGTATTTCGCATAATTCGAATCTATGCAACAGGCAATATCTATCATATCGTCTACTTTAACTTCGCAAAAATAGGAAAAGGCGGACGCAGAAGCAAATGAAAACAATGTTTTCAACAGAAAATCGTTGCAAAAGTACAGGGCTATCGTTCGTACTAATGAAACAAATGCTAACTTTGCAAAAGAAAAAGTTAGACCACTACGGAATGGCAAAAAATGCAGATGTCCCCAACCTCGTAAAGGTCGTCATACCTATGTATACGACCCAAATCAGTTCTTTCGAGAAACTTTCTCTACAAAGAGCCTGCCAGATGCTGCATGCCCATCCACTGGTCGTCATCAAGCCCCGATCGCTGGATTTGTCTCCTATATTAAAAGAATACCCCGTTCTGACGACAGAAGAGTTCGACGACGACTATTTCCGAAGCATTGCCGGCTACAACCGCCTCATGCTCTCCGAAGAGTTCTACCGACGCTTTGAGGACAGCAAATACATTCTCATCTGCCAGCTGGATGCCTACATTTTCAGAGACGAACTGACGGAATGGTGCAAGAAAGGTTATGACTACATCGGCGCTCCCTGGCTGGTGCGCCCCCTGTACCGTTCTTTCCCCATGAAACAATACCGCTGGTTGTTCCGCTCGGCCGCCACGCGCGCCACCGACTTCAAAGTAGGCAACGGAGGTCTCTCCCTGCGCAAGGTGAGCAGTCACCTGAAGGCTGTCCGCGAGTTGCGGGATGTGATTGAAGAATTCTTGCGCCACACCAAGAACCATGTCTTCAACGAAGACGTGTTCTTTGCCGTCGAGGTCAACAAACACAGACTGGACTTCTCCTATCCATCCTATATGGAGGCCTTGAAGTTCAGTTTCGATAAATACCCGGAGCTATGCTATCAGTTGAACCACGAACAGCTGCCCTTCGGATGCCATTCCTGGTATAAGAAGAAGATGTACAAGTTCTGGTCGAAAATCATAAACGCATCCGAATCCCGCTAAAGTTCAAGATTGAAATCCGGCTGGTGGCGTTTGATGTAATGCGTCCAGAATCTACGCCTATAATACAGTATCCGTTCCGTACAATAAGCAGGGTCTACCCTCCTTGCCGAAGCATAGTCCTGAGCCAGTTGCAGGAAGAAATCCTTTTGTCCCCAAAGCCTGGCAAAATTGGCGCACCCCTTCTCGACACTGACAGGACCAAACTCCATCCGATTGATGTCTACCAACGAAAAATGATACTGTCCGTCCACATAATCGAACAGAATGTTGCCAGGAGAATAATCACGATGATAGATTTCCGCCTCATGCAGACGGGCAGTCAACCGGGCAAAAGCCGACACCACCTCCCGACAATCTGTTATCGAAGCATTGCCAAACTCATAAAATTTCCTCCGATAAGGACATTGAAGGCTTACGAAATAAGAATAACCTATCAATCCGCCCGCCCGTTCTTCCACATAGGCCACAGGGCGGGGAGTCTCAAAACCTTTTTGCAGAAGAATGTTGGGATAGGTAAAGGCGCGCTTCCCCTTCGGCACTCTGAAAAAGGAATAGACTATGCGATTAAAAAACGAGGGGACATGATAACGCTTGACATTCAGCAGGATACCATCCGCTTCCATCACTTTAATCACATTGCGGCCCACATGAATCGTCCGGCCGTCCCCCTGTTCGAAACAAACGGGGAGCTGTGTCAGGAAACCCTGCAAGTGCTCATATCCGGGAGTTATCTCTATCTTCAGCATATCGTCATCTACCTTTCAAATACCTCAACTTATATTTCAAATACTTGGGAAACAGAAGCCAAGAAACTCCATGGCCCGGATGGCGCTTCCAGAAGTTGCAGGCATCCTTTATCCCCAACACATCAAAACAACCTTTCTGCCACATGAACTTCATAAAATAGGCTTCCCCCCACAAATCGTAGCGGGCCAATTCTTCGGGCGTCATCGACACGGCAACCATCGGCAAACGGCTTTCCCACTTGGCATGGAGCTTCTTCATCCCATCCAGCCACGCATACGAGAAGGAGCCTTCGGAAAAATGTTCCACCAGTACCGTATGGCATACATAATTGGTATACCGGCAGGCAACGGCCAATGAGAAATCGACATCGTAGGCATGGAAGCCCGTAAATGTTGCATCGTCGAAGGGAATCTCCTCCCAAACCTGACGACGCACGAACAGACACAAGCCATCCAACGTCACGACGGGAGAAAAGTCTTCCTTATCAGGATTTACCTGTCGAAGATGATGCCCTCCCCGCATGAACTGAACGTAATGAAGACGCAAATCGCGGCCACAGGTATTCCAGCCGGTCAATCGCTTCAGTTTGACGATGCTCCCCGCAAAGCCAATCACCCCACAACTTTCCTCCCTCAACTTTCCTGCAAGCAACTGCCCCCAACCGGGCGTCTGAAAGGCCACATCCTCATGCACAAAACAGAGCAAATCATAACGGGCACGGGCGGCACACAGATTATACACCCGACACAAGCCATACCCTTTCTCCCTATTGTCAAAAACAATAAATTCGAAGGGAACACCAATCGTTTCGGCGACATTCCGCCTCAACGCTTCGGCTGCTTCCGGCTTGACGGAACAACATATAATGGAATACATACGTCTATCTGATCCATACATTTAATGAACGGCAAAGTAACGAATAAAATCCTTACCACAAATGCTTTCATGCAAATTCATCGATTTTTTCCTGAAAATATGCGCCCGCCGATGGAAAAACACGCTTATCTTTGCATCCTCAAAAAAGACGAAACCACATGAAAGTTATAGTCGACGACAAAATTCCGTTTATCAGAGAAGCGCTGGCAGGCATTGCCGACGAGGCCGTCTACGTGCCCGGCAAGGACTTCACGCCCGAACTTGTCAGGGATGCCGATGCCTTGATCATCCGCACCCGCACCCGTTGCGACCGCCACCTGCTCGAGGGCAGCCGCGTGCGCTTCATCGCCACCGCCACCATCGGCTTCGACCACATCGACACAATCTATTGCCAAGAGGCAGGCATTACTTGGCAGAATGCCCCCGGTTGCAACTCGGCCTCCGTAGCCCAATACATGCGCTCCTCCCTCCTGCTCCTCGAACAGCAGAAGAGGTTCCGACTGGAAGGCAAGACGCTGGGCGTCATCGGCGTAGGCAATGTAGGCACAAAAGTGGCGCAAGTGGGCCGCGAACTGGGCATGCGTGTCCTTTTGAACGACCCTCCACGCCAGGAGAAGGAAGGAGGAAACCTTTTCTCTCCGCTGGAGCAGCTGATGGAGGAATGCGACGTGCTGACTTTCCACGTCCCCCTCATCCGCGGAGGAGTACACAAGACTTTCCACCTGGCTGATGCCGCCTTCTTCAGCCACCTGAAGCGCCGGCCCGTCATTGCCAACACTTCGCGGGGCGAGGTAATCGAGACAGAGACCCTGCTCCACGCCCTGCTGGATGAACAAGTGTCGGACGCCGTCATCGACGTGTGGGAAAACGAACCCACCATCAACCTCGACCTGCTCGACCGTGTCTTCATCGGTACGCCCCACATCGCCGGCTACTCGGCCGACGGCAAGGCCAACGCCACCCGCATGTCGCTCGACGCCCTGTGCCGCTTCTTCCACATCGACGCCCGCTACCGCATCGAACCGCCCGCACCCGCCCAGCCGCTTATCGAGGCGCACAATCCGACAGAAGCCTATTTGGCCATGTACGACCCGCGGCGCGACGACCAAGCCTTGCGCCTCCACCCCGAACGCTTCGAGCAACTCCGTGGCGACTATCCCCTGCGACGTGAACAAGGAGCCTTCCAGGTGAAATACATATAAAAAGGAAAAGGCTGTTTTCCCCTCACGAAAACAGCCTTTTCTCCTGAAGAAAGCAATGCTTTCCCCTCCATTAGTCTGTCCCTTATTCCATTTCAGCCAGCAGCCTTTCTATCACCTGCGGATAGTATTCGTACTCCAGCGCATGCACCCGCGCAGCCACCTCCTGTGGCGTGTCCTCTGGATAGACGGGGCAACGGAACTGGGCAATGATGCTTCCCTCGTCATAGTGCTCGTTGATGTACTGGATGCTGATGCCGCTTTCGCGTTCGCCCGCCTCCACGACCGCCTGATGGACGCGGTCGCCATACATACCCTTCCCGCCAAACTTGGGCAACAGGGAAGGATGAATATTTATGATTCTTTGTGGATAAGCATGCAACAGCGCATCGGGCACCTTTGCCAGAAAGCCGGCCAGGACGATAAAGTCCACCCGATAGTCGGCCAGTAGCTTCAATACCCCCTCGCCCGTCACCCATTCTTCCTTGCCCATATATATACAAGGTACATGCAAATTCTCCGCCCGTTTGAAGACATTCACATTCTGACGGTTAGCCACTACGAGGACCACCGAGTCGCCGCTCTCCTTCTTCTGGAAATAACGGATGATATTTTCGGCATTTGTGCCGTTGCCGGATGCTAAAATTGCGATATTTTTCCCCATAAAACCTCCTTTTATTGCACAAAAGCCTGTTTTTTGTGCAAAAAATTGCATTTAATTCCTCAAATATTTGCTCAGAACAATAAATATTCATTCCTTTGCAACGCAAAAATAAAGAAATAAACTCAATTTATTAACTAAAAACTTAAAGTTATGTCTGAAATTGCATCAAGAGTGAAAGCGATTATCGTCGATAAATTAGGCGTAGAAGAATCAGAAGTTACTAACGAAGCTAGCTTCACTAACGATTTGGGAGCTGATTCTCTTGACACTGTAGAACTTATCATGGAATTCGAGAAGGAATTCGGCATTTCTATCCCCGACGACCAAGCTGAGAAGATTGCTACCGTAGGCGACGCCGTATCTTACATCGAAGAGCACGCTAAGTAATTTTTATCCATCAGTTTTTAGAACATGGAATTAAAAAGAGTTGTAGTAACAGGTCTCGGCGCCATTACCCCCATTGGCAACAACGTCCAGGAATTCTGGGAAAACCTTGTCAATGGAGTTAGTGGGGCGGGACCTATTACTCATTTCGACGCATCATTATTCAAGACCCAATTCGCATGCGAAGTGAAGAACTTCGATGCCAACCAATACATCGACCGCAAGGAAGCCCGCAAGATGGACTTGTACACCCAATATGCCATCGCCGTGGCCAAGCAAGCGGTAGGCGACTCCGGTCTTGATGTCGAGAATGAGGATTTGAACAGAATCGGTGTTATATTCGGTGCCGGCATTGGCGGTATCCGCACGTTCGAAGAAGAAGCAGGCAACTATGCCCTGAACGGCAAGACCGCAGGTCCCAAGTTCAATCCGTTCTTCATCCCCAAGATGATTTCGGACATTGCTGCCGGACAGATTTCCATCCTGTATGGTTTCCATGGTCCCAACTATGCCACCTGCTCGGCTTGTGCCACTTCGACCAACGCCATTGCAGATGCATTCAACCTGATCCGTCTGGGCAAGGCCAACGCCATCGTGACCGGCGGTTCGGAAGCTGCCATCGCCGCTTGCGGCGTAGGCGGATTCAACGCCATGCACGCCCTGTCCACCCGCAACGACTCACCCGAGACGGCTTCACGTCCGTTCAGCGCCAGCCGCGACGGCTTCGTGATGGGCGAAGGTGGCGGTTGCCTCGTGTTGGAGGAACTGGAACATGCCAAGGCCCGCGGCGCCAAGATTTATGCCGAAGTAGCCGGTGTGGGCATGTCGGCCGACGCTTATCACCTGACGGCCTCACATCCCGAAGGACTGGGAGCCAAGCTCGTGATGAGAAACGCTCTGGAGGATGCAGAGATGCAGCCCGAAGACATTGACTACATCAACGTTCACGGCACTTCGACTCCGGTGGGCGATATTTCGGAAGTAAAAGCCATTCAGGAAGTATTCGGCAAGCACGCCTACGAACTGAACATCAGCTCGACCAAGTCCATGACGGGTCACTTGCTGGGTGCAGCCGGTGCCGTCGAAGCCATTGCCAGCATCCTGGCCATCCAGAACGGCATCGTACCTCCGACCATCAACCATACGGAAGGCGACAACGACGAGAACATCGACTACGACCTGAACTTCACGTTCAACAAGGCCCAGAAGCGCGAAATCAACGCTGCCTTGTCCAATACCTTCGGTTTTGGCGGTCACAACGCTTGTGTAATCTTCAAGAAATACGCAAAGTAAGGTCGTGTTACGTAACCAAATAGACAGAATAAGGCTCTTGTTCCACAAGGAACGGGAGTCTTATTTTTGTTTCTACCGCATCCTGGGCTTCTTTCCCCGCAACCTGAAAGTCTACCAGCAGGCCCTGCTCCACAAGTCTACCTCGCTCCGCTCGGAAGAGGGGAGACCGCTGAACAACGAACGCCTGGAGTTCCTGGGCGACGCCATCCTCGACGCCATCGTGGGCGACATCGTCTTCCAGCACTTCGAAGGCAAGCGCGAAGGCTTCCTGACCAACACCCGCTCCAAGATTGTACAACGCGAAACGCTCAACAAGCTGGCCGTGGAAATCGGACTGGACAAGCTCGTGAAGTATGCCGCCCGCTCTTCCTCGCACAACAGCTACATGTATGGTAACGCGTTCGAGGCCTTCATCGGTGCCATCTACCTCGACCAGGGGTACGACCGATGCAAGCAGTTCATGGAGAAGAAGATATTCAAACACTACATTGACCTGGAGAAGATGTCGCGCAAGGAGGTGAACTTCAAGTCGAAGCTCATCGAATGGAGCCAGAAGCACAAGGTGGAAGTATCATTCGAACTCATCGAACAGTTCATCGACCACGAAAACAACCCCATGTTCCAGACGGAGGTACAGATAGAAGGACTTCCCGCAGGAACAGGTACGGGCTACTCTAAAAAGGAATCCCAACAGAACGCCGCACAGATGGCGCTCAAGAAAATCAAGTCGGACGACGCCTTCAGGGAGCACATCGAGCAGCTGAAAACTGCCCACCGCCACCCCGCCGATACGGTCCATGCGGACGAACCGCTCCCCACCGACGAAAAGGCTGCCGACGAAGCACTCGAATTGGAACCGTCACCGATAATGGTCGAGATGGAAGCCACTTCCGAAATACTTGAAGATAGCATCCTGGAGCAGGAAACCGACAAGACTCCCTCCCCTGCCCCGGAAGATTCCTCCTATCCGAAGCAGACGCCCATCTGACGCCCCTGCACTACCAAATCATGATCTTCGGTCACCAGCTTCAGTTTCCCGGCCACTTCATCGAGCGGCAGGGATGAAATCTGATTGCCCTGCAAGGCTACCATGCGCCCGAACTGCCCGCCGGCTATCAGCTCCGTAGCATGCCCGCCCATGAGGGTCGAGAGGTTGCGGTCGAACGGCGTAGGCGAACCGCCACGCTGGATGTAGCCCAGCACCGTCTCGCGCGTCTCGATGCCCGTTTCGTATTCTATCTCCTGGGCGATGTACTCACCGGCCCGTTTCCGGCCGTCGGTCGTGATGCCTTCGGCCACCACCACGATGGAGTACGGACGTCCCTTGCGCAGACGCTCCAGGATGACTTCGCCGATATGATGGATGTTATAAGGAATCTCGGGTACCAGAATCACGTCGCCGCCGCCTGCCATCCCCGAATAGAGGGCTATCCAACCGGCCTTGTGCCCCATCACCTCGATGACCATTACCCGCTTGTGCGAGCTGGCCGTAGAGTGCAGGCGGTCGATGGCATCGGTCGCGATGCTCACCGCCGTATCGAAGCCGAAGGAGAAATCCGTCCCCCAGATGTCGTTGTCAATGGTCTTCGGCACGGAGACGACATTCACCCCCATGGAGGCAAAACGGGCGGCCGTCTTCTGCGTACCGTTTCCTCCGATGCACACCAGGCAGTCCAGCCCCAGTTCCTTGATATTCTGCATAATGAGCGCAGGCTTGTCCACTCCGTCCATCAGGCCGCCCCGCTTGAAGGGCTTCTCGCGCGAGGTGCCCAGCACCGTGCCGCCCATCGTCAGCAGGCCCGACAGGGAATTCTCCGTAAACGTTTCCACATCCTTGGTCAGCAGCCCCTGAAAACCGCTGTGAATACCAATCACTTCCATGCCATAATGACGGATGGCCGTCTTGCACACCCCCCGGATTGTCGCATTGATGCCCGGACAATCGCCTCCTGAAGTCAAAATTCCTATTCTCATACATTTACCTCCGTTCTTGCTTTCTTCCTGTACCGAAGAAATCCTTATCATTCTGTCGCATAAAGTGGTCAACAAGTCAGCTTGCCCACCGAATGCAGCCGTAAAGATAGAAAAAAAACAGAAAAAAGATAGAGAAGAGCGGAAATAAGATTACTTTTGCGTACAGAATCTGATTTCAATAAGAAAGATGAATATAACGCGATTCCTCAACAACATCTATTTCAACTCCCGCGTGAAGGAAATAGAGCAGTATGCCGGACATGCCGGAGAGATACAGCAACGGGTACTGATGCGCCTTGTAGGCAAAGCCGCCCGGACGGAATGGGGACGAAAATACGACTTCAGCACCATCCGCACCTATGAAGACTTCAAGAACCGCCTGCCGATACAGACTTATGAAGAGATAAAGCCCTACGTAGCCCGCCTGCGGGCCGGAGAGCAGAACCTGTTGTGGCCGTCGGAGATACGCTGGTTTGCCAAGTCGTCGGGCACGACGAACGACAAGAGCAAGTTCCTGCCCGTCAGCAAGGAATCGCTGCACGACACGCACTACCGCGGCGGTCAGGACGCCGTAGCCCTCTACCTGCGGCAGAACCCCGAAAGCCGCTTCTTCTCGGGCAAGGGACTGATTCTGGGCGGAAGCCACGCTCCCAACCTGAACACGAACCACAGCCTGGTGGGCGACCTGTCGGCCATCCTGATGGAAAACCTCAACCCGCTGGTCAACTTCATCCGCGTGCCGAGCAAGCAGACGGCCCTGATGGAGCACTTCGAACCGAAGATGGAAGCCATTGCCCGCGAAACCATCCACGCCAACGTCACCAACCTGTCGGGCGTGCCGTCATGGATGCTGGTGCTCATCAAGCACATCCTGGAGAAGACCGGCAAGCAGAGCCTGGAGGAAGTGTGGCCCAATCTGGAAGTATTCTTCCACGGCGGCGTAGCCTTCACGCCCTACCGCGAACAATACAAGCAGGTGATCCACAGCAGCAAGATGCACTACGTGGAAACCTACAATGCCTCCGAAGGCTACTTCGGTACGCAGAGCGACCCTGCCGACCGCTCCATGCTGCTGATGATCGACTACGGCATCTTCTACGAATTCATCCCGCTGGAGGATATCGGCAAGGATAACCCACGCATCTGCAGCCTCGAAGAGGTAGAGCTGAACAAGAACTACGCCATGGTTATCTCCACTTCGGCCGGCCTCTGGCGATACATCATCGGCGACACGTTGAAGTTCACCAACAACCGTCCCTACAAGTTCGTCATCACGGGGCGCACCAAGCACTTCATCAACGCCTTCGGCGAGGAGCTCATCGTAGACAATGCCGAGAAGGGACTGGCCAAGGCCTGCGCCGAGACGGGTGCTCAGATAACGGACTACTCCGCCGCTCCCGTCTTCATGGATGAGCATGCCAAGTGCCGCCACCAGTGGCTGATCGAGTTCACCCGGATGCCCGACGACCTCGGCAAGTTCGCCCGCATCCTGGACGACACGCTGAAAGAGGTCAACTCCGACTACGAGGCCAAACGCCAGAACGACCTGGCCCTGCAACCGCTGGAAGTCATCGTGGCACGCCCCGGCCTCTTCCACGACTGGCTCGACCAGAAAGGCAAGCTGGGCGGCCAGCACAAGATTCCCCGCCTGAGCAATACGCGCGAATATATCGAGGAGATGCTGAAGCTGAACCGATAGGCAGACCGGCAGAGGGCCTGCTTTACGGCACAAGTCAAAAAACTAAAACGCTATATATGAAGATGAAAAAGCTATTGTTCCTTCTGCCCATCCTGTTGGGCAGTTGCGCACCGAAGGTAATCACGGACATCACCCGTTCCTATCCGCCCCTCGCCACCGCCGACGAGGTGCGACTGTACGAAGTGGGCGACTCCGTTCCGCAAACCGCACAGCAGATAGGCCAGGTAAAGGTCTTTGACCGAGGGATGACTACCCGATGCAGCTACGAGCAGGTAGTGGCACTGGCCAAAGAAGAAACGGCCAAAAGCGGAGGCAATGCGCTGGCACTGACCCGACACAAACAGCCTTCGCTATGGAGCAGCTGTCATCAGATTACAGGCAACATGCTTCGGATAGACGGAACAAAGGCAGAAACGTTGTCCGCACGAAGCACATCGTCCGCACCCGCATCGGACGACTGCAAGTGTGAAGCTCCATCCACTCTCCAGCATCATACGTTCTACGCCAATATCGGCTACGCCTTCATGACCAGCAAGTTCTACCTGCCGCAAGGAGCCACAGGGCATCCCAAGAATGGCCTGGACTGGCAGCTGGGATACGACTGGGTATCAAAAACCGGATTCGGTGCAGGCCTGATGTACTCGGGCTACCATTCTTCCTATACATACGGTCCAACCGATTTCAAGGTAGGGCTTACCTACGTCGCCCCGCAGTTTGTCATGAAACAGCAGGCCGGGCGTTGGGCTTTCGAGGAAAAAGCCGGCATCGGCTATTTCAACTACAAGGAATCATCGGACCTCGGGAGTGCTTCAACGGCAGGTGTAGGATACAACTTCCTCATAGGTGCGGAGTACAACGTGGCCAAGCACATCGGCATCGGAGCCAACATCGGATATATCGCCGGTTCGCTGCCCGAGCAGGATGGCGCCACGCAGTCCGACGACAGTTCTTCGGGCATCTTCCGCCTGCATCTCAATGTCGGTATCCGCTACCATTTCTGATTTCCTGTAAAAAGAGCAGGCTTCGTCCCTCTCCAAATCATACGACCTTTTGCCCCGAAACATTGCCGCTTTCGGAGCAAAAGGTCGTATGTTTCAGCTTAAAACATTATAAGATAATTCCGCCGCCGAGCAGCAGTCCTTCGGCATCATAGAACGCAGCAGCCTGCCCCGAAGCCACGGCCTCGAGCGGGTCGAGCAGGCGCACGTGTAGGCGGTCGTCGTCCGTGCGCGAGACGAGGCAGCGGTTGGCCTGCTTGCGGTAGCGTATCTTCACGATGACCGTCCCGCTGCCCAGGACTCGGGCCTCGTCCACAAGGTTCCAGTCCTTCAGCCACATCTCCGTCCGATAGAGGGAGGCGAGCGGTGCCAGCACCACTTCATTCCGTTCGCGGCATGTGTTCTTCACATAGACCGCACGGTTCAGGTGGATGCCCAGTCCGCGCCGCTGGCCCACGGTGTAGAAGGGATAGCCTTCGTGCCACCCCAGAAAAGCACCGTTTTCATCGAGAAAGGCTCCCCGTCCGGGCAGACGGTCGGCCGGAACGGCCCGGCGCAGGAAGGCGCGGTAATCCATCGGGCAGAAGCACACGCCCAGGCTGTCCTTCTTCTCGGCTACCCTCTGGAAACCCCGGCGGGCGGCATAGGCACGGGCCTCGGCCTTGGTCAGGTCGCCCATGGGCAGGAGCATGCGCTCCAGTATATCCTGCTTCAGTCCCCAAAGGAAGAACGACTGGTCCTTGTCGGCATCGGCAGCAGGAGCGATGTACCACCGCCCGTCGTGGCACACCTTGCGTACGTAGTGCCCCGTGGCGATGCTGCGGATGCCCCTTTCATCGGCCAGGCGGGCCAGAAGCGGCCACTTCAGCCGATTGTTGCACACGGTACAGGGTACGGGCGTGCGGCCCGCCAGATATTCTTCGGTGAAATAGCGGACCACCTGCGCTTCGAAGGCTTCGCGGGCGTCGTATTCGAAGTGGGCGATGCCCAGCCGGTCGGCCAGACGGGCAGCCTCTTCGGCACCCCGTCCTCCGTCGTCGTGCAGGCGGAGGGTGACACCCGTCACCTCGTATCCGGCTTCCTGCAACTTCATGGCCGCCACGGAGCTGTCGGTTCCTCCGCTCATGCCCAGCAATACACGTTTCTCCATCGTTCGGTCTGTCAAGTGTTACGGGCACAAAGATAAGGCAAAAGAAAGAATACCCCAAATGCTGGCCTCTCACGCCCCCTCCCGGACACGATGCAACAAAAAAAACGGCCAGCATGAAGCTACTTATCCGAAAAACAGTAACTTTGTGCTTTCAATCGAAAACAAAACCCTAACGATATGGAACATCAACTGACGATTTACAACACGCTGACCCGAAGGAAGGAAGTTTTCAAGCCGCTGCACGCCCCGCACGTGGGCATGTATGTCTGCGGCCCCACCGTGTACGGCGACCCGCACCTGGGACACGCCCGTCCGGCCATCACCTTCGATATCCTCTTCCGCTACCTCAAGCACCTGGGATATAAGGTGCGCTACGTGCGCAACATCACCGACGTGGGACATCTGGAACACGATGCCGACGAAGGCGAAGACAAGATAGCCAAAAAGGCCCGCCTGGAACAGCTGGAGCCGATGGAAGTGGCACAATACTATACCAACCGCTACCACGAGGCCATGGACGCCCTGGGCGTGCTGCGCCCCAGCATCGAACCGCAGGCATCGGGACACATCATCGAACAGATCGAACTGGTCAAACAGATTCTGAAGAACGGCTACGCCTACGAAAGCCACGGCTCCGTGTACTTCGACGTGGCCAAGTACAACCACGACCACCACTACGGCAAGCTCTCGGGCCGCAACCTGGACGACGTCATCAACACGACGCGCGAACTGGACGGACAGGAGGAGAAGCACAACCCGGCCGACTTCGCCCTGTGGAAGAACGCCCAGCCCGAACACATCATGCGCTGGCCTTCGCCCTGGGGCAACGGTTTCCCCGGCTGGCACTGCGAATGTACGGCCATGGGACGCAAGTACCTGGGCGACCACTTCGACATCCACGGCGGCGGCATGGACCTCATCTTCCCCCACCACGAATGTGAGATTGCACAAAGCGTGGCCAGCCAGGGCGACGACATGGTACACTACTGGATGCACAACAACATGCTGACCGTCAACGGACAGAAGATGGGCAAGAGCTACAACAACTTCATCACGCTGGAGCAGCTCTTCACCGGCACACACCCGCTGCTGGAGCAGGCCTACACGCCGATGACCATCCGCTTCTTCACCCTGCAGGCCCACTACCGCAGCACGGTGGACTTCGGCAACGAAGCCCTGAAGGCTGCCGAGAAGGGACTGGCCCGACTGATGGACGCCGTCAGCGGACTGGAACGGATTACGCCCGCACAGGCATCGACAGTCGATGTAAAGACACTGCGCGAGAAGTGCTACGAGGCCATGGACGACGACCTGAACACGCCCATCGTCATCGCCCACCTGTTCGACGGAGCCAAGATGGTGAACAACATCCTGGCCGGCAACGACACCATCACCGCAGCCGACCTCGACGAACTGAAAGAAACCTTCCACCTCTTCTGCTTCGACATCCTGGGACTGCAGGCTGAAAACGCCTCGAACGCCGCCCGCGAAGAAGCCTTCGGCCACGTAGTGGACATGCTGCTGGAAGAGCGCGCCAAGGCCAAGGCCAACAAGGACTGGGCTACGAGCGACAAGATCCGCAACGAACTGACCGCCCTCGGTTTCGAAATCAAGGACGGCAAGGACGGAACGGAATGGAAACTGAACAAATAAGACGGAACACCATTTCCCGATAACAGCAGACGAGGCTGCACCCGCGTTCAGGCGGGATGCAGCCTTGTCTGTATCATGCCCCCAGCACCCGCAGGCAGGCATTGCCACACAGTGCTTCGTGGCGGCCCGACACAGTGCTTCGTGAGGTTGTCACGAAGCACTGCATGAGCGGGTGACAAAGCACTGCATCACACCCTCACGAAGCACTGCGTCAGCTTGCAAGGGAATATTTCTGTCAAGAATAAGAAAAAACGGCTTCAATAAGGTATCATATCCTCCAGAATCCGCTCCCGATACCAGGGGTCGTCTATCTCCTTCAGCACGCGGCCCATCTCGGCACAAAGTTCTTTTACCACCTCGGGGTGCTCGTCCAGCGGCAGGTTATTCAGCTGATACGGGTCGTTCGCATCGTCGAAGAGGAGCGACTTCTTCAGCCGGCGGGTCTGGCGGTCGATGTAAAGTGCCAGCGTATAGCGGGCCGACTTGAAGCCACGGGCCGAGGGGAAATAGGTCTGCACCTTGCCGGCGGCATCCTTCTCGCCGTCCAGGTTCTGGATGTAGAGCGCACCCGCCGGACGCGCCATATCGGCCTTTTCATCGAAAAACAGCGGGGCATAGTTGCGTCCCTGCACCTCGGCGGGAATGGAGTCGGCCAGTCCGGCCAGCCCCAGCAACGTGGGCATGATGTCGGGCGACGAAAGCATCAGGTCGTCCACGCGTGGTGTCAGCCGGCCGGGGTAACGCACCAGGAAGGGCACGTTCATCGACTCGGCGTAGGGCGAGTTCTTGGGGTCGTCGGTGCGCTGGCTGCACATCGTTTCACCGTGGTCCGACGAGAACACGACGATGGTGTTCTTGTCCAGCCCCAGCTCCGTCAGCGCGTCAAGTATCTGCCCGAAGGCACGGTCCACACCCGTCACCGAGGCGAAGTAATAGGGCGCGCAGGCTGCCTTCTTCATCGTGGCGTCGGCATTGGGACGCACCAGCAGGCTGTCCAGCGGCACGTCCTTGTAGAGGTTGAAGTCCTCCTCCATGCAGTCGTCCAGCGAACGGTAGGGACTGTGGGGCGGATTCATGCCCACCATGATGAAGAACGGTTTCCGCGGGTCGCGCACGCGACCTTCGTTCTTCAGATAGCTGACCACCATCCGGGCCTCGTGCAGGGGTGACCACTCCTTGGGTTCGTGCCGATGGCCTTCCGTATCCCAGTAATGGGGATTCTTGTGCACGTCATACGTCCCGTAGGAATACCAGTAGTTGAATCCGTGGCGGCGCTCCTTCGGCGTATAGGCGTCCCAGGCCGGTACCTGGTCTTCCACATAATGTCCCGGCCGGGCGGGGTCATTGGGCGTGGGACAATCGACGTGCAGCTTGCCGAAGTAGGCACAGTCATACCCCGCCTTGCTGAAGACGTCGCTGACGCATTCGGCATCCGCCCGCAGGGAACTGATGGGACGGTCGGCGTTGCAGTTCAAGGGCACCCCACTCTTGTTGGGATACATGCCCGTCAGCAGGATGCCGCGGTGCGGACTGCTCAAGGGGCAGTTGCTCTGCGCCGAGGTCAGCACCACCGACTCGCGGGCGAAACGGTTCAAATGGGGAGTATGCACCGGATCGTTGCGGAAATTGACATGTTCGCGGAAGCCCTCCTGCCCCCAGAACTCCATAGCCTGGTTGCGGTACTGGTCGGGAAAAACGTAGATGACATTGGGCTGTCGGGGCATTTCGGGCTGCTGTGCCTTGCATCCGACCAAAACAAGCAGGCCGGCACTGCCCCATAAAAGGTTCAAGGAATGTTTCATGGTTCGTCATTTGGGGACCGGGACCAGACACTGCGGGCTGCAAGCCGCAGATACCCACACAGGGGCTTTGCATCTGCCGCTTGCAGCCCGCAGCCGTTGTTCCGCGGCGAATTATTTTTGCTCCAGGTCGCGCTTGCGCATCAAGGCCTCGAGGAAGTAATAGTCGGCATAGTTCAGGGGCACGTCGATTTCCTGGTTGTGGGGAATGCTGCCCACAGAGTGCATCAGGATGAAGTTTCCGTTCGTTCCCACTTCGGCACGGTAGGCCGGAGAGCCCAGGCTCTCCATGATGCGGTCGGCCGTTTCCTTGTAGTTCTTGTCAGGAACATACGTGCTCAGCTCATAGAGAGCGGAAGCCGTACAGGCAGCTGCCGAAGCGTCGCGCGGCTCGTTGGGGATGTTGGGCGCATCGTAGTCCCAGTAAGGAACGAGGTCGGCAGGCAGGTTTTTGTTGTTGAAGATGAAGTTGTACGCCTTCTCGGCCTGGTCCAGATACTTCTTGTCGTGTGTATAGCGGTAGCAGGCGGTGTATCCGTACAGTGCCCAGGCCTGGCCGCGTGCCCAGGCCGATTCGTCGGCATATCCCTGCGCCGTCTGACGGCTGCGCACCTCGCCGGTCTCGGGATCATAGTCTACGACATGGTAGCAGCTGTTGTCGTCACGGAAGTGATGGGCCAGCGTCGTATCGGCATGTTTCACGGCGATGTCATAGAACGTGGAGTCGCCGGACAGGCGGGTCGCTTCGAACAGCAGCTCGAGGTTCATCATATTGTCGATGATGACGGGACACTTCCAGCCGCGCGTTCCCTGCCAGCCACGGTCGGCATCCCACGACTGGATGACCCCTGCCCCCGGACGGAAGCGGGTGGACAACGACTTGGCAGCCTCGACAATGACGTCCTTATAGTTAGTCTTGCCGGCCAGACGGTAACCGTTCAGGTAACTGCAACCAATCATGAAGCCCACATCGTGATGCCACTTCAGGTATTTGACGGAATCCAGGTCCTCGGTATACTTCTCGGCCAGTTTCTCCCACTTCTGGTCACCGGTCAGTTCATAGGTGAGCCACATGCAGCCGGGAAAGAAGCCCGAGCACCAGTCGTCAATGGGCACATAATGGATGCTGCCGTCTTTTTCAATCGTACGTGGATTCAAGATCTTGCCGGACTTCTCGATAATGTCGGTCTGCAATGTAAATTGGGCCACTGCATTGTCGATGTTGTCTTGGATGAAGTCGCTTTCAGCCTTCTTCTGGCCTGCGCAACTTGCAAAAATCAGGAGAGACACTCCCAAGGTCATCAGTGTTGTTCTCATAACAAAGGATTATAAATTAATGTATAGTTTGATGCTATTTTCACGGAGACAAAGATACGCCTGCCCGGCAAGATATACCTGCCCAAATCATACAGTTAACGGGTAAAATTGTTACATTTGCAGCCGATCACCCGTTTTTTCCGTACGGCACAGGCCTCCCCAACGGCCTGCAGGCTCCGACAAACGGATGATTGTCACCCGTTAAAACAAAGACAGACAATGACACCACAAGAATTTTTCAAGAACGACCATTTCGCCGGCAAAGTCGGCATCGAACTGACAGAAGTGAAAGAAGGTTACAGCAAGGCACAGCTGACCGTGACGGATGTCCACCTCAACGCAGGCAAACGCACGCAAGGCGGTGTACTCTTCACGCTGGCCGACCTGGCCCTGGCCGCCGCAGCCAACTCACACGGCACGCTGGCACTTTCACTGTCTTCCCACATCACCTTCCTGCGCAGCAGCGGTCCCGGCGACACACTGACCGCCGAAGCCCGTGAATGCTACATCGGCAGAAGCACCGGCTACTATCAGGTGACCATCACCAACCAGCACGGCGACCTCGTGGCCAGCTTCGAGTCGAGCGTATTCCGCAAGAACGACCTGCTGCCCTTCCAACTGTGACCTCCGCCTGCAGACCGTCCCTGCCGACACGACAATGTCAGTCCTCGACCACAGACGTCAGCGGATAGCGGTTGCCCCGCACACTCGTCAAGAAAGCTTTGGCCGAACCGAAGTTAAGATACAAGTCCAGCCGGACAGGCAAATGGTTCTTGTCATCGGAGATGAAGAAGGTGATGACTTCCTTCTCCTTCTTCTTGTTCCCGTCCTGCACATATTCCACAAACGAGAAAACCAGGCAACGGTAGGTTGTATCATTGTTGGCCTCAACATTTTCCTTGCCTCTGTAGATGAGGGTCTGTTCCTCTACCTTGCGGCCGGTAGCCATGGGAAAATTGATTTTCTGCCCCACCTTGTAGTCCGTCGGATCCCACGAACGCGCCTGGGCCAGAATGCTCAGCATGTCGAAGATGCAGCGGCTGTCACTATAGGACATGGTATCTACACGCCCTCCCCGCCACGTACGGCGTTGCTTCACGTAGGAAACGCCGTCCTTGTAGTCGAACCATGCTTCGTCTACCGTATAGCGTTTGCCCTCCTCGGCTCCCTTCCGGAAATAGCGGGGCTCCAGCTCCTTACCGACGTAGCAGGTCAGCGTATCGCGCATCTTGAAGAAGAAGTCTACCCGCTTGCTGCTTACCGACAGCAGATTGAAGCGGTAAGCCGGCTTCTGGTGATAGGTAGTGGCGTTGGTCGTCAGACTGGCCAATCCGGCCTTGACCCAGATAAACTTCCAGTTGAAATACAAGTCGTACATCACATGCTCACCCGACTTGAACGCCTTGTTTTCGGCCGTACACTGCGCCATCGCCGGTGTCAGCGGAACGGCGCATAAAGTACATACCAATAACAGCACGGCCATCCAACTCCAGGCGATGCGCTGCCATGCCTTTCCTTTCCGAGACAGCCTGTTATCGGCTGG
>ULOG01035846.1_pt1 | contig 36272 bp, 29 predicted proteins | sample 1952401 | NCBI WGS metagenome assembly ULOG01 (sample SAMEA4835598, study PRJEB28245) | human gut metagenome | biome: gut microbiome; material: fecal sample | place: Denmark | collected 2008
CCGATAATGGCAACTTGATATCTTTCCATGGTATTATCTTTATTTATATATCGGTTTATTCAATCATTCCCTTCAACGTATCCTTCATCTTCCCGTGGTCGCGGAAGTCGTTGCGGAGGCCGTACTTGCCCTGCTTGTCGACCAGCACATACGAGGGGATGCCGTCTATCTTGAACTTGTCGCAGAGGTAGGCCCACTGCTTGTCGTTCAGGCGATAGTGCTTGCCCTTGATGCCAGGTATCATCTCCTTGTACTTAACGAGCGGGGAGGTCTGGTTGGCAATGTAGATCCACACCAGGTTGTCACTCTTCAGCTCGCCGTCCTTCAGCGGCTCGTTGGCTTTGATGGCCATGCGGCAGGGTGCGCACCAGGTATTCCAGAAGTCCACGAGGATGACCTTGCCCTTGTGGGGGGCGATAATGGCGTCGAAGAGCTTCTCCACAGGCACGTCGGGCGTCTGCTCGATGACGGCTTTTCCTTCGACGGCCTTGAGCAGAGCCAGCGCATTCTCCTGCATCTTCAGCAAGGCTTCGCGCCAGAAGGGATTCTGTACGCCGTCCAGCGTCTTCAGGTCGGCTTCGGTGAGAGCGGCGTTCGAGGCTTTTTCTACCAGAGGCAACGCCAGCTTCAGTGCGGAGGCAAAGGTACCTTCCAGGCCCGCTTCCTTGGGCCATGCGATTCGGGAGCTGGCTACAGCCGATGCATACTCCATCGCATGCTGCCCCATCAGCAACTTGGGGTCGGCAATGGAGAAGAGCTTGCACAGCTCCGCGCGGTTCTCAGCCGTCAGCGGGTCTATTTTGAGGTCCAGCGGTTTGGAGCGGTCCCATTGGTTATGTACGCTTCTGTAATTGTGTTCGCGGAAGAAGTCGCCTTGTGCCATGGCCTCGACCGCCTCCTGCTTCAGATTGATCAAGGCCAGTTCCTTGCCTGCGGGCGGCAGCTTGCTTTGGGCGATGCTGTCCGAGAGGGCCTGATAACGGCCGATGACATGCTGTGTGTATTCGGTAGCCGTCATCTTGTAATCGGCAAATTCACCCGAATATAAGTTCATAGCATAATACTTATCCGAATACAAAGACGGAGCCGACAGGCCGGCGTATGTGCCTGCAAAGTAACAGAATGGAATGGTCTCGAATGCCGGCAACTGTTTCTTTTCAGCCCGACGCTTCAGAATATACTGCCCGCAACGCCGCATATCCACGTAGAGGTCTATCTCCTCGCCCGGCGCCAGCCATATTTGTCCATTTCCCATGCCTACGCTAATCAAAGCCTGTGCAGGTCCGTATTGCCAGAACTTGAATTCTGCCGTACCCGTTGCAGAGTCGATGGCGGCCGTATAGGGCTGCTGGCCGTTCATCAGCGTATTGAGGTAAAGTTCGGCTTCCTTGGCCAGCTCCTTCCGATAGCCCGAAAGGTGCATGTGTACCACCGTCTCGCCCACCTTGAACGGAGGCTCGGGCACGGCATCGGGGACGGTTTCCGAAGCACGGACGACGTCGGCAGGAACATCGGCCGGATGGCCGAAAGCCTTCTTACCCGTCAGGTCGATGCCGAACAGCTTGAAGCAATCCTCGCAATCGCCCTCGATGAAGTCGAACGAGCGCGTACCGCGCGGCAGCGGTTCGAAGGTCAGTTGGAAAGAAGCCTCACCCGACTTGGGCATCCAGAAGAGCGAATCGGCCTCGATACCCTGCGTGCCGGTCAGGGCGTAACGCTTGCCGTCGGCCAGCAGGTAGGATTCGGAACTGATCCTGATCCAATAGCCCGGATGGAAGTAGGCATCCGTATGGAGCACGGTGGCCGTGTCGCTCAGACAGACCTTGGAAATGTCGAGCGTCATGGTGTTGGCCGACTCAATCAGGGGGTTCTCCACGCATTTGTCCCGTTGCGTGCACGAGGCGGCCAGCCACAGGGCTACGGCTGCCGTCAGGAAGGCAATCTTGTTGTGCATACTGGTTTCGATTTAATGTTGCTACAAATATAAGTAATATTTATTTGACGCAGACATCGAGAGCTGATAAAAAATCGGTCGACCTCGTCCGCCGTCTATTGACAGATTGACACTTTGATTTTCAAACCGCCCGAGAATCGCTTGTTTCGGCCCGAAGGCAAGGCCGATGCAAAAGAACGGAGTGCGGAAGGCCTTACTTGTTCATCGACAAACGGATAGCGAAATCCTTACAAAAATTCTGGAAGAAAAAACGAGGCGGAAAGCCGCCCTTCGAGGCTTCGGAAGCCCGAAGGCAGAGGTTTCGAAGCCCAAAAGCAGGGAAAACATTGCCTTTTCCCTCGGAAAACAATGTTTTTTCCGAGAGAAAACATACAACCTGACGAGGGGAAACAAGTAATCTGACGGGGGAAAACCTACGTTCTGCCCCGCTCAAACGGACGTTTTCGGCCATCTGAACCTGCTGGTTGATGCCACGAAAGAAAGGGGCATGTAAGCAGAAAGACACATTTCCGCACAAAAGGAAAGCAAAAATAGTGAAAACAAAGACAGATTATCACTCACTTCTTCCCCGCCAGATAGACGCCGCACAGCACACAGGCCGCACCCAGCAGGGCCACAGGGGTCAGCGGTTCGCCCAGAAAAAGCAGGGAGCCCACGGACGTGAAAATGGGGTTGAGGTAAATGTAATTGGAAGCGCGGACGGTGCCCAGCCGCTTGAGGATGACGTTCCACACCGCAAAGCACACCAGCGAAGCCAGCACACTGAGGAACAACAGATTCATCCACACGGCAGGACGGGCGAACGCCTCCAGCGGAAATTGCCACGGACGCACCAGGAAAGCGGGCAGAATGGTGAGCACGCCGTAGAAGAAGACCTTGCGGGTGATGAAGGCCGTGGAGTAACGGTCGGCCACCTGACGCATGATCAAGCTATAGAAAGCCCAGCAGAGGGCGGCCGTCAGCGAAAGCACGTCGCCCAACGGCGAGAGCTTCAGCACGAAATTGCCGTTGAAGATGACCAGCCCCACACCCAGCAGGGCCAGCAACGAACCGCCCACCAGCCACCACGTGGCCCGCTCGCTCCGATAGAAGAGCCTGGCCAGCAGCATGGTGAGCAGGGGCGTGCTGCACACGATGAAGGCCACGTTCGTGGTGAGCGTCACTTCGAGGGCCGTATTCTCCGTCAGGAAGTAGAGCGAACCGCCCGTCACGCCCGCCAGCAACATCCAACCCTCGTCGCGCCAGGTGCGACAAAACAACGTCCGCGGCGAGATGAACCAGATGCCTACGTAGGCGATGAGGAAGCGCAACAGGAAAATCTCCTGCGGCGTGAGCCCGTTCTCTATCAGCACACGCGTCGAGATGAACGTCATGCCCCAGATGCCGACCACCACGATGGCCGTCAGGTGCCACTTCCAATCCTTGCCGCCTTCCATCTTCTTCCCTCCTACTCTGCCTTTGTATCCGGATTTCCCTGCTGCCTCTCAGCCTCGTAGGCCTCCATCTCGGCACGGCTCTTGCTGGAAGTCACCAGCCAGACACCGCCGAAAATCATCACGACGGAAAAGACCTTGGTCAGGTTGAAGGTATCCATGCCCCAGCACACGGCCACAATCGTGGCGACCAACGGCTGGATGTAGTTGTACATGCCCGCCACGGTAGGACGCAGGTTCTTCTGCCCCACGATGATCAGGATGTAGCTGAGGAACGTGGCACCCACTACCACAAAAGCAATCGAGGCGATGCGCATCCCGTCGAGCGCCAACCAGTCGGTGGCCAGCAGGCTGTCGTACGAGAAAGGAAGCAGGCAGATGAACGCGTAGGTGAACATCCACTTCATCACGGTAATGGCCGAATACTTGGCCACGAAATTCTTGAACAGCACAATGTAGAAGGCATAGCTGCACTGGGCCAGCAGCACGAGCAGGTCGCCCAAGATGGGATTGCCTCCCTTCGTAGCCGCCGAAGCCGATGCCTGCGAACTGCCCATGATGAGCAGCAACGCACCCGAGGCACCCAAGGCGATGCCCAGTATCTTCTTGGCCGTGACAGGTTCCTTCAGGAAGATGGCCGCCAGTATCATGGCGATGAGGGGCATGCTGGTGGTGATGATGGACGCATCGACGGGCGACGTCAGCCCCACACCGAAGATGTAGCTGCCCTGGTTGAACACGATAGCCAGCAACGAAGCTCCGAAAAGTTTCATCAAATCCTTGTGACCCACATGCTCGGGCTTCTGGAAGAAGGAAAAGATCCAGAAAAGAACCATGGCGCCGAAGACGCGCAGGTCGGTCATCACCAGCGAGCTCACCGCTCCTCCTATCATCACAAATTTGGCCAGGGGGGCCATCAGTCCCCACATGCTGTTGGCGGCCAGCATGGAAGCATGGCCTTTCAATTTTGCTATGTTCATAACTCGAATCTTCTTTTTTCGGGCGCAAAATTACGAGAAAAGTAAGCAACGTATTCCCGCAACCCAATGTTTTTTATCGACTTGATAAGCAAATCTGAAAATAAACCTGTAAATTTGCAACGGTTTATTAACCGACCTGTAAACCGAAAAAAGAAGATATAAACACGTTTTCAACAATTTATTAATAGATATCAGTATGGAATACAATTTCAGGGAGATTGAACAGAAATGGCAGAAACGATGGGTGGAAAACAAAACCTATCAGGTAACGGAAGACGACACGAAACAGAAATTCTATGTACTGAACATGTTCCCCTACCCCTCGGGCGCAGGCCTGCACGTGGGACATCCGCTGGGCTACATCGCTTCGGACATCTACGCCCGCTACAAACGACTGCAAGGCTTCAACGTACTGAACCCCATGGGCTACGACGCCTACGGACTGCCTGCCGAACAGTATGCCATCCAGACCGGCCAACACCCTGCAATTACCACCGTCAACAATATCAACCGCTATCGCGAACAGCTCGACAAGATAGGCTTCTCGTTCGACTGGAGCCGCGAGATACGCACCTGCGACCCCGAATACTACCACTGGACGCAATGGGCCTTCCAGCAGATGTTCCAGAGCTACTACGACAACAAGCTGCAGAAGGCACAGCCCATCGCCCGGCTGGTGAAGGCTTTCGAAGCCAACGGTACCGAAGGACTGGACGTGGCCTGCAGCGACGAACTGAGCTTCACGGCCGACGAGTGGAAGGCCATGAACGAAAAGCAGCAGCAGGAGACGCTGATGAACTACCGCATCGCCTACCTGGGCGAAACGATGGTGAACTGGTGTCCGCAGCTGGGCACCGTACTGGCCAACGACGAAGTGGTGGACGGCGTATCGGAGCGCGGCGGTTATCCCGTGGTTCAGAAGAAGATGCGCCAATGGTGCCTGCGCGTGTCGGCCTACGCCCAGCGTCTGCTCGACGGACTGGAGACCATCGACTGGACCGACTCGCTGAAGGAAACGCAGCGCAACTGGATTGGCCGCTCGGAAGGTACCGAGGTGCAGTTCAAGGTGAAGGACAGCGACCTGGAATTTACCATCTTTACCACCCGCGCCGATACGATGTTCGGCGTGACGTTCATGGTGCTGGCGCCTGAAAGCGAACTGGTTCCGCAAGTGACAACCGAAGCCCAGAAGGCCGAAGTGGAAGCCTATCTGGACCGCACCAAGAAGCGCACGGAACGCGAACGCATCAGCGACCGCAGCGTGACGGGTGTCTTCTCGGGCTCGTATGCCATCAATCCTTTCACGGGCGAGGCAGTGCCCATCTGGATCAGCGACTACGTGCTGGCCGGATATGGTACGGGTGCCATCATGGCCGTACCTGCCCACGACTCGCGCGACTACGCCTTTGCCAAGCACTTCGGCCTGGAAATCCGTCCGCTGGTCGAGGGTTGTGACGTTTCCGAAGAAAGCTTCGACGCCAAGGAAGGCATCGTCTGCAACTCTCCGAAAGCCGGCGCCACTCCCTATTGCGACCTGTCGCTGAACGGACTCACCATCAAAGAAGCCATCGCCGCCACCAAGAAATACGTCAAGGAACACCACCTGGGCCGCGTCAAGGTAAACTACCGCCTGCGCGACGCCATCTTCAGCCGCCAGCGCTACTGGGGCGAACCGTTCCCCGTCTACTATAAGGACAACATGCCCTACATGATTCCCGAAAGCTGCCTGCCGCTGGAGCTGCCCGAAGTGGCCAAGTTCCTGCCTACCGAGACAGGCGAACCGCCGTTGGGACATGCCACGAAGTGGGCTTGGGACACGGTGAACAACTGTGTCGTTGAAAACAGCAAGATTGACAACCAGACCGTCTTCCCGCTCGAACTGAACACCATGCCAGGCTTCGCAGGCTCCAGCGCCTACTACCTGCGCTACATGGATCCGCGCAACCACACGGCACTGGTTTCCAAGAAAGCCGACGAATACTGGCGCAACGTAGACCTCTATGTAGGCGGTACGGAGCACGCCACCGGCCACTTGATCTACTCCCGCTTCTGGAACAAGTTCCTGCACGACCTGGGCATCTCCGTTGTGGAAGAGCCGTTCCAAAAGTTGGTGAACCAAGGCATGATCCAGGGACGAAGCAACTTCGTGTACCGCATCAAGGATACCAACACCTTCGTGTCGCTGGGCCTGAAAGACCAGTACGACACTACCCCACTCCACGTGGATGTGAACATCGTGTCGAACGACGTGCTCGACGTGGAAGCCTTCAAGGCATGGCGTCCTGAATACAACAACGCCGAATTCATCCTCGAAGACGGCAAATACATCTGCGGCTGGGCGGTTGAAAAGATGTCGAAGTCTATGTTCAACGTCGTAAACCCCGACATGATTGTCGAGAAGTATGGTGCCGATACGCTTCGTATGTACGAAATGTTCCTCGGCCCGGTAGAGCAGTCCAAACCCTGGGATACGAACGGTATCGACGGCGTACACCGCTTCCTCAAGAAATTCTGGTCACTCTTCTACGACCGCTCGGGCCAGTACCTCGTGACCGACGAAGCCGCCACGAAGGACGAACTGAAGTCGCTCCACAAGCTCATCAAGAAGGTGACGGGCGACATCGAGACCTTCTCGTACAACACCAGCATCAGTGCCTTCATGATTTGTGTCAACGAACTGACCGGTCTGAAGTGCTACAAGAAGGAAATCCTGAACCCGCTGGTAGTTGTGCTGGCTCCCTTCGCTCCCCACGTCTGCGAGGAGTTGTGGGAGACGCTGGGCAATGCAGGTTCCGTATGTGACGCGCATTGGCCGGCCTACAACGAGGAATACCTGGTGGAAAACACCGTCAACTACACCATCTCCTTCAACGGCAAGGCCCGCTTCAACAAGGAATTCCCCGTTGACGCCACTTCCGAAACCATCCAGGCAGAAGTGCTGGCCGACGAACGCTCGGCCAAGTGGATGGAAGGCAAGTCGGTCGTAAAGGTCATCGTCGTACCGAAGAAGATCGTGAACGTGGTAGTGAAGTAAATCCAATTGAACTATGCATATCAGTAAACCAAGTAAAACAGCATTGATGAGGGAGCTGAAAGATTACATTGTAATCACCCTCGGACTTATCAGCTATTCGCTGGCATGGGCGGCTTTTCTGATTCCTTACCAGATAACAACGGGTGGAACGACAGGTATCGGTGCCATTATCTATTATGCCACCGGCTTTCCCATCCAATGGTCCTACTTCATCATCAATGCTGTACTGATGACCTTCGCCATCAAGATACTGGGTCCCAAGTTCAGCATCAAGACGACCTATGCCATCTTCATGCTGACATTCCTGTTATGGCTGTTCCAAAAGCTGGTGAACGGACCCGACGGCATCCCGCCCCAGATTCTGGGACCCGGACAAGACTTCATGGCCTGCCTCATCGGTGCCTCGATGTGCGGTGTCGGCCTGGGTGTAGTGTTCAACTGCAACGGAAGTACCGGTGGAACGGATATCATCGCCGCCATCATCAACAAGTACCGTGACGTGACGTTGGGACGTATGATCATGGCTTGTGATGTGGTCATCATCAGTTCGTGCTACTTCATCTTCCACGACTGGCGCCGCGTGATATTCGGCTTTGTGACGCTGTTCGTCATCGGTTTTGTGCTCGACTACATCGTGAACAGTGCCCGCCAGTCGGTCCAGTTCCTCATCTTCTCCAAAGAATACGAGAAGATAGCCGACCGCATCACCAAGGAAACCCATCGCGGCGTAACGGTACTCGACGGTACGGGCTGGTACAGCAAGGGGCACGTCAAGGTGCTGGTGGTCCTGGCCTACAAGCGCCAGTCGGTCGAAATCTTCCGTCTGGTCAAGGACATCGACCCCAATGCCTTCATCTCGCAAAGCTCCGTCATCGGTGTGTATGGTGAAGGCTTCGACAAACTGAAAGTAAAATAATTCTATCGCGATATGAAGAAATTTGTCTTTGCAACCAACAATGCCCACAAGCTGGAAGAAGTGAAAGACATCTTAGGTGACAAGATAGAACTTCTCAGCATGAAGGACATCAACTGCCAGGCAGACATTCCCGAAACAGCTGATACCCTGGCAGGAAACGCCTTGATAAAGGCAAGATACATTTATGACAATTACCACCTGAACTGCTTTGCCGACGATACCGGCCTCGAAGTGGAAGCGCTGAACGGGGCGCCGGGCGTCTACTCGGCCCGCTATGCAGGCGATGCCCACAACTCCGAAGCCAACATGAAGAAGCTGCTTCATGACCTGGAAGGCGTAGAGAACCGCAAAGCACAGTTCCGCACCGTCTTTGCTCTGATTATCGACGGAAAGGAACATCTGTTCGAAGGCATCGTCAAGGGTGAAATTGTCAAGGCACGGAAAGGAACGTCCGGCTTCGGCTACGACCCCATCTTCGTGCCCGAAGGCTATACCCAGACCTTTGCGGAAATGGGCAATGCCGAAAAGAACAAGATCAGCCACCGGGCCAAGGCTACACAGAAGCTCTGCAAGTTCCTGAAGTCCATCTGATGGATCAAGGACATTCCATTCAGGCACGGATTATATGAAATTTCACAGATGATATGATTGATTTCCATGTAATCCGTGCCTGATCACAATCAGGCAATAAAGCCGATCCGACGTTTTGGAAGCAGGACAGGAGAGGAATGTCTCTTGAGTTTCAAGGCCGCACTGTCAATGTCTTCCTGCCGGATGTACTGATAGTCGTCCCTTATACTCTTTTCTCCCTGCTCCATGACACGCTTGGCCATGGCAGGCAGTACGCCGGAAGTGAAAAACTGCTTGACCCAGCGGGCATTGCTGAAATGACGGTCCTTATCAGCCAACACATTTTCCACCACTTCCCGCAATCGCACTTCGGCTTCCCTGCAAAGCGCATATCCCCTACCCGACAGAAAACGCCGGGCTATCTCCAACAATTCATCGGCATTGTAATCCTCAAATCGGAAGGTATAGGGAAAACGCCCCTTCAACCCTTGGTTCATCCGCATCAACCGCTCCATTTCATCGGCATAACCGGCCATAATCACCAGCATGTCGGGATGTGGTTCGGCCAAAACCGTCAGCAGGCTCTCTATGACGTGGTTACCGTAATCCTTGCGGTCGTCCAGCGTGTCGCACAGCGTATAGGCTTCGTCAATGAACAGCACGTTACCACGGGCCGACTTCAGAAGTTCCTGCATGTTCTTCTCCGTTTCTCCAATGTAACGGCCCACCAGCTGGCTGCGTTCGGTGGTTATCACCTCACCTTTGGAGAGCAGTCCCAAGGAGTGGAATATCTTTCCCATCCAACGGGCTACTGTAGTCTTGCCCGTACCCGGATTGCCCGTGAAAATCATGTGATAAGTGCCTTCCACCTCCGATGGAAGATGCAGCAACTTCCGTTGGCGGTTGAAGCAGACCTGATAGAACAGGCTTTCCAAGTCATTCTTCAGTCCGTCCAGCCCTACCATGTCCTGCAAGGGCCGTATGCTTTCCTCGAAACACTGACGGAAGTTATCAACCGAAGTTTCAACAGGCTGGCAAGACCGAAGGTAACCCTCCATATCCAGGTCGACCGGCTGGATGACTGCAAATTCATCGGAAGAAAGACTCCCTTGCTCCACAAACAGATTCTTCAACCGCCGTTGTACATGGGGCATCAGCGATTCCGACACAAACCTATTGGCATCCTTACAGGTCCAGCCATCCAGCCGCCCTGCCTCGCCCAAAGACTGCATCTGCAAGGCAAACGCATGCTCGGCCTGTACAGAGAAGCAGAGGGACGTGTCTTTCACCAGTCCGCAAACAGCATAAACAATGTCCTGCCACGAAGGGACTCCGATGGAAAAACGGCTGCCCGCTTCGAAACAAGCGGCCAGCTCGGGAGAGAAACGGAAAATGGCTTCCACCTCCTCCCCGCTTCCGCAAAGAACGAACATGGAAAAAGTGGTGCGGTCGGCCACCAGCTTCTTCAGCTGGTCGAGCAAACGCTTTCCGGAAGGTTCCATCAAAGCCGGGAGATGATAGACAATGAACTGCTTGTCTTCCCTGTAGAAAAAGGTTTCGTAGACGGCATCGGTCGCCCACTTCTCCCGGTCACTACAATCAATCTGCACCCGCTCGGCTTCCTCCCATTCCAAAAAGTCGGGCAACAGACAGGCCAAGCGACGACTCTCCAACAAGGAAGGAGCCGTCAGAGCCAGGCAGGCATTCAACCGCAATTCATGCATGCCCTGCTGCCTGCACAAGCGGTTGAAACCGTTCATGCGGGACAGCCCAACGAGTCTTGGCAATGCAGCGGAAAGCCCGTTGAACTCACGGATATATCCCCAATTATTGTCTCGCACCTGCTCCAGATGGCCGACAATCCAACGGGCGTCCTCGTCCTCGGCAAGGGGACGGCATCTGCACGACGTCTTTACCCGACCATCATACTGGAAATCCAAACAGGCATAAGGTTCGCCGTCGCACGACAACACTGCCCGATAGGCTCCCGCAAGCCATATCTTGTCGGGATGCAGACGGAAAGAAACACTGCGGCAGGAAAGAGACAGTACCCGTTCGGAGGCTGCCACAAACCTCCAACCAGATGTATAGCAATGGATCTGCAACCGGAGGCCTGCAGATGCAGGCGTTGCAAAACGAAGTTTCAATTTCAGAACAGCCGAAGAAAACAACGGCTCACAATCGACATCCGACAAGCGGACCATCGATGCCTTGAACGGCATCGGACCATTCTTAACTACATGATTCATCATAGCTATCAAGTTTTTAAAGTGAATAAAATGAAGAGAAATAAAAAATGCACCCGAAAGGACTTCGGTGCATGGATTTCCGGCCTCATGCTTTATGCCTATACCAAACGCATAAATCGCCGGAGAGTGTCCAACCATTCAAAGAACCAAACGCATACGAATACCGGGCCAAAGGATTCACATCCTCCAGCAACGCGCCATTGCGTTTACATTCTTTGAATTTTGGATACAGCTATGATGGGTCATAATAAAAAAATTCCCTCATTCTTACAGCCGCAAAAATAGAGGGAATTTTATTAATAAACAATTATTCAGACAAAAATCTGCATTATAGCCCCAGTTGGGCCGATATTTCGAGCATACGCTTGATGGGACGGACGGCCTTCTCGGCAACGGCGGGATCGACGGTAATCTCGGGAGTTTCGTCCTTCAGGCAGTTGTAGAGCTTCTCCAGCGTGTTCAGACGCATGAAGCTGCATTCGTTGCATCCGCAGGTGCTGTCCATGGGAGGAGCGGGGATGAAGGTGGTCTGCGGACACTTCTTGCGCATCTCGTGCAGGATACCTGCTTCGGTAGCCACGATGTATTCCTTCTCGGGATGGGCTACGGCATACTTCAGCAGGGCGGCGGTCGAACCTACGACATCGGCCAGTTTCAACACAGCCCCCTTGCATTCGGGATGGGCCAGAATGATGGCCTGGGGATGCTGCTGCTTGATTTCAACCATCTTTTCAACCGAGAACTGTTCGTGCACGTGGCAGGCTCCGTCCCACACCAGCATGTGGCGGCCCGTCACGGAGTTGATATAATTGCCCAGGTTGCGGTCCGGCCCGAAGATAATCTTCTCGTCTTTGGGGAAGCTTTCCACAATCTGACGGGCATTGGTCGAAGTGACCACCACATCGGTCAATGCCTTGACAGCCGCCGTGGTGTTGACATACGAAATGACGGTATAGCCGGGATGCTCCTTGACAAACTGCTCGAACTTGTCGGCCGGACAACTGTCGGCCAGCGAACAGCCGGCTGCCATGTCGGGCACCAGCACTTTCTTTTCAGGGCAGAGCACCTTGGCCGTCTCTCCCATGAAATGAACACCGCACATCACAATGATGTCGGCCGTCGTCTTGGCGGCCTGCTGGGCCAGAGCCAAACTGTCGCCGATGTAGTCGGCAATATCCTGTATTTCACTGCGCTGGTAGTAGTGGCCCATGATCAGGGCGTTCTTCTCTTTCTTGAGCTGCTCGATGGCTTGTATCAGATTTTCCATAATCGTTAGTAATTTGTTCAGATGCAAAGTTAATAACTTTGGCAGACACCTGCTATATGTTTCCGTACAAATTCTATTTGCGTATCGCGCCCGTGCATGAAATCGGCTACGGTAGAAGGTACCACATAATGGGGAACGATCCCCTCTCCTTCCAGCGGAAAGCCATGATGCGAACGGTCCGGCTCACGGGTGGGGATACGAAGCCAGATGCCGTGCGAGGTACAGAAATTCTTCGGTCCGTTGCCCGTATCTCCAGCGGTAGGTTCACCCACCAGCGTCACATTACCGCTCTCCTTCATGTCCAGAGTAAAACTCTCGGCAGCCGAAAAAGTATCAGGTCCAGTCAACAGAAATACCTTTCCACGGTAAGCGTCTTGAGCAGGCTCCAACTGACGGGAATCGGAAAGGCAATGAAGCTGCGGACGGTTGATGAAATATTCGCACAGGAGTGCACCGTTGGCGCTGCTTCCGCCTCCGTTGTCGCGAACGTCGACGATGAGATAAGGCAGGTGGCTCACCGTAGGATAACACGTTGCAAACTCTTCCATGACGGGAGGCATCATGGTGTTGATGGCCAGGTAACCGATGCTGTCGTCCAATACTCTGGTCGCAACGGCAGGCTGTTCTTCATAGGAAACGCAATCGTTCCGCCGTAACGGCAAGTTCCGTGTCAGTGTGTCGGTACCGCGCTGAACGGTGTAGCTGACCAGTGTATCGACATAACTACGGAAAATGCTCCGTGCCGAACGGTAATGACGGTCGGAAGCCGTGGAGCCGCAGGTATATTTCTCGTGCTCGGCCACCCATTGTCCGACGGGGATGCCGTTAATGGCCGTAATGCGATCTTTATCGCAAAAGCCGACAGCACGCAGGTACTCGTTGGGCTTGCTTATGAACAACGAATCGTTGATAACCTTTGGTGCAGCAGCAGCCGTATATTTGCTGAAAAAACTGGTGGCGTGTCCTGCCCCCAAAGCTGCTATATATTCCTGTACCAACAGAACATATTCAGCCGGCTGCCTGGCAGCACCAATCCGCGGTGCAAAAACACGGTAAAGTGAATCCATGTCCAATCCCTTCTGGCGGTAGAGCGAATAGTTGTCCACCACAATCTGATGGATTTCATCAAAGTCGGCAACATATTGGTCGGGAGTCAACGGGAGTTCGTCCGCATAATACCATACACCGGTACGGGAGTTATCCTTCTTATACGTATAATAGGCATAGCCCACCAGTCCGCCAAACGCCAGCAGAAGCACCAGCACAACAATTCCTGCGATTTTCAATACCTTTTTCCAAATAGGACCATTGTTTTCCATCGATAGTAGCTTTTTATCATTAAAAATTTTATTTCTCTTTTTTCTTTTTAAATCCCTATGGTGGTGATGATAGGCAGTTGATACGGTGGAAAAGAAAATCCGTTTTTTCTTGCAGAAATGGGTTATGAGTCTCCTGCTTCCGGTTATCACCAGCTTATCAACGGGCGAAGACGAGGTGAAAGGCTGATAATAAGCCCTCTTCCGTCTGTTATCAACATTCTGTTTATAACGTGCAAAGTTAATAACTTTCGTAAAATAACCTGCGGAAAAGATGCTGAAAAATCGGTTGAAGAATGGAGAGAAAAAAATGGCTATCTTTTTTGCATTATTCATAACCGGCGGCGCATATAGTTTCTTTTGAATCGTGCAAGAAAAAGTTTTCATTTTCTTTTCATCGAGTTTCCACATGTTTTCAACGGTTGTTAACCGCTCTATAAACGGAAAAGGGGCGCTTTGAACAAGACGGGCCGCACTTCGGTAGAATATTCGGGCGAGCTTGATGCTTCTGCCCTTGATTTGTCGTATCTTTGTGCAGCAATTTTAATACATTCAACTTATGGAGCATCGTAAACTGAAGATTACCGAACTGAACCGCATCAGTGCCGAAGAGTTCAAGAAGGCCGACAAACTGCCTCTGGTTGTGATACTTGACAACGTGCGCAGCCTGCACAACATCGGTTCGGTTTTCCGTACGTCCGATGCTTTCCGTGTGGAGTGCATCTATCTGTGCGGCATTACGGCCACTCCTCCCCACCCCGAAATGCACAAGACGGCCTTGGGAGCCGAATTCACGGTCGACTGGAAGTATGTTAATAACGCGGTTGAAGCTGTTGATAACTTGCGTCGGGAAGGCTACGTCGTGTTTTCGGTAGAGCAGGCCGAAAACAGCATCATGCTGAAAAACATGCAGTTGGAGCAGGGGAAACGCTATGCTGTGGTGCTGGGCAACGAAGTGAAGGGTGTTCAACAGGAAGTGATCGACCATAGCGACGGTTGCATCGAAATCCCCCAATATGGCACCAAGCATTCGCTGAACGTGTCGGTAACGGCAGGTATCGTCATCTGGGACCTGTTCAAACAGTTGAAAACCTTGTAATCTTCCGCCTCTTTCCGAGGAGGCAATCGGTGATATTCTACCAGGTGACGGCCGTTCCCTTTGAAGGGAACAGCCGTTTCCTTTAAAAGGTAACGCTCGTTTCCTTCAAAGGGAACGACTGTTTCCAAGTGGAGGAAACGCTTGTTTCCACGTACAGGAAACGGAGGTAAGAAGCCGCTGCCTGGAAATGAAATGGATGTTTCGTTATCCCGCATCTAATGCGGAGTCCATATTCCTTGAAGTAACAGCATGGTTCATAACTTATGAACAGAATTAATTATCTGATTGATAGTATTCTGTATTCTTTCTGTTTTGACAGTTCACCGTTGTTTCAACAGGATATGAACATGCGTTTGAAGTCGGAAAGGGCAGGAGCGGGTAGGGGAATGGGGATGAAAACGATCAGAGTTGTCCGCTCTCCACGAGCAGGATGACGCGTTCGGTCAGGGCATCGTCGCCTGTCGGGTCGTATTCCTTCTTGAGGCTGGCGCCGAACAGAGCGGCAAACGTTTGGTAGAAGCCGGCACGAAAGGGGCCGAGGAAGGCTTTCACCAAGTCGTAACCGGTCGAGCTGGTTTGTCTGTCCACCAGCTTTATCAACAGCTTGCCTTGTGCAAAGGTGAGTTTCTTCATGCGGGGCATGTATTGTTCCTTCAGGCTCTTTTCGACCCGCTTCAGGTGTTTCTGCCGTTCCTTGGGCGGAAGGGTCTGGAGGTATTCGTAGGTTTCGATGATGATCTGGTTCACTTCCTTGGCGATGGGCAATACCTTCTTGACGTCGCGCACCAGGCGGTAGTATTGCGTGCGCGCCCGTTTGTTCTTGAACTTGAGCGGCTTGAAGATGTAGACGGTGGGAAGCTTCACATAAGGGATGGTATCTCCTTCGTAAACGCACATGGGGGTGAGATACACCTTGCCGGGCTGTTTACGGGTCTTCTGCTGGGCATAAGTGGAGGAAATGCCGGTTATCAACAGGAGGATGGTTACTATGAGGAGCTTTCTGTTCACAAACGCAAAAGTACATCATTCTTTGAAATCTTTTTTGAATACTTTTGCTTTTTCCTTGTGCCGTTAACTTATTTAAGGTAACTTAGACGGCCATAAACAAATTACGATACTATGAAATACATCAGAATAGCCGTCGGATGGATGCTGACTCTGTTTGCTTTGGCCTTGCAGGCACAGACTCCCGACCTGATGCTCTGGGAGGAAAACTTGGAGCAGCTGGCTGCCGAGGCCGAGAGCACCGACTGGGAAGACGAACTGGAAGAACTCTCCCGACGGATGGAACAGAAGCTGAACTTGAACGCGGCTACCCGCGAACAGCTGGAGCAATTCCCCTTCCTGTCGGAAGAACAGGTAGAAAATCTGCTGGCCTATGTGCATGTACATGGGGCAATGCAAACGCTGTACGAACTCCAGCTGGTGGAAACGATGGACAAGGAAACCATCGGCCGCCTGTTGCCCTTTGTTTGCGTCCGTCCTCTGGAAGGAGAAACACGTTATCCTTCGTTGAAGAATATCTTGAAGTATGGCAGGCACGAGGCGACAGCCCGCTTCGACCTTCCCTTCTACACGCGTAAGGGGTACGAGAAAGACTATCTGGGGCCTTCGATGTATCATTCCTTGCGTTACAGTTTCCGCTATGGCGACCGTCTGCAGGTGGGCGTGACGGGTGAAAAAGATGCGGGCGAGCCTTTCTTTGCCCTGCACGACCGGCAGGGATACGACTACTATTCATTCTATCTTCTGTTGAAAGAGTGGGGCAGGCTGGAAACGTTGGCCGTGGGTAACTATAAGGTAAGTTTCGGGCAGGGGCTGGTGCTGGGCAACGGATTCGGATTGGGCAAGACCTTCTCGCTGGCTACGGTGGAGTATCGTACGGAAGGTTTCCGCAAGCATAGCTCGTCCGACGAATACAATTATTTCCGAGGGGTAGGGGGAACCGTCCGCCTGGCTTCCCGCTGGCGGGTGTCGGCCTTCTATTCGCACCGCAACCTGGACGGCGTGGTGGAGGACGGCGAAATCACTTCCATCTACAAGACAGGCCTGCACCGCACGGCGAAGGAAGCGGCCAAGCGGCATGCCTTCGTGATGCAGGCGGCGGGAGGGAACGTTGCCTACGGAGGCCGTCATCTGAAAGTGGGGGTGACGGGGCTCTATTACTTTTTCGACCGTCCCTACGAACCTACGTTGCGGAAGTATGCCCGATATAACCTGCGGGGCAATCATTTTTACAATGTCGGCGTGGATTATGCCTACCGTTCAGGGCGCTGGGCGTTGGTAGGCGAGGCTGCCAAGGGGAAGCAAGGATATGCCTTCCTTAACCAGCTCCGCTATCAGGTGGGTGGGCAATATAAGGTGATGCTCATCCATCGTTACTATTCGCACGACTATTGGGGGATGTTTGCCCGTTCGTTTGGAGAAAGCAGTGCTTTGCAGAACGAAAACGGCTGGTTTCTGGCCGGCGAAGCATCGCCTTTCGCCCGATGGCGTTTCTTCGGCGGCATCGACCTGTTCTCGTTTCCCTGGTGGAAGTACCGCATCAGCAAACCGTCGCAGGGTGTGGACGGGTTGTTTCAGGTAACCTTCACTCCCAACAGACGGTGGTCGATGTATGCCAACTACCGCCTCAAGCGCAAGGAGAGGGATGTGACGGGTAGCGGCGGCGAAACCATTCTGCCTACTCTGCATCACAAGGTACGCTATCGGCTCAGCTATGAGCAGGGCTTGTGGAACCTGCGTACGACGGCCGACTACAACCGCTTCGTCCAGGCGCCGCTACAATGCAGTCAGGGATGGCAGGTTACGCAGATGTGTGGCGTGCGCTTGCCTTTCCTTCCGCTGGCCGCCACGTTGCAGGGCACCTATTTCCATACAGACGACTACGACTCGCGTGTCTATGCCTACGAGAAAGGGTTGCTGTATACCTTCTACACGCCTTCTTTCTATGGCCGTGGCTTCCGCTTCTCCGCTCACCTGCGCTATGACTTCCGCGACTGGCTGATGCTGATAGCCAAGTTCGGGCAGACCGTCTATCAAGACAGGCAGGAGATAGGTTCGGGCAACGACTTGATACGTGGAAACAAAAAGTCGGACCTGCAGGTGCAAGTCCGACTGAAATTCTGACTGATGGGTCGTGTATTTATTTCTTCAGGAAGTCAGCTCTGTAAGGGCTGAAGCAGTCGATGAGCAGTCCGGCTTCGAGGCAGACGCAACCATGCTCTACGTTGGGTTCCATGTAGAGTGCGTCGCCGGCCTTCACAACTTTCTTTTCGCCGCCGATGGTAAATTCGAATGCGCCGCTGACCACGTATGTCACTTGGGTATGTTCGTGCTTGTGGGCACTACCGATGCCACCCTTTTCAAACTTTACCTTTACCATCATGATGTCTTCGTTGTAACCTACAATCTGGCGGGTGGCTCCCTGGCCGGCAGGTTCCCATTCCATGTCCTTTTCGTACATGAATACTTTGCTGTGATTAGTCATATCTTTCTGATTTTGTTGTTGGGCAAAGCTGCCGGTGGCAAACAGTGCCGAGAAAATGAATGCGGATGCAAAAATCTTGAATGTTTTCATATTCAGTGTCTTTATGATATTATTTTCGCAAATGTAGTTAACTTCAATCAGAATGGAGATGAATTTTTCGAAAAATAATGTATTTTGTTTTATTTTTAAAAGAAAAGGGAAGATTTCATCCTTTTTGCCTTACCTTTGTTCCTGCTATTCATGATTGATAAAAACAGGAGGTTTGTATGACTGTCATCTATCCTTCGCCCATCTTCGGGCCTATCCACTCCCGCCGCCTGGGAGTTTCGCTGGGCATCAACCTGATGCCGGCCGACGGCAAGGTATGTACGTTCAACTGCATCTATTGCGAATGCGGTTTCAACGAAGATTTTCGTCCGAAGCTTTCCCGCCCCACGCGTGAAGAAGTCCGTGCTGCTCTGGAGTCCCGTCTGCAGGATATGAAGTCCAACGGGCCCACTCCCGACGTGCTGACCTTTGCTGGCAATGGAGAGCCGACGGCTCATCCGCATTTTGCCGAGATCATCGACGATACGCTGGCCCTGCGCGACCGCTATTTCCCGAATGCCAAAGTCAGTGTGCTCAGCAACTCCACCTTTATTCACAAACCTGCCGTCTTTGCCGCGCTCAACAAGATAGACAACAACATCCTGAAGCTCGACACGGTGGACGAAGCTTACATCCATGACCTCGACCGTCCGACAGGCAAATATTCCGTGGCCGACATCATCGAGGGCATGAAGGCGTTCAAAGGCCGTTGCATCATCCAGACGATGTTCCTCAAAGGCGGATACATGGGCAAGGATATGGACAACACGTCCGACAAATACGTGTTCCCCTGGCTGGAGAAGGTAAAGGAGATAGCACCCCGCCAGGTGATGATCTATACCATCGACCGCGAGACGCCCGACCACGACCTGCGGAAAGCTACGCACGAAGAGCTCGACCGCATTGGCGCGTTGGTGAGGGAAGCGGGGATTGAGGTGAGTGTGTCGTATTGAGTCTTTATTAGTTCCACTTTTTCCAATCGTATGATGCTTCCACCCGTTTCTCCACGTCGTCGGGCAGGGCGGGGAAGAAGTCGATGCCTGTGATGCGCTCCACCTGGTCGACGGAGTTGGTGTAACTGTCCAGTGGATGGTTGCCCGAGGTGTTCTTGTAGATGAAGCCGATGGCGCGCGGAGGGCGGCTGTCGGCGCACAGGATGACCTTGAAGAAGGCTTCGGGCACGGTCACCTTGTGCTCTTTTCCGATGGTGCGATGTTTCTGATTGTAGAGAATGGGGCCGCAGACGATGTAGATGCGGCCTTCCTGTTCGGCCCACACGCGGCAGCGGTCTTCCAGTTCTTTCCAGTCGCCGCGGTTCAGGTTGTGGTGCTGGGGGCAGATGTTGGTCATGTAGAAACTCTCCTGCATGGCGCGCCAGTGCCAGCGGTTGTCGGCGGCAGGGCACATGTGGCCGCGGTCCCAGCCCGAACCTTTGTAGTCGTCGGTGGTGACGGCCTCGCTTTCGGGCAGGTCGGGGTCGGGCAGGAACTTGTCTGTGCGGCTTTCGCGCTCCACCAGCTTGTCGCGGTTCAGCTCCCATGCCACCCAGTTGGGCAGATTCAAGGTACGGTTATAAGATACGGTATATCCCTTGCGTTTCAAGATGGTTTCGTCCGTACCCTTCATCGGGGCAGGGATTTCGAGGCCTTGGACAGCGCTTGTCTGTACTTGGGGTTTGTCTGTCTGCAAGGCCGACTGTATGCTTTGCGGCAGGCGGTCGGAGCCGATGAGCCCCGTCTGCCAGGCATTGCTCAGCGGGCCGTAGCCGATGAAGGCGGCACACGCCAGCAGGATGAGGTACAACAGGCCTTTGGAGCCTTTCTTTTTCGTTTTTCTTTTGGGCATAACGATGAGTTTGTTCAGGCTTCAAAGGTAGTGAAAGTCGAAAGCAGAAAAAACAAGCTTGCTTGATTTTTTTTGCTGAGACGCATCCTATCTTATTGAAAGGTAGTGAAAGTCGAAAGCAGAAAAACAAGCTTGCTTGATTTTTTTGCTGAGACGCATCCTGCCTTATCGAAAGGCAGGAAAAATTGCGTCACTTCATCGGCTCAACCGTGTATCCTTGGGCTTCGAGCAGATTCAGCAGGCCGCGGGAGCCGGGCAGATGGCCGGCGCCTACCACGAACAGGGTGGGGGCCTGCTTCATGATGTCGGGCAGCTGGCGGGCCCAGTCGGCATTGCGGCCGTATATCAGGGCGTCTTCCTCCTGGGGCGTGCTGTCGCAGGAGTCGTTCTGCTTCTCTTCCATGATTTTAAGCAGGGTGTCGAGGTCTTGGTTCATGTAGGCCTCTGTCATGCGTTGGGCCTGCAGGATGGCGTAATCGATGGTGGTAGCCGCACAATAGAGCAGGTGGGCCTGGCGTTGCAGGCTCTGCGAGCGGTAGAGGACGTCTATCTGCTGCTCCATGCTCTCCAGCCCTCCTACTTTCTTTCCGGCCTGCTTGGCCTGTGCCTGAAACCAGGTGTCGAGCTGCTCCTGCGGGTTGAAGCCTTTGACGGACTTGGCGGCTAGCGCTACGGACAGCTGGGTAGTGAGAGCGGCGGGTTTCAGCCGGTCGAACAGGGCGAGGTCCATACCGATGTATGTCTTCACGACCGAAGCGATGCTGTCGTATTCGGCTGGTGCGAAGAGGCTCTTCAGCGTGGTGTCGGCCGGCAGCATCATGGCCTGCTGCATCTTCATCAGCATGTCGGGCTTCATGGCGTTCTCCATGACGAGCTCGCCGTAGACCTGTTGCGTTTCGTCCATCGCCTGCTTCAGGCTTGCGATGCTGTCCTTGATGCTGAGGGGAGCCAGGTGGTGGGTACCCATGACGTACGAGGGTCGGTCGAGTCCGTTGCCCGATATTTTCCATAACAGTTGCGCCTGGGCGCCGAGGGCGATGCAGAGGAGCATCACGAGTGCGAATGTCTTTTTCATTACAGTGTTCTTTGGGGATTAATGGTTCTTTTTATAGATAGGTCGCAGAAGGGGGGAGTTTCTTACAACTTCTCCGGCTTTTTTATTTCAGTGCTTCGGTCGGGTGGAAGGTTTCTGTCTGTTGGAGGATGTAGTCCTGGCGGGCGTCGCTCCACACGTAGGTCTTCTTGTCCGTCACCTGTCCCTGCGCGTTGTAGGTGAAGTTCATTTTGAAGAGGCGTTTCAGGTATTTGCCGTCTTCTACGCTGAACACTTCCTTGTTTGTCAGCCGGTTGTTTTCCATCTTTACGTTGTACACCAGGTTGGTAGATAGGCCTGCGGCTGAAATCAGCGAGGCCATGATGAGATTGGTAATCATATTCGTTTCAGTTTTATAAGTTAGACATTTCTTTTGATGTCGCAAAGGTAGGGCGGCGCGGTGGGGATTCAGGTTAATGTTACGTTAAGTTTAGGTTAAGGTTGCTGTCTGTGAAAGGCGGCTTTGTTTTCTGCCAGAACATTGCTTTCTTTGGTGCAAAGCATTGCTTTCTTTGAGGGAAAACATTGCTTCTTTTTCGGGAAGTCATTTAATTTGCCTTGCGGCTTCATGGAAGGGAAAATGATAAAAAATTGCCGGCCGCGTATAGTTTTCGGGCCGCTTTGTGGTCTAACAAGTAAAAACAGTAACGGAATGAATGCGAAAGAACAACAATTCACAACGATCATCCGAGAGCATGAGCGGACCATCTACACCGTCTGCTACATGTTTTCGAGCGATACGGACGAGGTGAACGACCTCTATCAGGAGATCCTCGTTCGCTTGTGGCAGGGCTTCGATGCCTTCGAGGGGAAAAGCGACATCAAGACGTGGATTTACCGCGTCAGCCTGAACTATTGTATCAACTTCAGCAACTGTCGGAAGAAGCGGTGCGAACGGCTGGAATTGGGTGCAGGTTTCCCTTCGGACGGAAAAAGTCTGGAAAAGAATTTGCAGATAAAGCAGCTTTATAAGCGGATCAATGCACTGGGACTGGTGGACAGAAGCGTGGTCCTGTTATGGCTCGAAGGCCTGAGCTATGACGAGATTGGCGCTATCCTGGGTATTTCTGTCAAGAATGTCTCGTTCAAGCTGGTCCGTATCAAGGAACAACTCAAAAAAATGTCTAACATCTAAAAGTATGAATCGTATGGAGATCAATATTGAAAAAGAAATTCAGACGCTGAAGTCGGAGTACAATACGTTTAAGGAAGGGCTGGAAAAGCAGGAAATGCTGAACGAAAAATTCTTCAAATCCCTCAGAAGACGCCCTGCGATGGCCGTCAGCAAGGAAATCAGGGACCGGATGTTGGGGGATGTCCTGACGATACCCACGATTATCGTGATTTGTATCAACATAGACTGGCCCCTGATGTTCGGTATATTGGTGTCGTTGTGGGCGTTGGTCGATTTGGGTGTCAGCCTGTGGGTCAGCCGCAAGCTGGGCATGGACCATCTGCTGGACGACGATGTGCGGACGGTGACAGGCAAGATTGCCGGTTATCGCAAATTCTACGCAGGGTCACTTATTGCCGCCATAATTCCTCTGACGGCTATGGTCACCTATATCTTTATGAGGCTGTATGACCGGGCGGACGACGCTGCTACCGTACAGCTCATCACCGTGTCGGGCGTTGTTTCCATCCTTGTTGCCATTGCGATAACTCTGTTGCAATATAAAAAGCACGTAAGAAGGTGCAAGGAACTGCTGGAGCAGTTCGAGGAATAGTAGTCGATTTCTATATTCTCTCTTAATCTTCTACTATCCAACCCTCTATGCCCCTTTTCTCTTTGCTGAAGTTCACGCCGATCTTAAACAGTTTTCGTGAATCGGAGGCAAAGGGCAAGGCATACTGTTTGTCATGAATCTGTTGCAGGGCCTCTTTGGCCGTGCCGTCCAGCTTGAACTCCATGACGTAGATGTAGCGGTCGCAGCTCTTCATCACGCCGTAGAAGGCCTTCAGCATATTGCGGTAGTCGGCCAGCAGTTCGTCGTTGCCGATGGCCTGGAGCATGGGCTTGTCGTACTCGTCGATGAGGACGACCACGTTGCGGCCCCATTTCTCGGCCGCGCGCTGGATCACTCTCTGAAAGCGCAGGGACAGGCTGGTTTCGCTGGAGCGGGTTTCGTACATGGCCTCCCAGCCGCACAAAGCGTCATTGAGGATGCCGTACAAACTCTCCGATGTATCATATTTCTGTGCATTCAGGTCCAGGTGCAGGATGGGGTATTCCGTCCATTCCTTCTCCAGCGTTTCCAAGGCAAGCCCTTCGAAGAGTTCTTTCTTCCCTTGGAAGTAGGCTTCCAGCGTAGAGAGGAGCAGGCTCTTGCCGAACCGTCGGGGGCGAATCAGAAAATAATATTTGCCGCTTTTGGCAAGTTTGTAAATCAGTTCTGTCTTGTCAATGTAGCAGTAGTTTCCACTACGTATCTTTTCAAAGTTCTGTATGCCTACCGGATAGTTTCTTTTCATAACACACCTGAATTTACTTGCCAATGAATCAGAGATGATATCTGTGACAAAGATAGGAATTTTTATTTCACGGACAAGTGATTATTCCTTTTCTTCCTCTTTTCATGGAGCGGCTTTACAGCAGCTTCCTGGCCCGCTCCAGCGCTACGTTGATGTTGGGGCAGATGTTCTCCTCGCCCAGCAGTTCGTAGAAGCCCGACTTCTCCAATACCTTGTGCACCTTCTCGTTGACGCCCGAGAGGACGATGGTGATCTTTTCCTTCTGCGACATACGGCAGAGGTTTTCTAGGTTGTGGATACCCGTGGAGTCGATGAACGGCACCTTGCGCATGCGGATGACACGTACCTTGGGACGGTCGCCCATCTGCGCCATCAGTTCCTCGAACTTGGTGGCGATGCCGAAGAAGTAGGGGCCGTTGATTTCGTACACTTCCACGCCCTGCGGAATGGTGAGATGCTCTTCGCTCGTGGCGATATCCGACTCCTTGCTGGGGTCTATCTCGTCCTTGATGACCGAGATTTCCGTCGTCTCCATCACGCGGCGCATGAAGAGCACGCAGGCGATGACCAATCCCATTTCAATGGCCACGGTCAGGTCGAAGATGACGGTCAGGAAGAAGGTGATGAGCAGCACCGTGACGTCCGACTTCGGATTGCGGAGCAGCGCCTTGAACGTGCGCCAGCCGCTCATGTTATAGGATACCACAACCAGTACGCCCGCCAGGCAGCCCATGGGGATGTACTGGGCCAGCGGCATGAGCAGCAGCAGGATGAGCAGCAGTACCACCGCATGTATCATGCCGGCCACGGGCGACTTGCCGCCGTTGTTGATGTTGGCCATGGTACGGGCGATGGCTCCTGTGGCGGGGATACCGCCGAAGAGCGGGGTGATGATGTTGGCCGCACCCTGTGCGATAAGCTCCGTGTTCGAGTCGTGCTTGTCGCCGATCATACCGTCGGCCACGGTAGCCGAGAGCAGCGACTCGATGGCGCCCAGTACGGCAATGGTCACGGCTACGGGGAAGAGGTTCTTCACCGCCTCCCAGTCCAGTGCGGGGATGGCGGCGTCGGGCAGCTCGGCGCGGATGCTGAAGCGGTCGCCGATGGTGTCGATGCAGGTGATGCCTCCGTAGGTCTTCATCAGCCAGACGGCCAGTGTCACTACCACGATGGCGATGAGCGAGCCGGGTATCTTCTTCGAGAACTTGGGTGTCAGGGCGATGATGGCGATGCTCACCACGCTCACCAGCGTGTTCCACCAGTTCACCGTGTCGAAGTGGCGGAAGTACACCAGCCATTTGCCCACGAAATCGCCCGGCACCTTCTCGCCGCCGAACTGCAGGCCGAAGACATCGGCCACCTGCGTGGTGAAGATGGTGACGGCGATGCCGCTCGTAAAGCCCACGATGATGGGATAGGGGATGAACTTGATGACCGCTCCCAGCTTGAACACGCCCAGCAGCACCAGGATGACGCCTGCCATCAGCGTGGCCACGATGAGGCCCGCCTCACCGTATTGTTGGATGATGCCGTAGATGATGACGATGAACGCACCCGTCGGTCCGCCGATCTGCACCTTGCTGCCGCCCAGCAGGGAGATGATGAAGCCCGCGATGATGGCGGTCACGATACCTTTCTCGGGCGATACACCCGAAGCGATGCCGAAGGCAATGGCCAGCGGAAGGGCCACGATGCCCACAATGATGCCGGCCATGAGGTCGGCCATAAACATTTCTTTGGAATAATTCTTCAGCGCCGTGTAGAGTTTCGGCTTGAATTCGAACGCTTTCATTTTCTGTGTAGTAGAACTTTATTTACCTATTGAGTTTGTTGCCTTTTTGAAAAAGAAAGTGCAAATTTAGGTAAAATAAAGCAAACAGACGCTATTATTCCGATTTTTTTATGAATGTGTCGTTGTCCCGATGGCGGTAAGTCACCGTTTGCTGGCGCGTGGAGTCGTTGGGGATGGCGGTGACGTCGCCCTGTGTGGTGAAGTAGACGTAGCTGCCCGAATAGGTGTCGTAAAAGCGGTAAACGCGGCATCCGTCGTGCTCGAAGAGGTAGCTGACGGTATAGTCGGGGTTGTTGACGGCCTTGCTGACCGAAACGGAACGTTGTGTGAAGCAGGCGGAAAGGCCAATGCAGGCCAAAGCCAGCAGAAGGAGCGGACTGATATTTTTTTTCATGACCGGTGGAATATTTATGCGGTTTCTTTAAACCCAAAGATACGGAAAATTGTTCTTTATCATACAGGCAGGCCGACAATTATTGTTAACGGCGTCTTCTTTCTGCCGCCTGATAGATTTTGTTTATGGCGCGATAGAAAAATCCGATAGACTTGGATGATAGGCATTTGGAGCTTTTTTCCTACCTTTGTGACGTAAGAAACCAACAGAACAGAATACTAACCCTTTTAAAAACTGAATGATTATGACTAAGAGTATCAAAGGAACCCGCACAGAGAAGAATCTGATGACTTCGTTTGCCGGCGAATCGCAGGCACGCATGCGTTACACTTACTTTGCCAGTGTAGCCAAGAAGGAAGGTTACGAACAGATTGCCGCCATCTTCCTGGAGACGGCCGAGCAGGAGAAGGAGCACGCCAAGCGCATGTTCAAGTGGCTCGAGGGCGGCATGGTGGAGATTACGGCCAGCTATCCCGCAGGTGTCATCGGCACGACACTCGAAAATCTTCAGGCAGCCGCTGCCGGTGAGAACGAGGAATGGTCGCTCGACTATCCCAAGTTTGCCGACATTGCCGACGAGGAAGGCTTCCCCGAAATTGCCCTGATGTACCGCAACATCGCCGTGGCCGAGAAGGGACACGAAGAGCGCTACCTGGCTTTCGTGAAGAACATCGAGAATGCCGCCGTATTTGCCAAGGAAGGCGAAGTGGTATGGCAGTGCCGCAACTGCGGATTCATCCACGTGGGCAAGGAAGCTCCCGAGGTATGCCCCGCCTGCCTGCACCCGCAAGCCTACTTCGAGGTGAAGAAGGAGAACTGGTAAGACTTGGATTGACATCCACATATATCAGTAAGAGCTGTCTCGAGAACAAAGAAGCGCTAATATTTTGTCATCCCGGCTCAAGGCCGGGATGACGTTGTATTTGTTTCTGACTTTATTTCTCGCGACAGCTCTTGCTCTTTTCAGAATATAGATATCTGTTACTGGTTAATTTATTTTACAAGGTAGAGCCTGCGTCCGATTCTGCCCAAAGTCGGGTTTAAACCACAGGGGCCTTATGTTTCAAACCCAAAGGGTGTATGTTTGAAACATAAGGCCTCCATGTTTGAAACATTCACGCGGGCCGTTGCCAGGGCCTTCTGAAGCCGGTGAGGGAGATGCTTTCTGCCGGTTGCGATGAATGTTTACAATCGGCTGTCATTTCTTCTTTCCGTCGGCCTCGTCGGCATGGTGCGGATAGTCGATGGTGTAGTGCAGGCCGCGGCTTTCCTTGCGCTCCATGGCCTGCTTCGTGATGAGGTAGCCCACGTTGATCATGTTGCGCAGTTCGCACAGCTCGCGGGTGGCCTTGCAGCGCTTGAAGAGGCGTTCGGTCTCCTCGTAGAGGATGTCCAGGCGGTTCCAGGCGCGGGTGAGGCGTACGTTGCTGCGCACGATGCCCACGTACGACTCCATAATCTGGTTCACCTCCTTCATGCTCTGCGTGATGAGCACGCGTTCCTCATTGCTGATGGTGCCCTCGTCGTTCCATTCGGGGATGTCCTCGTTGAAATCGTAGCGCTCCAGCACGCTCAGGGCATGCTTGGCGGCGGCATCGGCATAGACCACGGCTTCGATGAGCGAGTTCGAGGCCAGGCGGTTGCCGCCGTGCAGGCCCGTGCACGAACATTCGCCGATGGCGTAGAGGCGGCGGATGCTGCTCTGCCCGTCGAGGTCCACCTTGATGCCTCCGCAGAGGTAGTGGGCGGCGGGAGCTACGGGGATATAGTCCTTCGTGATGTCGATGCCGATGCTGAGGCACTTCTGGTAGATGTTGGGGAAGTGGCGCTTCGTCTCTTCGGGGTCCTTGTGGGTGACGTCCAGATAGACGTGGTCCTCACCGCGGAGCTTCATCTCGTTGTCGATGGCGCGGGCCACGATGTCGCGCGGGGCGAGCGACAGGCGCGGGTCGTACTTCTGCATGAACTCCTTGCCGTCCATCGTGCGGAGCACGCCGCCGTAGCCGCGCATAGCCTCGGTGATGAGGAAGGCGGGGCGGTCCCCCGGGTGGTAGAGGGCCGTGGGGTGGAACTGGATGAACTCCATGTCCTTCACCGCTCCCTTGGCGCGGTAGACCATGGCGATGCCGTCGCCCGTGGCCACCAGCGGGTTGGTGGTGTGGCGGTAGACGGCCTCACAGCCTCCGGTGGCCATGACGGTCACCTTGCTGAGGAAGGTGTCCACCTCGCCCGTGGCCTCGTTCAGCACGTAGGCGCCGTAGCACTTGATGCCCGGCGTGTAGCGTGTCACGATGATGCCCAGGTGGTGCTGCGTGATGATTTCTACGGCATAGAAGTTGGTGAATATGGTGATGTTGGGATGCTGCTTCACGGCTTCGATGAGCGAAGTCTGTATTTCGGCTCCCGTGTTGTCCTTGTGGTGCAGGATGCGGAACTCTGAGTGTCCGCCTTCCTTGTGCAGGTCGAATGTTCCGTCTTCCTTCTTGTCGAACTTCACACCCCAGTTGATGAGCTCCTTGATTTGTGCGGGCGCGTTGCGCACCACCTTCTCCACGGCGGCGCGGTCGCTGATCCAGTCGCCCGCTATCATGGTGTCTTCGATGTGTTTCTCGAAATTGTCCACGGCCAGGTTGGTTACCGAGGCGATACCTCCCTGTGCAAAATACGTGTTGGCCTCTTCCATTCCGGCCTTACAGATGAGGGCTACCGTCCCCTTTTCCGCCACTTTCAGGGCGAAGCTCATACCGGCTATCCCAGAGCCGATGACGAGGAAATCGAACTTTCTTACCATAACGATTATGTATTAGCTGGATGCAAAACTACAAAATAAGTGCGTTGCTTGTGCGTTTTGCCGCCGAAAATCCATATCTTTACCGCAAAAAAAGAGAAATGATGGACCGAGTCTTCCATGCCCGCATCGGTGCGGCCCAGTATCTGGCACTGCTTCTGTTTACCTTCATGCTGGTCTACTGCCTGTGGGTGAAGTATATTCTGATAGCCGTGTTGTGGGGCATTCTGTTGCTCCGTTTCATTGAGAGAATCATCCATACCACCTATACGCTGACTGCCGACGGGCGCCTGATTGTTTACGGCGGGCGTTTTTCGCGCAGCCGCGAGCGCCGCTTGGCCGAGGTGGTGTCGGCGGAGCGCCGTTCGTCCATGCAGGTGGCAGGCCGTGCGCTGGTACACTATGTGCTCGTGGTCTATCAGGACGGCAGGCACGATGCCCTCCAGCCCGTCAACGAGGCGGAGTTCGTGCGGGTGTTGGAGAAGCGGAAGCGGGAGACGGCTTCCTGACACGGTGCTTCTGATTTCACTCTTTTGGAAAACAAACTGATGGAGAAAGCGCTTTTTGGCTGACCACACCTTTTCCCCATCCGTGCCAACGGGAGGAAGAAACAGGGTGTGGGTAGCCTTTTTTGATGGGAAAACGTCGGTTTGGGCGGGGCAGCGTGTATGTTTTCCCCGGGCAGCGTGCAGGTTTTCCCTCGACAAATCGGATGTTTTCCCTCGATAAAAGCATTGTTTTCCGAGGGAAAAGACATTGTTTTCCCCGCTTACGGGCTTCGGAGCGGCCGTTTTCATGGTTCCGAAGCCTGGAAGAGCGGCTTTCTGCTCCGTTTTTCTTCCAGAATTTTTGTAAGGATTTCGCTATCGCGTTGAAACATAGCGGATAAGGCTCTCCGTGCTTCGTCCGTTGCCGCCGGCCTGTCCTTCGGGCCGAACGGAGCGATTCTCGGGCGGTCGGCGTGTCAAAGTGTCAATCTGTCAACGTCCCGTTTCCGTTTCACTGGTTGGTCTCCAGCAGGCCGATGAGGAATTCGCGCTGGAGCGAGTAGCTTCCGCTGTGCTGTTGGATGTATTTCAGTACTTGGATACCTTCCTGGCGGAGGCGCGACTTCAGCAGGGGATTGTCCTCGTCCACCTCTTCGGCCAGCTTCAGCATGTTGACGGCGGCCAGCTCCAGCTTCTCCATGCCGTCGGGCGTGCCGGCATAGCGGGCTGTCAGCTCGTCGGCACTGGTGTTGAGCAGGTCGCGGGTGTCGGTGCCCAGTATCTGGCGTGTCAGGTGGTCGTAGTCGTCCCAGTCCTTCTGGCGGATTTTCTTCTTGTGGAGCAGGGCCTCCACAATCATGGAGACAATCTGCTGTATCATGCGTATCAGGTAGTCTTGTTTGATCATCGTTCGGTGCTTTTCTGTTATCTGTCGTCGGCGGGGCGCGTTTATTGCAGCCGGGCGGCGAAAAAAACGTATTTCATCGTCAAAACTTCCCCGTTGGTCTATTCTGTTTTCATATTATCGGGCAGCCCGCTACATTTGTCGTGTCAAATCCAATGAACCCAAGGAGGAACAGAAGATGAAACTGAATATGAAACCCGTTTTGCTTTGCATCGGCCTATCCATGTTAGCCCTGCAGGCACAGGCTCAGGAGCTTCCTGAGGCAGCTCCGGCTCCGGAGAGCCGGGCGTATCGCGAGGTGCCCAATCCCGAAAAGGCGGCACAGAAAGAAACAGACCGCCTGAAGGCCGCCCTGAACCTGACCGACAAGCAATATAAGAAAGTCTACAAGCTCTTGCTGAAAGAGCAGCGCGAACTGCTGGAAAACCGCATGCAGCGTCCGCCCCTGATGGATGGTGAAGGCGGCAGAGGTCCCCGTCCGCCCCACGGAGGCGGCATGCCGCCGATGGGTATGGGCGGAGGCCGTCCCGAAGGCATGCATCGTCCGCCGATGGGAGCTCCGAAGCCCGAAAGTGCCGACGACCTGCAGAAGCGGATCGAGAAGAAGAACAAGAAGATGAAGAAGATACTCACCGAAACCCAATACGACCAGTGGCTGGGCATGAGCCAAAAGCCGATGTCCGGACACAAGCCCGAGGGTGCGCCGAAGCAAGAAGACAGATGATGAGTGAGGAGTGATATCGCCGGCGCATGAAAGGTGAACCAGTCGTCGTTTCCTGTGTAAGGGGCAGGGAATGGCGGCTGTTTTTGTGAGGGAATGGTTGGGCCGCCGTTCGCGTACGGGCATAAAAAAAGGAGTACCGCTGTACTCCAACCTTTGTTAACCTTAAAATCTAATACTATGAAAACACATTGCAAAGGTACGGACTTTGAGGAAACCTGCAAATTATGGGGCGGGAAAAAGCTGTTTTATAACATGTATTAAAACATTTACAGCTTTATTTGGATGTTTTCCTGCGTTTTGCAGATTCGTTTGCATCTCCGAGAGATTCGTTTTCTTATCTTTGTTGCATCCTGCCAGGGCGGGGTAAAACGATGTCATGTCCAACGATGTTATACGATTGCCTATGAAACCTTTGCTTTTTCTGTTCTGTCTGTTTCTGTGCAGCTTCGACGGCCTTTGGGCCGACAGTCACGAACCCCTCCGGAAGGCGGTGGTACAGGGCCGCATCCTGAACCGGGAAGTCTATCCGAATGAAAAGGAACTGCAGCTGGTGCTGGTATCCTTTACCCCCAGTCAGGAGACGGTGTACAAGGCTCCTGTCAGGGAGGACGGCACCTTCTCGTTCAGCGTGCCGCTCTGCGGGGCGGTGTGCGAGTTTTCGCTTCGCAATTACGCGCCGCGTCTGTATCTGGCGCCGGGCGACAGCCTCCGTCTGCAGATTGATTTCAAGGACCTGTTCCATCCGGTGGTGGAGGGGACTTCGGCCACGCTGAATCAGGGTATGCTGGCTTTTACGGAAGGAGGTTTCTACAGGCCGGATTATGTTTATATGGACGATGTCGGCTCGTCGGCAGAGGCGTTCGGGCAGGCCGTGCAGGCGGAGTATGCGCTCCGGCAGCAGAAGCGGGAGGAGTTTCTGGAGCGTTATAAACCCGGCAGTGACGTGGCTGAGCTGACGGAGCGTCTGTTGCGGGCCGACTATTACGCCGAACGTTTCCGATATGCACAGCAACGGATCAGGAAGCTTTATGGGCAGAAGCAGGTGGACTGGCAGAAGGAGACGGCTGCCTGCGAGGCGCTGATGCCCGAGGTAGACGCGTTGCTGGCCGACAAGATCATCACCTCTGCTCATTTCCGGCTGATGTATCAGCTGAAGTTTTATTTGAGGTACCGTCGCGCCGTGGCGGACGACCTTGATTTCACCGGCAAGGACCTGGTGGACGAGCAGCAGGGCAACAGGGTGGCCCAGTTCCTGCTGGCCGACCTGTTGGGCGCTTCGCTGGCGGCCAACGATACGGTGGCCATGGATTCCGTCCGTCAGGAATATGACGCGCTGGTACAGGTGCCCGTGCTCCGCCATTCCCTGAGTCTGCTTTACCGGCGGACGGCCGACTACTTGCGCCGTCCCGAAACCTTTTCCCGCTACCTGCTGCATGGCGATGCCGACACTCCCGAGGCGGAACAGTATATGGCTCCCCTGCGGTCACTGATAGACAGGCATCGGGGCAAGGTGCTCTACATCGATTTCTGGGGCGTGTTCTGCCCTCCCTGCCTGGCGGAGATGGAACCGCTGAAGCAGTTGCGTGCCCGATACGACACGGACGAGGTGGCGATGGTCAGCCTCTGCGTCAGCGGGAAACGCGCCGATTACGAGCGGATATTGCAGCGTTTTTCGTTGAAGGAAACGGCGTTGGAATGTCTGTACTGGGAAGACTTTGCCACGCGTGAAGTCTTGCAGAAAATGTCCAATCATTTGGGACAGGACAGAGTACCCTACTTCCTGCTGGTGAATAAAGAGGGGGTGATTGTGAATTACGGTTCGGCCCTCCGTCCCAGTTGGCCGGAAACAGCTGTCCAGATAGACGGCTGGAAGGCCCGGTGAGCAGGCCCGTTCGCGTACGGGCATAAAAAAAGGAGTACCGCTGTACTCCAACCTTTGTTAACCTTAAAATCTAATACTATGAAAAACACGATGCAAAGGTACGGATTTTTGGGAAATCTGCAAATTCTGCAAGAAAAAACGTGTGTTATATAACATGTTTTATGAATATGCGCTATTTTGTTAAGGGTTACTAAGGAATGGGAGCCTGCAGATGCTTGTTTTCTAAAAAAGATTTATCTTTGTTTCTGTTTAGTTTTTAAGCCGAAAACTCATGAACGAAGATATTGTCCTTACACCGATGATGAAGCAGTTTCTCGACCTCAAGGCCAAGCACCCTGACGCCGTGATGCTGTTCCGTTGCGGAGACTTCTACGAAACCTATTCGACCGACGCCATTGTGGCCTCCGAAATCCTGGGCATCACGCTGACCAAGCGTGCCAACGGCAAGGAGAAGACCATCGAGATGGCCGGTTTCCCCTACCATGCGCTCGACACGTACCTGCCCAAACTGATCCGCGCGGGTAAGCGCGTGGCCATCTGCGACCAGCTGGAAGACCCCAAGCTGGCCAAGAAGCTGGTGAAGCGCGGCATCACGGAGCTGGTGACGCCCGGTGTCAGCATCAACGACAACGTGCTGAACTACCGCGAGAACAACTTCCTGGCCGCCGTACACTTCGGCAAGGGAGCCTGCGGCGTGGCTTTTCTGGACATATCGACGGGCGAGTTTCTGACGGCGGAAGGTCCCTTCGACTACATTGACAAGCTGCTCAACAACTTCGGCCCCAAGGAGGTGCTCTTCGAACGGGGCAAGCGGCCGATGTTCGAGGGCAACTTCGGCAGCAAGTTCTTCACCTTCGAGCTGGACGACTGGGTGTTTACCGAGACAACAGCGCGCGAAAGGCTGCTGAAGCACTTCGAGGTGAAGAATCTGAAGGGCTTCGGCGTGGAGCACCTGAAGAACGGCATCATCGCTTCGGGCGCCATCCTGCAATATCTCATCATGACGCAGCACACGCAGATAGGCCACATCACGTCGCTGGCCCGCATCGAGGAAGACAAGTACGTCCGGCTGGACAAGTTCACCGTGCGCAGCCTCGAGCTGATGGGCTCGATGAACGACGGGGGCAGTTCGCTGCTCAGCGTCATTGACAAGACCATCTGCCCCATGGGTGCCCGCCTGATGAAGCGCTGGCTGGTGTTCCCGCTGAAGGACGTGCGCCCCATCAACGACCGCCTGGACGTGGTGGAATACTTCTTCCGCCAGCCCGACTTCCGCGACCTGGTGGAGGAGCAGCTGCACCGCATCGGCGACCTGGAGCGCATCCTGTCGAAGGTGGCCGTGGGCCGCGTCAGTCCCCGCGAGGTGGTGGCGCTGAAGGTGGCCCTGCAGGCTATCGAACCCATCAAGCAGGCCTGCCTGGAGGCCGACAATGCCAGCCTGAACCGCATCGGCGAGCAGCTCAACGTCTGCCAGTCCATTCGCGACCGCATCGACCGTGAAATCAACAACGACCCGCCGCTGCTGGTCAACAAGGGCGGCGTCATCAAGCAGGGCGTCAGCACCGAGCTCGACGAACTGCGCCAGATAGCCTACAGCGGCAAGGACTACCTGCTCCAGCTGCAGCAGCGCGAGAGCGAGCTGACGGGCATACCGAGCCTGAAGATAGGCTACAACAACGTCTTCGGCTACTACATCGAGGTGCGCAACGTCCACAAGGACAAGGTGCCCCAGGAGTGGATACGCAAGCAGACGCTGGTCAACGCCGAACGCTACATCACGCAGGAACTGAAAGAATACGAAGAGAAGATACTCGGCGCGGAAGACAAGATACTGGTGCTCGAGACGCAGCTCTACAACGAGCTGGTGCAGGCCTTGAGCGAGTTTATCCCCGCCATCCAGATCAACGCCAACCAGGTGGCCCGCCTCGACTGCCTCCTGTCGTTTGCCACGGCCGCGCGCGAGAACAACTACATCCGCCCCGTCCTCGCGGACGACGACGTGCTCGACATCCGTCAGGGCCGCCATCCCGTCATCGAGAAGCAGCTCCCCATTGGCGAGAAGTACGTGGCCAACGACGTGATGCTCGACAGCCGGACGCAGCAGATCATCATCATTACCGGTCCCAACATGGCCGGTAAGTCGGCCCTCCTGCGCCAGACGGCCCTCATCACCCTCATGGCACAGATAGGCTGCTTCGTGCCCGCCGAGAGCGCGCACATCGGGCTGGTGGACAAGATATTCACCCGCGTGGGCGCCAGCGACAACATCTCCGTGGGCGAATCGACCTTCATGGTGGAGATGAACGAGGCGGCCGACATCCTGAACAACCTGTCGCCGCGCAGCCTCGTGCTCTTCGACGAGCTGGGGCGCGGCACGTCGACCTACGACGGCATCTCCATCGCCTGGGCCATCGTGGAGTACATCCACGAGCATCCCAAGGCCAAGGCACGCACCCTCTTTGCCACGCACTACCACGAGCTGAACGAGATGGAGAAGAGCTTCGCCCGCATCAAGAACTACAACGTGGCGGTGAAGGAGGTGGACGGCAAGGTCATCTTCCTGCGCAAGCTGGAGCGGGGCGGCAGCGAGCACTCCTTCGGTATTCACGTGGCCAAGCTGGCGGGCATGCCCAAGAGCATCGTGAAGCGCGCCGACGAAATCCTGAAGCAGCTGGAGCGCGAGAACCGCCAGACGGGCACCGTCACGGGCAAGACCATCACCGAAGGGCCGTCGTCGGCGGGCGGCATGCAGCTCAGCTTCTTCCAGCTGGACGACCCCGTGCTGTGCCAGATACGCGACGAGATTCTGAACCTCGACGTGAACAGCCTGACGCCCCTCGAGGCGCTGAACAAGCTGAACGACATCAAGCGCATCGTCAAGGGGAAATGACGGCTCCCGTTGGGGAGCAAACAGAAATTCACCACAGATTACGCGGATTGACACAGATATTCAACATGAAAGAATCTGTGCAAATCCGCGTAATCTGTGGTGAAACTTTATAGACCCTTCTTTCTTATTCGTACACTTCCAGCTCGTAGATGCGGGTTGCGTTGCCGTCGGGGCTCTGTTCCGGCTGGGTGACGAGCAGGCGGAGGTAGCGGACGCGGGCCGTGGATTCGAGGCGGCGGTTCCATTCGTTTTGCCTGTTGCCGGTCACGTAGTCCAGCGTCTGCCAGGCTTCGTCCTTGCTGTTCCGGCCCTGCAGGAAGCAGGCGGCCGTGATGTAGCCCGTGTTCTCCTGGGCGGCACTGATCATTTTCCAGCCGCTGACGGCCTTTTCAGCCCCAAGGTCAAACTCTATGTAGTTGGGCAGGCGCGAGGTATCGCACCACTTGGTTGTCTCGTCTCCGTCCACCAGATTGGCCGGGCGTTCGGCTTCGTTGACGTAGCCGGAGCAGGCTACAATCTGTTCGGGCTTCAGCAGGTTGACCTGTACGGGCCTCTCGGCTTCGGATGCGGGGAGAGCAGAAGTCTTGTTGCCCGTGCGGAAGAGC